>WNGB01009380.1_pt1 | contig 20872 bp, 17 predicted proteins | sample 5400681 | NCBI WGS metagenome assembly WNGB01 (sample SAMN13153367, study PRJNA577476) | soil metagenome | isolation source: 115 cm soil or saprolite under grassland replicate 2 | place: USA:California | collected 2016-06-15
CAGACTCACGAGCTAGGGCAGGTCGAAGAGGAGCGCCTCGGCGTCCTGGTCGCCGACCAACGTGAGGACGGACTCTTTGCTGACGGCGGCGCCATCGCCGGCGGTGAGGCGCTGGCCGTTGAGCGTGAACGAGCCGCGCGCGACGTGCACCCACGCGTGCCGGTCGGGTGCGAGCGAGTGGACGACCTGCTGGCCGGGGCCCAGCACCGTCGCGTACACGCGCGCGTCCTGGTGGATCGTCACCGAGCCGTCGGCGCCGTCGGGCGAGGCCACGAGCCGTAGCCGACCGCGCTTGTCCTCGTCGGCGAACGTCTTCTGCTCGTAGCCGGGCTCGATGCCCGCCTTGGCGGGCTCGATCCAGATCTGCAGCAGGTGGACCAGCTCGTTGGCCGAAGGATTGGCCTCGCTGTGGCGCACGCCGGTGCCCGCGCTCATGCGCTGCACCTCGCCGCAGCGGATCACCGAGCCGGTGCCGAGGCTGTCCCGGTGCTCGAGCGCGCCCTCCAGCACGTAGGTGATGATCTCCATGTCGCGATGGCCGTGCGTGGGGAAACCGCGGCCGGGCGCGACGAAATCCTCGTTGATCACCCGTAGGGCACGGAAGCCCATGAACCGCGGATCGTAGTAGTCGGAGAACGAGAACGTGTGCCAGGTGTCCAACCAGCCGTGGTCGGCGTGACCCCGTTCGGCCGCCCGCCGCATCTCAATTGACATGATGGTTAAGACTGTCGGGCCCATCCATGCGATTCCACGTCTTCATGCGGGCCGTGGCGGCGGGCCTCGGCTCCGCCCGCGGGCCCTGGTCCGTTCGCCGTTCGGGTTCTGCCTCGGTTCGACTAGAGTCACCGAGGTCCGAAACAGGCCAGAAACCGATCAGCCGGGCTGCCTGTTTCACACGCGACGGGCGTGAGCTGAGCAGTTTTCATGGGCATTTACGGAGCGTCTCGAATGGCAGGGAGTTTGCATCGGCGGGATGTACGAGGTGGGCGCCATGACCGCGCTGGAGGAACGGCTCAACGGCAGCGGCGCCGGGTTCGACATCTACGTGGGCTGCAGCGCCGGCTCCGTCGTTGCCTCGCTGTTAGCCAGCGGCATCCGCGCCAGCGAGATCTACCACATCCTTGACGAGGACCGGGACGATCCGCTGAACTTCCGCCGCGGCGTGCTGTTCGCCGGCGACGCCTTCCGCATGGCGTGCAGCCGTTTCGGCCGCTTCGTGTGGGCGATCGGCAAGCACGTGGTCCGGGGCGGCCGCAGCCTGCCCGACGTGCTGGCCCGGGCCGAGCGGGAGCTACCGGCCGGGTTCTTCACCCTGGCGGCGCTCGAGCGCTTCATGCGGTTGGGCCTGGCCTCGCGCGGGACCCGCAACTCGTTCGCGGAGCTGCCCCGCAAGCTGTTCATCCCCGCAGTCGATCTGAACACGGCCGAGCGGGTCGTGTTCGGCCAGGGGGCTCTGGCCTCGGTGCCGATCAGCGAGGCGGTGGCCGCGTCCTCGGCGATCCCCGGCTTCTTCGATCCCTACACGATCGGTGGGCGGGACTACGTGGACGGCGGCGTCGGCTTCAGCGGACATGCCGACCTCGCTGCCGAAGCGGGGGCCGACGTGGTGTTCGTGGTGAACCCGTTGGTCCCGAACCGCACGGCCAACGGCGGCTCGGTGCGCGCCCGCGGCGTCTACACGATCATGGAGCAAGCCGGCCGCATCTACAGTCAGAACCTGCTCCAGCTCGGCATGGGGGCGCTGGCGGTTAAGTACCCGCACACGGCGTTTCACCTGCTGCAGCCCTCGCAGGACAACGAGTTCCTGTCCGGGCCGTCGATGGGATTCGAGGCCAGCCGGGCCGCGCTCCGCTTCGGCTACACGTCAACGCGCGACTGGCTGGCCGAGCAGGGCGCCCCACTCGTGCGCTCCCTAACGCTCGCCGCCGCCACACCCTAGTCTCCGAGCCGGAGGTTCGCCTGCCCTGGGCGCGGGTGGAGGGGGCGGGCGCGCCAATAGATGGCGAGCCGTCGTCGCTACGCGAGCGCAGGGCGTGGCGAGCGCGCCGCCAACGACCCGACTGGCCAGCATCCTAGCCCCCTCTGGGGGATGGGGGGCCCGCGCGAGCCACGTCCGGAGCGAGCTGCAAGCGACAGGCGAGCCATCGTGGCGCGCCCGCCCCCTCCACCCGCGCCCAGGGCAGGCGAACCTCCGGCTCGGGAGCCTAGCGAGTGGCGGCTTCACGGCGTTGGACGGCGCCGAGGCCGTCGTAGGCGGCGTACTTGTAGGCGTCGCTGAGTGAGGGGTAGTTGAAGACCGTGTTCACGAACATGTCGATCGTGCACTCGGTCTGCAGGGCGATGAGGCCGATGTGGACGAGCTCGGCGGCGATCTCCCCGATGACGTGCACGCCGAGCAGGCGCTTGTCGGGATAACGGAAGACGAGCTTGATCTCGCCCGAGAGGTCGCCCACGATCTGGCCGCGCGCGTTGGTGCGATAGAAGCCGCGACCCACGCAGTAGTCGATCTTGTTCTGCCGGCAGCTCTCCTCCGTCTCTCCCGCCATGGCGATCTCGGGGATCGTGTAGACCGCCAGCGGGAAGACCGGCGCCACCTGGGTCTTGTACTTCGGCAGGTCGAAGGCGTGCACCATCGCGACGCGCGCCTGCTCCATCGAGGTCGACGCCAGGGCGGGAAAGCCGATGACGTCGCCGGCCGCGTAGATGTGGCGCACCGAGGTCTGGTAGCGCTCGTTGACCGCGAGCAGACCGCGCTTGTTGACCGCGAGCCCGGCCCGCTCGATCGCGAGCGTCTGGACGTTGGCCACGCGGCCGGCCGCCACCAGCACCTGGTCCACGACCAGGCTGCCGCCGCTCTGCAGCTCGAGCCGGACGCCGAAGGCCTCGGGTACGTAGCGAGCCACGTTTTCCTTCAAGCGCAGGTCGATGCCGAGGAATCCCATCTGCAGGCGGAGCTGGTCGGCCATCTCGCCGTCGAGGAAGCCGAGCAGCCGGTCACGGCCGTCGATCAGCGTGACCTTGATGCCGAGCGCGCCGAAGATCGTCGTGTACTCGCAGCCGATGACGCCCGCACCGACCACGGCCAGCGAGCGCGGCAGCCGCTCCAGCTCGAGGATCTCGTCGCTGTCGTGTACGCGCGTGTCCGCGAACGGCACGTCCTTGGGCCGCGTCGGCACCGAGCCGGTGGCGATGAGGATCACGTCGGCCTGCAGCAGCCGGTCGGGCTGCCCCTCGATGGCTACGCGGACCGTGTGCGGGTCCTCGAAGGCGGCGTGCCCTTGCACGTACTCGATCTTGTGGCGCGCGATGTTCTCGGTGATCACCTGGCGGAGCGAGCGCACGACCTCCTGCTCGCGGTACATGAGGTCCTTGACGGTCAGCTCGCTCTTGACCTGATAGTCCACGCCGTACAGGCCGTGCTGGCTGAGACCGGAGAAGTAGAGTGCCGTCTCGCGCAGGGTCTTCGACGGCACCGTGCCCGTGTTGGTGCCGGCGCCGCCCGGGTAGGGCTCGCGCTCGACGACGGCCACACGCTTGCCGAAGTAGGCCGCCTGCGCGGCGCCTTTTTCGCCGGCCGGCCCGGAGCCGATGACGATCAGGTCGTAACGTTCCATTCTCACGTACCGTATGACGACGGCGCCTGGCGATTCAAGTTCTGGCGTGTCAGCGACGACCGCCAGCCAGCCGCCGCGCCTCCGGCAGCGCTCGCAGGCGCGCCATGGCCGCCACGCCCAGGGCGGGGCCGAGGGCGAGTGTGGCGAACGCCCAGCCCCAGCCGACGGCGGCGACCGCGGGCGGGATGAGCCAGATGGTGAGTGTGGTCAGCGCGAAGCCGGCGCACGTCTGCGTCGTCAGCGCCGTGCCCACGTACGCCGGTGGGCACAGCTCGGTGATGGCGGTGGAGAATTGGGCGGAGTCGGCGATGATCGTTACGCCCCACGCCAGCGCGACGGCCAGCGTGAGGACGGGCGGGCCGCCGAAGGTCGCGCCGATCGCCAGCGCGCACGCCCCGCTGGCGGCCATGGCCAGCATCGTCAGCGTCGTGCGGCCCCATCGATCGGAGGCGAGGCCGCCGGCCCAGCAGCCGAGCGCGCCGATCGCGATCACCAGGAACGTGGCGCCGCTGGCGTTGGCGCCGAGGTAGTCGCCCCCGCCGCGCGCGCCCAGGCTCTCGGCCAGGAATACGCCGATCCAGGTCCACATAGCGTAGAGCTCCCACATGTGGCCGAAGTAGCCGATGCATGCCAACCGCGGGCCGCGCTCGCGAAGGATCGCGGCGGCCATCCGCACGTCGAAGCGCGCGGCCGGGAACGCGTGGGGCCCCTCGCGCACGAAGGCGACGACCAGCCCGGCCGCCAGCAGCGCCAGGCCGGAGGCGACCAGCAGCGTGTGGCGCCAGGGCAGGTCGGTGACGCCGCGGACGAGGTGTGGCGTGGCCGAGCCGACCGTGAGCGCGCCGACCAGGATGCCGATCGCCAGCCCGCGTCCCTCACGGAACCACGTCGCCATGATCTTCATCGCCGGCGGATAGGCGCCGGCCATCGCGACGCCGGTGACGAAGCGGAGCACGAGCGCGCCGCCGAGGTCGTTCACGGCCACGGCCAGCAGCGCGTTGGCGAGCGCGCCCGCCACCGCGCCGGCGATCATCACGCGACGGGCGGGCCAGACGTCGGGCAGGTTGGTCAGCGCCAAGCCCAGCGTGCCGGCGATGAAGCCGGCCTGTACCGCGATGGTGAGCGCGGCGCTGCCGCCGTCGCCGAGCGCCCACTCGCGGCGCAGCGCTGGCAGCACCGCGGAGGCGCTGAACCACAGGGACAGCGCGAGCAGCTCGGCCAGCGACAGCACCGTGAGCTGTCGCCAGCGCTCGGCGGCCACGGACGGGGCGGCTACTCGATGACCTTGCGCTCCCGCAGCCCGGCGATGTCGGCGGCGCCGACACCGAGGTCCTTGAGGATCCCCTCGGTGTGCTCGCCGCCGAGCGGTGCGGCGCTGCGGATCGTCCCCGGCGTGTCGGAGAGCTTGATGGCGATGCCGAACTGGCGGACGCGGCCGTGGGTAGGGTGCTCGACGTCCACGATCATCCCGCGGTGCGCGATCTGGGGATCGCGCACCATCTCCTCGACGTCGTAGACCTTGCCCACGCACACGTCGTGCTTGACGAGGAACTCGTACCATTCGTCGCGGTCGCGGGTGCGGATGACGGCCTCGATGGCCTCGCGGGCGGCCGCCTCGTCGGGGTTCGCCGCGCGGACGAACTGGTCGGCCTTGCGGGCGAAGCGCGCGAAGTCGGGGCGATCGATTGCCTTGCAGAAGTTCTCCCACAGCCACGGCTCGGTGCAGCCGATCGTCAGCAGCTTGTCGTCGCGCGTCTCGTAGATCGCGTAGTAGGGGTACGAGCCGCCCAGGAACCCCTCGCCGCGCCGCGGCGCCACGCCGTCGGAGAAGAAGAAGCGCATGTTCGGCGTGGCGGCCAGCAGCGATACCGTGGTGTCGAGGTAGGAGACGTCCACGTGCTGGCCGCGCCCGGTCCGCTCGCGGGCGAACAGCGCCAGTACGATGCCGAGCGCGCCGTGCAGGCTGGCGCCGGCGTAGTCGGCCACGAGGTTGAGCGGGATCACCGGCTTCTTGCTGCCGGCGTCGCCGATCAGGTTCAGCACGCCGCCAAGCGAGAGATAGTTCATGTCGTGGGCGGGGTAGTTCTTGTACGGCCCGTCCTGGCCGAAGCCCGACAGCGAGCAGTAGATGATGCGCGGATTGAGCTCGTACAGCGCCTGGTAGCCGGCGCCGAGCCGGTCCATCACGCCGGGCCGGAAGCCCTCCACGATGACGTCGGCGCCGGCCGCGAGCTTGCGGAAGATCGCCTGGCCCTCGGGCGCCTTCATGTTGAGCGTCATCGAGCGCTTGTTGCGGTTGACGAAGGCGTGGATCGTGCGGCGGATCGACAGCTCGTCGCTCGCCCGGTCCGGCTCGGGGGTTTCGATCTTGAGCACGTCGGCGCCCATGTCGGCCATGATCATGCCGGGCATCTCCGCCGGCGGCACCCGTGCGAGCTCCAGCACCTTGATCCCATCGAGAGCGGCCATGGCTAGCTCCTCGCCGTGACGAGCCGCGCGGTGAGCGCGCGGGCGTCGGGGATGTCTTCCAGATGCGCGAGCTGCGCGGCCACGCCCTCGGCCTCGTCGGCACCGAGCACGGGCGTCGCGCACGCCAGGAACTTGTCGCGAAGCTGCGCGTCGCTCAGCGGTTGGTCGGGGTGGCCGGAGGCGCCCCGCGGCGGTGACTCGAGCACGCGGCCGTCGCGCAGGCGCACGGTGACGCGGCTCCACGCGTGCTGCTCGAGCTTGTCGGGCAGCGAGGGATCGACCACCATCCGCACACGGTCCATCAGGCCCCGCGTGCCCGCATCGGCCACGGGCCCGTCGTCGAACGAGCCGAGGTCCACGCGGCCGGTGGCCAACGCCGCCGCCGCACAGAACTGCATCGAGAACTTGCGCTCCAACCCGTTGGTCGGGGCGTGGTGGCGCAGCACGTCGGGGACGACGTGATTGACGCCGACCTCGACCTCGGCCGCCTGATCGGCGTGCAGACCGTGGCGAGCACGCAGCTCGAGCAGCGCGTCGATCGCCGAATGCGTCAGTGCGCACGAAGGATACGGCTTCACGGCGATGCCCGAGGCCAGTACCTGCCAGCGCTGGCCGAGCGCGTCGAAGGCGTCGGGCGCCAGCGTGGTCTGGCTGAACGCCGCCGCGTAGCCCTGGCGGCCGTCGAGCGCGGCGTCGGACGCCGTGAGCCCCTCGCGGGCCACCATCGCGGCGAACACGCCGTTGCGGGCGGCGTGGCCGGCGTGGAACGGCTTGGTCATCGAGCCGAAGTTCTCCTTGAGGCCGGACGCGAGCGAGGCGGCGATGCCGAGCGCGTGCCGCGTCTGCCCGGCGTCTAGCCCGAGGATGCTGGCCGCGGCCGCCGCGCAGCCGAGCGAGCCGATCGAGGACGTCGCATGCCAGCCGCGCGTGTAGTGATCGGGGTTCAACGCGACACCCAGCGCGACGCTGACCTCGAAACCGATCAGGTAGGCCAGCGTGACGGCGGCGCCGTCGGCGGGCTCGGCCTCGGCGCACGCCAGCGCCGCCGCCAGCAGCGGCGCGCTCGGATGTCCCAGCAGCGCGAAGTTGGTGTCGTCGAAGTCGTGGGCATGGGCGGCGGTGCCGTTGGCGAGCGCCGCCCAGGTCGGCGCCGTGCGTAGGCGGCGGCGCCCGCCAGCATCACGCCGAGCGTGTCGAGGGCGGCGCGGCGGACCTGGGCGACGGCGGCATCGGGACAATCGCGCAGCGAGGTCTTGACGACGAACTCGGCGAGACGAGCGGTGGCATTCATGGCCGCACGATAGCGGAGGGGCTCGGCGGTTGCAAGGTCGCCGGGCGTGGCGGACAATCCCGTCCGGAGGAACCACCGTGCCACCCACGACGAACCGCCGCGTGCTGCTCCGGAGCCGACCGGTCGGCGAGCCCAAGCCCACCGACTTCGAGATCGTCGACGCGCCGCTGCCGACGCCCGGCGACGGCGAGATCCTCTGCCGTACCATCTGGCTCTCGCTCGATCCCTACATGCGCGGCCGCATGAACGCCGTGAAGTCCTACAGCGCTCCGGTCGAGCTGGGGCAGCCGATGGTCGGCGGCACCGTGAGCGAGGTCGTGGAGTCGCGGCACCCGGGCTTCAAGGCCGGCGACTTCGTGCTCGGCTACGGCGGCTGGCAGGCCTTTCACGTGGCCCGGGCGGGCGCCTCGCCGGGACCGTTCGGGCCGCTGAAGCTCGATCCCCGGGCGGCGCCGATCTCCACGGCGCTGGGCGTGCTCGGCATGCCGGGGATGACCGCGTACGTCGGCCTGCTCGATCTCGGCCAACCGAAACTCGGCGAGACGGTCGTGGTCTCGGCAGCAGCGGGCGCCGTCGGCTCGATCGTCGGCCAGCTCGCGAAGATCAAGGGCTGCCGGGCGGTCGGCGTGGCGGGCTCGCAGGCCAAGTGCGACTACGTCGTGAAGGAGCTGGGCTTCGACGCCTGTGTAAGCTACCGCGCACCGGATCTCTTCGCCGCACTCAAGGACGCCTGCCCGAAGGGCATCGACGTCTACTTCGACAACGTGGGCGGCGACGTCCTCAAGACCATGCTGCGGCTCGTCAACCCGTTCGCGCGCATCCCGCTGTGCGGCCTCATCTCGCAATACAACGCCGCCGAGCTGCCGCCGGGACCGAACATGGGCTCGGTGCTCGTCAACCGCGTCACCGTCCGCGGCTTCATCGTGTCCGATCACGTCGACCGCCTGCCCGCGTTCCTCGCCGACACGGCCGGGTGGCTGCGCGAGGGGCGGCTCAAGTACCGCGAGGACGTCGTCGAAGGGCTCGATCAGGCGCCGCGCGCGTTCATCGGCCTGCTGCGGGGCGAGAATCTCGGCAAGATGCTGGTGAAGGTGGGCGCCGACCCGACCCGCTCCTGAGCGATGACGGTGGAGTATCGAGAAGAACCTTGTCGATCAGCCATCAACCGTGTGGAAGGTATGGCGTTTCGGTGGTCGCTGAATCCCTACATGGGCTGCGTCCACCGATGCACGTTCTGCTACGTGCGCGCCTTCGAGCTCCGGGCCGACCGGCCCTCGGACGACCGCTATGGGCGCTCGATCCGCGTGAAGGTCAACATCGCCGAGGTCCTCGCGCGTGAGCTGGCGCGCCCGTCCTGGAAGCGCGAGTCCGTCGCGGTGGGAGCGGCGACCGATCCCTACCAGCCGGCCGAGGGCCGCTATCGGCTGACGCGCGGGTGCATCCGGGCGTTCGCGGCTGCCCGTAACCCGTTCAGCATCGTCACGCGCGGGCCGATGATCGTCCGCGACATCGACGTGCTGCAGGCCGCGGCTGCGCGGGCCGAGGTCCACGTGAGCTTCTCCGTGCCGACGCTGGACCTGGAGGTCTGGCGGCGAACCGAGCCGGGGACGGCGCCGCCGCGCCAGCGGCTGCGCGCGTTGCACCGGCTGGTGGAGGCCGGGATCGACGCCGGCGTCGGCATGGCGCCGATCCTGCCCGGCATCTCCGACGCCCCGGCGCAACTCGCGGAGGTCGTGCGGGCAGCGCGCGAGGCGGGCGCGACCGGCCTCTGGTGCAACGTCCTGCATCTGCAGCCGGGCACGCGCGAGCACTTCCTCGAAAACCTGGCGCGCGACTGGCCCGCGCTGCTGCCGCGCTACGAGGCGCTCTACCGCGGCAAGTTCCTCGAGCGGCGCGAGGCCGACCCGATCAAAGCACGAGTCGCTGCGCTGCGCGCCGAGCACGCCATCGGCGACCGCCGCGCCCGCCCACTCGAGCCGCCGCCGCCGTCGCCGTCGCCCGAGCAGTTACCGCTGTTGGATTGATTGAGATGGGGGTCCTCGATCGTCCCGACCGACCAGCGCGTCCCACCCGGGGCCGGCGTCTTGGGTACCACGCCCGCCGCCTCAGCGTACCAGTGAAGCACCTCCTCGGTCGTCCCGACCGGGCGGTGCTCGACCACGTAGCCGTCGCGCTGAACCCCGCCGGCCAGGACGGCGTCGTACCGCGAGATGCCGGCGAACGCCCACCGGCGGTCCTTCTGGTTCTCGCTGGGCAGTGGTCGCACGCAGATTGGCCCGCAGAGGATCTTCTTCAGGACTGAGCGAGCCTTGACCGTGTACTCTGGGTCGCTGTTCAGGCACCCGACCCACGAGCCCCGAGAAGACGGTGCTGCGCTGGTCGCTGCAGGACGCTCCGATGCCGGTCCGGCGCCGCGGTCGTGTCGTCCGCTTCCCGCGCGGGCGGCTGCTGGTCTGGCTCGAGCGGCAGGAGCCGCGCGCAGCGCGCCGTTCAGCGCAGGCGCAGCACAAACCGTCCGCCGGGTGGCGCAACGTCCTGATCTCGTGGCAACGTGCATCTGATGGCGGATCAGGTGCGCATGCCGCCGCCGTCCATCGGAGGCGTGGTGACCTTGCCGGCGAGAATGACAGGCGCGCCCCGTTCAGATCAGGAGTCGAAGAATCGCGGCCTCCAGATGAGCCTCGTCGACCCCCGGGCACCCCAAAAATTCGGCGCAAGCCCGCTGCGCCGGAATCGATTCGGCGCGGCGCAAACACCGGGCTGATTTTGCCACCGCGACACATCCGGCGGAGCGAACCGGTCTCGCGCCGCCGCTGCATCGAGTAGACGGCCCGGCGCTGTCGACCAGCGAGCGCGACCCACTCTAGCTTCGTTCAAGCGCCCTCGCGCCTTGGCCGTTGTCGTCGAAATTGGCGCTAGAGGCCCCGTTGCTCCTGATCACTCACGCACACGCACACCGTCGTCGCCGGGGTAGACTTTTCGTCCTTCCGCGGAACCCCCATACGGTGTAGATGTAGGCAGGTGCGGACAGCATTATGATCCTGCGGTTGACGCGTGACGTTCTCCGGCAGCCTCCGTGGTCCTATGCGCTCGCGGCGATCGTCCCGGCCACTGCGATGCTGATGCTCCAGGGTGCTGGCGTGTTCGTCGACCGCCTGCCGAGCGCGCCTCTGCTGGCTGCCGTCCTTGCCGTGGCCTGGTATTGCGGGCGGCTCCCGGCCCTGCTTGCGACGGCCATCAGCATCTTCTTTCACGCATATATGTTGATCCGTTCGCCACGTTATGGGACCGACGTCGCGGATGCCGTCGGATTGATCCTGTTCGCAGGACTGGCGGTCTTCGTCTCATATGCCACGCCGCGGCTCGGACAGACTCTGCGCGAGCTGGAGCGCGAGCGGAAGCTGGAACAGACCGCCCGAACTGAAGCCGAGAGACACAGCCGAGAAGCTGACGAGCTACGGCGCCTGTCCCGAGCGCTGACGCACACTGCGAGTCCGACGGCAGCTGCGCAGGGCGTGGCCGATGCCGTCAAGCGGCTCTTCGATCCCAGTAGCGTCGTCGTCCGCCTTCTCGAGCCGGACGGCGCCATGGTGGCCGTCGCGATCGCCGGCGAGAATCCCGTGGTGACCCCAGGCCATCGGATGCCGGCGGGGTCCGGCGTCGTGGGGCAGGCCGTGACACAGCGCAGTCTGGTTATGACTAACTCGGTCCTTACGGATCCGCGCATCGATCTGCCTTCCCCGGTCAGGGATCAGCACCAGCGGCTCGGACACCAGCTCGTCATCGCCGCGCCGCTCATCGTCGACGACGTCGTCATCGGAACGCTCGCGCTGAACGAGACGAAGACGCGAACCTTTGTGGAGACCGAGCTAGCCCTCCTCCAGGCCCTAGCCAACCATGCTGCGGTCGGGATCCGGAACGCCCAGCGCTTTCAGCAGGAACGGACGGCGCGCCAGGAGGCGGAGGCAAGCAGCCGAACGAAGGATGAGTTTCTAGCGATGCTGGGTCATGAGTTGCGAAACCCGTTGGCCGCCATCGGCTCTGCCATCGCGGTCTTGAACCGACTTGGCGCGGCGGACGAACGCTCGGTGCACGCCCGCGCGGTCATCACGCGACAGGTCGCGCACCTGCGCGAGCTCATGGATGACCTCCTCGATGTCGGCCGGGTGACGACGGGCAAGATCATCCTGTCGCCCAAGACAGTCGATCTGAGTGAGCTCGCTCGCCGAGGCTGGGCCGTGCTTGAGTCGACCGGAACGTTCGCGCAGCACAAAGCCAGGCTCGAGACCGAGCCCGTGTGGGTGAACGCAGACGAGACCCGGATGGCTCAGGTCATCGACAACCTGCTCACCAACGCGATGAAGTACACCCCGGCCGGCGGCAGCGTCCTGGTGACCGTCCGGTGCGAGGGTGACGATGCGGTGATCCGAGTCGCCGACACCGGAATCGGCATTAGTCCGGCACTCCTGCCTCGGATCTTCGATCTGTTCGTCCAAGGGGAGCCAACGCGGGATCGGGCCAAAGGGGGTTTGGGGATCGGACTAACGCTGGTGAAGCGGCTGGTGGAAATGCACGGCGGATCTGTCGGCGCGTGCAGCGAAGGCCCGGGTCGAGGCAGTGCTTTCACGGTCCGGTTACCGCGCCTCGCCGTTCCCGTGGAGGCAGTCGCCCCGGGGCCGACACGAACCGCGCCCAGGGGCGCTCGCCGCGTCCTGCTCGTGGAGGACAGCGCCGATGTACGGCGGATGCTTCGCCTCAGGCTCGAGCTGGACGGCCACGAGGTGCATGAGACAGAGGACGGCATCACGGGGCTCGCCGACGCCCTCGGTCTCCAACCCGATGTCGCCGTCATCGACATCGGCCTGCCGGGCTTCGACGGCTGGGAGCTGGCGCGTCAATTGCGCGCCACCGAAGCGGGACGCCGGATGATCCTGGTCGCGATCTCCGGCTATGGGCAACTGGAGGATCAGCAGCTCTCACGAGAGGCGGGCTTCGACGCGCACCTGGTCAAACCGGTTGACCTCGATACCCTCACTGAGGCCATTCATGGAGTCTCGCTGCGCACGATGCGGCATGTATGATCGGCGAGGCGCCGCCGAGCGAGTGATCACCACGCGGCAGGATCCCGCGCGCTGGGCGGTAAAGCCTGCATCGCGCGCGCCCTCCACTTTCCCGCGCGAGCGCCTGCTCGCCCGGCTCGAGCGGTACTAGTCGCGTTCGGCGGTGCGTTCAGCGCACGGGCAGCACAAGTCGTCCGCTGCGTAGCGCAACGTCTTGATCTCGCGGCAACGTGGTCTTCTGGGGAAGAGCGGGCGGCTCATGCGCGCCTCCACCGGCGACGCGGTGCCGGCTCGATGAGCTGTCCACCGCCGTTCAGCTCTTCGTCGCTCATGGCCTGTCGCCCTCGTTCTGCGCGGCGTACCGCGCTGGTGTCCGACTCATGAGCGAGGGCCCTCCGATGGTGGCGAGCGGCCGGGCGGGAGTGCCTGTGAGGCTGGTAGAGTGCTTTCATGATAGACGACGAAGCCCCGCCTGCCGCCGAACGTCGTGCAGCGGGCCGTTTGTCGGCTCTGCCCGGGCCGCCCTGGCGGTTAGGCCGCGTCAGTGGCAGAGGCGTCAGTGGTAGAAGGGAGGGACGGCACCGCCGTGCCGCAGGCGTGTCCGACGTTGGCCTCTTCGACTTCTTCAACATCGTCGCGGTGGTGTCGTTTCTCCTCGCCCAATACTGGGGATGGAGGGCGTTGCGCCATCTGTCGCCTCGGGGCCATGACCGCTTCTGGCCCGCCATCCTGATTTGGGGGGCTTCGCCGCGGTGACCTCACCGAGGAGGGCCAGAAGTACAGGATCAGACTCGGCTGGGCCGTCCTGGTGACCTTCGCATGCGTCCTTGGAGCCGGCGTCATCAGGTTCTCGAAGTAGCCCGTTCGATCGAGCCACACGAGTCAACGCCGCCCCGCGGGCGGGCGGCGTGCTATTACCGATGCGAGGCTACGCAGTGCGGGGACGGCGGCCGCGCCTCACGTTGATCAGGACCGTGCCGGAGAAGGGCGTGGACTCACCGACAGGGCCCCCTAACCCCCAAACGTTCGGAGCGCCCCGGCAAAGCCGGGGCGCTCCTCGATCGTGCGGGTATCCGCGCGTGCACTCTAGGCGGGCCGCGCGGCGTCGGCTATCATCGCGCCATCATCCAGACTGAGTTCGTCCACGAGACGGTCCGTCGCATCTGGGGCTACGACCGCTTTCTCCCGCTGCAGGGGGAGGCGATCGCCTGCGTGCTGGATGGTCGCGACTCGCTCGTCGTCCTTCCGACCGGCGGCGGCAAATCGCTCTGCTACCAGGCGCCCGCCGCCCACCGCCGCCGCCTCGCCATCGTCGTCTCGCCGCTGATCGCGCTCATGAAAGACCAGGTGGACGGCCTGCGACAGGCTGGCGTGCCCGCGGCCGTGCTCAACAGCAGCCAGACGCCGGCCGAGCGCGCGGCCGTCATGCGCGCGGTCGCCGGCGGCGGCGTGCAGCTCCTCTATCTGGCGCCCGAGCGGCTGGTCATGGACGGCTTCCTGGAGCGGCTGCAGCGGGCGGCACCGGCGTTCTTCGCGGTGGACGAGGCGCACTGCATCAGCCAGTGGGGCCACGACTTCCGCCCGGAGTACCGGCAGCTCCGCGCGCTGCGGGCCACCTTTCCCACGGTGGCCGTGCACGCCTATACGGCGACGGCGACGCCGCAGGTGCGGGGCGACATCGTGACCGAGCTCGGATTGAAGGACGCCACGGTCCTGGTCGGCTCGTTCGACCGGCCGAACCTCATCTACCGCGTGCGGCCGCGGACCGATCGGCTGGCCCAGGTCGTCGCCGCCATCCAGCGGCACCGTGACCAGGCCGGCATCGTGTACTGCATTCGCCGCAGCGAGGTCGAGGAGCTGACGGCCGCGCTCGTGCGGCGCGGCTTCCGCGCGCTCCGCTACCACGCTGGCCTGGCCGACGACGAGCGCCGCGCCAACCAGGACGCGTTCGTGAACGAGCGCGCCGACATCGTGGTGGCCACCGTTGCCTTCGGCATGGGGATCGACCGCTCGAATGTGCGCTACGTCATCCATACCGGCATGCCGAAGTCGCTCGAGCACTATCAGCAAGAGGCCGGGCGGGCCGGCCGCGACGGACTGGAGGCAGAGTGTCTGCTGCTGGTGAGCGGCGGCGACTACGGCCTGTGGAAGTCCGTCATGGCGCCCGACGGCGCCGAGCCGCCGCCCGGCGCGCTCCGCAAGCTCGGCGAGATGTACGCGTTCTGCCAGCAGGCCGTGTGCCGGCATCGCGCGCTCGTCACGTATTTCGGCCAGGCGTACGACCGCCAGGGTTGCGGCGCCTGCGACGTCTGTCTCGGCGAGACAGTGCAGGACACGGACACCTCCGGCGTGGCCACGCGGATCATGGAGGCGGTCGGTGAGCTCCGCGGGCGCTTCGGCGCCACCCACGTCGCTGACGTGCTGGCGGGGGCGGGGACCAGCCGCATCACCCAGCTCCGCCACGACGGGCTCGCCGCCTACGGCGCCCTGCGCGGCGAGACGAAGGCGCGCGTGCGCGGCTGGATCGACCAACTCCTCGCCCGCGGCCTGCTCGCGCGCACGGACCACGAGTACCCGACCGTCACGCTCACCGAGCAGGGGCGCGCCGTGCTGCGTGGCGAGGGCCAGGCGCCAGCGCTGACGAGCGCCGGCGCAGTGCGCGCGACGTCGGCCGACGCCGCCGAGCCGGTGGCCGCCGGGAGCATTGCCCGGCCGGCGGGCGATCCCGGCGCCCACGACCGGGTGCTGTTCGAGGCGCTGCGCGGGCTGCGGCGCACGATCGCCGAAGAGCGCGGTGTGCCGCCCTACCTCGTCTTCAGCGACGCCTCGCTGCGCGACATGGCGCGCCTCCGGCCGCGTACGCGCGACACGCTGCTCGAGGTCAAGGGTGTGGGCGAGTGGAAGTGCGAGACCTTCGGCGATCGCTTCCTCGCGCTGATCCGCCAGCAGACGACGTAGCGCCCGCCAGCCGGTCCAGCGCGTCCGTCGCCGGCAGCGCGACCCAGCCTTCGCGCGCCGCGACCTTCGCCAGCTCCACCGGCGGCGCCTCGCACAGGCCGAGCGCGGCGGCCCGGGCCACCAGCGCCGCCACCAGCGCGTCGAGCGCGTCGTCGCTGGCGGCGCACAGCCGGCGAGCGGCGGCGTCGAGATCGAGCCAGCCCCGCGTACGGCGTTGCAGCTCGCTCAGCAGCGTGGCCAGGCTCGCGCGACCCTCGCGGCGCTTGTAGCCCGTGGACGACAGCCCCCATCGGCGCAGCGCGGCCGCCGGATACACCTCCACCAGGCGGCCGCCGCCGGCGCGGTCCACGGCGACGTCGCCTTCCGCCAGGCGTGAGAACAGGCGCGCCGCTCGGAACGCCGGTACGCCGATCAGGTCGGTGGAAACGCTGAGCGGCCACCGGCCCGTGCGGGTTGCGACGACCCGATCGGTCTCTCGAAAGCGCAATGCCGTCAGCGTCGCCTCCGGCCAGTCGCCACCGGCGTGGAAGCGCGCGACCGCCTCGACGAATGCCTGCGGCCAGCCGAACGGAACATCGAGGCCGGCCTTGTCGGCGCCGGCGATGCGCTTGACCAGCGCCTCGTCGTCCTGGCCGCAGGCGATGTCCACGACCCGGGCGCGCGCGCCCGTCCACTCGATCGCGCAGGCGGCGGTGCGCTCGGGACGCGAGGCGAGGTCGATGCCGAGGGTGATCACGGCGCCCGGCGTCGCACGTTCTTGATGACGAGGTCGAGCGGCCGATCGGGCATGCGCGGGCCTCCCGGGCGCTACTTCGCGTCGTGGAAGATGACGCCGAGCGTGTCGCGCGTGCCGCGCAGCACGCGGCTGACGCCGTGGCGCATCGCGGCCCGATACCAGCCGCGCGCACCCTGCACCGGGCGATAGCGCGTCGGGAAGATCAGGATCTCGCCCTGCTCGGGGGCGATCGCCTCGCCGCGTGACTGCGCGCGGGGCCGCTGCTCGACGAGCAGGAAGTCGCCACCCTCGAAGTCGATGCCGCGCCGGCTGAGGAAGCAGGTGAGCTGCAGCGGGAACACGACGTCGCCGTAGATGTCCTGGTGCAGGCAGTTGTAGCCGCCCGCCTCGTAGTGCAGCAGCAGCGGCGTGGGCTTCGTCTGGCCGCGGCGGCGGCAGATCGCCTGCAGGCCGGCCAGGTCGCCGGGATGCAGCGTCGCGGTGTCGAGCGCGACCTCGAACTGATTGGCGATCGCCGCCAGGGGCGGGTACGCGTGGGTGCGGAGATCCTGCACGAGCGGCGGCAGCGGCGCGTCGAAGTACTTGTACTCGCCGACTCCGAACCGGTAACGGGCCATGTCGATCCGACTGCGGAAGCGCGGCTCGTCGGCGTACATCGCGACCAGGTCCGCGCATTCGTTGGGCGTCAGCAGGGGTGGGGTCCGGGCGTAGCCCCATTCCCACAGCGAGCGTTCGAGGGTGGTCCAGTCGAGGTCGGCCAGGCGGGCAGCGATGTCGGCCATGGCGGGGAGTATCGCATCCCCGCCATGGCCGGAGCCGGCGTCGCACTTAGGGGCAGGTGCTGCCGCCGTTCGGGTCGGCGATGCAGCGGAAAGTGCCACGGCAGTCACCCTTGTCGGATCACACCGTTCCGCCGCCGAGCCCGGTTGCGGCCGCATGAGAATCACCAGCCGGCCGAGTCGGTAGGGGCGAGTTTCTCAGCGGTACCCGCCCGGCGAGGGCGTGACGGTCCTCCAGAACTCCGGGTCGTGGCCCGGAAAGATGCGGGCGCCGAGCAGGCGGGCGAGCGTGGTGATGCGCTTGATCGAGTGCAGCGCGAGCGTGGGATTCCACACGACGCCCGGCACGCGCTGGCGCTGAGCGTGCTCCAGCCAGTAGCACGCGTCGCCGGTGAGGATCACCGGGCCCGTCCGCGGCAGTTGCACCAGCAGCGACTGATGCCCGGGCGTGTGGCCGTCGGTGCGGAGCACGGTCAGGCCTGGGGCCAGCTCGGTGTCGCCGTCGAGGAGCCGCCAGCGATAGCCCGGCAGGTCGAAGTTCTTCTTGTAGTAGAACGGCTCGAAGAACGAGGCCGGGTAGTGGGCGTACGCGTACTCGTCCTTTTGCACGACCAGCTCCGACTTGGGGAACAGGTGGGCGCCGCCGGCGTGGTCGTAGTGCAGGTGCGAGAGCACCACCATGTCGACGTCGTCGGTTTCCAGACCGAGGGCGTCGAGCCGGTGGACGAGCAGGTCCTCCTCGGTGAAGCGCGCGAACGGATCGTTGCGCATGAGCCCCGGCACCGCCCGCGGCGACACGCCGGTGTCGAACAGCACGACCCCGTCGCTGGTCTTGATGAGCCAGCAGGCGATCGGAATCTGCACGCGTGCTTCCGAGTACTCGCCGTAGAACAGCAGCGACCGCTCGGCGCCCATGAACCCGTTCTGCAGCGCGTAGAGGGCTTCGACGGCCATGGTGCCGGGATTCTACCTCACCCCGAGCGGCGGAGGATGGCGCTGAGCAGGCCGAAGATGACGATCTGCACGAGCCAGCCGACGATGCAGACGCCGATCGCGCGGCCGGTCGACCGGTAGTCGAGCGCCTGCCGCACGGCGATGACCACGGCCACGAGCGTCCACACCGCGCTGACCACGATCACGATGGGGCCGAGGATGGGCACGATCCCGGCCACTCTCAAGATTCCGGGCGAGGTCGCGAAGCCGATCGTCCGCAGCAGCGCGCCGATGTCGGCCTTCGTGTCGGGCTCGGGCAGCAGACGCGTGCCGATGAAGTAGGTCAACCAGGCCCAGACGGCCCAGCCGAGGAGGCCAGCGATCGTGCCGAAGACGAGCCCGCGGATCCCGGACCCGACGCCGATGCCGCCGGCCACGGCGGCGAGGACCACGACGGCCAACGCCTGCGGCGTGGCCGACCGGTCCCCCTCGACTTCCTCGTACACCTGTACGTCGAGCTTCGCGGCCCCGACCATCCGTTCGACGAACGTCATCCCGTCCTCCCCGCCAGCGTGAGTGCGAGCCGCCCGCGCCGGCGGCGGCGTGCCGGCGGTATCCTACCCGGAACGGCTGCGCAACGGTTGGAGTAGAATCGCGACAAATCTCGCCGAGGCGGGTGCCATGGATTTCGCGCTGACCGAGCAGCACGAGCTGATCCGCAAAGAGGTCTCGTCGCTCGCCCGCTCCTTCCCGCCCGAGTACTGGCTGGAGAAGGACGGCAAGGCCGAGTACCCCTTTGAGTTCGTGAAGGCGTTCGCGCAGGCCGGCTGGCTGGGCATGATCATCCCCGAGGAGTACGGCGGCTCGGGCCTCGGCGTCACCGAGGCCGCGCTCATGCTGCACGACATCGCCGCCTCCGGTGCCGGCACCAGCGGCTGCTCGCCGATCCACTTCTACTGCTTTCCGCCGATGCCGGTCATGAAGTACGGCAGCGAGGCGCTCAAGCGCAAGTACCTGCCGCGGATCGCCACCGGCGAGATCGTGATGTCGTTCGGCGTGACCGAGCCCAACGCGGGGACGGACACCTCCCGCATCCAGACCCGTGCCGAACTGGCGGGCGATCGGTTCGTCGTCAACGGCCGGAAGGTGTGGAACACCAACGCCCAGAACGCGACGCACATCCTGCTGCTGGCGCGCACGGCGCCGCGCGACCCCGCCAAGCCGTTCAAGGGGCTGACGCTGTTCTTCACGGAGTTCGATCGCGCCAAGATCACCGTGCAGGTGATCGAGAAGCTCGGCCGGGCGGCCGTGGACTCCAACGAGATCTACATCGACGGCCTCGAGGTGTCGGTCGACAACGTGGTGGGCGAGGTGGGGCAGGGTTTCTATCACCTGCTGGATTCGCTCAATCCGGAGCGCATCTACACCGGGATCGAGGCGGTGGGCATCGGTCGGGCCGCGCTCGCCCGCGCGGTGGACTACGCCAAGGAGCGCGTCGTCTTCGACCGGCCAATCGGCCAGAACCAGGCCATCGCGCACCCCCTGGCCATGGCCTGGGCCAAGCTGGAGACCGCCGAGTTGATGTGCCTCAAGGCCGCCTGGCTCTTCGACCACGGGCAGCCGTGCGGCGCCGAGTCCAACGCCGCCAAGCTGCTGGCGGCCGACGCCGGCTTCGAGGCCTGCGATGCCGCCCTGCAGACCCACGGCGGCTACGGCTACGCCAAGGAGTTCCACGTCGAGCGCCTGTGGCGCGAGGTGCGCCTCTACAAGATCGCGCCGGTCTCGCAGCAGATGGCGCTGAACTACCTCAGCGAGCACGTCCTGGGGCTTCCGAAGAGCTACTGATCGGCCCGGGGCAAGGGGCAGCTCTCACGAGGTCCGCCGCCCGGCACTATCACAACGGTCAGCACGTCTGCACCCTCACGTACGACCGGGGCGAAGCTGTCCCAGGGTCCACGCGCCGAGAAGTTGCGATCGGCGCGCGGGACCGCGGGCGTGCTCTAGTGCATGCGATTGTCGTCGTACCCGGCTGAGCCCTTGATGCGCTCGTCGCTGCCCGGGATGTACTGCTTCTCCAGCTCCTGGAAGTGACTGACGCGCGCCATCACGTGATGGCTCTCGGTCGGGTGGCCGACCTTGGTCTTCTCCAGCCGCCACTGGGCCTGCTCCTGGTCCTTCACCAGCTCCTCCATCGCGTTCCACACGGCGTACATGCCCGCGTGGGCGGCGAAGAGGGTGATGAAGATGAAGCGGTAGCCGAGCTCGCCCAGTTCGGCGAACGTGAGCGGGTTCGGGTCCTTGTGCCACTTGAAGGACGACGAGTAGTTGAAGGCCAGGCGCAGGTTCGGGTGCGACTCGCGCATGGCCTTGGCGAAGGCGATGGCCGGCTCGCGGTCCGCGCTCGACAGCTCGGGCCACACCAGGTCCACGCCGGCGTCGGCGTAGGCGCGGCCGCGGCGGATCGCCTCCTCGAGGCTGCCGCCCACTGCACCATAGGCGTCGGTGCGGGCGATGATGACGAAGTCGGGGTTCAGCCGGTCTCGGGTGTCGATGGCCGCGCGATACTTGCCGACGGCCTGGTCGAGCGGAATGATCGTCTTGCCGGCGATGTGGCCGCAGCGCTTGGGGAAGACCTGGTCCTCGATGTGGATGCCGGCGACGCCGCTGCGCACGTACTCCTGCACCGTGCGGATCGTCGACAGCGCGTTGCCGTAGCCGTCGTCGGCGTCGGCGATGACCGGGATCTCGACGGCGCTGGCCACCATGGCGCCGATGCGGGCCACCTCGGTCTGGGTCAGGAAGCCCATGTCGGGCCACCCGTTGGCCAGGGCCATCGAATAGCCGCTGAGATAGATGGACTTCATGCCCACCCGCTCGGCGATCTGGGCGTCGAGCGGCGAGTAGACGCCGCCCGTGAACAGATAGGGCTCGGTGCGGAGCAGCTCGCGAAATGCCTGGCCCGGGTTGTCCATGGCTCTCCTAGGCGACCGGCTGCGCCAGCGCGGTCGTGAGCGCGCACCAGCGGCAATAGG
>WNGB01007667.1_pt1 | contig 20870 bp, 22 predicted proteins | sample 5400681 | NCBI WGS metagenome assembly WNGB01 (sample SAMN13153367, study PRJNA577476) | soil metagenome | isolation source: 115 cm soil or saprolite under grassland replicate 2 | place: USA:California | collected 2016-06-15
TCCAGCTGCCGGCCCCGCGCTGAATGGGGCATGCGCACCCGCGCCGACACCGGCGCCTACCGTGGGAGGCGAGGGAGTAGCGAGCCGCGCTATCGCCTGTATCGCGCGCGAGATTGATTCGGAGTTGTCCACAAACTGTAACGCGCATCGCTTGCGCAGGCCAGAGCCCAACCCTCAATGGTGACTGTCTGAACCGGTGCGCCGTTCAAGTGACGATGAGTAGAACGATCAGACGCGGACTCTGCGGACAGGCCACACCGAACTCGGCCATGCCGTCCTGAGCAGGCACAAATAGCTCGCTAAAGTCATCCTTACCGTTGCCGTTGGCATCAAATCCTAGCGTCGGCTCAGAGGCGAGGCGGGTGTCGATCGCATGACCGGTACCGCCAACTTTATTGCCGTCCAGAGCGTCGACGGTGGTGGATTCGCATTCGGGCTCGGGTTGTCCTTCGGCGTAGTACATAGTCTCGGCGGCACCGTCAACGACGTTAGATTCGTACTCGCTGGAGCCTCCGCCGTTGCCGTCGAGATCCAGGGTGCCGTACCAACCGGTGGTGCTGCCGGCCGAGGAACCGTGCTTTACGGAGCAGTCAACGCCCGGAATGGGCGCTCCCGTGCTGTCCGAGGCAGGAAGAGTCTCCCATGACGATAGCCAAAGGCATGAGATGGGTTGTTCCACGAAGGGAGTTGATCTGAGCAGCAGCGCTGGCCGAGACCTCGTCAGTTGTCATCCCGAGCACCCTCCCCAATACCCAGCTGAAGTTCGCTTGCAACTCGACATACAGGGTTTGATGGTATCGGGCTGTCTTGACGTCGACCGTCGAGTCGCTATGATGAGCGCGGTACCGTTTCCGGCAGGTGATGGCTACTCGAACAGATGTGCCGAATTGTACGCACCATGAGTGGCGGCTAAGCCGCATTATTTTCGACGTTCCGCAGATAGCCCGGTAAGCCGCATTGGCTTCCGCTATCTCCGGAGCCGGAGGGCGCAGGTTCGAGCCCTGCCGGGGGCGCCATTCGTACTTGAGGCACGTACGAATTCGCCCTCTTTCTGAGCATTGAAAAACCTCTAAGCCGCATTCTGCGCACCATAACTGGTGGAAGCAGCATTTACGCCACGTTTGAGAGGACTTGGGCATGACCCGTACCCCCGCTGGCCTCATGCAAAGACCCGAATGTCAGCGGCGGGCGGAGACGGTGTCGCCAAGATAAATCTCGCCCGGCGCTAAGACGTCAATCCACTCAAGCCAACTAGCGCCCGGCCATGCTCTACCTCCCCCATATGACGCAGTCCGTGCTGGTACACGAAACACTCCAGTACCTCCAGCTTGCGGATCGGGTTGCCGCGTCCCACGACCATGCCGCAAAAGATGTTCTGCATGTGCGGGGGCAACTGCGTCATCACTACCTCCTCCAGGATCGGACCTGTGATCGTCTCAAGCGTCTCTTTCGTCTGGCCGATAACCTGCGCTTGGTACTCCTTCCAGGCATCCAGGTCGGAGAAGCGCTGGTTCTGCATCATTTCCACCGTCTCCTCGCGACCCAGGGCGTCAATCGCGATCCCGATCCTGGAGGCCCAGCCGCCGGCCGCCCAGAGCGGCGGGTGCTTACCGAATATAACGCTGATCGATTGGTCCTGGGCTTGGATGTAGTGGCTGAAACTGAACGCGATCGGCAACACGCCGTCGCGCTCGTGGTGATTCACCTGCTCCAGCGTCATATCAATGATCGCCCGCTCCCAGAGTTCGTTCATCGCCCGGATCCGATTGCGGAGCGAAGCCACGAACATCTCGGTGTCAGCCATCACTCTGGTCCATTCACTGCTATTCGCTGCATGTCGCGGGCGACCGTGATTCTCCCGCGATAGATCTCACTCATCCCCTGCACGAACAGGGCTTCCATCGCGTCCTGGCTGGCAATTGTTGGGAGGATATGCGTAAGAACCAGTTCCCTCACGCCAGCGTCGCGCGCGAGCTCTGCGACCTCGAGAGTCGAAATGTGATAGGAAGGCACGTCTTCGAGATTCCCTGCTTGAAGTGGCGCGTTTGGCTTGAGAGTATCGATCATTCGCTGAAGCATCGTCACGTTCAAGGCTTCACAGACAAGCATATCAGCACCGCTTGACGCTTCAAGGAGTGAGTGACACTTAGCGGTGTCGCCGGAGAACACGACTGACCGGCCACCACAAGTCGCCCGGTAACCGAACGCGGGGACGACAGGGAAATGATCTACGATGAAGGCGTCAACGCGCAGATGACCGATCTCCAGAAAGATACTTGGCGAAACAGATGCCGTGATCTCGGTCACCTCTACCGTTATGCCCTCCGGGTGAAGCTTGTCGCCGTGGTGGGCGATACGGAAGCCAATATCACGGCGCATGGCCATGAGGAAGCCATCAACCATTTCCTGCGTTCCCTCGGGCCCGTACACCTCCAGGGGCTTTGCTGCGCCCGTGACCCAACGCAGGAAGAGGAAGTCAGGGAAGTCAGTGATGTGGTCGGAGTGCATATGAGTGAACAGCGCCGCATCGATTTGGGATGGCCTGACCCCGGACGGTATCAGGCGCCGTGCGGACCCCCAACCGCAGTCAACAAGCACATGGAGGTCACCCGCGACGACGACGTTGCCAGCGCCGCAACGGTCGGCGTTGGGGAGCGGCCCGCCGGTGCCAAGGAAGACTATTTCGAATCTTTCCCCCATGCCGGCTTATCTTATAGCGGCGATGAAGTCGACCGCGACTATTGCGTTCGCATGCTATGCGGGATGACCCCCGCGATTAGAAGCGGCCTGGCGGAGAGTTGAATCCTTGAAACGGCTCCTGGCTAGTGGGCAGTTGCCTTTCCTTTAGGAAGCCCGCCAGATGATTGAGTGGCAGAGGCGTCGGTCGTGACAGGACCTTGTTGAGAATTTTCTTGAGGCTCAATATGGGATCTCCTCAGTCTTTCGGTTGATGCTTATATTAGAGTCTCCCGGTGAACATGGCGGTTAACCGTTTCTTAACGAAGGTTGACGTTTGGTGATAAGGGCGCCGAGCGAGAGTCTTCTTCGGTTGTGCGGTAGACTAAAGCTAGTCTCGTAGGATTATTAGATCGAGAAGCGAAGCATTCCAGAGGTAGTCCGGAGCGATCAGCCGCGTCGTATCGCGGTATCGACGAGAAGGACTGCTGGTCGGGGCGGCCGGATTCGAACCGGGACCTCCTGAACCCCTTCACATAAGCGAAATTCGCACCTCGGACGCCGTATATCGTATCTGAAACTGTCAAGACGATTCAGCTGACTGAACCATTGTACTCTAGCCCACCTGAACAGCGTTGGGCAGAAGAACAGCTACTCCGCTGCCGTCGATTCTCCGCCCTTATGATGTTCTGATGTGCTTCTTACAGGTAGTTGACCGATAAGCGTTGACTCGCTCGCCCCGTGGGGGCAGGATGAAGCCAATCGCAGGGAGAGAGGAGAACCGGTGATGAGGTTACCCTGCTGGATCGTCGGCCATGAATGGCGGCAGTCAACGCCCTCGCAAGATGGGTTGGCGTTCGTCAAGTGCGTTGAATGCGGGAGGGCGACTCTGACTGCAATTCCACCGGACCTCGAACGAGATGCGGCTCTAGTCGAGCTATCGCTGAATCTTGCACTCTCCCTCACCGATAACGCAGGCGCAGGCATGGAACGGGCAATCCGAGAAGCGCTGCGACCTCTGCCGCGTGTGGCCGTGTAGTATGTGTCTTCGAACCGACGCTTGCGACCACGACTGAGCAGGTGGCTCCGCCAGGCGCTCGCAATAGGGGTCCTGATCGGCCACATCGTCGCTCTCGGCTCTTTTGATTGTAGGAGCTGCTCGGTCATCGGCATCACTGCTCCTATGGGCGCGTTGGTCAACCCCGGCATGTAATCGGTCCCGCGTACACTCGAATGCACGAGCAAACTCGCCGTATGCTTCTCTTCCTGATCCTGATTGTCTTCATCGGCCATTCACCTACTGTAATCTTTCAAGGACTCGGACCAGCGCCTGCGGCCATGGCAACCACCAGTGGTTTCCAGAGCTGCTCCGCGACCACCCCGGTATCCGTAAATAGCGGAGACAACGACGGCTTTCAGGTGAATCCCGCCGATGCTTGTGCCGACGGTGGTGGTTTCGCTCAAGATATCGACAGCGGGTCGAGCACGAGCATGGCATGCGGCGATCTTGGGAAAGACCGGCAACTCTTCTACGATTACGGTCTGGCCATACCCTCAGGGTCTGCTGTCGATGGAATAGAGGTGCGTGTGGATGGATGGTTCGACGGCGGCCTCGGCGCCCTGGCGCGAATGTGCATCGAACTCTCTTGGGACGGTGGCACAACGTGGACAGCCGCCAAGTTCACCCCCGCACTGACCACGGTTGAGACAACGTACATCCTCGGTTCGCCGGCTGACTCTTGGGGAAGGGTGTGGGCCGATAACGATCTGCTCGATTTGAATTTTCGCGTGCGTGTAACCAATCTGGCCACCGATGTAGATCATGACTTTTCACTCGACTGGGCAAGCGTCCAAGTCACGTACACTGCCGAGGCGCCTGGGGCCACGGCGACATTGCCACCCGCCCCGATCTCTACAGCAACAGCGACCCCGATCTCTACAACAACAGCGACCCCGACACCGGGCGCTCCTCATACGCCTTCGCTTGCAGCCATACCGACCGAAACAGTCACGCCTTCGTCCACGGGCACGCTCACCACAACGGCCACAAGCACAGCGACGCCGACGCCCGAATCTACCCTAACGAGGAAAGCCACGCCCAGGGCCACACCTACCCGAACACCGGCCGCCAAGGGCCTGGTTGCGTCTCCCGCTAGTGGGATCGATCCAGCACTCGGAACGGCTTTAATGGTTCTGCTACTCTGCGTAGCAGCCCTTGTTGCAACTTATTTGAAGAGCGAGTGGCGCTGAAAACGCTTACGCTGTCTCACGGCCTCTGTCCAATCAAGGCACGCCGTTCGAGCGCACCGCCGGCCCGAGAACGCATATTGCAGAGGGTTAACGTCCAAAGCGCGGGTCTTCAAGCGATGGCCCTCTGCGAAGTTGCGTCGTGCTGTGAGGTCCGCCCCTAAATCGAGATAGCAGATAATGACAGCGGTCGGTATCTACTGGGACGACCGCATGGACGCGGAAGTAACGCGGGAGGAGGCGCCACCTTCTCGACCACTAGAAAGAGAACGGCGCCAAGCCCGCTGCCCCCGCTGCTGAAGCTGACGCCGATGGGAGTGACGCGCGATGAAACCCATGACTTGGACGCAGGTGGCCATCGCTTCCCGCGCAGCGAGGATGGGGTCGCGACTATAAACGAGCGGCAAGAGGCAATCGAGGACCAAGTCGAGAAACTGCCCGAGAAGCACGGGGAGAAGCACGAGCACGAAGTGAGCGAAGACACCTCGGCCGCTCACTCATATGACCACGCCCACGGCACACGCAAACACGCGTATCGCGCGCGAGATTGATTCGGAGTTGTCCACAAACTGTGACGCGCATGGCTTGCTTCCCTTGTCGGCGCCCCCTACGTTGGCAGCCAAGTTCGGACGGCTGTCCTCCCAAGGGTGGGTAGCGGATACTGCCCAACAAGATACACACCGGTCCGAATTTTCTCCACGGCACCATGACCTTGAAGGGGGGCAGCGCAACACCGCTCGATACTATCTCTTCAAGTAGAGGTAATGTCAGAGAGGCTACGCACCCCCTCTGACGAAGTAGTCGGCAGTGATTAGTCAGGGGCGCTTAAAGTAAGGCTGCTAGGCTAAGGTGTTTCGCTCGGAGGGGTTGGAGCATGAATTGGCAAAGCGAAGCTCATGCAATCGCAAACCTCGCAGGCCAGGGTAGCAGTCGCGCAAGGCTCCTCACGCTCGGGCCAGCACGCCTCCCACTCGCCGTCCGGTCCTCGGTGATACCGGCCGTGCCACCCGATCTTCGGGTGTTTACATGCACAGAGCTGCCGGCCTCTGGGGAATTGCGGCGGTTGACCGTACCACGCGGCACGAGTGCGCAGACGCTGCTCTCTGAGGAGGATTGGCTGGCCGGTCACTGAAATACGGGACTTCTCGACGAGCGGACGGTGGTATTACTCGATGAGTCGCCTGACCGCGACCTTGCTCAGCGGGCTGAAGGCGCCGATCAGGCCGGCAGCCTCGGAGTAAACCGCGTCGACCATCGTGATCTGGACCTCCCAATGTCCTTTCCCGCTCGGGCAGTTCTCCGAGACGCATGAGTAACCGTCGAGGTAGGCCAGAGCCCAACCCTCAATGGTGACTGTCTGAACCGGTGCGCCGTTCAAGGTTACGATAGGTAGAACGATCAGGCGCGGACTCTGCGGACAGGCCACGCCGAACTCGGCCATGCCGTCTTGAGCAGACACAAATACCTCGCTAAAGTCATCCTTACCGTTGCCGTTGGCATCACATCCTGGCGTCGGCTCAGAGGCGAGGCGGGTGTCGATCGCATGACCGGTACCGCCAACTTTATTGCCGTCCAGAGCGTCGACGGTGGTGGATTCGCATTCGGGCTCGGGCTGTCCTTCGGCGCAGTACATAGTCTCGGCTGCACCGTCAACGACGTTAGATTCGTACTCGCTGGAGCCTCCGCCGTTGCCGTCGAGATCCAGGGCGCCGTACCAACCGGTAGTGCTGCCGGCGGAGGAGCCGAGTTTTACGGAGCAGTCAACACCCGGAATGGGCGCTCCCGTGCTGTCGAGGCAGGAAGAGTCTCCCATGACGATGGCCCAAGGCATGAGATTGGTTGTTCCACGAAGGGAGTTGATCTGAGCAGCAGCGCTGGCCGAGACCTCGTCAGTGGTCATCCCGAGCACCTGCCCAAATACCCAACTGAAGTTCTTGTGCAATTCGACATAGAGCGTATCGTTCGGCGAATCTGTGGTCCGGACCTCAATTGTCTTGATCTGAGACGAGGGCACGTCATTGTAGGCGGCCCAGTCCTCTGCCTTGTTCCGCGCTGCGACCGGATCCAGCGGGAGCTCGTCTACGCCCGCAAGCGCCGCTGCGTCTGCTGTGTTCTGTAGATGGCGCCTGTCTTCGTAGAGGAGTCCGACGTCAATTGTCATCGCCACGAAGCCAAGCAGCACTCCTAAGGCTAGGACAAAGAGAACTAGAGTCTGGCCGCGCTGGGAACTTCTACCAAGGCCGCGGAAGGATCTGATATTTCGCATGATTCTCCTAACCCCGGCAGTGGTTGATCTTTAGGTTAGAGCTTGTTTTAACCGTGTTCAGTTAACCAGTCGTGAACATTGGTTGACGTTCGGTTAAGACTACTAGAGAGGACTTAGCAGGATGCCGCTAGTCGGAGTCGCCTACCCTACGTCGAGCATTATGCTCGTGTAATCACGCGAAGGCGCCCAATTGAATTCGTTTTCACGCGGCCAAATGTCGTTTCAGGTCCTTGCTTGACCGCTCGTCAACGAGCAGTATGATAAGCCACGGATTCCACTCAATAAGGGGGGTGGTAACCACTCGAACAGATGCTCGAAGTTCTATGCACCATAACTGGCGGCTAAGCCGGATGGTTCGCGGCATTCTCTAGATAGCCCGGTAAGCCACATTGGCGCCAGCTACCTCCGGAGCCGGGTGCGTAAGATCGGACTCCGGAAATGGAACCATGAATTGACGCCCATTTGACGCCCGAAGAGGCGTGAAAAGCCGGTATCAGATGGGACGAGATGGTAAGGTCGTGACATCCCGCACGTATGAAACGGTGACAGATGGCCGAGAAGGGACCGGCTAACACCGAATCCGGGCGGCTTTTAATCCGGGAGTCGTGGGTTCGAATCCCACCGGGCCCTCCATGCACACTTTCGCTCAGCTTCTAACGCTCAATCCCATGTAATCCCGGGTTGCCCGTCAGTCCCAGCCGACTCCCTAACTCATTTTGGACTCCCAGACTCGGCCCCCTGCGGCGTGCGCTGAGCACGCCCGCTTAGGCACGGCCAGACCCGAACGATCTCCGGGTGTGACTCCCGGACTTTCAGTCAGTGTGTCAGGCCATCCCGTAACGGGCCTGTCCGCCGGCACAACGGACGTCCTGACCCGTTTTGGGACTAGCGGACTCGACCAACGGGGCACTCGCGACCAGCATGGGCCTCACCACTTAATACGGCGGGCATTGACACGTGATAACCTGAGCGACAATCTCCTCACTCGAGCGAGATGATCGATCAGAACACCGGCGACATCGGCAATGCGACTGGCCTCGGGTGTCGATTGCTCGCCGACAATATCAGAGGAAGCGAACGACATGCCACACGATCCAAGGCTAATCACCGACGAGAGCAAGATTGAGGCGCTCCGCGACACTATTCCGGATTGGATCAAACGGTTGGAAAGACCGAATACGCCATGTGTTGCACCCGCGTTCGGACCGTTGGAAGGTATCCGCGCGGTCGGCACCGGGCAGCTGATCGCCCAGCCCTATATTGGCACCAAGCTCGCCGAGTTTGGCGCCGAGGTAATACATGTCGAAAAACCGGGCGGCGACGTGTTCCGCTTCACCGCGCCGCAGTTAACACGCGGCCCCCGCCCCCATGGCTGCGACGAGGCCGAAGTCACAAAGAATAAGCTGTCGATGGGACTCGACTTCAAGAAGGCGCGAGGAGTCGAGCTGCTGATGGCTCTGTGGAAGATTTCCGACGTGTGGATGGAGTCGTCGGCGCCCGGCACGCTCGAACGCAACGGTATCACCAACGAGCTGGCGCTCGCGGTCAACCCCCGCCTCGTGATCGTGCGGGTAAGCACCTACGGGCAGTACGGTAAGGGGGACTACCTGGGTCGCCCTGGTTACGACGCGATCGCGCAAGCCTTCGGCGGGATGATGAACCTGACCGGGGACCCCGCCGGACCGCCGCAGCGCGCCAAGTCCTACACCGGCGACTACGTCACTGCGCTGACCGGCTGGGCGGCAACGATGATGGGGTTGTGGGAGGTTATGAAGACCGGGCGGGGCCAGGTCATCGACCTCGCGCAATATGAGGCGGTCGCTCAGACCAACGGTAACACGCTGCCGCTCTTCACCGGCGAAGGCGCGGTGTATGGACATACTGGCAACCGGCCGCCAGGCTTCCAGCCTTACGACACTTTCAAATGCAGCGACGGCTGGGTTTTTATCGGCGCGCTTGCAGGGGCAATCTACGACAGGGTTCCAAGGTTTCTCGGTCTCGATGCGGAAGAGTACAGCTACGAGGAATGCTCAAAAGATGCCGCGGCGGTCAGCTCCGAAAAGGGGTGTGAACTCGACAGGCGGCTACGGGACTATTGCGCCGCGCATACAGCTGTCGAGGTGGAAACGGCACTGAACAAGGCGCAGATTGGCTGCGCGCGGGTATTCAACGTGCGTGATCAATATAACGACGAGCACTACGCGGCTCGCGAAATGACCGCGCCGGTGCTCGATCGACAGTCGGGTGTACCGATCCGCGTTTTTGGGGTCGTGCCGAAAATGTCACTGACGCCCGGACGCATCTGGCGGGGCGCGCCGTCAATCGGCGACGACACTACCGACATTCTCTCTACGATGCTGTGCCTATCGAAGTCCGAGATTGAAAGATTGTACATGGACGGCGTGGTGCACCGCGCCGAGCCTTTCACGGAGCCGCAGGTCAAGTCGGTAAATCCATGAAGCGCTGGTACGACTCGATGGCGCCTTTACGCGTGACCCAGAACGAACTAATATGTTCCCGCCAGTCATGGACTTCTCAGGCTTAGAGGCCTGTTAGGAATCCGGTAGTCAAAGTAGCGCCAATTGCACTACCTGACCTGGCGAAAAAACACATAGCGTGGCGGTCCAAAATCGGCGGATTTTGTATCTAGTCGCCTCTGACTGCCCGGCAACAGCGCGGATCAACCTTTTAATCCGGGAGTCGTGGGTTCGAATCCCACCGGGCCCTCCATGGTCCCTTCTCATCCCGTTTCGTACCATTCCGTACCAGCTAGTCCCCGGACTGGGTGGTATGAGATGCGATCAACGACTCCCGGATTTTTTCTCACGCTTAGTCCGGGAGTCGCGGGGTGCCAACGAGTGCCGTTTCGTTCACGTACCAGCCGATTCAGTCCAGTGCAACGAGTTGACGCCATTTTTGACGCCCACCCGCGATCCGGAGCTGTAGGAACTGACGAGGCCGCGACCAACGCAAAGGCTAAGTGATCTGCTGAGCACCGCGCCCCCGAAAGGTGCGCACCCGGCTTCGCGATTCGGGTGCCTACCCGAACCTCATTCAGCGCGGCGGATTTCGCGGCGACGGAATGCTGGGGTCGTATCCGAAGTACCGCGCTTCAACGTGAGAACGACCGCCGCGATAGAATAGCGGCACGATGGAGCCGCGCATCCAGTACGCGAAGACGAGCGACGGTGTGAACATCGCCTACTGGACGATGGGTGAAGGCATGCCGTTCGTGGTCATCCTCTACGTCCGTCGAGCCACGTCCAGGCGGAGTGGCGGTTTCCGCAGTACAGAGCGGGATATGAAGCGTGGGCGCGGAATCGTCAGCTAATCCGATACGACGGCAGGGGCAGCGGCCTTTCCGACCGCGATGTGACGCAGTTCTCTATCGACACGGATATTCTGGACCTGGAAGCGGTGGTGGATCGCTTGGGCTTAGATAGTTTCGCGCTTCATGCGGGCGGGTATGTCGGCTCCGCCGCGCTGAGCTACGCCGCGCGGCGTCAGAATCGCGTGTCCAAGCTCATCCTGATCGGTTGCTCGGCGCAAGGCGCCAAGTATCCAGTCGCGCCTTTGATTGCCCTCATGGAGTCCAATTGGGTGCTGTACACGGAGACGATGGCGCACTACACGCTGGGCCTCGACACGGAGAATACGAAGGTATGGGCCGCGTTCATGCGCGAAGGTGCCATGCAGTCAACTTACATAGCGCTTATGAGGATGTATTCGGATTATGACGTGACAAGTCTACTTCCCGCTGTGCAAGTCCCGACGTTGATACTTCACCCCAACGGATCGCCGATCGACGTAGGCGCTGCCAGCGACCTGGCAGCAGGAATACCTGACGCCCGGCTGGTAGTCCTCGAGGGTAGCTTTGGCGTGGTGTTCGATACGGAAGACCGGGCGGGATACCGCGCCGCCGTCGATGAGTTCCTGGGCCTCGAAACTCAAAGGAAGGTAGCGCATCCGTCCGGCATGACCGCCATCCTCTTCGCCGACATCGTCGACCGGACGGGCGCCTCGGCGACTCGGCTTTCCGGACGAAGGCGCGCGAGCTGGATACGACGCTCCGCACCGCCATTGGCGAGAACAACGGCACTCCCATCGAAGGCAAGCTGCTCGGCGATGGCGTCCTCGCCGTCTTCACGAGCGCGCGCCAGGCGATCGAGGCGGCCCTCGCTTGCGGTCGCGCCGGCCACGACGCGGCCCTCCCCCTCCACCTCGACCTGCACGCCGGCGACGTGATCCGCGAGGAGAATAACGTGTACGGCGGCGCGGTTAACATCGCCTCCCGCATCAGCGGACTGTCCGCGCCCGGTGAGGTGCTTGTGTCCGACACAGTGCGCTCGCTGGCGCGGACCTCGGGCGGCGTGTCGTTTGAGGACCGAAGCAGCCGCAGGCTCAAGGGCGTCGGGGAGGCGGTGCGGGTGTGGGCAGTGCGGGAAGGGGAGTGATGGAGCCGCGCATCCAGTACGCGAAGACGCGCGATGGCGTGAGCATAGCCTATTGGACTCTAGGCCACGGGGAGCCGTTTGTGATGTGCCTCTCGCCAGGTGTAAGCCATATCCAAAAGGAGTGGGATATCCCTGAGGCCAGGTGGGCGTACGAGGAACTGGCCAGGCACCGGACTCTTGTGCGGCTCGATTTCCGCAACAGCGGACTATCGACTAGGGGCGTCGGAGACACTTCCCTCGATGCCTACGTGCTGGACCTAGCAGCCGTCGTGGACCACCTCGAATCCGATCGCTGCTCGATTAGCGGCGGGACATACACTTCTAAAGTGGTGACCCGCTTTGTCGTTGACCATCCCGAATCAGTCTCCCGCGTGGTGTTCGTGCGGCCCACCGTTGCCGCTGGCAGTCAGCATTCACCCCTGCCACTTGCAGGTTTGGGGCGTCTGGTGGAAACCGACTGGGATCTTTATTGCGAGGTATCGGCCGTTGCGATGGCAGGCCTCGAAAACCCAGAGTTCACGAGACGGGTCGCACGCTTGATGCGTGACGCCCGAAACCCCAAGGATTTCAGCTCGCAGGAGGCGCTGACAGACGTGGATGTCACCGACTCGCTTAAACAAATCCGTGTACCAGTGCTGCTCATCCATCGGATGAGCAAGGAGTTCGACATTGAGATTTCTCGTTCTATCGCTGCCGAACTGCCGAACGCGCGAATGGCGGCCCTTGACGGACGGATGACATTTCCCTGGGACGAGCCCGCAGTTCGAGCGATTGAGGAGTTCCTCTCGGAAGGGCAAGATCGCCAGCGGGAACTTCCCTCCGGCACCGCGCTCATCCTGTTCGCCGACATAGCGAACTCTACGCTGCTGACTGAGCAGCTTGGCGACGCCCCTTTCCGCGAGAAGGCGCGGGCGCTGGACGGAGCGGTGCGTACGGCGATACGGAAGCATGGCGGCACGCCGGTGGAGGGCAAGCTCCTCGGCGACGGCGTCCTCGCCGTCTTCACCAGCGCCAGGCAGGCGATCGAGGCGGCGCTCGCCTGCGGGCGCTCCGGCGTCGAGGCCGGCCTGCCCCTCCACCTGGGCCTGCATGCCGGTGATGTGATTCGCGAGGAGGGGAACGTGTACGGCGGCGCCGTCAATATCGCGTCACGGATCAGCGGGCTGTCGGCGGCGGGGGAGGTGCTGGTGTCAGAGACGGTGCGCTCGCTGGCCCGCACGTCGGCGGGGGTGCGGTTCGAGGACCGCGGGGAGCAGGCGCTGAAGGGGGTTGGGGAGGCGGTACGCGTCTGGGCGGTTCGGGAGAGCTGATGCAACCTCAGGTGCGCTATGTGACATCAGGCGACGGTACACGGCTGGCTGTCTGGACGCTCGGGGAAGGCAGGCCGCTGATTATCGTGCCCAACGTTCTCACGAGAAGTCTCGAAGCGTATTTGGAGGTGCCTGAGTCGCGCGAGAATCTGGAGCGGCTGGCCGAGCGACGGAAGCTCGTTCTTTACGACTTCCGTGGAGTGGGGCTTTCGTCCCACAACGTCGAGGACTTTTCGTTACCCGCCCTCGAGAACGACCTCGCGGCAGTAGTTGACGCGTTCGAATTCCCGAAAATCAACCTCTTTGCCATCCCGCTGTCCGGCCCCATTGCCATTTCGTACGCGGCTCATAATCCGGACCGTGTCGAGAAACTTGTCCTTTGGGGCTCCTCCGCTCGCGGGCGCGATATACCGCGCTCAAAAGAGCTACGCGATATCAGAGGCCTAATCGATAGCAACTGGCCGCTCTACATGCAAAACCTTGCGCTGATCACCTACGGATGGACTGACGATGGGCGGCGATGGGCAGAGAGTCTCGCAACTGATCTCACCAGAGACACGTACTTGGAGGCGATGCGTCAATTCAATCTCACGGACGTAACCGAGCTTCTACCGAAAATGCGCTGCCAGACTTTAATCTTGCACCGACGCGGCCAAGATATCACGGTTGACAGGGAGATGGCGGCCACGATTTTCAACGCCCGAATGATGACGCTCTCTCAGGAGACGACGTGGGGGTTCTTGGGCCGTGGCCGTTGGGATTCGACGCTGGCTCCCATTGCCGCTTTTTTGGATGAGAGCGGCGATACAAAAGGGCCACAACTACCCTCGGGCACTGCAGTCATCCTCTTCGCCGATATTGCCGACTCAACCAGCCTTACCGAGCGGATTGGCGACGCCGCATTCCGCGAGAAGGCCCGAAAGCTGGACGGCGCGCTGCGCGGCGTCATCCGCGACCATGCGGGGACGGCGATCGAAGGCAAGCTGCTCGGCGACGGCGTGCTCGCAGTCTTCACCTCCGCCCGCCAGGCGATCGAGGCGCTTGCCTGCGGACGTTCAGGGAATGACGGCGGGCTGCCGCTGCACCTCGGCCTCCACGCCGGCGACGTCATTCGCGAGGAGAACAACGTCTACGGCGGTGCGGTTAATATCGCCGCGCGGATCAGCGGGCTTTCGGGGCCGGGGGAGGTGCTGGTGTCGGACACCGTCCGCTCGCTGGCGCGGACGTCGGCGGGGGTGCGGTTTGAGGACCGCGGCGAGCAGGCGCTGAAGGGGGTGGGCGAGCCGGTGCGGGTGTGGGCGGTGCTCGAGGAGCCTCAAGGCGGGCGGGAGGCCACGGCGTGATGGAGGCGCAGATTCGGTTCTGCACCAGTGCTGATGGCATACGCATCGGCTATGCGATACGTGGGGCGGGCCGACCTTTGATTACAGTGAACCCCTGGGGCAGCAGCCTGGAGAAGACTCCTCACCCTCTCGGCTACAGCGCTTCGCACCGAGACTCGATGGTGGTCGTCTTCGACCGGCGGGGGAACGGTGTGTCTCAACGTGAAGTCGAGGGCTTTACCTTGGAAGCCCAGGCAGGAGATATCGAAGCTGTTGCAAATGAACTGAAGCTGGAGAGTTTTGATTTAGTCGGCGACTTTGACGGTGGCGCGATCGCCGCCGCATTTGCAAGTTATCATCCGCGACGGGTGCGACGGCTTGCCCTATCCGCGCCCTACGCTCATGGTGGTGAGATTGGCGGGCTGGAGAGCATGAGCGGTCTGATAGCGCTGGTCCGCTCGAATTGGCAGCTCGGCCGAAGGGCCCTTGCCGACATCGTATTTCCTCGCGGACCGGTGGAGGCACAAATCGGGTTCGCTGATCTGCTCCGCCAAGCGATGACAGCGGAAGTCGCAGCGCACCACCTTGAGTTTCAGTCGACCGTGGACATTCGGCCTTGCTTGCCCAAGATCCAGGCACCGACTCTGGTGCTTCATGGGACTCGCGAGCGGCGGGCGCCAATCGCGGCCGGCCGGAACGTTGCTCTAATGATCCCGGATGCGCGCTTCGCGCCACTGGAGGGCTCAACGTGGGAACGCTCAGGCTATGTAGATCTCGCGAATGCGGTCATCCATGAATTCTTGAAGGATACCTCCGAGCAGCTGCCGTATCAGCAGTCAATTCATCCCGGCATGACGGCGATCCTCTTTGCCGACATCGCGGACTCGACCGGCCTCACCGAGCGGCTGGGCGACGCCGCCTTCCGCTCGAAATCGCGCGACCTTGACGCCGCCCTCCGCACCATCATCCGCGACCACTCAGGCACGGCGATCGAGGGCAAGCTCCTCGGCGACGGCATCCTCGCCGTCTTCACGAGCGCGCGGCAGGCGATTGAGGCGGCGCTGGCGTGCGGGGGCGCGGGCAGCGACGCGGGGCTGCCCCTGCATCTGGGGTTGCACGCGGGCGATGTGATACGCGAGGAGGGGAACGTATACGGGGGCGCCGTTAACGTCGCGGCGCGGATCAGCGGGCTTTCTGCGCCAGGGGAGGTGCTGGTCTCGGAGACGGTGCGATCGCTGGCGCGCACGTCCGCCGGCGTGACCTTCGACGATAGGGGTGAGCAGGAGTTGAAGGGCGTGGGCGAGCCGGTCCGGGTGTGGGCCGTGCGAGAGGCGGAGTGATGGAAGCGAACATGGGGATGATCGGAACGGTCACTTGCCCGCTTGTGTGAATTGTGGCGCCAGCGCCGGGGATGAAGCGAGGTTTTGCAGCCAGTGTGCCGCGCTGCTTGATGGGGCGACGGGTGCCCTACCAACCCAGGAACGCCGTCAAGTAACGGTCTTCTTCTCGGACCTTTCGGGCTTCACCGCACTCAATGAGCACCTGGATCCTGAGGATGTGCGCGATGTGGTGAACAAGATTTGGGGCCGCGCGGGGCAGATCGTCGAGCGCTATGAAGGCCGAATCAACAAGCTTCTCGGCGATGCGGTGATGGCGGTCTTTGGCGACCCGGTCGCCCATGAGGACGATCCGCTGCGGGCGGTCCGAGCGGCGCTCGAGCTGCACGAAGCGGTTGAGGCGCTGAACAAGGACGTCGAACCGCGGATCGGCTCGCCGATCGGGATGCATGCCGGCGTCAACACGGGCGTTGTGCTTACGAGCGAGTCCATCTTGGACGGCAAGCAGACGGGGCCGCTGGGCGACGATCAACGTCACGGCGCGGCTGCAGTCGCTCGCGAAAACGAGGCAGGTTCTCGTCGGGCCGGAGACCGAAGACTGTGGCAAGGAAAAGTCCCACGTCCAATAGCGTCGCCGGGGCACGGCGCGTATAGATACGGATGGGATTTTGCTCTCCCACAGCATTCTACGTCGATTTCCGTCACGACGCCCGTCGTGTCCCGCTTCGTCGTCACCTGTAGGATCTGTTGTGGCTAGCCGTGATCTACGCCGACACGGGCACGGGCAAGACGACGATCGCCCGCAAGCTCTTCCACTTACTTGTTAGGCTGTGGAGTCATCCGTAGATACGGTTTCAACTCCTTATAGCCGCGAGGGAACATCTTGTCGGCTTGCTCGTTCGTGATGGAGGGCAGAATGACCACATCGTCTCCGTCCATCCAGTTCACCGGCGTTGCCACTTTCTCGTACTCGGTAAGTTGGAGCGAATCGATGACCCTGAGAATTTCGTCAAAGTTTCTCCCCGTCGGTGCCGGATAGGTTAGCGTGAGGCGCACCCTCTTGTTGGGGTCGATGACGAACACGGAACGGAAGGTTGCCGTCGAGTCGGCATTCGGATGGATCATGCCATACAGTTCCGAAACGCTACGGTCGGCGTCCGCGACCAACGGGAAGTTGAGACGAGCGCCCTGTGTTTCGGCGATATCATCGGCCCAGCCGTTGTGCTTGTCGATAGGGTCGACGCTCAGCGCGATGACCTTGGTATTGCGCTTAGCAAACTCTTCCTTGAGGTGGGCGACCATGCCGAGTTCGGTGGTACAGACGGGCGTGAAGTCGGCCGGGTGTGAGAAGAGGACTCCCCAGCTATCGCCAAGCCAGTCATGGAATTGAATGGTGCCCTCAGTAGATTGTTGGGTGAAATCTGGAGCCAGGTCTCCGAGCTGCAGTGACATTAGGAAGTCTCCAGTTTGAATTCATCGCAGGCTGTGTGGGTTCGCCATGAGTCACACGTCTGTATCGGCGATACCTCCTTTCCTACTCGAGATATGGGTCGCACCCAAGCGCAGAACGACGCTCAGGTGACCCAGAGCGAAATCTGTAACCGACACCCGAGACCGTCTCCACCCATGAGGCGCGCTCCCGTAGCTTCTTCCTCAGGCTGCGTACCACTGCCTCGATGACGTTACTGCCACCAGTGTAGCTGTGGCCCCAGACGTCCTGGATTAGGGATGCGCGGCTCACTGCCTGGCCTTCACGATCCAGCAGGTACTCCAGCAGGCCAAACTCGAGCCGGGTCAGCGGCACCCTCTCCTTGCCGAGTACGAGCTCGTGCGCGCGCCGGTCCAGCACCTCTGGGACATCAACGCCGAGCTCCGCCCCGACAAGTCCAGCCAGCCAGCCGTCTACGGATTCGGGGCCGAAGTCGTTCACGTTCAGGTGGTAGACATCGCCGCCCACCTCTACGGCGCCGCATGATTCGAATCCCAACTTGTCGATGACGGGTTTGAAGGCGCTTTGGGCTGGCTCTCGCAGGGCCATGTAGATGCGGCGCAGTTCGGGACGCATCGCCATGTAGGTGCGCTTGATGTCGAGCCAGCACGCTGCCTGCTCCGGCGATGGCATCTCGCCGCCCTGCTCGGACAGCAAGTAGCGCACAAAAACCGGACGCTGGTCGTATGGCATCGGGTTGGCGTCGATGTGACGCTGCCACCCGCTCGCGATGGGGTCCTGCTCCACGAGCGTAGCGTCTGACGGATTGGGACTAAACATCGCGTAGAAGCCGCGCACCACCCGGTCGCGGTCCCGCGCAACGTGAAACGACTCCGGCCGTTGCTTCAGCCAGAGGCCAGCAGCGGCGGCAGCTTCGGGCGTTTCGTGCATCGCGGCGAGCCGTTCGATCGCGGCGTGGTCATCCCTGCCGCGCATCACCTCGACACTGTACAGAGGGCCGCCGCTCGGGAAGAACGCCTCGCGGATAGCCGGGTTCTCGAGGATGTAGAGGATGTCTGCCGTGTAGCGCCAGAGTTCCTCGATACCCGCGGTCCCGACCTCATCTCGCAGCTGCTGCCAGGCACGGCGGCGTAACTCGCGGTAGGTTGTCGGATCTGTAGCGCGCAGGTGGCCGGCGATTGCGTCCCGCACCGCATCGTGCACGATTAGCCCATCGCTGCCGCTGTAGACGAACGGCAAAGCTTGCAAGCGCTCGAAAGCATCATCGGGCGCGGCGTCCGGGAGCATCGCCCGCAGCAACGAGCGCGTCACGCGTCGCACCGAAGCGGCGGCGTTGAGTGCAGCGTGTGTTACCGGATCGCCAACGTCGGCGAGGTACATGCGCGCGAGGGAAGCGACGACCATGGGGATGGCCTGGCCCTCGAGACTGCGGTCCGGCCTTTCGGTCAACGTCGCGGCTGCGAGTCGTAAGGCCAGCGGGTGCCCGTGGACGAAGCGGTTGATTCGCAGTGCTTCCCGCTCACCCACGCCGTTACGCGAGAGCAATTCCAATGCCGCAGCATCTCCCAGCGGTTCCAGCGCCACCGAGCGCACGAGGGCATGCCAGCGCGCAGAGGCAAGCCAGTCCCTTACGGGTGGCTCGCGGCCTGCTAGCACCAGGCGGACGTTCGCGCCGAGCGAAGGGAGAAAGGTCTCGCGCAACCAGGTGTCGAGGAAGCGAAAGACTTCGTAGGTGTCAAGGACGAGCACGACGCGGTGGCCCAGGCGCCCAATTCGCTCCGAGACAGCTCCCAAAGTCGATGCCCGAGAGCCAACGGCCGATGCCAGACTGTGAATGAAGCCGCGGTCCGTCGGCTCGATGGACCGGCAGTCCAGCAGAACGACGGTCGCGCCAGCTGACCGAGCTCGGTCGGCGAAAGCTGAGACTAGCGCCGACTTGCCCACGCCTGCGATGCCGTGCACATAAACGAGTACGGGGCCGGCCTCATCTAGCACGGTGAGCAGGCTGCCCAATTCGGCTTCACGACCGACGAACTGGGGAGGCGATCCCAAGCCGGGGACTGTGCGGACTTCGTTGGCCATCGGTCTATCCCACCGGTCAGACTCTACACCAACGCGCGACAGCGGGCGCGGCTATGAAGCCAGCTGGCTGTCGCCGTCAGTGACGCCGCGACGGGCCCGCCAGAACTGGTTGTTGGCCCGCTGAGCACCTCGAAGTCGCGCGAAGTGAGGTTTGCGAAGTTTGGGTTGCCCACGACGCCTTTAGCCAGGTCTGAGGCCAGGTAAGCCTGCATAGCGGCCGCGTCCTTCCAGGAGACGACCCGCGTCCTCACAGAGGCGGCGATCTCTGGCAAGACCGACCACCTGCTCGGCCTGAAGGAGAACGTGATCATCGGCAAGCTCATCCCGGCGCGGGCGCCGATCGACCTGCCGCCGCGGCCGGTCGAGGAGCTGCGCGCGCCGAGCCATCTGATCGAGGAGGGAGAAGAGGGCTTCGAGGCGGAGGATTTCGATGGCATCGAGGATGACATCGACTTCGAGGAATCGGAGGACAATCAGGAAGTGCCCGACTCCGAGGCTGGCGAGGCCCCTGACTTAATCTCCGAGCCGGAGCTAATCTCTGGTCTGGAAGATGAGGACGAAGAGGAAGAGAACGAGTTCTAAGCGTCCGGTGGGGAAATAAGAGGAGGCCGGCCAATCGACCGGCCTCCTCTATGCTTTGGGGACGCCTAGGCCGTCGCCGTTACGGTTTGCTCGATGGCCGCATGGGCTTGTTCGAGTGTTGGCCGCGGGTCGTTGGGGCCGTGCGTCCGTATGTGATCGTCAAGGGCTTGCTGGGTCATTGCTGCCTTGAACTTGCCGATCGCGTCTTCCCGGTTGTTGGCGTCCATTGTCATCACATGTCCGCAGGTGCAGGTGAACGAGTAATTCGCCATTAGTTACTTCCTTCTTAGTTCGAAATTATCCGCTTGTCCGCGAGTCGCATCAATGCGTTGTATAAGTTCAGAGGATGCTGGTCACCACCTCCTTTCCCTGGCCCGCTAGGTGCCACCGCGTGATGTAACGGGCCTCTTGTCTCTGCTAACAGTGACCTAGCTTCCGACCCTGGTTAGCCGTAGGTACGGTTTCACGACACGGTAGCCCTGGGGGAAGAGCTTGTCGGCGTCCTCATCCGAGACCGCGGGCAAGATGACGACCTCATCGCCGCGCCACCAGTTCACCGGCGTGGCGACCTTTGCGCTGTCGGTGAGCTGCAGCGAATCGATCACGCGCAGGATCTCGTCGAAGTTGCGTCCCGTCGATGCCGGGTAGGTAAGGGTGAGTCGCAGCACGCCGCGCGGGTCGATTACGAAGACCGATCGGACCGTCGCCGTACCGTTCGATTCGGGATGAAGCATGTCGTAGAGCTGCGCCACCTTCCGGTCCGAATCGGCAATCAGGGGGAAGTTCAGCGCCGCGCCCTGGGTCTCTTCTATGTCCCGGGCCCAGCGGCCGTGCGAATCGACCGGGTCGACGCTCAGGCCGATGGCCTTGACGTTGCGCTTGTCGAACTCTGGCTTGAGCCTGGCTACCATGCCGAGCTCTGTCGTGCAGACGGGTGTGAAGTCGGCAGGGTGAGAAAAGAGTATAGCCCAGCTGTCGCCCTTCCAATCGCTGAAATGGACGGGGCCCTGGGTCGATTCCTGGGTGAAGTCCGGAGCTTTGTCGCCGAGTCGTAGGGTCATCTTGGTTTCCTTTCTGTAAACCGAAATGCGGCTATTGAGTGAGGCTTTTGTTTAGGCGCTGCTTCGAGGGCGGGCTCCCTTAC
>WNGB01008348.1_pt1 | contig 20867 bp, 25 predicted proteins | sample 5400681 | NCBI WGS metagenome assembly WNGB01 (sample SAMN13153367, study PRJNA577476) | soil metagenome | isolation source: 115 cm soil or saprolite under grassland replicate 2 | place: USA:California | collected 2016-06-15
AGCGCAACGGTACCTCGGACTCCTCCTTGAGCCGGGCGACGACGTCGACGGCGTCGCCGCGCACGACGGTCGCGTCCGGCCAGTCGAGGGGTCCGTCCAGTGTGGTCGACACCACCGTTGCCGGCAGGCTCCTCATCCGGGTGACCCATGGGTCACGCACCTCGGACTCCTCGGTGCTCGAGGCCAGCATCTGCGCGAACGCCCGATACGTGTTGGCCCCGAAAACCATCCGCTGCTCCTCGCCGTACAGGGCGAGGCGGTGGTCGAGCAGCTCGGGGCCTTGCTTGCCCCAGTAGCCAGTCCAGTTGCCGCTGGCGGCGCCGAAGCCGTCGAGGCTGGAAAAGACGTCGAAGGTGTAGGTAGCGGTCATGATGATCTCCTCGAGTACGGTTGATCGGGTGTGTGGATAAAGACTGGAAACCACGGCGAAACTCATCGCCGTTGGACTCCTGGAGCGCTATTCAGAAGTGTTTTATCCCCAGCTCCGGTAGATCTCCAGCCCGGTGACGGTGGGTAGAACTTCAGGGAAGTCGGATAGGCGGCCGCGCCAGCCGGTGTGCCGGCCTGTGCGGCGGTGTCGCTGGCGACGCTGAGCTGGGCGACGGCCGAGATCGGGGTGCCGTCGGTGGTGGTGACGTACCGTTCAACCAGGCAGACCTGGTTGACGTGCGGGAACGGCAGGTCGTGAGGGCATGCGGGACCTGGATGGTACGGGTGTGAGCCGGCCGACCTGCATGCGCAGCACGCTGCGCTGGGCGAGTTTGCGCATCGACCGGGCCTATCTGCCCTCCACCCTGGTCCGCGAGTGCGGCAACGACATGACGATCTTCTGCAAGGCGTGGCGGGTGCGTAACGCCAGCGGCCTCGCCCCCAGGCAGCCGACTGAGGAGCGGGCTCGCCGCCGTTGCACGAAGGGGCAGCCGTTGCGCGAAGGGGCCGAACTGGCCGAGGATGCCTTCCCGCCTCGCGCGGACGGCTGGCATCCTGGGGCAATGCTGCGGTACGCGGTTGAGCCTGCGGGTACCGGCCGGCCGGGCGAGGGCAGGCCGGCCATCCCCGTGCATGGCCTGCTGCGGCTGCAGGCGACCGCCGGTAATCGCGCGGTGTCGCGGATGCTGGCCGTGCAGCGGTGTGGCGGCGAAGTCCACCCGGGCTGTCCGTGCGCCGAGGAGGAAGCCCCGGTGCGGCAGTACGGCGCGTCGGTGGCGCAGCGGCACAGCGTGCAGCGGTTCACCGACGGCACGGCGGAGGCGCCCAGAGCGGAGCTGCCGCCCGGCTCGCCGTACGCCGGTCTGCACCCCGACCTGCTCGCCATGCTGGGCCGGACGCTGGTTGCCAAGATCTTCGGGCACTGGGTCAACGTGAAGCCGACCAACCTCGGCGCCGCGCTGGACGCGCTCGGCGCCTCCGACCTCAACACCCTGGTCCAGCTCCATACCCGGCTCGCCGCGGCCGGGCTGTGGGGCAACATCCAGACCATCAAGAAGGTGTGGAGCACGTCCTCGCTGGGCGTGGACTACAACGGACCGGACATGAGCGCCGCAGTCGACGGCCGCGCGGACTTCTGCAAGGACACCGCGATCGGCGAGTCCATGCACGAGGGCCAGAGCTGCTGGCGGCAGATGGTCGCGCCCGGAACCCCCGGCCTGCACGTCTGCAAGCCCGGTTCGGTCCACATCGACCCGCATCAGACCGTGGAGACCTCCAGGGGCACGGGTTGGGCCCTCGGCGGCAGGTGGGGCGTCCAGCTCGTCGACCGGTGCAAGTACGCATTCGCCGCCTGGTTCGACCACATGGCCGACGTCGCGGGTGGCCGGCCGGTGAATGTGTTCACCCGCGTCGGTCAGGACCGCGACAAGATCGCGAAGCTCCGCCGTGAACTGACCGGCGACGCCGTGCACATCGCGGCGCTCGACGCCCTGGGCGCCCGGCTCGACGCGCTCACCCTGGTGCTGCGCCGCTGGGCTACCACGGGGATGGAGGGTGCTGACGCACCCGCCGCCGAGGTGGCCTCGGTGCAGGCCGAGCTGACCGCCGTCGAGGAGGGCCTCGCAACGGTGGCCGAGGAGACGCAGAAGCCACCACCGACTCGGTGGCGGTAATGACACACTGGCCCATGACCAGCTCCGGTTGATGCGTTCCGGATCAGGGTCAGATGATCCGTGACAGCTCCGGCTAGACGATCTTCGAGTCGAAGCGTATCCGGCGCCGGCCGTACCAAGCGTTGTGGATCGGCTTCTTGCCGGCTAGTGATGATCCGCCGCCGGTCCCTCGCGGTCGGGTTGCGGTGCGGTGACGTGGTGCCGTCCTGAGGCTGGGCGAGCGCAGCCGCTGCCCGGCCGGACGGTTAACCGCCTGCGTTGAGCCGGGCGGTGTGGTCGCGTAGCACCTCGGTCACGTACCGTAGGTAGCTGCTGATGGTCGCCAGCTCGGCCGGGGTGTATTCAGCGCCGACGGCGGCCAGGGCGCGCCCGAACGGGCTGAACACCTTTTCGTGGAATCGGTCACGCTCAGCGTTGGGTAGTGCCCGGATGATCATGCTGCGCCGGTCGTCCGGGTTCGGTTCGCGGCCGACGAACCCGGCCCGGGTCAGCCGGTCCACGATACCGGTGATGGCTCCCGTGGTCAGCCCACTGTGCTCGGCTTGCCGGCCCGCGCTGACCGGTCCGAGCCGGTCGAGGATGTCGAGGACCTTGCGTTCGGTCGCGCTGAGTCCGAGCTGCCGGCCGACCGCCTCATGGAACAGCACGACGGCGGCGCTGAACTTGCGCCCGAGCACGACCGCCGGGTCTTGCGGATCATGGGCGTACCCGGGCGGCTGATGGGCCTGGTCGTGGTGCGAGCGACCTCGGCGACGAGGCCGTCTCCGTCGTAGACGCGCCAGGTGGTGTCGGCGGCTTCGACGGTGAGGGTGCGTCCGACGTGGGCGATGCCGAGGTGGATGCGTTGCCCGGCGATGGCAAGGGTGCCGCGGCAGCTGACCCGCCGCTCAACGCGCTGCGGTTCGGCGGCGGGCTGGGGTGGTGGGCCGGCCGGGCGTGCGTCGCGGATGCGTGCTACCTCGGCGGCAGTTAATGGGTTGGGCAGGCGGCGTAGCAGGATGCCGTTGTCGACGAGTTGGAGCAGGCCCCGGTCGATGCGGACGGTGACGCGGCGGCCGGCGAAGTGGTAGCCGACAGGCTCCACCTTGCCCGTGGTGGTCGAGGTGCGGGGCTTGGTGTTGCGGGCCACGATGCCGTTTCCCGGCAGATCCGCTCGAACAGCACCTCGGCCGGACGGGGCCGGGTGAACCGGCCGGTGACTGCTTGGCCATTGTCGGTGAGCACCTCGTCCGGGACCCCGTACTCGCGCAATGCTTCGGCGAACGCGGTACACACCGCCCGGCCGGTGGCCCGGCGCACCACCGTGGCGATGACGCAGAACCGAGAGTGGTCGTCCACCCCGGTGACAATCTTGGTTTCCGACCCGTCGGCCAGCCGGATGCCGTCGACGATGTCGAGCTGCCACAGCTCCATCGGCCCGGCCCGCTGCCAGCGCCGGTAGTCCTCCCGCCGGCGGCGGCGAGGGGTCGCATCGACCAGGCCGTGGCGCACCAGCACCCGGTAGATCGTGGACACCGACGGGATCGGGTCGGGGCAGCCGTTGGGATGCGTCCGGCGCAGTTCACAGATCGGGGCCTCCGCCTCCGGAGTGGTCTGCGCCGGATGGGAGTTCGGCCGGTGGGAGCGGTCGGCCAGTCCGTCCAGGCCCAACGTCCGATACCAGCCCAACCAGCGGTGCACCGCTTGCCGGGACACCCCGAACCGCTCGGCGACCTCGGTCACCGGCACCCCGGCCTGGACCTCGAGTACGCCCGATACCGCTGCTCCGTCATGGTCAACTCCACCAGCACTCGGCAGAGTGTCACGCATCAAGTGAAGCCAACCTGTAACGCATCAAGGAAAGCCCCGGGCCGCCCGTTGATAAGACCGTGCCGAGGCTGACAGCTCAGAGCAGATTTGCCCTCGCCGGGCGGGCAGGCTCCGGGATGGCAAGATCGACGACCATCGGTCCGCGGCATAGGGAGGGCTGTCCGGGAGCCATCCCGTCTGCCTGGGGCCGCGGCCCTGCTGCTCTGCTCCTCATTCTCGCAGTGACCGTTCGGTACGGGGCACCGAACGGCATGGTTACCCGTTGCCGAACTTGGCCATGGGGAGGCGGTGGCGCGCGGCGACTGCGTCTGACGCGCGGGTCAGCTCCTTCTCGGACGCGAGCAGCTCATCGCGAGCCTGCTGCCACTCCTCGGCCGAAACGATCTCCGGTGTCACCGGCATCAACCGCTCGGTCCCACGCCCACATCGGCGTTCTCACGGAGAGGACCAAGCACCGGATCGGTCCGCTACATCGTGACGACGACCTTTCCGGCGGCGTGCCCCTTGGCGAGGTAACGGATCGCTTCGGGGGCGGCGGCGAGGGCGTACGTGCGGTCGATGACCGGCGTGACGGCGCCGGACTCGATGAGCCGGCTGACGGCTTCGAGGTCCTCGGCGCGCTCCTTGGCGATCAGGCCGCGCAGCCGCTGCCCGACGAAAATCGAGACCAGCGGTGCTCGCAGCTGCCGGTCGAAGCCGCCCAACACGCGGCCGCCACCGTGCTCACCACCCACCAGGACCAGCGTGCCGCGCGGAGTCATTGCCCGGCGCAGCAGCCGCAGCGGACGGTTTCCGGCGGTGTCGATGACGACGTCGTACCGGGGGCCGTCGCGGTCGATCTTGTCGCGCGTGTAGTCGATGACGTCGGCGGCGCCGAGGGAGCGCACCAGGTCGGCCTTTGACGTGCTGCATACGCCGGTCACCTGCGCGCCGTACGCCTTGGCGATCTGGACGGCGAACGAGCCCACGCCGCCCGCCGCGCCGATGACCATCACCTGTTGCCCCGGCTGTACCCGCCCGCAGTCGCGTACGGCCTGCAGCGCGGTCACCGCGGAGATGGGTGTCACCGCGGCCTGCTCGAAGGAGATGCCGGCCGGCTTCGCCGCCAGCCGCCCCTGCGGCGCGGCCGCGTACTCGGCGAACGAGCCGCTCTCGCACGTGCCGTATACCTCGTCTCCGGGCCGGAAGCGGGTCACGCCCGTGCCGACCGCCTCCACCACTCCGGCGAGGTCCCGGCCGCGGACGGTCACCTTGGGCTTGCGCAGCCCGAAACCCATGGCCCGGATGAGGTATGGCGCACCGGTCATGAGGTGCCACACGCCGGGATCCACGCCGGCGGCACGCACCTGGACGAGCACCTCGTCGTCACCGATCGAGGGCCGGTCGATGTCGCGCAGGTCGAGCACGTCGGCCGAGCCGTACCTGTCCTGAACGATCGCCTTCATGTCATCCTCCCGAATCCGGGTAGTGGAATACGTCGTCGAGCGGAACGCCGAACACGTGGGCGATCCGAAAGGCCATCTCGACGGACGGCGAGTACCGGCCCTGCTCGATGGCGATGACGGTCTGCCGGGTCACGCCGATGCGTTCGGCGAGTTCGGCCTGCGTCATTTCCCCGTGGGCGAACCGCAGAGCGCGGATGGAGTTGGTGACTCGGGTCGGCTTCACCACTGCGGGACGCTCCGGCGGTAGGCGATTATCTTGGTGATCGAGCCGAGGATCGCCGACAGCACGAAACACAGGTAGATCACGTTGGCGATCCAGAACCGGTCCCACCCGGCCATCGCCGTCAACATCGCCGCGACCGCGCCGATGATGACGAACGACTGACCGGTGTAGTCGCCGCGCCGGCCGCTCTGCCTGTTCCGTACGTCTTTGGCGCGGAACACCCGGGGGTTCACGATGCCGATCGCGATCTCGGCCACCATCGACGCGGCAATGGCCCCACCGATCGTCCACAGCAGGGTGGTGGCGTACGGAACGTACGGCGGCGGGCGTCCGTCCGCGCCGGTCACGATCGTGATCGCGTACGTGGTGTACGCGGTCACGCTGACCACCAGCATCATCCACGCGCGCTTCTCCTTGTGCGTCGTGGCCGGCCTCCGATGTACAGAATCTTTGACATCTCCAAGGTAGCCAGTTTTGACATGGTGTCTAGTACGGCAGCGACAGTTCGTGATCTAGCTTGTTATCGGGCCGGTGGCGTGGGTTGCCAGTCGGCGTGGCCGCCTGGGCCCACTTGGGTTGGGTCGACGCCATGGCCGGTCAGTGCGCCGCGGTCGCGGATCTCCACGGTCTTGATCGTTTTCATGAACAGGTCAAGGACCGGTGCCAGGCTCGATCCGGTGCCGGGGTCGAGTTCGTGCCATTCGCCGGCGGCGTCGCGTAGCCGGAACGGCGTTTCGATGACCAGTTCGGCGTCAACGCGGTAGCCCTCGTCCGGGTCGCGGCCGATCAGGGTGAGTCGGACCTGGTAGTCGAACGCGGGCGTGAGACGTCCGCGAGTTCGTCGTGGCGCACCTGTGCCACCGCGACGCGGTGCTCATCCCGGACGAGACGGGGTTTGTGAAGAAGGGAAGCCACTCGATCGGCGTGCAGCGCCAGTACAGCGGGACCGCCGGACGGATCGAGAACTCGCAGGTGGCGGTGTCCTTGTCCGATGCCTCGGCGCGAGGGCGGGCACTGATCGACCGGCGGCCGTATCTACCCCGCTCGTGGACCGACGACCCCGACGGCTGCGCGGCGGCCGGCATTCCACCAGACGTGGCCTTCGTGACCAAACCCGAACTGGCTCTCGCAATGATCACCGACGCGGTAGCCGCCGACGTGAGCGCGCGCTGGGTGGCCAGCGACGAACTCTATGGGGACAACGGCCCGCTCCGGGCCGGCGTGCAGGCCCTCCGCTTGGGCTGCGTGCTGGCCGTCTCCCGCGACCACCTGGTCCCCATTGACGGCGGCAAGGCCCGGCTGCGCGCTGACCGGCTGGCCGCCGAACTGTCAGATACGGCGTGGCACCGCTACAGCGCCGGGGTCGGATCGAAGGGCCCACGATGGTATGACTGGGCCTGGATCGACATGAGCCGACCTGGCCAGCCCGGCCACACCCTACTGATCCGCCGCAACCCAAGCACCGGCGAGCTGGCCTTCTACCGATGCTGGACACCCACCCCGGTACCCCTGGTGACACTGGTTCGCGTCGCCGGGATGCGCTGGGCCGTGGAGGAAGGCTTCCAGACCGGAAAAGGACAGGTCGGGCTGGACCACTACCGGGTACGGACCTGGATCGCCTGGCACCGCTTCGTCACCCTGGCCATGCTCGCGTTGGCATTCCTGATGGCCTGCGCCGCCGATGCCGCGCCACCGGCGCCACCCAACCCGTACCACCACGCACGCCACGACGGACCGATCGCGTTGACCGCCAACGAGATCCGCCGCCGGGCCCGTAAAGCCAGACCGGCGTGGGTGGCTTTTGAAGCCCGGCGGCTTGTAACCAGGTGCTCCATGCTTTGAGGCCGTCCCAAGCGACGACAACATCGCGAGGCTTCGCCTCGCCCGGTACATGGGCCAAGACGTAGACCCGTTCGATGCTGTCTGGGTCATCGGGGTCACCGTCGCCCGTCCAATGCAAGACCGCTGTTGCTCCCAGTGCCGCTGCCTCTATCCGTAGCGACTCACGTTCTGCCCGGGCCCTCGTCTCCCATTCGATGAGCGCTGCGCCGTCGTCCTCATAGGCCTCAACTGGGGGTCAGCGTCGGCAGCGACCTCGGCTCAAGGGATTGATTCGCCGCCCAACTGGTCTCCATGGCCGCGACGTCCCCCTTCATGCTGCCCATCGCCAGGGCAAAGGCCCCGGCGCTCAGAAGGAACCCTGACGGCCCGAGGACAAGCATGCTCAGCCCGAGGTTGCCGTGGGCGAAGTCGGAGACGGCGCCGACCACAATCGGGCTCAGCGCGCTGCCGAGCAGCCGGCTGGCGGTGAGGTTTAGCGATCCGGCGCTGGCACGCAGCGAGGGCACGATCACGTTCTGCAGGATCACGATCGGGGCCAGGGTCGCCGCCACCGCGGTGACGCTGAAGAGCATTTCGCCCGCCGTGAAGACCCGCACCGACCCCGCGGTGAACATGACGATCGCGCCCAATCCGGCCAGCAGCGTGCCGCAGAAGCCGACCTCTGCGGCGGCCCGCGGCGTCCGCCGCGCCCGCCAGTCGATCAGCCCGCCGACCAGCGGAGTGGCCAGGATGGTCGCTGCCAGCTGCGGAACGCCCACCAGTCCGCCTGCCTGGGCCAGGTTGAGGCCGAAGCGGCGCTCCAAGTAGAGGGGAAGGAAGCCGAGGATGCTGAACCCGAATAAGGACAGCGTGCTGGCGGCCACCGCGGCGGCGAAAGTGCGGACCCGAAGCAGCCGCCCAAACGCACGGAGCCCGGCGTCACGCGCGACCACCAGTCTGGGACCGGCGACCTCCGCCGCTCCGCGGAGCGGCTCCCGAATGGTGAAGGCGAGCAGCGCCAGCAGCAGCCCGGGGCCGCCAACCAGGAAGAAGGCCGCCCGCCATCCGAACTGGAGGCCGACCGCGCCGCCGATGATAAATCCACTCCCGATGCCAAGGCCGCCAAGGGCAACCACGGCTGCATTCGCCCGGCCGCGGCTTCGCCTGTCGTAGTAGTCGCCGATCAGCGAGCCACCGGCTGGCTGGTAGCTGGCCTCACCGATCCCGACCACGCTGCGGACCGCGAGCATCTGCGCAAAGCTCTGGGTCAGGCCCGCGAGCAAGGTGAACAGGCTCCAAACCGCGACGCCGAGTCCGATGAGCATCCGCCGGCTGCCCCGGTCGGCCCAGTAGCCGATCGGGATCGCCGCCAGCGCGAAGGCAACCGTGAAAGCGGCATTCAGGAGGCCGAGCTCGGTGTCGCTGAGGTGAAACTCGGCCTGGATGCTGGACAGGACTGCGGGCAGCACGGTCATGTCCACGGTGTTGAAGAACGCCATCGCGGCCAGCAGCGCCACCGCATACATCGCGTAGAGGCGCACCGAGCGCCGTGGTTCACGGGCGTTGGAGATCCGCATGCGACTCCCTCCATCGGCGGTCTGATGACTCAACTAGCCAACCTCTGCGCGGCTCGACGCCGTTCTATGAAGGATTACTAGTGGACCACTAATGGACCATAAGGTATGCTCCAAGCATGGATCCTGTCAAGACGCCAACGACGGCGCTCAGCCGCCGCGAGCGCGGCGCCCAGACGCGCGCACGAATCCTGGCGGAGGCGCGCCAGCTGTTCTTGGAACAAGGCTTCGAGGCGACGACGATGCAGGAGATAGCAGAGGCGGCCGGCGTTGCCGTGCAGACCGTCTACTTCAACTTCCGAACTAAACCCCGCCTGCTCTCAGACGTGGTGGACACCGCGATCCTGGGTGACCGCCGGCCAGACCAGTGGCGCGAGAGGCCGTGGGGTCAGCGGATCCTTCGGTCCGAGGACCCCCGCGACGTAATGGCCGCCTTTGTCGAAGGTGATTGCGAGATCAAGTCCCACCTCGCTCCTTTGCTCAAGGCGGTTGGAGCCGCCAATGTCCCGATGGATCCGGAGTCAGTAGCAGGCCGCGAGCGCGGCAGAGACGAGCTCTTCGGCGCCGTCGTGGATCGCCTCTTGGGGATGGGCGCGTTGCGTACTGGGCTGAGCCCTGGCCGCGCTCTTGACATCATCCGCGCCGTCAACACGCTGGAGGCCTACATCGACCTCACCGAGCGTCGCGGTTGGACGGTTACTCAATGGAAGGCATGGCTCACCGACCTGCTAGACGAACAGTTGCTCGGCGCTACGCCCTCGGTTCTGAGCGCTCCGGACTCGTCTGGGAACAGCAGGGGTCAGTCCGTACGTACGGCGAGAGAGAGGGGTTAGCCATGACGATGCGGGCCGGGGAGGTCTATGAGCATCCCTTCGAGCGTCTCGTGGTGCGCGTCGGGACAGCCGAATCAGACGGCCGCGAACTGGTCGCCGACCTGTACGTGCGCGCTGACGCGCCCGGCGTGCCGCGCCACATCCACCCGACGATGGCGGAAACGGCCACCGTGATCCGCGGCACGATCAGCGCCTGGTCTCCCGACGAGGGCGAACGGATTCTCGGACCCGGCGAGACCCTGCGCGTCCCGCCGAACACGGCCCACGCCTGGCGGCCGGTGGGTGAGGAGGATGTCCGGATGCTGGTCGAGGCGCGCCCAGGGGCGCGGTTCGAGGAGATGTGGCGCCAATTCATGGGTCTGCTGCAAGACGGCAAGGCCGGACCCAAGGGACCGGGCTTCCTGCAAATGATGATGATGGCCCAGGAGTTCTCCGACGTCATGGCCATCGCCGGTCCGCCCTTGTTCCTGCAGCGCACGCTCGCGGCGCTCGTCACGCCGATTGGACGGCTCCGCGGCTACCAGGGTCGATATGAGGAGTACCTGGCGCGCGGGCCCTCCGAGATCGTGGAGCCCGAGCCGCTGCCGGTCGGGACCGATCCTCAACGCTGACCCGACCTGGGAGACAGACTGTGAATCGACCATCCGAGCAGCCAGCCTGGCGCTGGATCCTCGCCAACGCGGCGGGGTTTGCCATCGGCGGGGCCATCGCCGGTGGCGTGGTCCTGGCGGCCGAACTGGCGCTCATCGACACGGTGCAGTCGCAAGCAGACGCCGCGGCCGGGCTCGCTCCGGTGACCGCCGTTTCGACCGGCCTGATGGGGACAATCGTGGGCGTCCTGCAGTGGCTGGTCCTTCGGAAGTGGTTGCCGGGCAGTGGCTGGTGGGTCGCGGCGACGGCTGGCGGATGGGCCGCCGCGGGACTGATCGCCGGGACGCTCTCGGGCTTCCTCGGCGGGACGGTCACCGGCGTGGGTCCTGGCGTCGGCGTCCTGGGGTACCTGCTCGCCACCGTCGGCGGCGTTGCCGCCATCGGGCTGCTGCCCGGCGTCCTACAGTCCTCCGTGCTCCGGCACCGCGTCGAAGCGTTCCCTTGGTCCGCCGCGCACCTGATTGCCCTGGGGGCTGGGCGCCGGACTTGAGGTCTTCGTCCGCGGCGGCCGGCTCTCGATTCGTTTCCTGACGCCGGTACCCGTGCTGTACCGGGGTTTTCCGCTGCACCCCGACGACGACAAGGACCCGTACGTGTTCCGGGTCGACCTCTCCCGGTTCGGATGGGGCACGCTCCGCGTCGTGTTCAGCCACGAACCCGGGACGGCGACGACAACGGCCTACCTCGAGGTGTTCCCGATGACGACCCGCAAGCAACCCGCCACGACCAACCCGAGGCTGTGGGCCACCGGCGCGCTCGCCGCCGCCACCGCGGCGGTCGCCCTTCGCGGGCGCGGCCGGGCACGGCGACAGCGGACCTCCTAACAGACGACCGGGAGGTCCGCGGCGCGGGCCGCACGGCTGGCCCTCGCCGCCAGGTAGCCGGCGTTGGCCGCGGCAACAGCCACCTGCCGACAGCTCGTTCCCATGACGTACGGGACCCGCCGGGGGCACGTCATCCCTGAAAGGGATTCCATGGCCCTGGCGGGCCTCCCAACGGGTGGATGAAACTGGTGCGAGTCGGCCACCGCCGTGGCAGACGATGCCGCCCGCGCTCTGGTGGTCGGGTAGCCCGACGGCGTACCCGGTGATCTCGTCGACGTGGTCAGTGTGTAGCCGAGGATGCGGGGGCGCGATCAGGTGGGAAAAATCCGCGCCGGGCCGGGGTCGTCGACCAGGCCGTCAGCGGGCCGATTGAGGCGCACGGCTGCGGGTGAGGGCGGCGGCGGTGAACAGGGTGGCGGCGAGGACGGCGGCGGCGGTACCGGAGATCAGCAGCGGGACGGTGCCGTCGGCGTGCCACAGCAGCCCGGCCCACACACCGGCGAGGAGCACGCCCAGGCCGCCCAGACCCTGGGACAGGCCCTGGCCAGTGCCCTGGGCGGTGGCGAGCAGCAGGCCGGAGATCCACGCTTTGCCGACGCCGTCGGTGCAGGCGGTGTAGGCGCCATAGCCGGCCAGCAGCAGCCAGGCGGTGACGTGGTCGCGGGTCAGGCCCAACCCGGCGTAGGCGGCGGCGAAGAACACCAGTCCGGTGGCGAACACCACCGGTCGCGGCAGCCGGTCGGCCACCGCCCCGGCGGGATAGCTGAGCAGCGTGTAGACGATGTTGTAGGCGACGTATGCCGCGATCACGCCGCTGACGGTGAACCCGATGTCGTGCAGGCGTAGCAGCAACAGCGCGTCGGGAAAGTTGACCAGGCTGAACGCGGTGAGCACGGCGACGACCCGCCAGTACCGGGCGGGAAGTTGCCTGAGCCGCACGGGTGCGGCGGTCGTCGCGGCAGCGGCGCGGGCGGGTTCGCGCAGCGCGGCGACCAGCGCCACGCTGGCGATGGCGGGCAGCACGGCGAGTACGAGCAGCGGCCGGATGCGCCCGCCGAGCAGGTGGTACAGGCCCAGCCCGACCAGCGGACCGACTACCGCGCCCGCGGTGTCCATGCCGCGGTGGAAGCCGAACGCCCGGCCGCGGGCCGCGGCGGGTACGTCCTCGGCGATCAACGCGTCGCGGGGGGTGCCGCGAACCCCCTTGCCGAGCCGGTCCACGCAGCGGCCGAGCAGCACCAGCGGCCACGCTGTGGCGGCGGCGACCAGGACCTTGCCCAGCGCGGCCAGCCCGTAGCCCAGGCCGATCAGCGGCCGGCGACGGCGCCGGTCGGCCAGGCGCCCGGACACCGTCTTGGTCACCGCGGCGGCTCCTTCGGCGACGCCTTCGACCACGCCGACCACGCCGGCGGGGGCGCCCAGTACCACGGTGAGGAAGATCGGCATGATCGGGTAGAGCATCTCCGACGCGGCGTCCTGCAGAAACGACACCCCGGAGACGACCTTCAGGTTGCGGGTCAGCCACCGCGCCCGAACCGTCGCCGTCGCTGTCTCGCCGGCGGCGCTCACCGCGGCGTCGCCGCGTTCGTCCATCCACCCGCTCCCCACGCTTGACACCGATGCGGGGCGGCCTGGCAGGCGCCCAGCCGCGGCCGGGCCGCCAGGCGCGCTCGCCGGAACGCGGTCAGGCGACCACGGTCACGACCAGCCGCCACGGCACCGCCCGCGGGTCGGGGGCGCCGTCCCGCGGTTGCGCCACCGCGCTGAGCACCGCCGTGCCCGGCCGCACCGCGTTGACCGTCGCATGGGCCGCGCCTTCCTGGTCGACACCGGCCCCAACCACGACCGCCACCGCCGGGTCCGAGCTACCCGGCGGTGTCCACAGGTGCAGCTCCGGGGCGTGCAACACGACCGAGATCTCGCTGCCGACGTGCACGCATACCGCCTCCGGCGACGGCTGGCCCGGCATCCACGCCATCGGCACCACGCCGGCCAGACAGCCTGCCGATGCCGAACCCGCGCCGGCGCCACCAGCCGACCCCGCCGGCACCGGCGACGCCGGCCCGCCCGGCTGACCCGGCGACACCACCGTTGCCGACGCACCGGCCGAGGCCGGCGGCGACGCTATGGCGCCGCCGCCTTTCCGCGCCCGAGCACACCCGCCCGCCGCCAGCAACGCGACCGCCGCCACCACCACCGCCACAATCCGACCGGGTCGTCGCACCTCGGCCTCCCCAAACTCGACTCGCCGAGCCGGTTCCTCGTCGGGTTGCGAAGCGCCCACCCGGAGCGCCTCGCCACCAGCCGCTACCTGTTGTGGACACCGGCGGCTGATCCCGCCTGGCCCATCGTATCGAGGTCGCTATGTCGGGTTGTCGATGTCTGAACGGATTGCCACCTCGAACGACGACCGCCGCGCAGCCGCCGGCGCCGCCGAACCGCCACGCCGCCACACTCCGAGTCCTGATGAGCGGCACCCTGCCGATCCAAAAGCCAAGGTCGATGCACGACACGCCTGGCAGACCAGATTCAGTGAGATGAACGCGGCAGCCCGCAGACCACATTCGATGAGACAGCAACGGCCGTGCCCACCAGCACGGACCAGATTCAGTCGGATAAACCCCGAATCCAGCCAACTTCAACGAGACGCGGACCACGGCTACCCGGTAGACGGGTGGACCAGCTCCTTCGCGTTCACCCGACCGGCCGCGGCGACAGCGGCGGCGGCGAGCGCGCAGGCCAGCGCTACGGCAAGCAAAACCGGGGTGTAGCCGCCGGCAACCCCGTGCAGCGCGGCGGCGCCGAGTGGGGCTGCGGCTTTGGCGATGGTCATGGGTACGGTGAGCAGTCCGGAGATGGTGGCGTAGCCGGCGGTGCCGTAGCGGGCGGCGAGTAGTGCGGGCCGGGCGATGGTGGCCACGCCGAAGCCGATTCCGAAGCCGACGACTGCGATGATCGCGCCGGTGCCGCTGCGCCCGGTCAGGGGCAGGCTCGCGGCGGCAAGGGCCTGCAGGGCGAAGACAGCGGCGACGACGGTGGTGGGTCGGGCGAGGCGTTGCAGCCCGGTGGTGGCCAGGCGCCCGGTGACGGACAGGACGCCGAGCAGCCCGGCGACGGTGGCGGCGAAGGTCGCCGGGTGGCCGGCTTCGATGAGGTACGCGACGAGGTGCACGGACAGGGCCGACACGGCCGCGGCGTGCGCGACGAACGTCACAGTGAGCAGCCAGAAGTGCCGGTCCCGCAGCACGGCACGGACCGCAGCCCGGCGGGCGGAGTCGGGCCGGGTTCCTCGGCGCGGGTGGCGGTCGCGGGCTCGGCGCAGGACGGCGGTGTGCAGCGGGATGGTCAGGGCGCCGTGAACGGCGGCCAGGATCAGGGCGGCGGTGCGCCACCCGTACCCGTGGACGAGGACGCCGGTGAGGGGCAGGAAGATGCTGCTGGCGAACCCGGCGACGACGGTGATGGCGAGTAGCGCGTTGGCCCGGCCGCGTGGGGTGGGGTGCCAGGTGATGACGACGGCGAAGGCGGGCTCGTAGAGGACCATGGCGGAGGCGAGGCCGATGCCGATCCACACCGCGTACAGCCCGACGAGGTTGTCCACTGTGGACATGGCGGCGAGGAGCAGGGTGCCGGCGATCGAGCCGGTGGTCATCAGCGCCCGACCGCCGTGGCGGTCCAGCCATGCCCCGACCGGGACCGCCGCGGCGGCGCCGGTGAGGGTGGCGGCGGTCAGCGCCCCGGTTACGGCGGTGGTGGAGGCGTGCAGGTCGTGGGCGAGCGGGGTGAGGAACACCGCGAACGAGTAGTACAAGGCGCCGTACCCGACGGTCTGGGTGACGGCGAGGGCGGCGACGATCCCGCGCGCCCGGCCGGCGCCCGGCCGGATGCCGGGGTTGTCCCCACCGGCTGGATCACCGGTGGGGACTGTCCGGTCGTGTGCCGGCTGGGTCATCAGCCGCAGCAGCCGCCCGACCTTTCCGGCACGGTGACGAGCTGGGTCCGGCCGCCCACGGTCGGCACCTGCTCGGCGCTGGTGGCGGGTTGGTCGAACCGGTCGGCGGCGAGCGCGGCCAACTGCACGGCTACGCCCTGATCGATGCCGAGTGCGGCGGCGGCGAGGCGGGTGGCTTCGGCGGTGCTGCCGGCGGCCGGGAGGTGGGTGAGGGCGGCGGCGATGAGCTTGGCGGGGGTGTCGGTGGGTAGGCCGAATTGTGCGGTGGCGTCGGCGAGCAGGTCCCGGGCGCCGAGTGTTGTTGAGCAGACCCCGGTTTCGGGCAGGTCGAGTTGCCCGTCGCGGGCGGCCTGCCAGTCGCCGGCGAGGGCGGCGGCGATGGAGCGGACCTGTTCGTAGCCGGTGGCGAGCAGGAACGTGGGTGCCCGGCCGTAGGATTTCACCCCGACAGCCCAGTAGTTCGGCTCCGGGTGGGCGAGTTCGTCGACGCCGTGCGGGCGCACGGTGCCGCAGGAGTGCACGTTCGGGTCGATCAGCGGGGCGAGGGTACTGGTGGAGCCGAGGATCGGGTCGAGGGCAAGGCGCAGCTCGGCGGCGATGGAGTGGTCCGGCCGGTACCCGGTGGCGGCCACCACCCGGTCGGCGGCGAGCACCCGCTCGGTGCCGTCCGCGTTGTGTGCGACCAGCTCGACTCCGCCGGGCGGGGTCCGGACGGTGTGCACCGCGAAGCCGGGGGCGATGCTGATCCGGCCGGTGTCGACGAGCATCCGCAGTCCGGTGCCGAGCGCGCCGCGGGCGGGGAGGGCGTCGTCGGTGCCGCCGCCGTAGGCCCGGTCCGGGTTGCCGGCGCGTACCGCCCAGGTGATCCGGGTACCCGGGGTCTGTTCGGCCAGCTGTGCCAGGGCGATCAGGGTGGTGGCTGCGGAGTGGCCGGCGCCGACCACGATGGTGTGCTTGCCGGCGTAGCGGTCCCGGTCGGTGCCGAGTACATCGGGCAGAGCCTGGTCGATCCACGCCGCGGCCTCCGGCTCGCCGTGCGCCGGCAGGCCGTTCGCCCCGAGCACGTTCGGGGTGATCCAGGTGCCGGACGCGTCGATCACCGCCCGGGCCGACAGGTCGGTGCCGTCGGCGAGACGGACCACGAACGGCGCCTGCTCGCGGTCGGCGGTACGGATCCGGTCGATCCCGTACCGGGCGAGCGCGACGACCCGGGCGCCCAGCCGCAGGTTCGCCGCGATGGCGGGCAGCTTCGCCAGGGGCTGGAGGTAGTCCTCGACCAGGTCCGCGCCGGTGGGCAGCACGCCCGGGTCGGGGGCAGCCCACCCGGCGGCATCCAAGAGCCGGCGGGCGGCCTGGTCGATGTCGTAGCGCCACGGGCTGAACAGCCGCACCTGCCCCCACTGCCGTACCGAGGCGGCGACCGTGTCGCCGGCTTCCAGCACGAGGAACGGCAGGCTGCGTTCGGTCAGATGCGCGGCGGCGGCCAACCCAACCGGTCCGGCACCGATCACCACCACCGGCAGCCCGTCCTGCGCAGACCGCTCAGCCGGCACCGGCACGGGAGCCGTCTGGTCGGCGGTCTCGGCGGGGCTGGTGGCGGCAGGGCCGCAGCAGCTCGCCCCGCCGGCGAGGGCGTCGGCCTTCGCGTCCGGATCGCAGCAGGCACCCCCCTCGGCAGCGGCCCGCGCCGAACCGCAGCACGGGTCCGTGGGTACGGCGGCGGTGGACGGGGCTGGTCCGCAGCAGCCGGCGGCGCCGATGGTTGCCGGCTGCGCCGGGGTGGTCTGGTCGCTCATGGCGGTGCTATCTCCCAAAGAAACGATGACGGCGGATCGGCGCGGGGTGGGTCAGCGGAGGTGCGGCAGATGAGTGAGCGCCTGGGCGCGGACTCTCGCGAGGTGGGCGTCGACCCGGCACTGGACGGTGCATACCTGGCCGCAGCCTTCGCAGAAGCTCACCGTGGATGGCGTCGGACGCCGACGGCGGAGCAGACGGATCACGACAGACTCCCTGTCTTGACGTTTGTCGAATCAGGGTTCGAGCGTGACACCCGTTGAGAGCACTGTCAACCTAGATGGCCGTCAAAACAGGCGTGCCGGCGGTCACCCTCGAGACAGTTGTCGAATCGGCCCACACCTGTCAACCTAGACGGATGTCGAAACAGTCGGCGCGCGAGCTGCCGCTTCTGTCGGCGGGGTGCTGCCCGCCCCTGGCGGTGTCCCCGCTCAGCGGGGAGCAGGCCAGCGGGCTGGCGCCGATGTTCAAGGCTCTTGGCGATCCGGTGCGGCTGCGACTGCTGTCGATGATCGCCTCGCGTGCTGAGGTGTGCGTGTGCGATCTGACCGACGCGTTCGACGTATCCGGACCGACGATCTCCCACCACCTGCGGGTGCTGCGCGAGGCCGGCCTGGTCGACTGCGAGCGCCGGGCCACCTGGGTCTACTACTGGGTCAAGCCCGAGGCACTTCGCCAGCTGTCCGTGCTGCTCGACATCGCCGTACCGGCCGCCGCCTGACCGCCCGACGCCACGGTAGCCGGGGTCACCGGATGTTCACCCTGACGTTTCGGGAACCGCTGGACGACCGGCCGCACGGCCGGTTCACCTACTACCGGCTTCTGCCCGAGGCGCTCAGGTCTGCCGGCGAGCACCTCACTGCCCTCGCCGAGCGGGCCGCCGCTACCGCCGACACCCGCCGGGAGTGCTGATGGCCGCCATTCCCGTCCTGGCGCGTCGGCTGCTCGCCGAGTTCACCGGCACCGCGCTTCTCGTCACCGCCGTCGTCGGCTCCGGGATCATGGCCGCGAAGCTGTCCCCGCACGACGTCGGGCTGCAATTGCTGGAGAACTCCACCGCGACCGCGTTCGCCCTGGGCACCCTGATTCTGATCTTCGGCCCGGTGTCCGGGGCGCATCTCAACCCGGTCGTGTCGGCGGCGGAGTGGTTCCTCGGCCGCCGCGCCCGTACCGGCATCACGGCGAGGGATCTCGGCGGGTACGTCGCGGCGCAGGTCCTGGGTGCGATCGGCGGGTCGATCCTGGCGAACCTGATGTTCAACCTCGACCCGGTCACCTGGTCGCACACCCGCCGGCTGGCCGGGCACCTGTGGCTGGGGGAGGTGGTCGCCACGGCCGGCCTGATCCTGCTGATCTTCGCGCTGGCCCGATCCGGCCGCGCCGCGGTCGCCCCGGCCGCGGTCGGGGCGTACATCGGCGCCGCCTACTGGTTCACCTCCTCTACGTCGTTCGCCAATCCGGCGGTGACGATCGGGCGGGCGTTCACCAACACGTTCGCCGGCATCGCCCCCACCTCGGTCCTCGGCTACCTGGTTGCCCAGGTCATCGGCCTGGCGGTGGGGGTCGGGCTGCTGCTGGCGCTGTACCCTGACGCCGGAGCAGCGGCCGCCGAGGTCGTCGTCCCGCATGAGAACACCCGGCGGACCGCAAGACCGGGGTCGGCGTCGGCCGATGACCGCGCCGGCCGGCGGGCTGGTGCACGCCTGTCAGAATCGTTTCGCAGTAAGGAAAGCAGCCTCATGCCCGAGCCCATGACCGCTGACGCGGGCAAGCCCAGCGTGCTGTTCGTGTGCGTCCACAACGCCGGCCGCTCCCAGATGGCCGCCGGCTTCGCCCGCCACTACGGCGGCGAGCACCTGATCGTGCGCTCCGCGGGCTCCGACCCCGCCGAGGCGGTGAACCCGGTCGCGGTGGCGGCGATGGCCGAGCGGGGCATCGACATCGTCGACCAGGTCCCGACGAGGCTGGACTACGACACCGCGTACGCCACCGAGGTCATCATCACGATGGGCTGCGGCGACGCCTGCCCCGTCTTCCCCGGCAAGCGCTACGAGGACTGGAAACTCGACGACCCCGCCGGGCAGGGCATCGACGTGGTCCGCCCGATCCGCGACGACATCGACAACCGGGTACGCAGTCTCGTGGCCGACCTGTTGCCAGACCGGGCCGTCCCGTGACCCGGCTGGTCATCGTCGGCGGCAGCGACGCCGGGATCAGCGCCGGGCTACGTGCCCGCGAACTCGACCCGACCGTGGAACCGCCGCTGATGGTGGCCGACCGGTACCCGAACTTCTCCATCTGCGGCATCCCGTACCACGTCTCCGGGGAAGTCCCCGACTGGCGGGACCTGGCCCACCGCACCGAAGCCGACCTGCGCGCTGCCCGATCCGGCCGCAGATCACCGGCCTGGACCAGCTCGGCCCCACCGATGGGGTGCACCTCCTGCACACCATCGGCGACACCGTCGCCCTGACCGCCACCCTGGCCGGCAACCCCACCACGGCGCTGATCGTCGGGGCCGGGTACCTCGGCCTGGAAATGGCCGAAGCGCTACGCACCCGCGGCATCGCGGTCACCATGGTTGAGCAGTTGGCCCAGGTGCTGCCCACCGTTGACCCGCAGCTGGCCGTCCTGATCGAGGACGAGCTGGCCCGCCACCAGGTGGAGGTCGTCACCGGCACGGTGGTGACCCAGATCCAGCGCGGCCCGAGTGGGTTGTCGGTGACCGGACACGCCACCGACCGGCGCGAGCGTGCCTTCGTACGGACCGTGGATGTAGTTCTCGTTGTGGTCGGTGTCCGGCCCGACACCGAGCTGGGCCAGGCCGCAGGGCTGCCGTTTCGCCGGCTCCCTCGGCACCCAGGTCGTCAAGGTCTTCGACCTGGTCGCCGCCCGCACCGGGCTACGCGACCAGGAAGCGATCGCTCACGGCCTACGCCCGTACACCCACGCCACCACCGCCGATGATCACAAGCGCTACTACCCGGGCGCCCAGCCCATCCACCTCCGCATCACCGGCGAACACGGCACCGGCCGACTCCTCGGCGCCCAACTCATCGGACACCGCGACACCGCCGTGGCCAAACGCGTCGACATCTACGCCACGGCCCTGCACCACCACGCGAACGTCGACGAGGTCGAAGACCTCGACCTGTCCTACGCCCCACCCCTGGGCAGCCCCTACGACGCCGTCCAGATCGCTACTCACCAATGGGCCCTGGCCGCGGCCGGCCACCGCCCATGAGCGTCGCGCTGGGTGCATCGGAGCGCTGCCCGACGGCGGGCTGAGCGTGACGGTCACCCTCTGGCCTGCGCGAGCTTGCCGGGCGCATCGGGGTCACCGAACGGACGCCCATACGGCGGCGGTCTCCAGCGAAGGTCCGTCAGCCGGTCTGGAAGAGGCGCACGATCACCTCCAGGGCGACGAGCGCGCCGATCAGCCTGGCCAAGGCCTTCCACCGGGCGGGCGCGCGCAGGGTGATGGAGTCGGCCAACGGGATCATCGCTAACGCGAACCCCGAGTACATCACGTGCCACCATTCCCGGGGACGGTGGCCGCTCGCCAGCAGCGCCAGCCCGCCCGCGGCGGCCATCGCCACCAGGATCAGCACCGCCGCCACGCTTCTGGCGGCCAGCCGGCCCGGGGGCCGGCCCCGTACCAGGCGCACGGCGGACTCGCCAACGACGACGGCCATCGCTCCCAGCGTGACGAAGGTGAGCAGGAGGTGCAGGTCACGGGCGAACATCGCACCCAATCCGCGGCCCGCCCCGGTCTCGGTTGCCAGGGCGGGCCGTCGCGGCTCGGGTCACCCGACCGGGGTGACGAGGTTGGTGACGGT
>WNGB01005099.1_pt1 | contig 20862 bp, 21 predicted proteins | sample 5400681 | NCBI WGS metagenome assembly WNGB01 (sample SAMN13153367, study PRJNA577476) | soil metagenome | isolation source: 115 cm soil or saprolite under grassland replicate 2 | place: USA:California | collected 2016-06-15
AAGATCAGCAGGATGAACAGGGCGCAGTACTGGTCGAGGTTCTGGTACACCTCGCGAGCCCTGAGAGGAAGGAACCTGGCGATCAGCCGGGAGCCGTCGAGTCCCGGCACGGGGACGAGCTGCAGCACCGCCATGATCACGTTCACGACGAGGCAAGCTCCCACGAACCGGGCGAGCTCTCCCCCGGTCGACACCACTGCTCGGAAGATTCCACCGAATACGAACGACAGGAGGACGTTTGCCGCCGGGCCGGCCAGCGTGATCAGAGTGAGGTGCCGGTCCTGCTTCTTGAGGTTCCAGGGATTCACTGCGAAGGGCTTGCCATAGGCGAAGATGGGAAAGAGCGGGCGTCCGAACAGCACTGGAAGCAGGAGCAGCGCGGGAAGAACGAAGGTCCCGAAAGGGTCAACATGAGGCCGAGGGTCGATGGTTGCGCGCCTCATCATCTTGGGCGTGTAGTCACCGAGCCGAACGGCCACCAAGGCATGGGCATACTCGTGGGCAACCAGGGCGATGAGCAGCCCCACGGCCAGGTAGATCGTGTAGAGAACGCTGTGGACGCTCACCGAGCCGCTCCTTGCCGACTCTCGGGCGACCCGTCGACCTGACCGGTCCCGTGCCAGCCGTACAGGAGGGGCGGCGCCTCCACCGCCTCCGGGCCGATGATGATCGCCTTTCGCACCCGGTCCTCAGCGGCTGTCGCGGCTCCCATCTCGCGGGCATGGATCAGAGCCATGGGCTGCCCCTCCTCGAGCTTGTCACCGACCTTGGGGAAGAACTCGATCCCCACCGCCGGATCGATCGTTTCCCCTTTCTTCATCCGGCCTGCCCCGAGCGCGGCCGCGGCTCGCCCCAGGGCTTCGGCGTCCACCTCCTTCAGATAGCCATCTGGCGAAGAGACCTCTCGTCGCACGGAGGCTCGCGGAAGCAGCGCCCACGGATCGTCGACCACGCGCGGGTCGCCCCCCTGCGCCTCCACCATCCGAGCGAAGCCCTCCGCCGCTCCCCCCGAGTCCAGCGCCCTCTCGGCCTCCGAACGAGCCTCCTCCGGATCCTTCCCCTGCAGGACGATGAGAGCCTCGCCGGCGAAGGCGACCGACAGTTCCCGCAGCCTGCCTTTCTCTTCTCCCCTCAGCAAGCGGACGCACTCCGCCACGTCGAGGGCGTTGCCGATGGCCGAGCCGAGGGGCTGCGACATGTCCGTGACGGCGGCCCGGGCTGCCCGGCCCCAATAGCTGGCCAGTTCCACGCAGACGCCAGCGAGCCGCGCCGCCGCCTCCGGCGTCTTCATGAACGCCCCGCTCCCGGCCTTCACGTCCAAGAGGATGAGATCCGTGCCGACGGCGAGCTTTTTCGACATCACGCTGGCCGCGATGAGAGGGACGCTTGCTACGGTGGCGGTGGCGTCTCGGAGCACGTACAGGGCTCCGTCGGCCGGGACGAGGTCCTCAGACTGCCCGGCCACGGCACAGCCAACCTTCTCCACCTGGCGCTCCAACTCCTCGGGCGACAGATCCACCCGGAAGCCGGGGATCGACTCGAGCTTGTCCAGGGTGCCCCCGGTATGGCCCAGGCCGCGCCCCGACAGCTTGGCCACAGCCAGGCCGAGCGATGCGGCGAGCGGTGCGAACACCAGTGTGACGCCGTCACTCACTCCCCCGGTGGAGTGCTTGTCCACCTTTGGCCGGCTCACCCCGGCCAGGGGCAGGGTGCTTCCCGACTCCACCATCGCACGGGTGAGCTCGGCGGTCTCGGTCGGCGTCAACCCGTTCAGGTACGCGGCCATGAGGAACGCTGCCGCCAGATAGTCGGGGACGTCACCCTTCGCGTAGCCGAGGACGAAGGCGCGCAGGTGGTCGGAGGAGATCTCTCGCCCGTCCCGCTTCGTGGCCACCACGTCGCGGAAGTCCACACTAATCCCCAAGCCCGAGCTCACCGGCGAAGCTCGTCCCCGCCAAGCCATTCGCGTCCACGCCCAGGACCTCGGCCACGGTGGCGCCCACGTCACCGAAGACCTGACGGATCCCCAGGTCGACGGCGGCTTCTGTTCGAGCTCCGACAACCAGGACCGGGGTGTACTCGCGCGTGTGGTCCGTGGAAGATGTATCGGTCGGGTCGCAGCCGTGATCCCCCGTGATGAGCATCAACCCGTCCCCCACCGCGCTCACCAGCTCCGGGATCCTCCGATCAAGTGCCTCGATACATCGCGCGTACCCCGGCGGATCGTTTCGGTGGCCGAACTTGGAGTCGAAATCGACGAGGTTCGTGAACACGAGAGAGGCTCCCGGCCGCCGGAGGAAATCGATCGACAGGTCGATCCCTTGGTCGTTCGAGTCCGAATAGCTGAATTCGGAGAGTCCGTGGCCATCGAAGATGTCGCGAATCTTGCCCACGCCGTACACCTGAATGCCGGCGTCCACCACGAAGTCCAGAACGGTGCGGCCGGGAGGCGGCACTGAGTAGTCGCGTCGTTCGGGTCGGCGAACGAACGCCCCGGGCTCGCCGTCGAACGGCCGGGCGATGACCCTGCCCACCCGGTGTTCGCCGTCGAGGATCCCCCGGGCGATCCTGCACCAGTCGTACAGCTGCTCCAGCGGGACAGCCCGCACGTGGCAGGCCACCTGGAAGACGGAGTCGGCGCTCGTGTACACGATGGGTCGTCCCGTCCGAAGGTGCTCATCGCCGAGCTCCGCGATGATCTCGGTGCCCGAGGCCGCTTTGTTGCCGAGTACCACTCGGCCGATCGCCCGCTCGAACGGCTCGATGACCTCGGGCGGGAATCCGTTCGGATAGGTCGGGAAGGGCTGGTCCAGGACGATCCCCGAGATCTCCCAGTGGCCGGTGATGGTGTCCTTTCCCGCCGACCGTTCGCGCTGCTTCCCGTGGGCCGTCCCCGGATCTCCTCCGGGCGGAACCCCCTCGATTTGCGTGAGCGCTCCCAGCCCCAGCCTGGCGAGGTTCGGCGCATCGAGTCCGCCGACTGACGACGCCACGTGCCCGATGGTGTCCGAGCCGGTATCTCCGTAGGCACCTGCGTCCGGCGCCTCGCCCACCCCGAACGAATCACAGACGAGGAGCAGGACCCGGTCGACGCCTCCAGGCGCCCGTTCATTCTCCCCAACCATGTCAGGCACCTTTCCGCCGGGCCTGCGCGGCGACCGGGTCCCCCCGGGGGAACCTGGCTCGTGGGTGGGCCGAGAAATATTCCTCCCGCAGCCGCTCTCCCGTGACCAGGGTGTAGATCTGGGTCGTTGCGAGCGTGGCGTGGCCCAGGAGTTCCTGGACCACGCGGACGTCCGCTCCACCCTCGAGCAGATGGGTGGCGAATGAATGGCGGAGGGTGTGCGGCGAAACCCGCTTGGTCAGTCCGGCCCCGGTCGCCGCTCCCTTGAGCACCCTGGTGGCCCCCTGACGAGTCAGCCGGCCGCCTCGCTGGTTGAGGAAGAGTGCAGCACCGGACCTCGAGGCGGCCAGAGCAGGCCGGGCGCGTGTCAGGTAGCTCTTCAGGGCAGCCACGGCATATCGCCCTAGTGGAACGATCCGTTCCTTGCTTCCCTTCCCCATCACCCGGACGCTGCCCTCGTCCAGGTCCACCTCGTCGATATCCAGGCCGACGAGCTCGGAGATGCGAAGACCCGCCCCGTACAGGGTCTCCAGGATCGCCCGATCCCGGATACCGGCGGGGGCGGCCTCGCTTGGAGCGGCCAGGATCGCCTGGACCTCTTCGAGCGAGAGGGGTCGGGGCAGCGTGCGGGGCACCTTCGGCCGAACGACGCCCTCGGAGGGGTTGCCCGAGGCATCGCCTTCGCGCAGAAGGAACAGATGGAACGTCCGAACTGCCGCCAAGGCCCTGGCCACCGAAGACGGCCGATAACGACGGCCTTCGGCATATTCGCTCCCCGACAGCGAAGCGACGAAGCCGGAGACCGTCGGCTCGTCGGCGAGAGCGGCGTCTGTCACGCCCTTTGCCTGGAGGAACCGCGAATAGCGGGCGAGGTCCCGGCCGTAGGCGTCCAGCGTGTTCCTGGCCAGCCCGCGCTCCACGGCGAGGTAATCGAGGAACTTCGAGATCTGGGCTGCAACGGCGTCTCTCTGCACCGGCTGGGACCCTTAGTCCGAGACACCCGGGATCGCCGCGGACATTGGGATCGATTCCACATCGTGGGCATCTGCGACGGCCCGGTTGGTGAGCGCGCCCCCGAACGTATTGAGGCCGGCCGCCAGCGCCGGATCGGCCCGTAGACTGTTCTCCAATCCCGCGTCGGCGATCGAGATCGCGTAGGGCAGCGTCACGTTCGTCAGTGCGTAGGTGGAAGTGTTGGGGACGGCGCCCGGCATGTTGCCCACGGCATAGTGCACCACGTCGTGAACGACATAGGTGGGGTCGGAGTGGGTGGTCATCCGGGAGGTCTCCACCGATCCGCCCTGATCGATGGAGATGTCGATCACCACGGAGCCCGGTCGCATGGAGGCGACCATCTCCTCGGTGACGAGCTTGGGCGCCTTCGCCCCCGGGATCAGGACCGCCCCGATCACCACGTCGGCCTCGCGGACCCGCTGCTCGAGGGTCAAGCGGTCGGACATCAGGGTCATGATCCGCCCCTTGTGGATCTGATCGATGAACCGCAACTTGTCCAGGCTCTTGTCGACCACGATCACCTCGGCCTCCATGCCCGCGGCGATCCAGGCGGCATTCCCCCCGGCTATTCCCGCGCCGAGCACGAGCACCTTCCCCGGACGAACGCCGGAGACACCGCCCAGCAGGATCCCCCTGCCCCCGTTCTCTTTCTCCTGAAGCCGTGCGCCGACGTGCGGGGCCATGCGCCCTGCGATCTCGCTCATCGGCGCCAGGAGAGGGAGCCGCCCGTCGGGGAGCTGGACCGTCTCGTAGGCAACGCCGGAGACCTCGCGCTGGAGGAGCACCTCGGTGACCTCCCTGCTGGGCGCCAGGTGGAGGTAGGTGATGAGGATCTGGCCTTCCTGGAGGAGGGCGTACTCCTCGGGGATGGGCTCCTTGACCTTGAGGATCATCTCGGCCTGCCGCCAGACCTGGTCGGCGGTGTCGATCATGTCGGCTCCCGCCCGTTCGTACCGCTGCTCGTACAGCGACGAGCCCTCGCCGGCGCCCTTCTGGACCAGGACGCGGTGCCCAGCATGGGTCAGCTCCCGGGCGCCCTCCGGGGTAAGGGCGACGCGATACTCGTTGTCCTTGACCTCCTTGGGCACGCCGACGATCAACGGCCGCTCCTCGAGCCAGGTAGGGTTCAGCCGCTCAGCATACCGGGCGGGCACTCGCCACATGGGAGCCGCGGGTTCCGCGAGGCGACCTCAGATCCTCTCGTTCAGCCTTTCGCCCAGAAGGAGGCCGCACACGGTCTTGGCATCGCGAATCTGGCCGTCGCGGACGGCGGCGAGAGCTTGGGCGAGGGGCAAGCGTACCACTTCCACCCCTTCTTCTCCCGGGCCGCCCGCATCCTCGGCCCTGGCCACGAACAGGTCGATACGTTCGTCGGTGAAGCCCGGGGAGGTGTAGATCGTCCCCAGCGCCTCGATGTCCCGAGCGCGAAACCCCGTTTCCTCGAGGACCTCTCGCGCCGCACAGCCGACCGGATCCTCGCCCTCGACGTCGTAGACGCCCGCCGGGATCTCAAGAAGGACTTCCCTCACCGACTCCCGCATCTGCTTGACCAGCAGGACGTCCCCGGCCTCGGTCAGAGCGACCACGGCGCAAGCACCGGGATGGCGAACCACCTCGCGCTCGCCCACAGGCCACTGTTCGACCACGACGCGGATCAGCTTGCCCCGGAAGGCTTCCCGTGAGTACTCGGGCTCCACGAAGGGCTAGCCCGAGATCGCCAGCGGTTCCTGAAGGGCACCCTGCCGGCGGGCCAGGGCGGCACCCACGAACTCCCGGAAGAGAGGATGAGGCCGGGTGGGCCTGGACTTCAGCTCGGGATGAAACTGCCCGGCGATGAAGTATGGATGGTCGGGCAGCTCGATGATCTCGACGAGCCGCCGGCTGGGCGACATCCCCGAGAACACCATTCCGTGCTCCTGAAGCACGCGGTGGTAGCTGGGGTTGACCTCGTAGCGGTGACGGTGGCGCTCGTGGATCAGGGACTCTCCGTAGCAGTGCTCGGCCAAGCTGCCGGGGAGGACGTCGCAGGGATACCCACCGAGTCGCATGGTCCCGCCCATGTCGACCACTCCTTCCTGCTCGGGCAGCAGGTCGATCACCGGGTGGGGCGTTTTCGGGTCGAACTCCGAGGAGTTGGCACCTTCCAGCCCGCACACGTTCCGGGCGTACTCGATCACCGCGCACTGCAGCCCGAGGCACAGGCCCAGATAGGGTATCTTGCTCTCCCGAGCGAAACGGATGGCCTCCACCTTTCCCTCGACGCCGCGGATACCGAATCCGCCCGGAACGACGATGCCATCGGCTCGCCCCAGGATCTCCTCGACTCCGCCCGAAATGAGCTCGTCCGAGGGGACCCAGGTGAGGTTCACCCGAGCGCCGTTGTGGAACCCGCCGTGCTTGAGCGCTTCGATCACGGACAGGTAGGCATCCTTGAGCGTGACGTACTTCCCCACGATGGCGATGCTCACCGGCGACACGGCCCGGTGCACCCGGTCCACCAGGTCCTGCCATTCCCGCAGGTCAGGGGGTTGATCGGGCAACCTGAGCAGGTTTGCCAGGTAGGTATCCAGCCCCTCCCGGTGCAGGACCAGGGGCACCTCGTAGATCGACTCGGCGTCGACCGCCGAGATGACGCCCCCAGTCTCGACGTCGCACAGGAGCGAGATCTTCTCCTTGAGGTTTCGGCCGATGGGGCGATCCGACCGGCAGACGATCATGTCCGGTTGGATACCGATCGACCGGAGCTCCTTCACGGAATGCTGGGTCGGCTTCGTCTTGAGCTCGCCCGTGGGGCCGATGAACGGCATCAGCGAGACGTGGACGAACACCACGTTTTCTCGTCCCACCTCGTTGCGAAGCTGGCGGATGGCTTCGAGGAACGGGAGGCTCTCGATGTCACCGACCGTGCCGCCCACCTCGATCACGCAGATGTCTGCGTCGGTCGTGTTGGCCAGCGTACGGATTCGGCTCTTGATCTCGTTGGTGATGTGCGGGATCACCTGCACCGTCTTGCCCAGGTAGTCCCCCCGCCGTTCCTTCTGGATGACCGTCTGGTAAACGGCTCCGGTGGTCACGTTGGACTCACGCCCCAGGCTCTCGTCGGTGAACCGCTCGTAGTGGCCGAGGTCGAGATCTGTCTCCGCACCGTCATCGAGAACGAAGACCTCCCCGTGCTCGAACGGGTTCATCGTGCCGGGGTCGACGTTGATGTAGGGATCGAGCTTCTGGAGGGTGACCCGGAGGCCACGGGACTTGAGGAGGCGGGCCAGGGAAGCCGAGGTGATGCCCTTCCCGAGGCCGGAGGCGACTCCTCCCGTGACGAATACGTACTTCGGTCGCTCTGGCACTACGGGATTCGATGGTAACAGACGGCCGGGGTCCCTGGAAGGATCGGGGCTAGGTTGCGGAGGAATCTCGTGGCCCGACCCCGCCCTCGGGCTCGGTCTGTGGCACGGGCAGCCTACCCAGCCTGTCGAACCACCGGAGCGGGGCCGTCGCCTCGATGATCCGCGATAGCGTCACGGTCTCGGCCGCCAGATTCAGGCCTATGGAAGCCACCGCAGCCACGCAAAGCGCCCACAGCGAGAGGTCCGCATACAGGTAGAGGTGTGCCCCCGCCAGGAACCCAAGGAAGTTGGCTCCGGCGTCGCCGAGCATCGCCCGCTCCCGCAGGTCGACCCACCCGGCCGGGAGCACCGCACCGATCGCTCGAAGCAGCGTGCCCGTGGGATGAACGACGGCCAGGGGAACCGCCGCCAGGAGGAACAGCTTGACTGCCCTCGCCGGCGCGACGTCGAACCCGTTCCACAGATTGGCCGCTCCGGCGATGACGACGATTCCCAGCGTTCGGTCCAACACGCTCCTGCCTGGCACCAGGAACGCGACCAGCGCGCCGCCCATCACGCCGGCGGCCGCCTTGATCAACCCCGTCGAGATGCTCCCCCTGGAGACAAGGAGCACATGGCCACGAAGCCCCCGGGGGCCACCGGGCAGGAGATCGTCAAGAAGGCCTGCCAAGAACACGAGCGTTGCGGCGCCGAGCATCGCCCAGAGGAAGCCTTCGACGTGCGTCCCTCGCGCTGTGATCACGAGGAGGACCATGACTCCCGGAGGCACGACGGCCAGAGCGATCGGCAAGCCGAGCCCCCCGCTGACCAACACCCCTCGATGATTCGGGACGGAAAGCCGCCTCCAGTAGCCCGGCGGCAACAAGACCGCCACCGACCAGGACACGCCCGCCCCCACTGCGATGGGGAACAGGAAGCTCATCGGATCCCGAGGAGCCGTGGGATGAGGGACAGCAGAATCTGCAGGCCCTGGCGGGCGCGGTGGGTGAAGCCGGCCAGCGTCCGGCCGGTCGGTCGGTGGCGCATGTCGACCGACACCTCCCCCACGCGGAATCCCAAACGGAGCGCGTCGATGGTCATGGCCGTCTCCAGGCCGAACCCGGAGGCAAGCGGCCGGCATGCCTCGAGCGCCGTCCCGGTGATGGCCCGCTGGCCGGACAGGGGTTCCGCCGTGTCGACGCCAGTGGTGGTTCGGATGGCCCAGCGGGAGAACGCCTTGACCAATCCGAACCCGCCACCCTCCTGCGGTGGGAGGCGGCCGATAGCCAGGTCGAGTCGCCCCGCGACCACCTCTTGCAACAATGCCCCGACCTCGGCCGCCGTCTCTCCGACGTCTCCGTCCACCAACAGGTAGACGTCTGCCGGCACAACTCGGTCCAGCGCGGAGTCGACGGCACCGCCCTTACCCAGGCGTCGGGCCGCGACCAAGACTCTCGCTCCGGCCCCCACACCCTCCTCAGCGGTACGGTCGGTCGAGCCGTCGGCGATGACGACGACATCCGAGATCGCCTCGATGCCTGCCAGTGCCTTCACGGTCCTGGCGATCGAATCCTCTTCATCGAAGGCCGCCACGATCGCCACGACCCTCGGAGCGGATCGAGAAGGTTGATTCACGGCTTGGGGAGGATCCCAGAGGCGTCGTCCTTCACTCCGTAGTCTCCTCCCTTTCCCGGCGACGCCAGGAGGTCCCGGAGGCCGAACACCAATGCGACGCGCCCGGGGATCTGGTCCGCGTTGTCCACCGTGACGAGGTGTCCGTCCATGGAGCCGTCTTGCCTGATCAGGGTCACCAGGGATGATGCCGTCTCGGTGGTCTCCGCGGCCACAACGGGTCGAGACGATTCCACCAGCGACGACGCCAGGGGTTGAAGGAACTGAGCCGGATCGAGTAGGGGGGGATCCCTCCCTCCCGCGAGGAGCACGAAGGATTGGAACGTCGCGCCGATGTCCTGGGGCGTCCCTCCGCCCCTGATGATGAGGAAGCCTGAAGTTCGCAACCGGTCGAGCAGGTCGGCCTCCGGCGTGTCCGGACCGCCAGTCAGGCGCGCGGCGAATCTGCCGGCGGCCTCCTCCGCCAGGTCGACCGGATCGGTCGATTGGGAGCTTCCGACCAGTTCGGCCAGGTCTGCGCGCGCGCGCTGCTCGGTGAGAGCCATTCGTTTGGTGATGACCAGCTCGGACACCACCTTCCCCCCGGCATCTTGCAGCGTCCGCCTGACACCCTCGAGGTCGGCAGCGTCGACTCCCTCTTGGGTCACCAGCACGACGTCCCTCCCCGTGAGCTGACCATCCACCAAGAGGGGCTCGACGGAGGTGGCGAAGTTGCCCCAGTCCTTGAGCTGACCTTGAAGATCCGCCACCTGCTTCTCGAGTGTCCTCGACCGATCGACCGCCGAGTCCGTCCGGTGGCGGAGGTCGTTGAGGACGCCCTGGTTCACCACCGTGGTGCCCACCAGCACGCCGAGGGCAAGGGCCAGGAAGACCGACACGATCGACACGAGGTGGAACCTGAAGGAGATCAATGGGTCACTCGGAACACGAAGCCACGCACCGACTCGTAAAGCAGCTTTACCAGCAGGCGCAGCGGCGGCGAGATGGCCACGACCACGATGAACGCGAGGAGGGCCGCCCCTACCAGCAAGAGGGCGTCTCGCCCTCGGATCGTTCGTCGGTACATTCGCGACACGCCCTTGGCGTCCACCAGGATCTCTCCCACGCGCAGCCGGACCAGGAAGGTGCTGGCCATCCCCATGCGGCCCTTGTCCAGGAACTCCCGCAGGTTTCCATGGCTCCCCACAGCCACGATGAGGTCGGCGCCCTTCCCATGGGCCAGAAGGAACGCCATGTCCTCACTGGTCCCCGACACCTTCATGAGCTTGTAGCCGATGCCCAGCGCGGTGAGGCGCTCCAGACCCGGGGCGAACCCGTTCGGATAGGCATGCAGGACGATCTCCGCACCCGAGACCAGCGCCCGCTCGGATACCGAGTCCATGTCCCCCACCACGAGCTCGGGCCTGTATCCCTCCTCCAGGAGGGCGTCGGCCCCGCCGTCCACCCCCACCAGCACCGGCCGAACCTCCTTGATGTACGGTTTTAGGGCAGCGAGATCCTCCTTGTAGCTGTAGCCGCGCACGACGACCAGGACGTGCCGGCCCGACAGGTCATGGTCGAGCTCGGGTAGGCCGGTGCCCCCGAACAGGAGGTCCCGCTCCCGGGCCATGAACTCCAGCGTGTTCTGGGCGAAGCTCTCGAACTGTTCGGCCAGGCGCTGCCGTGCCACCTCCATCGCGGCGGTCACCGAGCTCATGCTCTGGCGTATCCCGACGGCCACCAGCTCCTCGCCCCGATACACGCGGTCGCCGTCGATCCGGACCACGTCGCCTTCCTGGACCTTCCGCGTGAGGATCTTCCCGACACCGTCGACCAGAGCGACGCCGTGCTCCATGAGGATCAGGGGCCCCAGGTTCGGGTACCTCCCACTGATGGACCGGGACGCGTTGACGACGGCGCTCACCCCTCGTTCGACCAGGCTCTCCGCCGAGATGCGGTCCAGGTCCTCGTGATCGATCACGGCGATCTCGCCGGGCTGGATCCGCCTCAGCAGTCGCTTCGTGCGGCGGTCCACCCGCGCCATCTGAGTGGTGCTCCGCGTCCGCCGTCTGGTGACCCTAAGCGCCAACTGATCTCACCTCGGAAGTCATGTGTTGGCTGCTCGCATCGATCAAACAGCCCGAGCATGACCCATCCTACCTACGGATTTACGGGCTCATCCGGACGGGATCCCCGGAGAGTCGCCCGACGCGTGGTCGGTCCACGCAGAGCCGTGAGGAGCGGCTCCGGGCAAGGAGAACTTCTCCCTGAGCAGGCGAAAGAAGCTCGGTGAGCCGTCGCGGCGAACCAGACGCGCCGGCCGCTCCGCCGGCTCGATCCTCACGCTCGAGCCCACGGGTAGCCCCAGCCCCGGACGGCCATCCGCCGAGAGGAGGCCGGGCTCGTCTCCGAGCACCTCCAGCATGACTCCTTCATCGAGGGACAGGACGATCGATCGGTCGAACACCATGTGCGGCGAGACCGGAGTGAGCAGCATGCACGGAACCTTCGGCGACACGATCGGCCCACGAGCAGAGAAGGAGTATGCGGTCGACCCTGTGGGAGTTGCCACGATGACGCCGTCGGCCGAGAACGTCGTGACGTATTCGCCCCCCACATGTGCGGCCAGCCTGATCAGCCGGTGGCGAGCCCGTTTCTCCACGATGATCTCGTTCAGGGCCCATTGGGGTTCGTCCCAGGGCGCGTCAGACGCCCGGGCCGCGATCGCGGTGCGTTCCTCCAGATGGATCTCGCCGTCCAGGATCTCGCCGAGGAGCTTGGTGGCGGCTTCCGGCTCGACCTCGGTGAGGAAACCCAGGCGGCCTACCTTGACCCCGAGGAGTGGCACGTCGGCTTGGTTGGCCAGCTGGGCAGCGCGAAGCAGCGTTCCGTCGCCGCCCACCGACAGAACGAGATCGAGCCCGCGAGCGAACTCGGCGGCGGGAGACTTCTCGTCCGCCCACGGACCCTCGCCCTCCAGGCACCGTGTGGTGACGCTGCGGTCACGCAGCCAGCCGATCAGGGACTCGGCGGCCTCGATCGCTCCCTCGCGTCCGGCGTGGACAACCAGGCCGACGTTATGGATGACCGGGCCTGCATTCGAGCCCTTGCTAGGCACCGGCACCCTGCTCCTCGCCTGCTCCGCGATCGGAGTTCGAAACCAGTCCGAGCCCCTCCTCGAGCGCGCCCTCCCATTCCCTGAGAATGGCTTCGGCCCGAGCTCCCGTGTGGAGCGGCGAGCCTTCCTTCCCCCGGCGCGCGTACATGAAGAACTCGACGTTCCCTGCTGGGCCGACCAGAGGAGAGGCCATCGCTCCGGCAACGTCCAGCCCCTCCCGGCGGCACGCCTCAGCCACCTGTGCCAGAACCTTGCGCCACACATCCGGATCTCGAACTACTCCTCCCCCACCAACTTCATCCTTGCCCGCCTCGAACTGGGGCTTCACCAAGAGGACGAACAGGGCTTCGTCGGCGGCACACCGAACGAGAGCGGGGATGACCAGGCGCAGCGAGATGAACGCGAGGTCCGCGGCGATCAGGTCAGGCAGGTAGGGCAGGGAATCGGGTTCCAGATCACGGACATTGACCCGTTCGAGGACGGTCACCCGAGGATCCTCCCGAAGGCGCCAGTCGAACTGGCCGTAGCCCACGTCGACCGCGAGCACGCGCCTCGCGCCCCTGGAGAGCAGACAGTCGGTGAATCCTCCCGTCGACGCCCCAGCGTCCAGTGCCAACAGGCCCTTCACCTGGATCCTGAACCGCTCGAGGGCCGCTTCGAGCTTCTCGCCACCGCGAGAGACGTATCGGCGCGGCGCGGCCGTCAGCGTGATCGGCTCGTCCGGCCGAACCATGGTCCCGGCCTTCATCGCTGGGCTGCCGGAGACGACCACCCTTCCTGAGCGGATGGCCAGAGCCGCCTCGGAGCGGGATGCCGCCAGCCCTCGGCGCACGATCTCGACGTCCAGGCGCCGACGCACCTCACCCCGGGCCGCGGGAGACCCGGCTCCGGCCTCGGCCGGTGGCCTTGGCCCGAGCGGTGGTCTTGGCCCGGCCGGTGGTCTTGGCCCGGCCGGTGGTCCTGGCTCGGCCGGTGGTCCTGGCTCGGCCGGTGGTCCTGGCCCGAGCGGCGCCGCCACTGGTCGTTGCCCCAGTCTGCAGTCGCGACTCCAGACGTTCGAGCCGGGCCGTGAGACCATCCAGATCCTTCTTGGTGGCAACGCCCATCTCCTCCACTTGCCGCGTGACCAGATCCTTGAGCTCCTGCAGCAAGCTGGCCCGGGCCTCGGCCGACCACTCCAAGAACCCAGCGGCAAGGGTCGAGAGCTGCTCCGCCATGCCTCGGGCTCGCGACCTCACAGCGTCGGCGACGTCCTCGGGGCCCTGAGAGGAGAGGGCTTCCAGCCCGAGCCTCACGTACTTGCGCATGTCGTCGAGCATGTGTGCGCAAGGATAGCCCTTCAGGAGGGGTACCAGGGATGTGTTCGCGCCTCATCACCCCCGAGGGCGTCCAGGCCTGAGCTATGAGACCCCCGGGTATAATCCGCGCCGCCGCCGGCGGGGGCCGCGATCAGCGGCCGTCTTTCGTCCAAGGCCCGGGAGCCACGTGGCCACCAAGCGACAGGTCGAAACCAAGCTGCGCCAGCTGATCAGGAGGCTGGACCAGGCGGACCACGAAGTACGGGGTTCGTTGGCCGAATCGCTCCCCGAGACGCGGATCATCGAAGTCGTCGTCACCGACCTCGGGACCTCCTACTGGACCGAGCTCACGAGAGGCCGAATGGACGGGCTCCACGAGGGTTCGCCCCGACAGGCCGAGATCAAGGTGCGGGTCTCCAGCGATTACCTGGTGGAGCTGGTCGATGGAAAGAAGTCGATGTTCTCCGCGTATCTGGCCGGCCGCGTGAGCATCGAGGCGAGCTTCAGCGACCTCCTGCGCCTGCGGAAGCTTGCATGAGAACTGCAAGCTGCCAGGATTGACCGATGCTCCCACTGCATGACGACAACCCCACCAGCCACTTCCCACTGGTCACCCTCATCGTCATCGCCCTCAACGTGATGGCCTTCCTCTTTTGGGAGCCAACCCTCGGGAGTCACACTGAGGTGCAGCAGGAGGCTTTCTTCTTCTGCCATGCGGAGATTCCGTACGAAGTCACCCACCAGGCCAGTCTCTCGGAGGGAGGAGGAGAAGCCAGGAACGAGATCAGCGATCAATTGGGAGCTACAGAATCTCAGGCTCGTGACTTTCAGCGGTTCCTCGCACGGAAATGCCCGGACAAGTCGTGGTGGCAGTCGGTGTTCGTGGCGATGTTCCTCCACGGTGGGTGGCTGCACATCGGCGGCAACATGCTGTTCCTGTGGATCTTCGGGAACAACGTCGAAGACAAACTGGGGCCGATCCTGTATCTCCTGTTCTACATCGGGGCTGGGATCGCGGCGTCGATCGGCCAGCTCCTGGTCGACACCAACTCGGTGGTTCCGAACCTGGGCGCCTCCGGCGCCATCGCGGGCGTCCTCGGGGCCTACATCGTGATGTTCCCCCGACGCAGGGTCCTGACGCTTGTCTTCTTCTTCTTCATCACCGCCGTCTGGCTTCCAGCATGGGCGGTGCTGGGTGCGTGGTTCGTCCTCCAGCTGTTCAATGGGGTCGGTTCCGTCACTACCCATGCCAGCAGCGGGGTCGCGTTCTTCGCCCACATCGGCGGCTTCGTCTTCGGCGCCGCGCTGGCGCTGCTGTTCTTCCCGAAGGAGGGCCTGGGAACTCGGCCGCCGCCTCCGCGTCCGGACTTCCAGGGCCGACGATGGGGGCGCGGTTTGGGTCGACGGCAGCCACCTCCCGAGGAGCGATGGCGGCCCTACTGAGGACTGCCCGCTCGTCGGGTTTCCAAGGAGCGATTCATCACGCCTCGGGCTACTTACAGGTCGCGGATCATCGCGACGGCCGTCGCGGCGCACTCCTCCGCAGCGTGAGAGCTGACCCGCACGGGCTCGGGCAGCTCGCTCCGGTCCACCTTCCGGAACCCCATGCGCTCGAAGAACGGGGTTGCGGCCTCGGTGAACAGCGAGACGTGATGGAGGTCCTGGGCCCGCGCACGAGCGCACGCCGAGGCCACCGCGAGCATGCCGAGGCCCTTGCCCTGCAATGACTTTCGAACGGCTACCGAACGCAAGATGGCGAAGCCGTGCTCCGTTTGAAGGCACGCCGTGGCGTCGATGCCGTGCTCACCGGGACGCTCGCCCGACACGATCGTGCCATCGACGCGATTCTCCAGCCCGTCGGGTTGCAACCCCTCTGCTTGTAGCAGCGACCTGATGGCAGCGACGTCGTCTGGGGTGGCCTGGCGAAAACGTGCCGGGGGAACGTCATCGAGGAGCCCGGCAACGTCTCTAGCGACATACGTGGGTACGTGCGAGGTCTCCAGCAGACTCGCCGGGGTGGATGCTCCGGTCAATACCAGGAGCGAATCCCATTCCATGGCGTCCGCTCCGCCGATGTCCGTGTCCAGGCGATCGCCCACGACGAGCGGCCGAGTCGCCCCGGTGGCCTCGGCGGCAGCCTGGAACAGCGGCCGGCCCGGCTTGCCCACGAGCGTCGGAGTGGCCCCCGTCGTCGTGGTGACCGCCGACAGTATCGCTCCAGCTCCCGGCCACAACCCGTCCGGGGCAGGATATGAGGCATCCGGGTTCGTTGCGATCAGCCGGGCCCCTCGCTCCACCAGCAAGGAGGCCGTCTTGAGCTTCGCGTAGTCCACGGACCGGTCCCATCCGACCACCACGAGGTGGGCCGACTCTGGTTCTCCATCGAGGATCTCGATCCCAACCCGTTCCAACGCCTCTCGGATGCCCCGTTCGCCGATGACGTAGGCTTTTTGAGCGCCTGACGCTTCACGCCGCAGCATCGCCGCGGTGGCGAGGGCCGACGTGAGGATTTCCTCGGGGTCAGCCTGCACTCCGAGCTTCTGCATCCGTTCGGCCACCTGTCTAGGGGTCCGGGCGGAGTTGTTGGTGAGGAACAGCAGCTTGGCGTTCAGGGCTCGGAGCCGTTCGAGGACTCCCGGCGCAGCGGGGATGACCTGTTCCCCTCGATACACGACTCCGTCGAGGTCGATGAAGAGGGCGTCGTAGCGAAGGGCCAACTCGTGGCCGGCGGTCACTCTTTCGCCTCCAGAGGCCGGCAGCGCGGGACGTCTGCCGACAACGGCTTCATCCGGCTATGCGGGCCAGGGCCTGTCGATATTCGTCGGAGGGACGCATGGCTATGGCCAGCTTGAGGTGGGCGATGGCACGGGTTCTCTCACCGGTCCTGGCACAGGACAGGGCCAACCCGAAGTGCGCGTAATCGTTGACGGGGTCGATCTGCACTGCCTTGGCGAACTCTCGCCTCGCCTGGGCGGTCCGTCCGGCCAGGTACAGCGCGCGCCCGAGGGCTTCACGGATCGAACCCTTGTCGGGCTCGATGAGCTTGGCCTCCGAGAGCAGCATCGCGGCCTGATGCGGATGACCGTTCTTCAGGAACTGGCGGGCCCGTTCAAGTAGATCGTAGGCTCTGGTCGAGCGGTCATCTCCTACTTGATTCACACGCATTCCCGATTCTCTCCTATAAAGGACCCTATGCCTGAGATTCGGCCCTTCACTGGCCTCGTCTACGACCCAACACGGGCAGGACCCGCCGACCGCGTGACCGCTCCGCCGTACGACGTCATCTCGCCCGTCGACCAGGATCGGTTCTACAGGATGAGCCCGTACAACGTGGTCCGATTGATCCTTGGCAAGGACGAGCCGGGCGACGACGTCTCGACGAACAAGTATACGAGGGCCTCTTCGTACCTCCGTTCGTGGACGAAAGAGGGGATCCTGCGGCCAACACCCAAGCCGTCAGTGTTCCCCTACGAGCTCGACTTCCACCTGGGAGGGGGAAGGCGCCGGGTACGCGGGCTCATCGTGGAGGTTGCTTTGGAGCCTTGGGGGGGTTCCATCGTCCCCCACGAGCGCACCTTTCCAGGCCCGATCGAGGACCGGCTGAAGCTGATCCGATCGGTTCAGGCGAACCTGTCCCCCGTGTACGGCGTGCTCTCCGAGGCTCCGGAGGCCCCAGATCTGTCTGCCTTCCTCGACGAGGTGACCGCTGGTCCCCCCGACCATGAGACCGCGGACGAGGCCGGCACGCGTCACCGCCTTTGGATCTGGGACAGCAGTCCTGAAAGGGTCACACAGCCGTTGGGGCATCGGCACCTGATGATCGCCGACGGCCACCACCGCTACTCGGTGGCCCTCGCCTATCGGGATGAGATGCGGGCACGGGTGGGCCCGGGACCATGGGACCACATGATGATGTTTGTGGTCGACGCATCCGCCGAGGATCCACCGGTGCTTCCCATCCATCGCGCCGTTCGCGGGGGTTCCCTCCCGCCGTTTCAAGGCGAGCGGGTGCGGGACCTCGCTGAAGTGCTCGCCACACTGCGCGACGACGACCTCACCTACGGCATCGCTCACCCGGAGGAGGGAGAGGTCACCCATCGGGTTGCCAACCTGGAAGGACTACCTCCTACCGTCTGCGCATTGCACGACCAGATCCTGGATCGTGCAGGTGGACTCGAGCTGAGGTTCGTCCCCGATGCCGTCGATGCCGAGAGCCTGGTCTCGTCCGGAGAAGCAGGGGCTGCGTATCTGCTACCACCGACCAAGGTCGAACGCGTCTGGGAGGTCGTCGGACGGGGCGGCAAGCTACCTCAGAAGTCCACGTACTTCTGGCCAAAGCCGCGCACTGGCTTGGTGATCCGCCCGCTCCTTGCCTGACCACAGACGCTCCTGGGTGGGGCCGGCTGTCACCCACTACCAACCTCTGCCGACCAGGCTGCCTGCCCGGCCATATTAAGTTCCTTCGATCACTCCTGGGTCTCCGCCTCGAGCTTCTTCACCTCCGTCGCCACCACTTCGGTAACGGACCGGCCTCCGCCTCCGTCCCGGAAGAACCGCCTGACCAGATGACCTCGGACGAGAACGGCGTCGCCCTTGACCAAGCTGTCGCACGCCTTGCGGGCCGTCTTTTCCCAGGCCGATACCGGGAGAGGGAGGACTCGCTTGCCGGCTTCCGGCACTTGGAGGCGGAACCTGGTCACCTGATCCCCGGACGGCATGGCCTTGACCTCTGGCGCGTCGGACAACCGTCCCGCGAGGACGACCACATTGACCGTGACCATGGTCCCCTCCTTTCCGCCATCACGCTAGAGCCCGCCAATGACATCGACCTCGGACGTGACCGATGACCAGCGGGTTCGTCCAGCCGAAGTGTTCGTCTGGGTAGACTGGCCCCAGCATGCCTGCCCCGGATCCCGAGACGTACTTCGCGGCTACCGGCATCACCGGCGTCGATACATGGATGACCGGGCGGGCCCGAGTCACCTCGGCATACCTCCTCCATGGCAGCCAGCCCGCGCTCGTTGAGACCGGCCCCACGACCTCGGTCGAGGCCGTCACCGCGGGCCTGAATGCTCTGGGGCTTGGCCCAGATGACCTGGCCCACATCGTGGTGACGCACATCCATCTGGACCATGCCGGAGGCGTCGGGACGCTCAGCCACCACTTTCCCGGCGCCACGATCTGGGTCCACGAAAGAGGCGCGCCCCACCTGGCCGAACCGAAGAAGCTCGTGAGCAGCGCCACCCGCGTCTACGGGGAGGAACGACTCCGCGAGCTCTTTGGCCCGGTCGAAGCCGTGCCCCGGGAACGGCTTCGGGCCGTCTCCGAAGGGGACAGGATCGAGCTGGCCGATCGGTCGCTGGAAGTGCTCTACACGCCCGGGCACGCCTCACACCATGTGGCCCTGGTCGACTCCATGAGCGGAGCTGTATTCACAGGAGACGCCCTGGGGATCCATCTGCCCGACGTCCGGGTGCTGCGCCCGGCCACCCCCCCTCCGGATATCGATGTGGAGCTGGGAGTGCAGAGCATCGAGCGGATCCACGAGCGCGCCGAGAGCCTCTTGCTCTTCAGCCATTTTGGCCCGGTCACCGAGGTGGACGAGTTGTGCGACATCGCGGCGCGGCGGCTTCGGAAGTGGGCGGACATCGTGCGCGATGCCCTGGAGGAGACCGACGATCTTGATCGTGTGACCGAGCTCCTGGAGAGGAAGACGGCCGACGAGTTCGAGCCGGGGGGTGCGGTCGATCGGGAACGATACGAGATCCTCTCCGGCATGAAGATGAACGCCTCGGGGCTGGTCCGGTACTGGAGGAAGCGCGCCGAGGCGGAAGCCGGCATCTCCCGGGGGCGACAGGCGTCGACGGGAGGTTCTGGCAGGTAGCCCTCTCGGCTTCGGGTCTCCGGCGGTTGGTCTCGTTTCCCGGCCGAGCGTTCTTCAGTCCCGGTTCAAACTGGCCAGCCGCTCCGCCGCGTCGAACGCGCCGGGATCGTGCCGGACGATCCGTCGGAATTCTTCGGCAGCCTCGCCCGGGCGTCCCGACCGCTCCAGGATGTCGCCGGTCACGTACCACACGCGGAGGTCGAAGTCGCGGCTGAGCCGATCCCCGCCTGGAGAGGCTCTCAGCATGCTCAGCGCCTCGGTGAACCGGCCCAGGTCGGCCAGCGCAGACGCCCCCACGATGGCGGCTTCGGCCCGGACCGCGTCGGGCAACCGCGCCTTGAGGGCCTCGCGGACAGGGTCGATCGCGATCGCTTTCGCCGGCGCCCCCAGGGCCCGGTAGCAGTCGGCAATCAGGTGATTCTGGTCGAGCCGGCCGGTCATCCGCCGGTAGGCCTGGAGCTCCCGCAGCGCGTCACGGAATCGTTCCGCGCGGTACAGGGCGATGCCGAGGACCTCTCGAACTGCCCCAGAGCGCGGCGCCAGCTCCTTCGCTCGGAACGCCGAGGCGACCGCGGCGCTGGCTCGTTCTCGCTGAAGCAGGTCGACGGCCTGCTCGAAGGCCTGCACGGCGGACGCCCCTTGTCCGGGTCGAGCCGTCGATCGGATCTCCTCGGCGGCGGCTCGTGTTCCCGCACCTCCGGTTCGGTCCGGAACCCGTCGTCCCGATCGGCCTTCACCGACCGTTGGTTGAGGGGATCGACCCTTCCGGCCGTCGTGCGATCGATCCTCCTGACCGGCGCGGGAACGGTCCGGCGCGGCTCGCCCTGCCCGAAATGAGGAAAGCGACCCGGCGCGGCCGCGGGACCCGCGGCCGCCCGGCACCCTGTCTCTTCGACCCGAAGAACGTCCCGCCATCAACCAACCTTACCCGCAAACACGAACGGGACCGGTGCTGGGAGCCAACGATTCTCACACCGGTCGGAGACGACGAAGGCCCCCAACGTGGGGGCCTTCGTTCAAGATGTCTCGGCGGCGACCTACTCTCCCACCCCGTTGCCGGGGCAGTACCATCGGCGCGGGAGGGCTTAACTTCCGGGTTCGGAATGGGACCGGGTGTTTCCCCTCCGCCATGGCCACCGAAACGGTGATTCCCGCCCAACCGCCTCGATTCGAGTCATCGAAGCGACCGCGCGGGACGTTTGCGAGAGTGCGAGCCCGCCGAGCGAGCCGGCGACCCCGGAACCCAATAGCGAGCGCGAGCAAGAGTCAAGTCCTCGGCCTATTAGTACCGGTCGGCTGAACACGTTGCCGTGCGTACACCTCCGGCCTATCTACCTCGTAGTCTCCGAGGGGCCTTACTCCTTTTACGGATGGGAAGCCTCATCTTGGGGCGAGCTTCGCGCTTAGATGCTTTCAGCGCTTATCCCTGCCGGACGTGGCAAACCAGCAGTGCCGCTGGCGCGACAACTGGCACACCAGAGGTCCGT
>WNGB01004631.1_pt1 | contig 20860 bp, 11 predicted proteins | sample 5400681 | NCBI WGS metagenome assembly WNGB01 (sample SAMN13153367, study PRJNA577476) | soil metagenome | isolation source: 115 cm soil or saprolite under grassland replicate 2 | place: USA:California | collected 2016-06-15
TCTGGTGGCGCACAAGCGCAGGCCTGTGCTGCGCTAAGCGCCTCGAAGGTCAGCAACGGAGGCGGCATGGTGGGTGCTGGCCGCCAAATACTTTTGAGCAATCCCTGAACGTAGGCGAGACCAGAGGTCCCGTATTCTGCTGGCGCTCCTGTCTGCCCCGTCCCGTGCGGATAGCGCGTCAGAACTCTCTCTTCAAACTCAGGCTTCGGAGCGACGTAAGGGAGGCTGCGCAAGTCCTGATCCAGACGGACCGGACCAACCATCTGTACCACGTCCGGCGCTTGTGTGCCGGGAGACGCTTGGTTTGTGTTTTTGGTGCCTTTTCCCTGGGCGAACGCGCTCGAGAACGCGCCCATGCCAAACAGCGCCAGAAAGACGCCGGCCAGGACCATAAACAGGCCGATTAAGACACGGAGATTAAAGAACCCACCTTCGCCGACCGGCCTTCGCGCAAGGCTATGGCGAGTCGAGAGGCTACGGCGGGCAGGTGCGGATTGTGAAGTGGATTTCTTTTTCATTGATGGAGTTTGAGATGAGGTTCTAGTTTTTTGTTTCGCTTCGTTTAGTCGGGATAGCGAAAGCGTCAATACTTTTTTTAGTAACAGTTTTGTTACTTTTGGTCATCAACGCCTCGCCTGACCGCTTTGAACGTGGCGAAGCCTGCGCTTGCTCATCCGGCACGGGCCACGGCTCGCGCCTACAAGCCCCTGGCTTGCATCCGGCAGTTGCCGGATGCCGCGTTGATAGAGAAGTGGCCTGGTTGTTCCCTTACTGCTGGAACGTCACTCTCACGTTATTGGAGCAGGTCTGGGTGCCAGCTTCACACACCCGATAGGTGTAGCGAGCCCGGCCGGTGTCGCCGGTCGAATCGGTATAGGAACCATCGTTCGCCGTTGTCACGATCAGCACGTTATTCCGGTAGGCGTCGACGTTGGTTGAGGTCGCCCCGCTCCAGGTGAGACGCACCGTATTTATTCCCCCGACCTTGCGCCCTACGGCGCTGAGCGTGATCGGCCCCGGTGTCGGAGTTGGAGTCGGCGTTGGGCCTCCGCCCAGATTAAACGCACCGATTCGTAATCGCCATCCAATGGAGCTTGTCATGGGAACGTACTCATTTATGTACCAAAAAGTCGTGTCGTCGGTCGGATCGATGACAAGTGCCGTATAGTCGCCCCAGCGAGGGCTGCCGGTTTGCGAGCCGGTCCCATCCTTGATGGATCCTTCGCCGAGGGTCATCTGGCCGGGTGGATCGCCGTTGTGCCGGGCTGTGTAAAACACGCTGGGAAACACTGATGGGTTAGGGTCATTAGAGGCGCTGTACCCGAGGGCGATGTCGCCAAGTGAATTCATTGCGATGCTGCCCATCCAGCGATGAATCCCATCGGTAAGACCAGGCGCATACGTGCCCTGCTGGAAAATCACCGGGCTACCGTTGGGATCGCGCAGCTCCCACCAGCGAATGCCTGATACCACGCCGTTTGGCCCGTTGCCGGCATTCACCGACTGATTGGTGACCAGCGATTCGTGGTCGCCAAAGTTACGATAGGCAAACCGAAACAGCGGGCGCTGGCGATAGCCCAAATGATCGATTTTGTTGGAGGTACCTGGCTGCGGAATACATAAGCGCGATGAGGTGCAAGTTGCACTCATGATCGAGTTAAACGGCTGAGTCGGCAGCGTATTGGTCAAGGTGAAACTCGAATTTTGAGGCATGTTAAAGTCGGCATGGAACTTCCATAGGTTTAACGCATCCGAAGGCGCACCATAGGAAGCGTTGTCATCCTGTGAGCCTACGAAAAAGTTAGGGCTTCCGGCAGGCGGAAGTGTCATCCCATCGAGATCGCTCGGTAACAGACCGTCGCCGACCACGTACAGCGGGTTTGGCGGCGCGAGGAACGCAATGATTGTCGGGTTAGGATCGCCTGCCAACGCTTGGGCGCGATTCAGCGCGTACGCGCCTACGCCCACAAATGTGGAGCCATTCAGGAATTCGCGCGTGCTGAAGTAGTAAGCATCCGGCCACATCCCTGCTTTCGGATAGTCGGGAAAATTGTTTCCGGTGTTGATGGCATAGCGAAAGTAGGTGCCGGTGGGATCGGAACTGGTGGAGACTGCGATGCACTCGAAGAACGTGGGGCCACTGGAGGTAAACTGGGTCAGCAGCCAGCGGTCGGCGAGCTGGTCGTAGACGACGACTGGATCGCCAGAGTTATCGGTCTGGCAGTCGCCACCAAATCCTGCCCACAAAGTATTGTTCGCTGCCGGACCGAAGAGCGAATTCCCGCTCTTGTCAAAAATCTGGAAATGCAGGTTGGCCATCGTCACCACGTGATTGGGACCGACCGCTCCGTTTGGGTCCGGGGGCGAGCAGCCGCACAGGTTGCTGTTTCCATCAAAGCTGATGATGGGCGCCGGTATTCCGATTCTGCCGAGCACTCGCTGCACCACTGGATCGGGCACGACCGGACCAAGGGGCGCCAGGTGCGCCAGAATATCGCGGTCTTCGTTTTCGCGCAGCGTGCATTCGTTTGCAGTTAGCGGTGTAATGCTGCGCAATGGAGGCGAGATATCGAACTTCACTACTGGCAGCACACCGCGATATTGCGCACGAACGAGTGGCTGCGGATTCTGGGCTGGTGGCTTGGGCTGCGCTGAGGCTTTGCCAAATGCAAAGACGACAAGAGTCATTGCCGCAAAGCAAAGCAAAACCGCGACTAAGACGCGGAGTTTAAAGAATGCGGATTGGGAAGCGGATTTCTTTTTCATGGATGGAGTTTGGTTGAATCGTGGATTTTGCTGAAAGCGCCAGGAGTGTTTCAACATCCTTTAGCCGGACGAGCGGAAGCCCGTCAAGACTTTTTAAATTTCTTAATATTTTTTCTCGCTGCCCCAATCGCTTCGGAATATTTCCGCGCCTAATAGCCCTGGGAAAACGCACCCGCTTTTTAGTTATTTCGATTTCGCGAGCGAAAATGTGTCACACTCCGCCACGAGCGCCATATGCGTTGCTAAAAGCAAACGCGGCGCCGCGTCAATTCCGATGGCGCTCTTCCACACTATTAGCGGTGGGTCGCCCAATCTCAGAATGTCACCGTCGCTTGATTAGAACAGGTCTGGGTGCCTGTTTCGCACACTTGATACATGTAGGTGGCGTGGCCACGGCCACCGGGGGAGTCGGTGTAGAAACCGTCGTTCCCGGTCGTGGCGACCACAACGCCGTTGCGGTAAACGTCGACATTAGGCGTAGTCGCCCCGCTCCAGGAGAGATCCACGGTGTGCCGTCCGTGCACTTTGTAGCCAAGCGCAGTGAGCGTGATTTGTCCCGGTGTGGGTGTAGGCGTCGCCGTCGGAGTCGCAGTTGGCGTCGGCGTCGCTGTTGGCGTTGGAGTTGGCGATTGCGAGACTAACTCCCTATCGGTGAAGGCATCCTGCTGGGACGCGCCGGCAATTGCCACGCGCCCGTCCACCCATGAAGTCGCGTGCTTGACGAGCACCGCAGAGCCGTAGTCGTAGTCGCCCGCATAGGTCGCTTGAATGCCCGGGTCGGGTTGCGCCGGCAGAGGACTCACTACGTCCGAGAGCGTATCGTCAGGCAGCCAACTCACGCCATTGTCGTTGGACTTACGAGACCACATCCTGTAACACGGAACCGCTGGGCTACCGCGGGTGCAGCTCGCGCTCTCCCGTGCGTCGTACCAGGTGGCAAAGAGGGTGCCCGCGTCACTGACCGAAAGGTTGGGCTGCCACTGAGGACGCGTCGTGGCATCAGTGTTCAACTTGAATGGCGCGCTAAAACTAACCCCCCTGTCGGTCGAGCGGATGTAGTAGACGTCGCCAGCGTCAGCGCCAGTGCCGTGCTGAGCATAGACGAGGTGAACGACCTGGTTGTAGGCGGCAGGCTCACCCCAACCCTCGTGCCGCCAGTAGCCACCGCCATCGGAAAACATGCACGCGAAGTAGCCCACAGCGGTAACGCCCGGTCCGGGAAATGCGGCGGGGCTGTTGTAGGTGTGGGTCCAAGTGTTGCCGCCGTCGGTTGACCTGTAAATGTGGTTGATGTCGTTGTGGGGAAACCCTCCGCCGCCTTCGTCCATCCCGGCGATGTAGACGTCGCCGTTGACCTTGTCACCGGTGATCTGGACGTTGCGGATGAAGGGGATGCCGGTGGTGATCTGTCGCTCGTTGGTCCAGGTGGCTCCGTTGTCAGTGGAGAAGCGGACAAAGATGCCCTGGCCACGACCGAAGTCATTCCAGGAGACGTACATCCGCCCGTAGAAGGGAGAGGATATGTTGTTGTCCGCATAGCCAGACTCTCGGTCATCGCTGCCGCCGCTGTGAACGCAGTTGTAATGGGTCCAACTATTCGGGTCCCAGGGAGTGGTGGACTTGTATCCGCCCAGGCCCTGACCGCCGCAGGCTCCGTCAAGCCACACAGTGTACCAAGTGTCGGTTGGCCCGTTGAAGAGAATAACGGGGTCGCCCACGGTATTCGAGAAAGGGCCTTGACCGCTGGCGAGGGTGAGGCGGCTAAAGGTGGCGCCGCCGTCGGTGGAGACCGATCCCCCGGAGATGTTGATGGGGCTGGCGTTGCGGCCTCGTGAGTCGTTGTAGGCGACGACGATCTGGTTGGGGTTCTCGGGGTTAACCGTAGTGAATGTCTCCGACTGGGTAATGTTGGGAGAGCTCTCCGTGCCGGTGATCAGGTTTACATCGCCCGCGCCATACGCCAGGGGCGCGGGCAGCAGTTGTTGGACAACTTGGGAGAAGGTGCCCGAAGGGGAAGCTGCACCGCCCTCTGCCCTGCCGCAGAAAATCATGATGGCTTGCGCCCGCATGTTTTCCTGCTTGTCGATGCCCAGCTCCTCAATGCGCGAACAGTCAAATCCGGCAGGGACGAGGGGGTCGATGGACTTGGTGGTAATGTTATAGTTCTGCTGCGCTTGTGCGGAGAATGTGCCAAAGCCCAGCAGCGCCAGAAAGACGCCGGCCAGGACTATAAACAGGCCAATTAAGACGCGCAGATTAAAGAACCCGCCTTCGCCAAGGCTACGGCGGGCGGGCGCGGATTGTGAAGCAGATTTCTTTTTCATGGGATGGAATTAAAGTTGAGGTTTTTTTTCTTTCGATTCGTTTTTTCGTCCGATTCTGGTTTTATTTATTTTTATTTCTCTTTGTTTTTTTCGTCCGTTTCTGGATGACGGACCCAAATGCCCACTTGGCACCAAACCGGCTTCGATCGCTTTGTAGCTGCCGGATCCGGCGGGCTCGCAGGAGATCGCCCCTCCAGAACGCATCAGCCGAAATCGGAGGGCGGAGCTCCGCGACGCCGGGATTCTGTCATTGTAGCGACCCCATTTGTGACTCTTGTAACGCTTTTAACCTCTTTAACGCTTTAACGCTTCCTTGGCCTACAGAAGCCTTGGCGAAGGACGCAACGCTTTTACCGTGGCGAAGCCTGCGCTTCCTCATCCAGCACAGCGACAGCTCGCGTATAGGTGGTCCTGGCTTCCTCATGGGAGTTGCCCACCGCAGTCAGCCCTGTTCTTCCCAGCTCTCCCAGAGCACTCATCATGTGAAAGACCACACCGGTCTGGCGCGTTTGATTGAAGTGCAGATTGTGCCGCACGACAATGTCGAAAAGATCGTCCGGGGTTAAAGTGCGATACAGCGGCGACTCGACGTGGTCGCTGGCGACGAAAAATTTATGCTGGCCGTTCGGAGCAGTGAAGATCGCGGTCTCCGGATCGTAGGTGCCGTCGGTGAGAAATTGCAAGGTCAAAAACGGATGGGTGGTTCCGCCCTTTCTCAAATTGATCTCAATGGCGTATGGCTCCCATTTCCCATTCGACCGCACCACCACAAAATCCAAAGCAAAACGTCCGATGACCCCTTCTTTGGCGAGACGTTTGCCAACCTTTGCCGCTTCCCGCGTGATCAACCCCGCATAGCCGGTATCGGCCGGGAAGACGCATCCCAGATAACTTTGTCCGGACGGACCGCCCAGGAGCTGATCGTGTGTGGAAAGTAATTCAACTGCTCCGAGCGGTGTGACGCGGAGTTGCACGCTTGGGCTTCGAAACTCTTCTCCCATGATGCGCTCTTCGACGATGCCTTTGCGCTCTTGCAGCTTTTTGATGTACGCGTCGTAGCTCGTTTCCTTCAGCTCGAACTGCATTCGTCTGAAACGCTCATCTATTTCGGCCCGCTCTTTCGAATCGCCCGGAGACGGAAGCTCTGTTAAATCGACCAGAGCATTGCCCTCGCCAGAGACGCCCTCATTGAGCTTTACCAGAACTTGTTTAATTGAAGGCTTCCTGGCGCGCATCTGCACGATAGCATCGATCACTTCCTTTTTGCTGCCGAGGTTCTCATGGCCGAGAGGATGCGCGACATCTTCTTCCATGAAAATTTTCCGGCACCCGCTTTTTGTTCCGAGCGGGAAATATACCGGATCGGCGCCGTACATTGGAATGCCGAGCCGCAGCGCGAGCTCTTTCTCCCGATTGGTCGTATTGTAGGGAACAAGGTGAGCGCGATCGGGATCCGAAATTAAGGAGCGAATTCGTTCGATCAGGCGTGGCCGCTCGAGCAGTTTTTCGGTTAGCGGACGCGCTGAAGCGTCAAGCGGTGAGAGGAGAAACAACCGCGGACGCGCATGACTCGGGATGACACCGGGCAACAGATCGAGGTAGTAATCGATGATGTTCGGCAGAATGGTTTGCGAAGTGACATAGATCAGCCGGGCCCGGGGCTGACGCAGCAACAGGAGAAGGAACAAAAAACGTTCTTCATACGCTTGCACTACTGCGCCAGCGCCCGCCATATCGACGGAAAGTGATGGCACGACAACAATCGTCTGCGGATCTTGATTAAAGCATTCGATCGATTTCCACAGCGGCACCAGTTTTTTCTGCAACCGATCGAATTGAGCGTGTACCTCAGCAGCGACTTCTGCTTCAGACATAAAGCAGTTAGTTTGCTATTGCTGTTTTTTCTCGCGGTGCGCACCATAGAAGAATGGCCCCGCTACAGTCGCAATACCCGTCAGAATTGAGATAAATCCAGATGTTGGTTTGTCCAACAGAATCAATAGAAGGCCACCCAAAATTATTGCCAAGCTCAGAATAAATCCGAAGACCTGGCCGCGACTAATAATCTTCCTTTGGATACCCCTAATCCGGTCGGTATCTCGGTGACGAAAGTCCTGTTCTTTTTCAGCCATCTGCACGATGCGCTCGGCGAAACCTGCCGAGACTTCATCATATTGCTTGAGGTCAGCCGGGGGAGGCAAAGGCCCTTCAAAACGTTTCGCTTCAAGGGTCAGTTCCGATACGCGCGGATATGCTATCGCAGTAGGCATCGGATTCGCTTGAGTTGGCTGCCTATGTTGCGGCCACTTCTTTTTGCCCACTGATGGCCATGCCCTCTCTTATTTTGCTCCGGTGATTCCACTCAGCTCAAGCTGCGCTGATTCACCGAGTTGGCGAGCTGTATCTGGCGTTGGCGGATATTTTCGCATCACCATTCTAAGATCATTCCCAACAGCAAGAAAATCGCCTCCGACCGCGCCGTACTCGTTGCATTTGTGCTGCGGCTGCGGCACCGCCGGAGTTATTCCTACAACGTGACCCATTCCGATAATTACCAAGCGGGCGAGCGACATAGCGGTTTCCATAACGTGATTACGTAAGCCTACCAACTTTCTTTGGAAAGCAAAATCTGCGCCCGCGTTCAAAACCTTCCCGACCTTCGCACCTTAGCGTTTTGCTGCCTTTGTGAAGTGCATACTTCTCAAGGCGATTCAAGGCAAAGCCCGGAACATAAGCTTGCAGCCTGTACGCCTGCAGGTTTGCAACTCGTCGGCCCGGCACTGACCAGCCGGGATCACCGGTCCCGGTTGCAACGCGCGTTCAGCGCCGGCGCCGTCCAAATGAATATCCCCGATGCGTGCGACCGCCGCCGATGGCGCGTTTGCCTCCGGCCGCGGACTCCGGCTCAAACAGCGCGGTGTACAAATAGGAAAAATTTTCCAGTTTCAGTCGTGGAATTTTCTGGCCAATAAAATGTTCGATTGCCTGCAAGGCCGGCAGTTCCTGACCACTCATGAGCGTGAACGCGTCGCCGACATTTTGCGCCCGGCCGGTGCGCCCGATGCGGTGCACGTAATCTTCCGGATGCTCCGGCACATCGTAATTGATCACGTGACTTACGCCGGCGATGTCGAGGCCACGTGAGGCGATATCGGTCGCCACCATTACTTCGTATTTGCCGCTCTTGAATCCCTCGAGCGCTTCGATTCGTTCCCGCTGCGTCCGATTGGAATGCAACACCGCGACGGCGTGTTTTCCCTGCTTCAATTGATGTGCGATGCGGTCGGCGCCGTACTTTGTCCGGCAGAAAATCAGGGCGCTATCGAAATTCGTCCGCTCCAGCAAAGCCATCAGCAGATCGAATTTCTGTTCCGCGGCCACCGGATAAACCGCGTGCGTCACTGTTTCCGCCGGCGAACGGCGCACGCCAATTTCCACGAGCTCAGGCTCACGCAGCACCCATGCCGCCAGGCGTTCGATTTCCGGCGGCAAGGTTGCCGAGAACAGAAGCGTTTGCCGATCCGTCGAGATCTTTTCGACAATCCGACGCACATCCGGCAGAAAACCCATGTCGAGCATGCGATCCACTTCGTCGAGCACGAGCAGTTTCACTTCTTTCAAAGACATTGTGCGTTGCTCAAGCAGATCGAGAAGTCGGCCAGGAGTGGCCACGAGAATATCAACCCCGCGCTTGAGTTCCTCGCGCTGTTTTCCGTATCCCACGCCGCCATGCACCAGAGAGACCCGCAAATCAGTGAAGCGCCCATAATCGCGGAAGGCCGTCTCGACTTGCGCCGCCAATTCCCGCGTCGGCTCGAGCACCAGACACCGGAACGCGCCATGCTTCGCCAACAGAGTCAGGATGGGAAGCGCGAACGCCGCGGTTTTGCCGGTGCCTGTTTGCGCCGTGCCGATCAAATCCTTGCCCGCAAGAATGATCGGGAACGCGCGCAGTTGAATGGGCGTCGGCTCGACAAACCCCATCGCCTGAGTCCCGCGCACGACTTCCGTCGAAAGTCCGAAATTATTAAATGACATGGCTTCGCAATCTACCCAGAAAACACGAATTAACACGAATGAACACGAATTCAGAAAACGATTGGCGCTGATCACACGAATTCACGCGCCAATCCAGTTCGTATTAGTTATGTCTTTCATCCGCGTCTATTCGTGTTATTCGCGGCAAAACGTGGCTCTCTCATATTTGTGTCCATTATCGCTGGTCGGTGGTCATTCGAAAAAATCCGACAAACATACAAAATGTTCGTGACGCGTCGTGCTCTTGTGCTACGGTTCGCGCTCCTCAACCCCCCGCAGAACCAATAACCCCAGACAATCGCACCCACATTCCAGTGCACAAGAAATGCAACCCCTCATCCGCCTTTTTTAACCCGCGCGTCTTAACCGCTCTCCTTGTTTATGGAGCCGTATGTTCAGTCCTGACAGGGACATTGCTGGCTTTCTTGCGTCCCGAAACGCCTTCGAACGTTTGGAACAGAACACTAACGTTTGCTGAGCGTGTCTCCTATCAACGAGCCATTGAGGACGTGTACTGGTGTCATCGTGCCTGGCCAAAGGAGCGTCCTGATCCCAAGCCGTCGTTCGACGCGGTGATGTCCCAGGCGCAGCTAGAAAAGAAAGTCGAAGATTATCTATGGTTGGTGGCGGCGCGCGCGCTGCCACCTGCGCGACTCGTCTTGGCAATGCGCGATTAGAAAAACGCAAAAAACGCGTAGTTAATAAATGGCAAAGATCCCAAGGTTCTAGAAAATCAATGAACAACCAACCCCTAAACTCTCCTAAGACGTTACTCCCACTCATACTTGCGGCCGCGCTTGGCAGCGTCGCCCCCAGCTTAGCGAGCGCCACGAGTATCAATATCAACCCCAGCAAAGATAATACTCTCTACGAGTTCGTTGCCGCTGACGGCGACCGCAGCAATGCCCTCGGCATTCACTTGTTTGCCGGCATGACAGCAGAGGGTTTCATCCGCCGGGGTGTGCTTGCCTTCGACATTGCCGGAAGCATTCCGCCCGGCTCAACGATCACCAGCGCGAGCCTCACCTTGAACATGTCCAGAACCATTTCCGACGCTCGAATCGTCGAGCTGCACAAGCTGCTCGCCGACTGGGGGGAAGGAACGTCCAACGCAAATGCACAGGAAGGTCAAGGAGCACCTGCCACCCCCAACGATGCCACATGGCGGCACCGTTTTTACAACACTATTTTTTGGACGACGCAAGGCGGAGACTTTTCCGGGACGGTGAGCGCAAGCGTGTTGGTTGGCGACATTGGACCGTACGTGTGGAGTTCGGCACAGATGGTTGCCGATGTACAGTCGTGGCTGAACAATCCGGTCACCAACTTCGGCTGGCTGCTGTTGGGGGACGAGTCCACCAGCCCGACGTCGAAGCGGTTCGATACGCGAGAGAGCACCAGCCCCCCTGTGCTGACTATCGAATACACGGCGTCAACCCCGACACCGACGCCCACAGCGACCCCGACGGCAACCCCTACTCCGACAATAACACCTACACCTACGGCGACACCAACCCCAACAGCAACACCTACTCCGACAATAACGCCCACACCTACACCGACGCCTACACCTTTCTCCCATCGCTTGCGCTTCCCGCCTGTCACGACCGACGCAAACGTGTCGGTCGACATCAACGAGGGGTGTGTGCCAATACTCGATGGACCATGCACCAACATGTGGACTTACGGCGGAACCTACCCCGGCCTGACGATTCGCAGGCCTACCGGCGAGACGACCAATGTGACCTTCACGAATAACCTCGATCCAGCCGCCGGCGCGTTAACTGTGCATAACCACGGCAACCACTCCTCTCCAGAAAACGATGGTCAGCCCGACGATTTCCTCATCGCGACAGGAGAATCGCGAACCTATACGTATACTGGACTCGAAGATGGCGGCAATCAGCGCGGCACGATGCATTTTTATCACGACCACCGCATGGATGTTAATGGCCGGAACGTCTGGATGGGTCTGGCAGGACTATACATTATCGATGACCCGGCTGATCCGGCAACGCTGCCCTCTGGCAACTTCGATGTGCCTCTGGCGATCGCCGACCGGCAATTCGACGCGAACAACCAGATCCCGTACGTGTTTAATCCTAATGGTGTGATTGGCGACAAGTTCCTGGTCAACGGCGTTTACCAGCCATACTTCGACGTGGGCGACCGCAAATATCGGCTGCGCATATTGAACGCGTCCAACTTTCGCACCTACAACCTTGTCCTGAGCACCGGTGACTCGTTCACGCAAATCGGGACTGAGAGTGGCCTGCTACCCGCGCCGATCACGCGCACGGAGATGCGAATGGGCCCGGCCGAACGTCTGGACGTTGTTGTCGATTTCGCTGGAAGGCTGGGGCAGGACTTCTATTTGACAGATACGCTCACGGGTGTGCAACTGCTTAGGTTCCGGGTTAACCGCCACCTCATCGACAACAGCACGATTCCACCAACGCTGCGCGAGCTGCCAGACATCGGTGAGCCCACAGTAACGCGCACCTGGAACTTTGATCGGACGGATGGCCACTGGACGATCAACGGCTTGAGATTCGATCCGGACCGGATCGACGCTCAGCCGGTCCTGGGCACGACCGAGAAGTGGATTTTCACAAATCTCACAGGCATGCCCCACACGGCGCACATTCACGACGTCGACCAGCAGTGCCTAAGCCGCAACGGAGGACCGTGCTACTCGTACGAAACGATGAAGGAGACCTGGTACCTGGAGCCCAGCGAGACCATCGAGGTCAAGCTAAGGTTCACCGATTACACTGGCAGGTACATGCTCCACTGCCACATGATCGAGCACGCGGACGACGGAATGATGGCGCAATTCGAGGTGGTTGCGCCAACTCAGATCACGCTCAGCGCCGCGGGGCGCAAAGTGGGAGGAGTAAATACGGTGCGTCTGACTTGGAGCGGGGCGACCTCAACCAACATCGACGTCTATCGCAATGCCGTGCTAATCGTGACAACGGCGAACGATGGTTCCTATACAGATTCGACCGGCGACACCGGCCGGGCTATCTACACGTACAAGGTGTGCGAAGCCGGCACGATGACCTGTTCGAACGAAGTCACAGTGAGGTTTCGGCAATAGGGCAACAACCAAGCCACTTCTCTATCAACGCACATGGCGCTCGTGGAGGAGTGTGACATATTCTTCGCTCGCGACCTCCTGACCGTTGGGTGAAATCGCATACATCTCCTGGCCGCCGAGATGGAATGGCGACACATCGTGATCGCCCGGAGTGCGATCGCGCGGCTCGTTAACCGTAGGGCGACGCTCTGCGGAGCCGTCGAATTTGTTGGCTCTGGGGAGCACACGCTGCCAGCGTGTCCGTCTCGGGCAGCTTGCCGAGATACTTCATTCCACTCGCGCAATCGTTTATCCAAATGTTTGCGGCAACCAGAGGCTGGCAGGCCGTGCTCCCCGGACTTTGCGATCATGCTTTCTTGTCATTCCGAGCTACCAGCGCCAAGATCGATAGCAACTGACTCCAACCGCAGACCACCGCATTTAATGAAACAACCCGACCATGAAGATCAGCACGCGCCGCTGAGTTATCACGGCGCATGGCGGATCGTCTGGCTGGTCTTTTTGCTCGTCATCATCTGGTTGATTTTGCGTTCGCTTCAGCCTGTGATTTTACTCTTCGCGCTCGTCTTTCTCCTGGCGATGGTTCTTAACCCAATCGTCGTCTGGCTGCACAAATTCCACATTCCGCGGTTGGTGAGCGTGATCCTCCTGATGTTTGCGCTAATCGCTGTCGTGGGAACCATCGTTCTCTTTGCCATTCCGCCACTGGCCAGGCAAACCCAGGAACTGGTGCATAGTGCGCCGGGCGTTTGGCAGGGCATTCGCATCCGCATCGAATCGCTTACCCAAAATTATCCAGCAGTTCGCGAAGCGTTACCACGCACTGACGAAATCGCCGGGAAAGCCGGCGCGGCCGCCGGAACAGTCGGGAGCATTTTGCTAAGATCGACAATTGGTTTGGTCGGCGGTGTAGCCAGCATCGTTTTCGCGGTGCTCCTGCTCGTTTTTGTTTTGGCCAGTCCCCGGCCGCTCGTCACCGCGTATCTTGCCCTCGCCCCGAATCGTTACCGCGAGCAAGCCCACCGCACACTCGCGCGACTCATGGAACAAATGACTGCGTGGGCGCGCGGAGTCGCCATCAACGGTGCCATCACCGGCGTCTCCATAGGCGGGTTGCTTTGGCTGATCGGCGTGCAGCCAGCGCTGATCTTTGGCGTATTCGCGTTTCTCGGCGAGTTTCTTCCCACCATCGGCGCATTTCTTGTTTCCATTCCGATCCTGTTGGTTGCTCTGAGCATGGGCGCCACAAAATTCTGGCTGGCCCTCGGCGTCATCGTATTGGTTTACCAAATCGAGCTGAACGTTCTGGTGCCGGGCGTGCTTGGCAAAGAGATGCAGTTGCACCCGGTCAACATTTTGTTCTTTACGCTCGCGACCGCGGCGATGTTCGGATTGCTCGGGGTTTTTCTGGCCGTGCCTGCCGCCGCGCTCGTCCACATTGTTATCGACGAATTTTATCTGCGACCACGCAAACCCGATTACGCCGCGCTCGATCGCGAGGCAGCCGCACTGGTGGAAGGGAAACGATGAAACTCAAAACCGCATTGGCGCTTGCCGTGACGCTCTTGGCCGGCATGGCGAACGCCGAAAAAATCGCGCTTGTTAACGGGACGCTGATCAATCCGGCGACATCGCAGATTGTTCAAGATGCGACGATCATAATTAAAGGTGACAAAATCACTTCAGCCGGCGCTGCCAAGGCGTTCAGCCCTCCGAAAGACGCCCGGATCATCGATTGCCAAGGCAAATTTATTTTGCCGGGATACATCGATACGCACGTTCATTTCTTTCAATCGGGCGATCTGTTCACCCGGCCGGACGTCGTCGATCTCACGAAGGTGCGACCGTACGCAGACGAAGTCGCGTGGATCAAAAAAAACTTGCCCGACACGTTTGTGCGCCATCTGCGCAGCGGCATCACGTCGGTCGTCGATGTCGGCGGGCCGTTTTGGAATTTCGAAGTGCGCAAGATCGCAAACTCGACGGCAAAAGCGCCTCGCGTTGCAGTGGCCGGGCCGTTGATCTCGAGTGTATCGCGTCCGCAACTCGATCTTGGTGATCCACCCATCGTCAAGATCGACAATACCGAACAAGCGCGTGAATTCGTGCGCAAGCTGGCCGCGCAAAATCCCGACCTGGTCAAGATCTGGTACATCGTTGATAAAGATCACCCGGTCGACAGCTTTCGCACAATCGTTCGGGCCACGATCGAAGAAAGCCACGCGCGCAAGATTCGTGTCGCGGTTCACGCGACCGAATTGGAGACGGCGCGCGCCGCCGTGGAAGAAGGCGCCGACGTGCTCGTGCACAGCGTGACGGACAAGCCGGTCGATGACGCCTTTGTGAAGTTGCTGAACGATCGACGTATAATTTTGTGCCCGACACTAGTCGTGTTTGAGCGTTACGGTCGCACGTTCGCCAGTAGATTGAATCTGACGCCGGAAGAAAAAGCCTGGGGCAACCCCGACGTGATCGCGACCTTGGACGTGACCAAACTGCCGGCGGATCAGCTCCCCGAGCGCATCAAAACTGCACTCGCCGATCCAAATGCCACGCTTGAGCGAATCAAGAAGGTCTACGATGTCGCGCTCAAAAATCTGAAAACGCTCGAGGACGCGGGCGTCACGATTGCCGCCGGCACGGATGCCGGAAATATTGGCACGATTCACGGTCCGGCGCTCTTCCGTGAGTTTCAACTGATGAAAGAAGCCGGTTTGACACCGATGCAAATTCTTCGATGCGCCACCGCGAACGCCGCGAAACTTTTCGGCGGCGAAACCGGCGCGCATATCGGCAAGATTGAAAACGGCTGTTTCGCCGATCTCCTCGTCCTCCGCTCAAACCCGCTGAATGATATTGCGCACGCATCGGACATCGACGCGGTAATCAAGAACAGCGTAGTTTATCCGGCTGATTCTATTCTGCACTGATGCGCGCTGGAAATCATTTTCACTTTTATCAGCGCGGCTGCGATGGCTCTGGGTAGCGCACTCGTCCCGAGCGCTGGCGACGGCGTCTCGCCGTCGCGGACTTTTCTAAACAATTACATCGCAGCGCAGGAGCAATGCGCCAAGAAAAGCCTGTTTCGGCGAGACGCCACAACCAGCACGCGGGACGCATGCGCTACCCAGAACTCTAATCCGCCGCTTGGAAATGGGCACACCTCGCAGGCGCATGCCCGATGAAATTGTAAATTCCCTTGCTCGCTTGCAGGAGCGGCCTGAAATTTCTCATTCTATGAGTACGCATCCTACGCAATACGCGCATCCGGAGGCGCTGGTGGAGACCGATTGGCTGGAAAAACATCTGAACGACGACGGCATCCGGATCATCGAGTCGAATGAAGATATTCTGCTATACGACACCGGACATATTCCCGGTGCGGTCCACATCGATTGGCGCGCTGATCTGCAAGACCCGGTGATCCGCGATTACATTTCGCCGGAAAAATTTGCGCGGCTTTGCAGCCGGCACGGCATCACACCGGAGACGACCTGCATTTTTTACGGCGACAAGGCGAACTGGTGGGCTTGTTACGCGCTTTGGGCGTTTCGCTTGTTTGGTCACGAGAAAGTGAAAATCCTCAATGGCGGCCGCGACAAATGGAAAGCGGAACGGCGGCCAATGACTCGCGAAGTACCGAAATATCCGGAGACAAATTATCCGGTGCCGAAGAAACGGTTCGACAAAGAGATTCGCGCGTTTTTCGATGAAGCCCTCGCCCAGAGCAAGGGCGGCAAACCGTTAATCGACGTGCGTTCCCCAGGCGAATACAAGGGCGAGATTACACATATGCCCGAGTATCCGCAGGAAGGAGTCCTGCGCGGCGGCCATATTCCCGGCGCAAAGAGCATGCCGTGGAAAACCGCCACCAACGATGACGCCACATTTAAACCGGCAAATGAACTGGCCAAGATTTATCTAGATCAATGCGGCGTAAAACCCGGCACAGACACGATCGTTTATTGCCGGATTGGCGAGCGCTCGAGTCACACCTGGTTTGTGCTCACGTATCTGCTCGGGCTCGACAACGTCCGAAATTACGACGGGTCGTGGACCGAATGGGGCAACAAAGTTGGTGCACCGATCGAAAAAGGCGGAAGTTAGCCATTCTTGGCTGACTCGGCAGACAAGCTTCCAGCTTGTCGCTTCGTCGCTTTTGCAACATGGAAGGCTGCCTGCCGAATCAGGCTCGCCACGGGACGGGTCCGTCCGACTTGCGGACTAACCTCCGCATGAAATCCGCGTAATCCGCGGTAGATTAGGCATCCTTTGACTCCGCTCGGGACGACAAGGCGAAATGTACCCGACAAAGCTCAACAAAATCATCAATCTCTTCGAGACGCTCCCGGAAGATGAGCGGCGCGAGACGCTCGTTTCCTATGCGGATAACGCGAAGAAGCAGGAGCCGCGTGAAAGTGAAACATTCGAGCTTGTCGATGTTCGCAAAGACGAAGATTGCGCTGACACGGTCGGCGTTTATCTGCATGTCGATGAAAACGGCAAGGCGCATATTCGCATGACGCTCGGTCCGGAGGTGCAAACGCTCACCCGCTCCATGACAGCGATTCTTTGCAAAGGTTTGGACGGTTCGACGCCGCAGGAGATTCTCGATCTTCCGAGCGATTTTGTGACGCGCATCGTGGGCGCAGAGCTCGTGCGCATTCGCAGCCAGACTATCTATTACGTGCTCACGCGCATCAAAAGCATTTGCAAGGTCTACCTCCATCGCCAGCGGATGGCGCAAGTTGCGTGATGGAGGTTAGCCATCTTGGCTGACTGGGCAAACAAGCTTCCAGCTTGGTCTGGGTTTAGCGCCAAAGGCGCAGCGTTCAATATCGAGCCGGGCGCAACGCTCCAGATTCATGGAAACCCAAACATCAGCGCTTTCAGCGCTTGTTTACGGGGCAATCAAATCCCTGGGGCGATGCCCCAGGCTTAAAGTGAAATAGCGCCTCTGGCGCTAAACAGATACCCAGCTTGTCGTTTCGCCGTTTCGGCAGCCTGGAAGGCCGCCGGCCGAGTCAGGCTGGAAGCCTGACCTCCCAGCGCGTTCACGATTCCCGCGTGACGTTCGCTTGATTTCGTTTAGTGTCCGCGCTGGCGCAGATGCCGAGAAACGATCAGCTCAATAAAATCCTGCTTATCGGCTCCGGTCCAATCGTGATCGGGCAGGGCTGCGAATTTGACTATTCAGGCGTGCAAGCCTGCAAGGCGCTGCGCGAAGAAGGTTATCAGGTCGTGCTGGTGAATTCGAACCCGGCCACGATCATGACCGATCCGGAGTTTGCCGATCGCACTTACATCGAGCCGATCACGGCCGAAGTGATCGAGGCGATCATGGAACGCGAAAAACCGGACGCGATTTTGCCGACATTGGGCGGGCAAACTGCGCTCAATGCCGCGATGGAATTGAACCGCAATGGGGCTCTTGCGCGGCACGGCGTGAAATTGATCGGCGCAAACGCACAGGCCATCGCGAAAGGCGAAGACCGGCAATTGTTCAAGGAAGCGATGTTGCGCATTGGCCTCGACGTGCCGCGGTCTGGCGTCGCGCGTTCGCTGGCGGAAGTAGATCGCGTTGTCGATGAAATTGGAACATTTCCGCTCATTATTCGGCCGGCATTCACTCTTGGTGGGACCGGCGGCGGCATCGCCTATAACCGCGAAGAGCTGGATGTGATCGTCGCCCGCGGTCTCGATCTCTCACCGGTTCGGGAGGTGTTGATCGAAGAATCGCTCCTGGGCTGGAAGGAGTTCGAGATGGAAGTGATGCGCGACCGCATGGATAACTGTGTGGTCGTTTGTTCGATCGAAAACTTCGATCCCATGGGAGTGCACACGGGCGATTCGATCACAGTCGCGCCCGCGCAAACGCTCACGGACAAGGAATACCAGATGATGCGCGACGCCGCGTTCGCGGTCATTCGCGAGATCGGTGTCGAGACTGGCGGCTCGAATATTCAATTTGCCGTTCATCCCGAAAACGGTCGGATGGTTGTGATTGAAATGAATCCGCGCGTCTCGCGTTCGAGCGCCCTCGCATCGAAAGCGACCGGATTCCCCATTGCCAAGATCGCGGCAAAACTCGCCGTCGGTTACACACTCGATGAAATCAAAAACGATATCACGCGCGAAACGCCGGCGTGCTTCGAGCCAACCATTGATTACTGCGTCGTAAAAGTGCCACGCTTTACTTTCGAGAAATTTCCGCAAGCCGACGCAACGCTTACGACGCGGATGAAAAGCGTCGGCGAAGCGATGGCGATCGGTCGCACGTTCAAGGAAGCGTTGCAAAAAGCGCTGCGCAGTCTGGAGATCAAACGCTTCGGCCTATGCGGCGATGGCGCGGATCGATTTGTCGATCAGGAAACGCTGCGATTGAAGCTCTCCATCCCCAACGCGGATCGGATTTTTTATCTCGCCCAGGCATTCCAGGACGGCATGTCAATCGACGACGTCTTCGAGCTAACAAAGATCGACAGATGGTTTCTGCGAAACATGCAACAGATCGTGGCGGAAGCGCAGGCGTTGCGGAACATAGACTTGCAGTCTGTGCGCCCAGTGGGTTTTCAACCCGCTGAATCGGAGACAGCGGAGCCCAACTCCGCTGGGCACACAGGCTACAAGCTTATGTTCCGGGCGTTTGACGAACACGCCGATATCCTACGAACCCGGCGCAACCTTCCTCATTGGGAACAAGAAAGTGCCACGTATTTCGTAACTTTTCGCCTCGCCGATGCTGTCCCCGCGGAATTAGCTAAGCAGTGGCGCGAAGAACTGGAAACGTGGCGTAAGTTTCATCCAGAGCCTTGGGACGAAAAAGCCGCAGCGGAATATCGAAGGCGATTCTTGCAAGCGCGCGAAGACTGGCTTGATCAGGGCCATGGGAGCTGCGTTTTGCGCGACCCGAAGCTCGCACAAGTGGTCGCGGAGGCGCTGCAGTTCTTCGATGGCCAGCGCTATCACCTGGATGCATTCGTCATCATGCCCAACCACGTGCATGTGCTGGTTCAACCGCTCCTTGGGAACGTTCTCAAAGAGATCGTGCGCTCTTGGAAGAGTTATACGGCCCGTCAGATTAACAAACTGCTTAATCGTTCTGGTACGCTTTGGATGCAGGAGAGTTTCGACCGCATTGTGCGTGATTGGGACGCCCTGGTACGGTACCGGGCTTACATTGCCAGGAACCCCAAGAAAGCGAGGCTGCACGCGGGCGAATTCGTTTTGTCAACAGACGAAAAGCTGCAGAACATAGACTTGCAGTCTGTGCGCCCAGCGGGTTTGCAACCCGCTGAATCGAAGACAGCGGAGTCCAACTCCGCTGGGCTCACAGGGCAAAGCCCTATGTTGCGCGCGAAGAAACTCGGCTTTTCGGATCGGCAATTGGCGTTCGCCGGGACGACAGGCGAAAGCGAAATTCGCGCGCAACGAATATCCGCAGGTGTGATTCCAACTTATCGGCTCGTGGACACCTGCGCGGCAGAATTCGAAGCTTACACGCCTTATTACTATTCCACCTACGGCGACGAGAACGAGCGGCGCGAGAGCAAGAAACGCAAAATCATGATCCTCGGTGGCGGGCCGAATCGGATTGGCCAGGGGATCGAGTTCGATTACTGCTGCGTCCACGCCGCCTTCGCGCTGCGCGAGCTCGGATTCGAGACGATCATGGTAAATTCGAATCCGGAAACGGTCTCGACCGATTACGATACGAGCGACAAACTTTATTTTGAGCCGCTCACTCTTGAGGATGTACTCAACATTTACGATCAGGAGAAACCCGAAGGCGTTTTCGTTCAGTTCGGTGGGCAGACGCCGCTCAACCTCGCAGATGGATTGAAGGCGGCCGGCGTGCCAATTCTTGGGACACAGCCCGAAAGCATCGAAACCGCGGAAGATCGGCAATTGTTCGCAGCCATGCTCGACAAGCTGGGGCTGCGGCAGACTCCGAGCGGCTCTGCCATTAACACCGACGAAGCGGTCGCCATTGCGACGAAAATTGGTTACCCGGTTTTAGTGCGGCCCTCGTTCGTCCTCGGCGGACGTGCCATGGAGCTGGTTTATAACGAAGAAGATCTTCGGCGTTACATGACAAGTGCAATCGAAGTGACGCCTGATCGCCCGGTGCTCGTTGACCGTTTTCTCGAGGACGCAATCGAGGTCGATGTCGATTGCATTTCGGACGGCGAAACAACGGTGATCGGCGCAATCATGGAGCACATCGAAGAGGCGGGCATCCACAGCGGCGATAGCGCCTGCGTGATTCCGACATTCTCATTGCCGAAAAAGGTTCTCGAAGAAATTTCGGCGGCAACAAAAGCGATGGCCCGCGAATTAAAAGTGCGCGGCCTGATGAATGTCCAATTCGCGGTGAAAGGCGACGATGTTTATGTCCTTGAAGTTAATCCGCGCGCCTCGCGCACTGTCCCGTTCGTCAGCAAGGCGATCGGCGTCCCGCTGGCAAAGCTCGCGGCCAAGGTGATGACCGGAAAATCGCTGCGTGAACTTGGGTTCACTCAGGAAATTGTGCCGAAACATTTCTCCGTGAAGGAAGCTGTGTTCCCGTTTCTGCGCTATGAGGGAGTGGATATTTCGCTTGGTCCAGAGATGAAATCGACCGGCGAAG
>WNGB01011351.1_pt1 | contig 20855 bp, 16 predicted proteins | sample 5400681 | NCBI WGS metagenome assembly WNGB01 (sample SAMN13153367, study PRJNA577476) | soil metagenome | isolation source: 115 cm soil or saprolite under grassland replicate 2 | place: USA:California | collected 2016-06-15
TTGTCGAGGAGGAGATGATGCGAACACGGGTCTTTGCGGTCCTGCTCGTGACGGTCCTGGGCGCGGCCGGAGCCGCCCACGCCCAGTCTTTCCTTGGCACGATACGAGGCACCGTGTCGGATCCACAGGGTGCGGGGGTCGCCGACGCGGCCGTGCTCGTTGTCGACGAGGCCACGGGCGTGCCGCGCGCCGTGAGTACCGATCCACAAGGGCGCTTCGAGGCCGCGAACCTCAAGCCCGGCACCTACCGGATCGAGGTGGCTACGCCCAACTTTAAGGAATTCAAGCAGACGGGGATCACCCTGCGCGCGGCCGGGAGCGTGAACCTCGACGTGAAGCTCGAGCTCGGCGCGCGGACGGAGACGGTCACCGTGACCGCGGAAGCGATCAACAACATCACGACGGACAGCGGGGCCATCGCGCGTGGCCTCGACGAGCAGCAGCTCCACGATCTGCCGCGGAACAGCCGCGACATCCAGTCCTTCCTGCTCCTGAACCCGAACGTGCTCGGCGGCTCCGACGACATCCAGTTCCTGGGTGGCCGGACCTACGGCGTCTCCTACATCCAGGACGGCCAGGCCTCCACGAACGCCATCTTCGGCACCGTCGGCAACTCCGCCCCCGGCCTCGACGCCATCGCCGAAGTCCAGGTCCTCTCGAACTCCTACAGCGCGGAGTACGGCGGGCTGGCGGGCGTCCTCGTGACCACCAAGCGCGGCAGCAACAGCTACCGCGGGACCGCCTTCTACGACTTCAACTCGAACGGTCTCAACGCCCTCACCTACAACCAGAAGCTGGGCCTGAGTGACGCCGACCTGGCCGGCCTGCGCGACGATCCCAACTCCGACACGCATCAGCACCGGTTCGGAGCGAGCGTGGGCGGCCCCCTCAAGACGGGCAAGACCTTCTTCTATGCGAACTACGAGGGCTCCAACGACAAGGCGATCTTCGGCGGTGGCCGCGCAACCGTGCCCACGGCGGCGATGCGCGGGGGCGATTTCCGCGGCACCGCGATCAACCCGCGCGATCCGCTGACCGGCCAGCCCTTCCCGAACCAGGTGATCCCGGCCAGCCGCATCGCGCCCCAGGCCACCAACATGATGAACTTCTTCTGGCCGCTGCCGAACCGCGGCACGCAGGCGAACGGCTACGGCATCTACCAGCAGTTCGTCCCCAAGACGCGCAACCGCAACCGCGCCGACCTCCGCTTCGACCACGAGGCGAGCAAGAACGACTCGATCTTCCTGCGCGGCAGCTATCAGCATTTCGATCCGAACGCGATCACGTTCGAGGGCGGCAACGCGCTCACGAACCTGCCCATCCTGGACCGAAAGCTCAACACCGCGTCCGCGATCGCCGGCTGGACCAAGATCTTCTCCAGCACGCTGGTGAACGAGTTCCGCGTCGGCTACAACTTCGACAAGGTCTCGCGGCAGAGCACGTTCATCAACGCGGAGCTCGCCCGCCAATTCGGCCTGGAACTGCCGCCCAGCATGCCCGCCGACCGCCGCGGCTTCCCGAGCATCCAGTTCACGGCCGGCTCGAACCGCCCTTCGAACATCTTGGACGCGGGCCGGGCCGTCGACCGCACCACGATCCAGAACTCGCTCTCCGTCGCCGACAACGTCTCCTGGATCATGGGCGGCCACTCGTTCAAGGCGGGCGCGCTCTTCAATCGCAACATCGCGCGCGACGGGTTCGGCACCGGCGTCAACTTCGGCGGCCGCTATCAATTCAACGCCGCCGTGACCGGCAACGCGTTCAGCGATTTCCTCCTCGGCATGCCTCGTCAGTCCCAGGACCAGGTGGCCAACCGCGGCCCGTTGGACGGCCACTCCAATGACTTCGCCACCTACATCCAGGACGACTGGAAGGCGAGCCGCGACCTGACCCTGTACCTGGGCCTGCGCTACGAGATCGTGGGGGTCTGGCACGAGCAGAACAAGCAGCTCGCGAACTTCATCATCCAGGACGGCCAGGGCAACTGGATCGTGCCGAACTCGCAGATCGCCGCCCTCCTGCCACCGGCAGTACAGGCGCTGGGCCGCATCAAGACCGCCGACCAGATCGGTGTGGGTGACGGGCTCATCAATACCGACAAGAACAACTTCAGCCCACGGATCGGGTTCGCCTACCGGCTGGGCGGGAGCGACCGCTCGGTGCTGCGCGGCGGCTTCGGGATCTTCCACCCCACCGTCGCCGTGCAGGGCCTGCGCGACCTGATGGCCACCAACGAGTTCCGGTACGGCGTCGCCCGACGGGGCGTCACCTTGGCCCACGGCTTCTCGACCGGCTCGATCTTCCTCGACCCCGGGGACTACGGCAGCGAGGGCGTCGACCCCAACATCAAGAGCCCGGACATCTACCAGTACAACCTGACCTACGAGCACTCCCTGCCCGGCAACGTCGGCCTGCGCCTCAGCTACATCGGCTCGACGATGCGGGGTCTGCTCGTCAACCGGTTCGAGAACCAACTGCCCGCGAGCACCACGCCGTTCGACCCCGAGAACGACGCCGACCTCGCGCGCCTGCCCCTCTTCCCGATCGTCAACACCTTCACGAACCTCACCTACAACCTCGGGAGCGGCCAGCTCCATGCCGGGCAGATCGAGCTGCAGCGCGCCTGGCGGAACGGCTTCGCCCTGAACGTCGCCTATACGCTGGCCCACTCGGACAGCAACGCGCCGGACTCCGGCAACAGCAGCCTGGGCGTGGTCCAGTACAACTCGTTCAACATCGAAGATGACCGCGGCCCCGACCCGAACGTGGTGAAGCACCGCGTGGTGGCCAACGCGACCTGGGACATCCCGCTCGGCCACAACCGGAAGCATGGCGCGAACATGCCGGGATGGGCGAACGCGCTCTTCGGCGGTTGGACGGTGTCGAGCATCTTCCAGGCCCGGAGCGGGAACAACCTGACCCCGTTCTTCACCGGCTTCTACACCACGAGCCCCTGGAACGTCGGCCTCCCCCTCGACGGCGTGGGTACCTGCTTCGCGGGCTGCTGGCGTCCAGACCAGGTCGGCGACCCCAACTCGGGCGGCCCACGCGAAAAGTTCTTCAATCAAGCGGCCTACGCGCTCCCCGCGCCCGGGAAATACGGCAACGCGAAGAAGGGCAGCCTGCGTGGCCCGGGCACCTGGGTGGTCAATTTCGCCTTCTACAAGGACGTCGTGGCCAGCCAGCGCTTCCGCCTGCAGCTCTCCGCGCTCCTGGACAACGCGTTCAACCATCCCCAGTTCTTTACAGACTATGGGGGCGACTTCTCCGACCTGACGTCGTTCCTGGTCGACGGGGACCCGAACAACGGGACGACGGCCGTGCTCGGCGCGGGCGCAATAAGGAACGTGGAAGGGTTCGCGCCGGGGAGGGTCTTCAGGGTCGGCATAAGGGCCACGTTCTAGCCGGAAGTTCCTCCGTCTAGCCGACCCATGTCCGCGGCGTGATCCCTCCCCGGAGGGGGTCACGCCGCTTTCGTTTTCGTGATATCCGTCGGGTGGACCCATGAGCGAGACGCTTCCACCGACGGTCGAGGATGAGGCCCACCTCGAGGAGTTCCTCGCTCGTCCCTCCCCCGCCGACGTCGCCTACGCGCGCACACTGACCGACGACGTCCTCGTGCTCGGCGCGGGCGGCAAGATGGGGCCCTCGCTCGCGCGCCGGGTGCGCCGGGCCTGTGATGCCGCGGGCGGGCGGTATCGCGTCCTGGCCGCTTCGCGCTTCTCGGAGCCCGCGCTGGTGGCCCGCCTGGAGCAGGACGGGATCGAGGCCCTCGCCTGCGACCTCCTCGATCCGGAGCAGGTCGCCCGCTTGCCGCGAGCCGGCAACGTCCTCTACCTGGCCGGCCGCAAGTTCGGCTCCGCCGATCGCCCCGACCTCGCCTGGGCCCACAACACGATCGTGCCCATGCACGTGGCGCGGCACTTCGAGGGGGGGCGCATCGTCGTCTTCTCCACCGGCAACGTCTATCCGCTCTCGCCGCGCTCGTCGTCGGGCTCGACGGAAGAGGACGCCACCGGCCCCGTTGGCGAGTACGCGCAGTCCTGCCTCGGCCGCGAGCGCGTGTTCGAGTACTTCTCGCGCGAGCACGGCACCCCCTGCCTACTCTTCCGTCTCTTCTACGCGGTGGACCTGCGCTACGGCACGATCGTGGACATCGCGCGGCACGTGCGCGCGGGAGACCCCGTGGACCTGGAGGTGGGCCGCGTCAACGCCATCTGGCAGGGCGACGCGAACTCGTATGCCTTTCGCTCACTGGCCCTCTGCGCCTCGCCCGCCCGGCCGCTGGTGGTGACCGGACCCGACCCCCTCTCCGTGCGCGAGGTGGCCCAGCGCTTCGCGGCCCGCTTCGGCCGGCCCGCGCGCTTCGCGGGCGAAGAGGGACCGCTCGCGCTCCTCGGCAATCCCGCGGCGTGCCTGTCGCGGCTGGGTCCACCCGAGGTCTCGCTCGAGCGGCTCGTCGAATGGACGGCGGCCTGGGTGGAGCAGGGCGGAAGCAGCCTCGGCAAGCCCACGAAGTTCGAGCGGATCGATGGGCGATTCTGAGACGAGGGCCGGGCGAGACCGGGCCGTGCGCGACGTGCTGGGCCGCGGAATCGCGATCCCCGCGCATCCCCTGGCCCTGACCCCCGGCCGGAAGCTCGACGAGCGCCGGCAGGTCGCGCTGACCCGCTACTACTGCGACGCGGGCGCGGGCGGCATCGCGGTGGGTGTGCACACCACGCAGTTCGCGATCCGCGACCCGAAGGTGGGACTGCTCGAGCCGGTGCTCGGGCTGGCCATGCAGGTCCTGCGCGACCGCGAGAAGGCGACCGGCACGAAGCCCATCGCGGTGGCCGGCATCTGCGGCGCGACGTCCCAGGCCCTGGCGGAGGCGGAGCTCGCGCGGCGCCTCGGCTACGACGTCGGCCTGGTCAGCCTGGCCGCCTTGCGCGAGGCGAGCCACGAGGAGCTGATCGCCCATTGCCGGCGCCTGGGCGAGGTGATCCCGCTGTTCGGCTTCTACCTGCAGCCGGCGGTGGGAGGCCGGGTGCTCGACCAGGCGTTCTGGCGCGCGTTCCTCGAGATCGGCTCCGTGGTCGCGGTAAAAGTGGCACCGTTCAGCCGCTACGCCACTCTCGACGTGACGCGCGCCCTCGCCGTCAGCGGCCGCGACGACGTCGCCCTCTACACCGGGAACGACGACGCGATCGTAGCCGACCTCGTGACGCCGTTCCCGGGCTGCCCGGGGCGCGGGCCGGTGCGCTTCGTCGGCGGCCTCCTCGGGCAGTGGGCGGTGTGGACGAGCGAGGCGGTCGCGCTGCTCGCGCGCGCCCATCGCTGCGTTCAGACCGGCGGCGAGGGGGCGAGCGACCTGCTCGCGGTCGGCGCACAGCTCACCGATGCCAACGCCGCGCTGTTCGACGCCTGCAACGGGTTCGCCGGATGCATCGCCGGCATTCACGAGGTCCTGCGGCGTCAGGGCCTGCTCGCCGGCCGCTGGTGCCTGGATCCCGACGAGGACCTGTCGCCCGGCCAGCTCGAAGAGATCGACCGCGTGGGCCGGGTCTACCCGCGCCTCGACGACGACGCGTTCGTGCGGGAGAACCTCGACCGTTGGCTGGCCTGAGCAGGGCTTCCGCCTAGCGAGCACGGCCGAGCAGCTCGCGTTCGAGCTCGGTCAGCTTGCCGTCCAGCTCCTGGTACCGGGCCTGCTCCTGGGCCGCGGACTGTCTGGCCCGCGATCGTCGCGCCTCGAGTTGCGCCGTCGTCGCCGCATGCTCGCCGCTCCGGGCCCTGGCCGCGCGGAGCTTTCCCTCCAGCTCCGCGCGGCGTGCGTCGTCCGCCTCCTGCTCGAACGAACGCGTGAGTTCCCGGACCTCCGCGTCCATCCGGCGACGCTGTTGCTCGAGGGCGAACGCCTCTCCATCCATTCGCTCGGCGGCCTCTTGGGTTCGCGCCACACGCTGGTCCTGGACGGCCAGGCGTCCCACCAGGAGCTGCACCCGGGCGGATCCGGTGGCCTGTCTCTCGACGGCCTGGCGCAACAGGCGAATCTCCTGGATCAGGGAATCACCCGTAGGAGGCGGAAGCGGCGTCGCCTGGCTGCGGACGGTCGCGGGAACGAGGACGAGACCAACGAGGAGGGTCAGCGCCGGCTTGACGTTGGTCATCCTGCTTCCTCCCGGTGTGGGTTCTTCCTCAATACCGCGTGGCCGGCGATCGCATTCCCCGGCCACCTGCGCCGTCGTCGCCTTATCGATAGTCCTCCACCCGGGGCTTCTCGACGGCGGTGACGCCGAGCAGGATCGGCCGCGCGTCCGAGGGACCGGGCGACCCCACCAGCGTGACCGACACGATGGGGACGTCCGGCCGCGGATTCGTCCACTCGCTGGCCCAGGCCACGGCGGCTCTGCCGTCGGGCAGGCGGCCAGCCACGACCGGCCGCGTGAGGTAGTAGGTCCGGCCCAGGCCGGCGTTCCACGGTCCGACCGTCTCGTCGTAGCGGATCTCATGGGTGAGGACCAGCTCGTCCGCGAAGCGGATCTCGTAGTGGCCGAGCAGCTCCGAGGACTCGTGGGGAAAGTGGGTCTGGTCGCCGGCATGGATGCTCGGACGCCCCTCGCCGCTGGCCACCTGCAGGAAGACGAGCGAGGCCCAGCGTCCGCGGATCGGCAGCGCCACGCGGTTGGGCTCCGGACCGGGCCGCCGCGCCACCGTCACCACGGAAGGGCCCCGGGCCGCGTCGCGGATCGCGTAGGGAAGCCCGTGGCTGTAGCCGCGCCCGGGGCGGAGGAAGGTGAGGTCCCAGCCCTCGCCTTTCGCAGCGTGGTTGAACGCGGAGGCCAGGTCGAGCACCTCGAACCGCATCGGATCGGCGGTGAGCGACGGCGCCGGATGCGCGGACAACAGTCGGCGGACCTCCGGCATGAGCGCTCCCACCTGCTCGAGCGCGGCCTCGCGGGCCGGGTAGTGCGTGGACCAGAGCAGGTTGATGCTGAAGGCGGCCTCGGGCATCTGGAGCTTGCCGAGCAGGAACTCCTCGAAGGCCCCCCATGAGGACACCTCGCCCCCGAGCGTGCCGCCGCGCTTGACCCGTCCGGGCCAGTCCTTCTCCTCGCTGCCCGCGAAGTTGCCGATGATGAACGGCCAGCCCAGCGACTTGAAGGTGGCGTCGCCCTCTTCGCGCGACCAGTTGAGGATGTGAAGGGGCGCGGCGGCCGCGGCCAGCCGGTCGCGCGCGCTGCGCGTGTCCGGCCGCTCGTAGCGGACGACGCCGCCCTCCGACCAGCGCTTGCCGAAACGGTTGTGCCAGTCGACGAAGTGATCGCCCCACATCCAGGTCTCGATGCCCTTCTCGGCCAGGTGCTTCTGGATCTTCAGCACGTCCTGCGCGTACAGCTCGCCCGTGTCCTTGCCGCGGCACCGCGGGCAGAACGCTCCCGCCCGCCACTCGTCGTGCCCGATGTGGACGCGGCGGGGCTTGAGGACGTCGAGGTACTCGTCCATCACGTCGAACAGGATCCGGTACGACTCCGGGTTCGAGGGGCAGTACGAGTCCGGCCAGGTCATGTCCGGATCCTCGGCCACGTCCCGCCGCGGACAGGCGATGTAGTACGCGTGCGAGAGCGATTGGATCTCGGGAACGATCTCGAGGCCGTACTGCTCCGCGGCCGCGGCCAGGCGCCGCACGTCGTCCTTCTCGATGTACGCGCCGGCGCCGACCCCCACGTGAAGGGAGGCCGCGAATCGGTTGGCCGTCCCCAGGGGAATGCCCTCGCCCAGCTTGTCCATCGTCTCCCCGTGGGCGTACCACTCCGCGACCGTGCGCCGCCAGCCAGTGCTGATCTCGGCATGGGAGTCGAGGCGCATCGCCCCTCCCACCTCGAGGACCACGCCGTTGAACTTGTTGCGCAGCAGGAAGTCGCGGAAGTAGCGCTCGGCGAAGGCGAGCTGATCCTTGCCGGGCAGGTAGAGATGGACCCAGCGGATGGGCAGGAGCGGCCAGTCGCGAACGGTCGCCTTCCGAACGGCCAGGCTCTGCTTGCCCCAGCGCTGGACGAGCTGGGCCAGGGACGAGACGCCGTAGAGCGCGCCGCGATAATCGCGGCCGGCCACGATCGCACCACCGTCGCCGACGTGAAGGCAGTAGCCTTCCTTGTCGGTGGGTACGGACGAGGTGGGGGCCAGGGCCGCCAGGGCCGACGCGACGAGCGGGCTCGCGATCTCGCCCACGAGGATCGGCGTGCGGCCGGAGGGTGCCTCGCCGACGACGACCGGAATCGCGACGCCGAAGTGATCGGCGAGGAGCGCGGCCAGGAGCCGGGCCGGGTATTGGCCGCGCGCGTCGCCCGCGGGCGCGACGATGACGGCGTCGCCGAGGAGCAGGCGGCCGTCGGCGTAGCGCGACTCCTGCGGGAGGGGCCAGATCGGAAACGGGGGGGCGCCCGGATCGCCCATGCTGCCTTCGGGAGGCCGGGCCATGGTGACGGACGCCGCCGCGAGCAGGGTCAGGACGACGAGCGGCGCGCGCCTCACGGCTGGATCTCGAACGCGGTCTCCTGCGTGACCGGCTTTCCGGTCACGAGGTCGATCGCCTCCACTCTCGCCACGTAGCGGCCGGGGGCGAAATCGGCGAGGGGCACGGGGCCGACGGACACGACGGCCGAGGCCGTATCGAAGGTCTCCGGTTGGCCCATGGCGACCGGCCGGCCCTCCTTGTTGAAGCTCAGCCGTGCCCGCAACGAGGGCTTGCCCGTCGCGGCGTCCGCCTGGCCGCCGTAGATCACGCACACCGCGTGCAGGGAATCCGCCTTCGTGAAGACGTTGCCGAAGCGCGGGCGCAGGCGGAGAGCTCCGACCGTGAACGCGGAGTAGGGGTCTTTGGCGTCCGCCGGCGGCGCCTCGCCCGTCTCCGGATAGACGAGGAGCGAGCCCAGCTTCAGGCCGGGCGCGTCGTAGTCCGGCACCTCGATCGGCGTCGCGGCCACCGAGGCCTTGTCTCCCGCCACCAGGCCGACCCGAAGCACGTAACGGCCCGGCCGGAGCGGCAGGCCGTAGGACGCGGTGAACGTGCCATCGGCGGACACGGCGCCGCGTACCGCGCGTTCGAACATCGGCGCGGCCTGTCCGGCCGCATCGACCGCCTGCACGGTGACGGTGGCGTCCAGCGCGGGCGGCGGCGCGCCGTCGGCGCGCAGGCCCTTCAGGTCGGCGCGGATGAGTCCCGCAGAGTAGGCTTCGCCGCTGGGCGTACGCAGGAGCATCTTGGGCTCGAGGGCCAACGGGAAGTCCGCGCGCGCCGGGCCTGGGGCGGTCGGGGCGGGGGCCGCGGTGAGGGCCGCGCGCACGTCTTCGAGGCGGGCCAGATGTCCATCCGCCTTCTTGAGGTAGCCGAGCCGGGGCTGGACGACCTTGGACCGGGCCACGCGCAACAAGTCGTCGCGGACGCGTGCCCCTTCCGCGAACCGGCACTCCTCGTCCAGGGACACGCGCAGCTCGCCGCCCGTGAAGGCGACGGCGTCGCCGGGCCGGCTGCGGTAGATCCACACCTCCGGGCGCCGCGAGCCGCGCAAGGCTTCCGCGGCGTCGAAGTGGACCTTGGCCTCGCGTCCGGTCACCTCCGTCGGCTCGCCCAGGAGGACGAAGAGCTGCCCGCAGTCGGTGTCGGAGCCTTTCTGGCCCGACCGCGTGAACCTCTCGTCCGCGCGGGCCCGGGCGCGCGCGACCGCGCCCTGGAACTCGTTCGCGGGCGTCGTGGGATCGGGATCGCGCCGCGCCCAGAAGATCCGCTCGAACTCGGCGCGGTCGGCGGGATCCGCGAGGGTGGCGTGCAGCGCGTCTTCGTCGGGAAGGACGAGGAGGCGAACCTCCTTGAACCAGCGGTCGCCGCTCGTGTCCGCGGCGGGGGCGGCAGCCGCCCCGACCACGATCGCGCCCGCCAGCAGGGAGCCTACGGGGATGGCGAGGAGGCGCATGTTCGATACGGCGGCGAACATATCATAGACAAACGAAAGAAAAGGATAGAAAACAACAGCGATGCTATGATCCCTGCTCATGCCCACTGTTGGACAACCGCGCCTGCTAGTGGAGGAGCGCCGCCGCAAGATCCTCGACCTGGTGGAGAAGCAGGCGCGCGTGACCGTGGACGAGCTCGTGAAGCGCTTCGGGGTCTCGGCGGTCACGGTGCGCGGCGACCTCGACGCGCTCTCGCAGTCGGGAGCGGTGATCCGCTCGCACGGGGGCGCGCTCAAGCGCGTGGGCGCGCTGCAGGACGTGCCCATCAACGTGAAGGAGACCCTGCATCACGGCGAGAAGGTCCGCATCGGCCACGCCGCCGCGCAGATGATCCGCGACAACGAGATCGTGATGCTGGATTCGGGGACCACGACGGCCGAGGTCGCGCGCCACATCAAGTTCCTGAAGCTGAAGGCGCTGACCGTGATCACGAACGCGCTGAACATCGCGATGGAGCTGGCCAACCTGCCCCACCTGCGCGTGATCATGATCGGCGGGATCCTGCGCCAGATGTCCTACTCGCTGGTGGGCCCGCACGCGGAGCACACCCTGAAGGGGCTCAACGCCGACCGCCTCTTCCTGGGCGTGGACAGCCTCGACCCCGAGATCGGGCTCACCACGCCGGACGTGCTCGAAGCACAGCTCAACGCCATGATGATCCGCGTCGCGCGCGAGGTGATCGTGGTGGCCGACTCCAGCAAGTTCGCCCGCCGCAACCTGTCCCTGATCGCGCCCCTCGACAGCGTGCACAAGATCATCACGGACGACGGGCTGGCCCCGGCCATGGTGGCCTCGCTGCGAGCGCGGGGGCTGGACGTCATATTGGTCTAGGAAGCTCGGTCTGCCATCAGCGCGTGCAACGCCACCGCCCGATGGACCACGAGCCCTCTTCTTCAAGAAGTGATTCTGCTGCTCCAGTGATGCCCGCTGGGGCGAGCGCCGAGGCGCCCGCATCGCAAGGCGCGACGAGCGCCGCGTACTCGTCGTACGCAAGCGAGGAGCAACGCAGCGAGGCGGGATGCATCGGCGCTCGCTAGTGTCCTGTAACAGAAATTAACTTGATAATGATGGCCAGACGTGTTCTCATAGGGTATGCAGGTTGGCCGACCGAAGGCGCGATTGAGCCTGAGCATAGAAGAGCGGAATGAACTCGTGAATTACCGGCGCCGCCGGAAGACCGCGCACGGCTTGGCAACTCGCGCCGCCATCGTCTTGGCGTGCGCCGATGGCCTGGACAACAAGAGCGTCGCCGAGAGGCTGCACGTGTCGCCGGCGACGGTCGGTAAGTGGCGGTCTCGTTTCGTCGAGAGCCGCTTGGACGGTCTGCTCGACGAACCGCGTCCCGGAGCGCCTCGCAAGATCTCGGATGCCCAGGTCGAGGAAATCGTGACCTTGACGTTGGAGAGCAAGCCCAAGGGAGCGACCCACTGGAGCACTCGGGACATGGCCAAGCGCGTCGGCTTGAGCGCGATGGCGATCAGTCGCGTGTGGCGGGCGTTCGGGCTGCAGCCGCATCGCTCCGAGAGCTTCAAGCTCTCGCCCGATCCGCTCCTGATAGACAAGGTCCGGGACGTGGTCGGGCTCTATCTCAATCCCCCGGAGAAGGCGGTGGTGTTCTGCGTGGACGAGAAGTCGCAGATCCAGGCCTTGGACCGGACCCAGCCGCTTCTGCCCATGCGGCCCGGGCAAGTCGAGCGACGGACTTACGACTACCGACGCCACGGCACGACCTCTCTGTTCGCGGCACTGGAAGTCGCCACCGGCCGAGTCATTGGCGAGGTGCATCGCCGTCACCGTTCCATCGACTTGCGCAAGTTCCTCGACACCATCGACGCCAACGTCCCCGAGTCGCTCGACGTGCACGTGGTGATGGACAACTACAGCAGCCACAAGTCGCCCATGATCCGCAGATGGTTCGCCAAGCGCCCGCGCTTCCACGTACACTTCACGCCCACCTACGGCTCATGGTTGAACCAAGTCGAGCGCTGGTTCGCGCTGCTCACTCAGCGTCAGATCAAGCGCGGCTCGCATCGCAGCGTCCTCGAGCTGGAGCGGGCGATCAAGGATTTCATCGAGCACCACAACTCTGATCCCAAGCCGTTCCAGTGGGTCAAGACCGCCGACCAGATCCTTGCCAGCATCGCTCGCTTCGCCCAGCGCACGGCTCGCGACCATGCAGTCAATGGCTAACGCACGAACTTCTGTTACAGGACACTAGGCGGGCTAGACGCCTAGGCTACCACCTTTCGAGCGCGTAAGATTGCGGGCGGAGAGGTGGCCGAGTGGTTGAAGGCGCCGGTCTTGAAAACCGGAGTACCGCAAGGTACCGCAGGTTCGAATCCTGTCCTCTCCGCCATTCCCTCGACTGACCGCGGCGGGCGCGACTAGTGCCGGCCGTCGCCCTTCTTCCGCGGGGCTCCGAGGTGCGGGCGCAGCCTCTTGAGGACCCGGCGCACCAGCTCGGGGTCGCCGCGCGGCCAGCGGTCCTCGACGTCCAGGTCCACCACCGGCCGGTTGGTGTCCGGGAACCGCAGCTTGATCAGCGTGTGGTGGCGGTCTTCCTTCTCGCACATGACGAAGACACGGTCGGCCCAATGCAGCAACTCGCGCGTGAGGGGGTTCTTCGCGAACGGCGCCGTCCCCGCGGAACGCACCTCGAAGCGGGGGTCGTCGCGGTAGAGATCCTCCGCCGTACGGCTCCGGTCCACGTTGGCCGTGCAGACGAAGAGGATGTGCTCGCGGGCCGGGTCTTCCACCGTTCCGATTCTATGTCCCACGCGGGCTGTTGTAGACTCCATCGGATCCGCCCATGAATACTGACCGGCTCCTCCGCGAGGTCGAGAAGCGGCTGGCCCACCTCGCGGAAAAGGATCGCGCCGAGGCGCTCGACGCCGTGCGCGAGGAGATCGCACGCGAGCGGCGCTGGGAGAGCCCGCACGCGACGGTGGAGACGGAGCGCGAGCGGCGCGCAGAGGCGGAGACTCTGCGGGACATCCTGGAGGCGATCAACCGCCAGCCCAGCCTGGACGACACGATCGAGGAGGTCCTCAAGCAGCTCGCCCGCATCGTGGTGTTCGATTCCTGCTCGCTCGGCCTGCTCGAGGCCGACGGGTCGTTCCGCATCCTGGCCTCGCGCGGGTTCCCGGATCCGGCCCGCATCCGGGGGCGCACCTTCCAGTCCCCCCTCCATGAGGCGCTGCGCAACGGCCGCTCGCCCCTGGCCCTGTCCGACGTCACCATCGACGAGCGATTCACGCGCGAGAAAGGGGCCGAGCTCATCCGCTCCTGGGCCGGGATCCCGCTCCTGGTCGAAGGCGAGGTCATCGGCGTCCTCTGCCTGGACCGCCACCGCGTCGACCCCTTCGACGAGGAGGACCTGCACCGGGCCAAGGCCGTCGCCTTCTCCTCCGCCGCCGCCATCCGCAAGGCCCAGCTCCTGGAGAAGGTGCGCCGCTACGCCGCGCTGATGGAGCGCGTCGTGAGCGTCGACGAGGCCGTGTTCGCCGGCCGCACGCCCGCGGAGGTTTCGCGCATCATCCTCGACGGGGCCCTGCGCATCGGGTCCTATGCCGGCGGCGTGCTCGTGCTCGAAGGCGACGGGGGCACGCGCGTGGCCGCGCGCAGCGAGGGCGCGGGAGAGTCGGACCGGCCGGTGCCGCCCGCGCTCCTCACGCGCACGGCGCGGCGGCTCGATGCCGAGCAGTCCGCGAGCGTCGCCCCCTCCGTCGGGCTCGACCGCCAGCCGCTCTTCCTCGTTCCCCTCGCCACTCCGGACGTCCACGTCGGCACGCTCGTCCTCGCCGATCCGGACGGCGAATCGGACGACGATCGGCTCATGGAGGCCTACGCCTCCCGTGCCGCCGCGGCCTGGGTCTTCGCCCTCCGCCACGGCCCCTCCCGCAGTTGACCGAGGACCTCGTCTTGATCCCTGCCCGCAAAGGAGCCCGCATGCGCGCGCGTCCGATCTTCGCCGGCCTGATGCTGGCCGTCCTCGTCTCCCCTCGCGGGCAGGCCGCCCACGGTGAGGTCTACGCGCTCGTGGGCGGCCGCGTGTTCACGGTCTCCGGCCCCGTGATCGAGAAGGGCACGGTCATCCTCCGCGACGGCCTCGTCGACGCCGTCGGGGCGAGCGTCGTGGTCCCGGTCGGCGCGCGGGTCATCGACGTCACCGGTCTGACCGTCACCCCCGGACTCGTGGACGGCTTCGGCGCCATCGGGCTTCCGGCCGCGCGGCCGGCGGCCGGCGGCGGGCCGGCCCCGTCTCCGGCGGCGAACCCGCTCGCGCCGCAGGCGCTCGCCCTCGATCGTGTGCGCCTGTCCGAGGCCGTGAAGGCGCGCGACAGCGGGATCACGACCGCGCTCGTCATCCCGCGTGAGGGCGTGCTGCCCGGCCAGAGCGTCCTCCTCAACCTGGGCGGCGACAAGCTGGAGGCCATGGTGCTGCGGCAGCCCGCGGCCCTGCACCTCCACCTGACGTCCCTCCCCCGCACCTACCCGGGCTCGCTCATGGGTACCGTCGCCTACGCGCGACAGGCCCTCTATGACGCCGCCGGGTATCGCGAGGAGTGGAAGGCGTACGAGGCGGCGGCGCGCGGGCACAAGCGGCCCAACTACGACGCGGCCCTGCAGGCCTGGCAGGACGTCCTCGCGGGCAAGGAGCTCCTGATCGTCACCGCTTCCCGCGAGAACGACGTCCTGCGCGCGCTGGCCCTGGCCGACGAGTTCAAGGTGCGGGTGGCGGTGGCGGGGGCGCCGCAGGCCGCGCGCGTCGCCGAGATCGTCAAGACGCGCAAGCTGCCGCTGCTCGTGAGCGTGAACTTCGATCCGGCCCGCGCGCCCGCCTTCGCAGCCGCGGACGACGACAAGGAGCGCCAGGAGATCGCGGACGCCGAGCGCAACCCCGCCGAGCTGCACAAGGCCGGGGTGAGCTTCGCTCTCGTCTCCGCCTTCGCCCCCGACTTCCTGGCCGGCGTGCGCAAGGCCATCGAGCGGGGCCTGCCCGCGGACGTGGCCCTGCGTGCCCTCACCCTCGCCCCGGCGGAGGTGCTGGGCGTCGCCGACCGGCTGGGCAGCCTGGAGGCGGGGAAGATCGCGGACGTGGTGGTCTGGTCGGGCGAGCCGCTGGCCAAGGACACGAAGGCGAAGATGGTCTTCGTCGACGGCGTGCTCTACGAGCCCGACGAGAAGCGCGACACCAAGCCCAGCCCTTCGCCCGCGCTGGAGGACCTGCGATGACTTCCCTCGTCCTCGGCCTGTTCGCCGTGCTCGCGGCCGCGCCCGCGCCGACGCGCGCGACGGAGACGATCGCCATCCGCGGCGGCACCGTCATCACCGTCGGTCCCCAGGGCACGATCGCGAACGCCACCGTGCTCATCCGCGACGGCCGCATCGCGGCGGTGGGGACGGACGTCGCCGTTCCCGCCGTCGCGCGCGTGATCGACGCCACCGGCCGCTACGTGGTCCCCGGCCTCATCGACGCCCACTCGCACACCGCGGTCGAGGGGGGCGTCAACGAGTGCACGGACGCGGTGACGGCCCAGGTGCGCATCGCGGACGTGCTCGACCAGCACGACATCAACATCTACCGCCAGCTCGCGGGGGGCGTGACCTCCGCGAACGTCCTGCACGGCTCCTGCAATCCCATCGGGGGCCAGAACGCGGTCATCAAGATGCGCTGGGGGAAGACGGCCCGCGAGCTCGTCTTCGAGGGCGCGCCGCCCGGGGTCAAGTTCGCGCTGGGCGAGAACCCCAAGCGCTCGAACTTCCGCGTCCCCGGCACCACGCGCTATCCGGCCACGCGTATGGGGGTCGAGGTGGTGCTGCGCGACGCCTTCCGCCGCGCCCAGGACTACAAGCGGGAGTGGGACGAGTACGACCGCAGCCAATCGCTCGGTGGTGGCCGCTTGCGCAGCCAATCGCCTGGTGGTGGCCGCTTGCGCAGCCAATCGCCTGGTGGTGGCCGCTTGCGCAGCCAATCGCTCGGTGGTGGCCGCTTGCGCAGCCAATCGCTCGGTGGTGGCCGCTTGCGCAATCTCGAGGCGGCGGGGGCCAGGGGCGAGCGTCCCCTCGGCCCCCGCAAGGATCTCCAGCTCGACGAGCTGCGCGACATCCTCGAGGGCAAGACCTACGTGCACGCCCACTGCTACCGCGCGGACGAGATCCTCATGCTCATCCACCTCGCCGACGAGTTCGGCTTCAAGGTGCGCACGTTCCAGCACGTGCTCGAGGGCTACAAGGTCGCGAGCGAGATCGCGAAGCACGGGGCCGGCGCCTCGACCTTCGCGGATTTCTGGGGCTACAAGATGGAGGCCTTCGACGCCATCCCCTACAACGCCGCCATCATGGCCGCCCACGGCGTCAACGTGTCCCTCAACTCCGACGACGACGAGCGGGCCCGCCGCCTGTACTGGGAAGCGGCCAAGGCCGTGAAGTACGGCGGGGTCTCGGAGATCGAGGCCCTGAAGATGGTCACCCTGAACCCGGCCTGGCAGCTCGGCGTGGACAAGCGGGTCGGCTCGATCGAGGTGGGCAAGGACGCCGACATCGCGATCTTCAGCGCCCACCCGTTCGATCCGGCCACGCGGGTCGAGATGACCCTGGTGGACGGGATCGTCTACTTCGACCGCGCCCACGACGACGGGAAGGGCACGATCGCGGTCGCGGGAGGCGCGCGATGAAGGCGGCGCGCTTCGGGATGATCGCGGTCGCGCCCCTGGTGGCCACGGTCGCGCTCGCCGCGGACGCCCCGCGGACGATCGCGATCCGCGGCGCCCGCATCGTCACCGTGTCCGGTCCCGTCATCGAGAAGGGCACGATCGTCCTGTCCGGAGGCAAGATCGTGGCAGTGGGGGCGGACGCGGCCGTGCCCGCGGGGGCCGAGCTCATCGACGGAACGGGGAAGACGGTCTATCCGGGCCTCATCAACGGGCTCACCACGCTCGGCCTGACCGAGATCAGCAGCGTCCCGGGCTCGGTAGACACCACGGAGACCGGAGACATCAACCCCCAGGCTCGCGCCTGGCTCGCCGTGCAGCCGCACAGCGAGCTGATCCCGATCGCGCGTGCGAACGGCACCACGGTGGTGCTCACCGCCCCCCTGGGCGGCCTCGTGTCCGGGCAGAGCGCGCTGCTGCGCCTGGCCGGGTCCACGCCGGAGGCGCTCACGGTGAAGCAGCCGGTCGCGATGCACATGGTCTATCCAACCGGCCGCCCTTCGTTCAGCCTGGCCCGTCTCTTCGAGGAGCCGGAGCTCAAGACGTTCGAGGAGCGGCTGAAGGACCGGCGACAGAACCAGGACAAGGAGCTGCGCCGGCTGGGCAACCTGATCGAGGACGCGCGAGCGCTGGGCCGGCGCCGCGGCGCGAACGTGCCCTCGGATGTCGATCTCGCCGAGGAAGCGCTGGGCGCGGTGGCGCGGGGGGAGCTGCCGGTGGTGATGCGCGCGGACGCCGAGGACGAGATCCGCGGCGCCGTGCGCTTCGCGGGCGAGCACCGCCTCAAGCTCATCATCGCGGGCGGCCTGGAGGCCTGGCGGTGCGCGGACCTCTTGAAGGAGAAGGATGTGCCCGTCCTCCTCAGCGTCGACCGCCTGCCCCGCCGCGAGGCGGACCGCTACGACGCCGCCTTCACGAACCCTTCCGTCCTCCACCGCGCGGGCGTGCGCTTCGCGATCGTGAGCGACGACGCCGCGGACAGCCGCAACCTGCCCTACGAGGCGGCGATGGCGCGCGCCTACGGCCTGCCCGCGGAGGTCGCGCTGCGTGCGATCACGCTCTCGCCGGCCGAGATCTTCGGCGTGGCGGACCGGATGGGCGCGCTGGCCGTGGGCCAGGACGCGGACCTCTTCGTGGCCACCGGGGACATCATGGACACGCGCACCCAGGTCACCCACGTCTTCGTGGACGGCGTCGCGCAGTCCCTCGAGACGCGCCACACCCGCCTCTACCGCGAGTTCAAGGACCGGCCGTAGCCGGTCTTCCTATATAGGGGAGCGGCGGCTCAGCCGGCCCTGGTGATGCGCTCCAGGCCGCCCATGTAAGGGCGCAGGACCTCGGGGACGACCACCGAGCCGTCCGCCTGCTGGTAGTTCTCGAGGATGGCGACGAGAGTGCGGCCCACGGCGAGACCACTGCCGTTGAGGGTGTGCAGGAAGCGCGGCTTGGCCTTCGGCTCCGCGCGGTAGCGCAGGCTCCCGCGGCGGGCCTGGAAGTCGCTGCAGCTCGAGCACGACGAGATCTCGCGATACGCGTCCTGGCCGGGCAGCCACACCTCGAGGTCGTAGGTCTTCGCCGAGTTGAACCCCATGTCGCCCGTGCTGAGCACGACGACGCGATAGGCGAGCCCGAGGCGCCTCAGGACCTCTTCCGCGTCGCCGACCATCGACTCCAGCTCCGCCATCGACGTCTCCGGAGTCGTGAGCTTGACCAGCTCCACCTTGTGGAACTGGTGCAGGCGGATGAGGCCGCGCACGTCCTTGCCGTAGGAGCCGGCTTCGGAACGGAAGCAGGGCGTGAACGACACGTAATGCTTCGGCAGGTCCGAGGCCTCGAGGATCTCGTCCCCGTGCAGCGCGGTGAGCGGCACCTCCGCCGTCGGGATCAGGTACAGGTCGCGGTCGCCCGTGCGTGTCTTGAACAGGTCGCCCTCGAACTTCGGGAGCTGGCCCGTGCGCAGCATGGTGTCCGGCGTGACGAGGTAGGGCGGGACGACTTCGGTGTAGCCGCGCTCGCGCGTGTGCAGGTCGAGCATGAAGTCGACGAGCGCGCGCTCCAGCCGCGCGCCGGCGCCGGTCTGCACGGCGAAGCGCGCGCCCGAGATCTTGGCCGCGCGCTCGAAGTCCAGGATCCCCAGCTCGGGACCCAGCTCGAAGTGCGGCCGCGGCTTGAAGTCGAAGCGCGGCGGCTCGCCCACGCGGCGCACTTCGACGTTGGCGGACGCGTCGCGCCCTCGGGGTACGGAAGGGTCGGGGACGTTGGGGATGACGAGAAGAGCCTGACGAATGGCCTTCTCGACTTCCGCCTGCTTGGCCGAGAGACCGTCGATTTCCTCAGAAAGCGCCTGCGCCTGCTGACGGAGCGGCAGGGGAGCCGATTCCTTGGTCTCGCGGAGATGGCGAGCGACATCCAAGCTGATCTGTTTGTGCTGGTGGCGCAAAGATTCGACGCGGGCGATCAGCGATCGTCTCTCAAGGTCGAGTGCAGGAATATCGATTGGCGGCTCCTGGCCCCGCGCGCGCAGGGCCTGCACGGCCTCGTCCCAATTCTCTACGACCCACCTGAGGTCCAGCACCATTCCTCCGAGCCCGCGACATTACCACAACGTGCCGGAGGCGCCGTGTTAGCATCGATTCGATGGTTGGGCGCGTGCGCAAGGCCGTCTTCCCCGCCGCCGGTCTGGGCACGCGCTTCCTGCCCGCCACCAAGGCGCAGCCCAAGGAGATGCTCCCCCTCGTCGACAAGCCGATCATCCAGTACGTGATCGAGGAGGCGGTGGCGGCCGGCCTCACCAACATCATCATCGTGACCGGCCGCGGCAAGAACGCGATCGAGGATCACTTCGACGTCTCCTACGAGCTGGAGCGCCTGCTCCAGGAGCGCGGCAAGACCGACCTCCTCGACCAGGTGCGCGCCATATCCAGCATGATCAACGTCTCCTACGTCCGGCAGGGCGAGGCCCTCGGCCTGGGGCACGCGGTGCTGGTGGCGCGCGATCTCGTGGGGGACGAGCCCTTCGCGGTGATGCTCGGGGACGACATCATCGACAGCAGCACCCCGTGCATGAAGCAGATGGTGCAGGTGTTCGAGAAGCATCAGGGGCCGGTCATCGCCGTGCACCGGGTGCCGCGCGACGAGATCTCGGCCTACGGGGTCATCGACGGAGTGGCCGAGCGGGACGACGGCCGCGTGTACCGCATCCAGGACCTCGTGGAGAAGCCGAGCGCGGCCGAGGCTCCCAGCGACCTCGCCATCATCGGCCGCTACATCCTCACCCCCGACATCTTCGAGGCCCTCGACAAGACACCCCGCGATGCCGCGGGCGAGATCCAGCTCACCAATGGCCTGCGCACGCTGAAGGACCGCCGTCCCATGTACGGGTACCGGTTCGAGGGTGTCCGGCACGACGCCGGCAACAAGCTCGGCTTCCTGAAGGCGACGGTGGAGTTCGCGCTCAAGCGCGAGGACCTCGGCGGCCCGTTCCGCGAGTACTTGAAGGGGCTGAAGCTCTAGGAGGACTTGCTGCCGCCGCCGGTCTTGGTGGCGCTCGTCGTCGACGACGCGGCCTTCTTTCCGGACGACGCGCCGGAATCCTTCGCGCCTTCGGACTTGGAGCCTTCCGACTTGGAGGCTTCGGACTTCGAGCCCTCGGACTTGGGGCCCTCGCCTTTCGAGGCGGCCTCGGATGCTCCGCCCTCACCCTTGGCTGAGTCGCCCTTCCCGCCCTTCCCGTCCGACTTGCGCGCATAGTCGGTGATGTACCAGCCCGTGCCCTTGAACTGGATGGCGGGCGCGGAGAAGAGCTTCTGGACCTCGGACCCGCAGGTGGGGCACGTCGTGAGGGCCGGGTCCGAGAACTTCCGGATCAGCTCGAACCGACCGCACTTGGGGCACTGATACTCGTAGAGCGGCAATCGAAAGGCCTCCGAGGTCACTCTAGCACGGGGGCGCGGGACCGCAGGCGCGCGCGATGGGCGGATCAGGTGGAGGGGAAGACGATAATGAGACCTAGCGTGAGTTTACCGAAGTCGGGCGGTTGCTCTTCCCAAGAGGTTGAGAGTGCGTCACTTGCGGGAGGAGATGTGTATGTACAAACGCATCATCCCGTGACACCCAAGCTTGCGAGGAAAGCCGCGAGTTCTGGCT
>WNGB01016448.1_pt1 | contig 20854 bp, 19 predicted proteins | sample 5400681 | NCBI WGS metagenome assembly WNGB01 (sample SAMN13153367, study PRJNA577476) | soil metagenome | isolation source: 115 cm soil or saprolite under grassland replicate 2 | place: USA:California | collected 2016-06-15
GGCCACGCAAGTACCCGCGCGTCAAGAAGGCGACGCGCGCCCGCTGGCCCACCAAGAAGCCCGGCACCAAGCCGCCTCCTCAGCCCACCAAACACCTGTCCGAAATCATCCGGATTCTGCAAACTGACGGGCATTAGGCGTCAGCCCGCCGGTGACGGAAGGTTGCCAGTCCGCTCGCGGCCCTTTCAATAATTCAGCCCCGGTACCTGCACGCGGCGCTGCTCAGCGCAGTGTACCGCCTCGTCATAGCCCGCATCGACATGCCGCAGTACGCCCATCCCAGGATCGCTCGTCAGCACCAACCGGAGCCGGCGCTCGGCGTCGTCGCTGCCGTCCGCCACGACCACCATGCCGGCGTGCAGGCTGTAACCGATGCCCACGCCGCCGCCGTGGTGCACGCTCACCCAGCCTGCGCCGCAGGCGGTGTTAATCAGCGCGTTGAGCACCGGCCAGTCAGCGATGGCGTCGGAGCCGTCTTTCATCCCTTCCGTCTCGCGATTCGGCGACGCTACCGATCCGGCATCGAGGTGATCGCGCCCAATGACGATCGGCGCCTTCAGCTCGCCGCGGCGCACCATCGCATTGAAACGCAGCCCCAGCCGGGCGCGCTCGCCGTAGCCCAGCCAGCAGATGCGCGCCGGCAAACCCTGGAAGTGTACCCGCGCGCGTGCCAGCCGAATCCAGCGGGCGAGCGCCTCATCGTGGGGGAACTCCTCCAAGACGGCCTGATCGGTGCGGTAAATGTCCTCCGGGTCGCCGGACAGAGCCGCCCAGCGGAACGGCCCCTTGCCCTCGCAGAACAGCGGCCGAATGTACTCCGGCACGAACCCCGGAATGCGGAAGGCGTCGGCCACACCCGCCTCGACCGCCTGGGCTCGAAGGTTGTTGCCGTACTCGAACGTCACCGCTCCGCGCCGCTGCAACTCCAGCAGGGCCTGGACGTGCAACCCGATCGACTCCAGCGCCCGGCGAATATACTGCGCCGGATCATGACGTCTCAGGGCGTCCACGTCTTCATCGAGAATCCGCTTGATCGGGATGTAGCCATTGAGGGTGTCGTGTGCCGAGGTCTGGTCGGTCAGCACATCCGGCACGACGCCGCGCTGCACGAGTTCGGACATCACTTCCGCGGCGTTGCCAACCAGGCCGACCGACAGCGCCTGCCCGGTGCGCTTGGCCTCCAGCACCAGCGTCAGCGCCTCGTCGAGGTCGGACGTCATGCGGTCGAGGTAGCCGGTTTGCAGACGTCGCTCGATGCGTCCCGGATCGACCTCGACGCCAAGAAATGCAGCCCCGTTCATCGTGGCGGCCAGCGGCTGCGCCCCGCCCATGCCGCCCAGGCCAGCCGTGACGACCAACCGGCCCGCAAGGCTGCCGCCGAAGTGACGGCGAGCGCAGGCGGCGAAGGTTTCGTAGGTGCCCTGCAGGATGCCCTGCGTGCCGATGTAAATCCAGCTGCCGGCCGTCATCTGGCCGTACATGGTCAGGCCCATCTGCTCCAGGCGGCGGAACTCCTCCCAGGTCGCCCATTTCGGGACCAACAGGCTGTTGGCGATCAGCACGCGCGGGGCCAGATCATGGGTGCGGATCACGCCGACCGGCTTGCCCGACTGCACGAGCAGCGTTTCGTCGTTGGCGAGTTTGCGGAGCGTGGCGACGATGCGGTCGAAGTCGGCCCAGGTGCGGGCGGCCTTGCCGCTGCCGCCGTAGACGACGAGGCGGTCGGGATCCTCGGCGACTTCGGGATCGAGGTTGTTCATCAGCATGCGCAGCGCCGCCTCTTGAATCCAACCCCGGCAGGTGCGCTCGGGGCCGCGCGGGGCGCGGATGACGTGGGAGGGAGTGGAGAGGGTTGCAAGAGTCATAAGAGGTCTCCCATGGGCGGAGAAAGTTCGTCGGTCGCTGGCTATTCACCGCGATGCCCCCCGATTGCCCTGGCATCCCCACCGAGGCGCAGCCTGACAAGGAGGTTGTGGAGGGCGGTCCGGGTGGTCGGCGCCTCGGGCAGGTGACTCGTGCGCGAAGCGTCCTCCAACTCGACTGCCAGCCGCTCGTACTCGCCTTGGTGGAAGGAGACGTCCCCTTCATCGAGGGTAGCGCGCTCCGGCCCGCCGGTCTTGCGGGCGATCAACTCGGGGAGTTGGGGCAGGCGGAAGACATCGTTGAGGCGGATGAGATTGGCCTCCACCTCGCCGGTCCGCATCAGGTGGATGCCGGTCAGCAGAACCCGGTAGACGTGGGCGAGGGCCTTCAGTTCCTCGTGCGCCTCCGTGGTGTGGACGACGAGCGGCGAGTACAGTTGCTCCAGGACGTAGCCGTTTTTCTTGAGGAGCAGGCCGAAGAACTTGCGGGCGTCGTGCGTGACCAGATCGAGGTCAAGACCATCCTGTCGCCGGGATACCTCAATGGTCTCTGGTCCGGTGTCGAGGCCGATGACTTCGTGCAAGGGCAAGAGGTGGACGCCGCGCAGGTCATAATCGGAGTCGGGCGAAGGGAACCCGTACAGGTGCGCTCCGCTCACCGTCGCGAAGAGGAGCGGGTAGCGTTGTTCGCCGACCACCGCGCGGAGTTGTCCAGCCACTTCCACTTCCGCATTCCTCCTTCACGTCCAGTCTGGTGCCCATCAGGGGAGCGCGAGCTGCACTTTGATTGCTTCCTCAACGCCTTCCATGTCTTTTTTCGACAGGCGACCTACGCGGTTATCCAGGCGGTCCTTGCTCACGGTCGTGAGTTGATCGGCCATCGCCTTGTGCTTTTTGCCGCGCACCGTCACGTAGGCTTCGCTCGGATAGAGCCGTTCCACGTTGGTTGTGAGCGGCACGACCTGCACACGGTTCAGATGCTTGTTGGAGGCGTCATTGCTCACGATGACGGCTGGCCGCTCTTTCCGGACCTCGCCGCCGACGGCCGCTGCAAAGGTAATCCACCAAACCTCACCGCGCTTCATCGGCGATATCTCCGAGGGTCGCTTCAGCCCATTCCAGGGCGTCCGCTTCGCGGCTTTCCTCCCGGGCCATCTGCTCGTAAGCAGCCTCCAGATCCTTGCCCAGCACGTGGGGACGTACGAGAGACTCGATGAACTGACTAATGCGCCGTCGCCCGATGACGGCGTGCAGCCCCTGGTAGACGCGTTTATCGAGCGTGATGGTCAACTTCCTGCGCACGGGAGCCTCCGCAGCAATACGTATTGATACACGTATTGTACCTGCTTACTTCTTCAGGTTCCAGCACACTAGCCGCTCGCCGTCGCGGGCGTAGAGGCGCCCATTCGCGAGGGCGATTTGCGCCCGAATCGGTCCGCCGCTCAGCACACGGGCGCGGGCCTTCTCGCGGTAGGCGTCCGGCGTGGCTTCCGCCAATACGAGGTCGCCTTTCTCCGTCAAGATGATGAGATTCCCGTCCGCCAGCACCATCGAACCGCAGCCGTAGCGTGCCTCCGTCCAGCGCACCTTGCCGGTCTTCAACTCCACGCAGCGCAGCGCGGCGCCCGTCTCTTGGCGGCCGTGAAAGCCGTAGAGGTAACCCTTGTGCTGAACGCAGGTGTTGTAATGGTTCGACATTCCCTCGTCGCCCGACCACACCTCATCGACGCCGTCCTTGCGCACTTTGAGCAGCAGCGCCCCGGTTTCGTAGCAGGTCGAAACAAAGACGAGGTCGCCGATCACCAGCGGCGTTGCCGCATTGACCGAGGCGTCGTAGCGAGCCCGCCACCGCTTCTGATAGCGCACCGCGCCGGTCTTCGGGTCGAGCAGTACCACGCCCTGCCGCGTGAAGAAGATGCCGAGGCGCGTACCGTCGATGGTCGCCGCAGTCGGCGAGGCGTAACTGGCGCCATCGCTGGTCGCGCGCCACACTTCCTTGCCGCTGTCCTTGTGGAAGGCGACGATGCCCGCCTTTTTGTCGCCGACGTTCACCAGCACCAGGTCGCCCTCGATCAGCGGCGTACTGCCGATGCCGAAGTAACTCGGCGGCACGCGGTAGTCCTTCAGGAGGGGTCGTTCCCAGACCTTCTTGCCGGTGTCCAGTTCCAGGCAGTGCAGCGCCCCCTCGGCGCCGAGGGTGTAGACGCGATTGCCGGCGATGACAGGCGTGGCACGCGGGCCGTCGCCCTTGCCGAGTTGATCTTCATAGGAGGTCGGATAAGTACACTTCCAGCGCTCCTTGCCGGTCACGGCGTCGAGGCAGGCGACGACTTCGTTGTTCTCGACGCGGTGGAACAGGATCAGCCGCTCACCCGCGACGACGGGGCCGCTGAAGCCCTCGCCGATCTTCTGCTGCCAGACGACCGGCGGCCCGTCCTTCGGCCAGGACTGGACCAGGCCCGTCTCGGTCGAGACGCCGTCGCGGTTGGGGCCGAGGAACTGCGGCCAGTCCGCGGCCAGGGCCGTGCCGCCGACGCCGAGGATCAAGGCGAACCCAAGCAGCTGCCGGTGAGCCGCGTTCATGCTCGTGTCCCTTTCTGGAAACGGGAGAGGCTTGGCGGAACCGGAGGGAGTGCTACTCTGAAGTCAGCCGGGGCGACTCCCTCGTACTCGGATCCTACCCCGGCAGGCGCGCGGGGGCAACGGGCCGCCCGACGCCTGGGCGGCGCATTATCACCTCAGGAGGTATGACATGGCGGCGAAAAAGATCCTGATGCTGGTCGGCGACTTCGTCGAGGATTACGAGGTGATGGTGCCGTTCCAGGCGCTGCAGATGGTTGGCCATCGCGTCGATGCGGTCTGTCCGGGCAAGAAGGCCGGCGACAAGGTGCGGACCGCCGTTCACGACTTCGAGGGCGATCAGACTTACAGCGAAAAGCCGGGGCACAACTTCGCGCTGAACGCCAGTTTCAGCGAGGTGCGGCCGGAGCAGTACGACGCCCTGGTGGTGCCGGGCGGCCGTGCGCCGGAGTATCTGCGCCTCAACGAGGACGTGCTCCGCGTGGTGCGCCACTTCGCGGAGGCCCGCAAGCCGATTGCGGCGATCTGCCACGGCGCCCAGGTCTTGACCGCGGCGGGCGTGCTGGACGGGCGGCAATGCACGGCGTACCCGGCGTGCGCCCCGGAGGTGCGGCGCGCCGGCGGCAAGTGGGTCGATGTGCCGGTGGACCAGGCGCACACCGACGGCAATCTGGTCACGGCACCGGCATGGCCCGCTCATCCCGCGTGGCTGGCGACATTCCTGAAAGTGCTGGGGACAAAGATCGAGCCCTGAATCGCGTCACTTCTTCCGGAGGATCCAGTCGAGGATGTGGCAGCCCCTGGCATGCTGCCCTTGCCGGCAATGTTCCGCCGCCTGTACTTCCCCCAACTCGTCCAGCGCGTCGGCCAGGATGAGGTATTCGTCGCTGATTTCCGGGAATGCGGCGTAGCAGTTCTCCGCCAACCCCAGGATGTGGTCTGGAAAGGAGCGCCGGGGCCGCGGGCGCCAGGGATTCGAGACGATGTCGCGCAACAGTTCGGCCAGGGGATGTATCTTCAACTTCGCTGCCTCAGCCGCAGCGATGATAAAGTAGTAGACAGACCCGTACGCCGCGTGGTGGAGGGTGGAGCACACCGCCGCATACGCCATCTGCCAGGCATAACCGTTCGGCGCCGGAGGGAAAGTAGCCTCCAGTTTCCTAACCACGCGAATCCATCTCGCACAGGTCGCCTGGACGACGCGCCTGTCGGCGAACTTCTCGGCGGCTTCGAGGGCCTTCACGACCTGCTTGTCTCTGAAGAGAGATGGCACTTGCCGGCAACAGGCGCAGCCGAAGAGACGCCGCTTGCGCTCGCTGACCTTCGCGGGCAAGGATCTCACCATCGACTCAACATCGGCGCACTCGAACCACTCTTGCTCGGTCATCTCAGAACCTCCCCTTCCGCCTCTCCTTCGTTGGCAGTACCTCCAGGCACGTCGTCCACCATCCCGTCAGCACTGTCTCGACGAATTCCTCCGGCAATCGCTCCGCACGCATCTCCTCCGCCAGTCGCTCATGGTCGTACACGACCGGCACGAACTCCACCGCGAAATCCGGCCTGGCCTCCAGCACTGCATACCAAACATTCGTCCGCCCATCGTTCTCGGGCCGGCCCAGCACGCCGACGTTGACGAAGTGCCGATCGCCGCTCAGCCGCCGGTGCCACTTGATGCCGGTGTGCGTCCCCAGGATCACGTCGGTATCGTGAGCGTCGCACAGGTATTCGAGGAAGTGCGTCGAGGTGGTCGATTCCCAGAGGAACTCGTTCATCTTGCGCGGGCTGCCGTGACAGAGCAGCACACGGTAACGCCCCAGTTGCAGTTGCCGCTGTTCCGGCAATGTCGCCAGCCAGGCGCGATTCGCTGGGCTGGTGTTAGTAAAGGTGTATTGGTAGCTGATATGGGCGAATTGGTTGTCGCGCGGGTCGGTGTAGCCGCACTGGCAGTCGGCCAGGCCGTTGCTGATCGAGTTGTCGTAGTTGCCCTGGATGCACTGCACACCCTGCTCGTGCAGCAGCGGAAAGACGCGGTCGGGGTGCGGCCCGAAGGCCCCCAGGTCGCCCAGGCAGTAACACGCCTCGATACCGCGGCGCCGCACATCGGCCAGCGCCGCCGCCAGCGCCAGGTAGTTGTTGTAGATGCCGCCGAGGACGGCGATCCGCGTCGGTTCGTCCATCGAGGGATTCCCGGTTCCCGGCTGTGGCTCACGGCTTGAGCATGCCGACCTTGCGCGCGTACGCGAAGACGCCGCCCGCCTCGACGATCGGCGCCACCTCGCCGAGCGGCTTCAGCTGCCACTGCTCGCCCGTCGTCCGATTGTGCAGGACGCCGGCCTCGACGTCGATGTGCAGCTCGTCGCCGGTACAAATCTTCTCGCACAGCCGCTCGCTGCACTCGAACGGGATCAGGTAGCCGCCGTTGACCGAGTTGCGGAAAAAAATGCGCGCATAGAACTCGGCAACGACGGCATCAATGCCCGCCGCTTCCAGGGCGATCGGAGCGTGTTCGCGCGAACTGCCGCAGCCGAAATTGCGCCCGGCGACAATGATCTTGTACGGCGAGACAAACTCGTCGTCGGTGTGGAACGGCACGTGTCCTTTCGGCAGGCCGCGCTGCGACGGCGGCACGCTGGAGAGAGCGTACTTGCCGAACTGCTTGTACTCCTCGGGGATCGACGGGTCGAACGTCAGATACTGCGCCGGGATGATCTGGTCGGTATCGACGTTATCGCCCAAGACGAAGGCTTTGCCGGTGATCTGATGGTGCATGGTCAACCGCTGTTTGGGCGAGCGGGGGGCGTAAGCCCCCTGATGGGATCGAGCCATCAGGGGGCTTACGCCCCCCGCTCGCCAGGAATGTTTCGGAAAAACACGGTTACTGCAAACAATCGCGCGGGTCGGTGATGGTGCCGGTGACGGCGCTGGCCGCGACCGTCAGCGGGCTGGCCAGGAAGACGCGCGCCTCCTTGTGGCCCATGCGCCCGGGGAAGTTGCGGTTCGTCGTGCTGATGCAGCTGATCGGCGTGTTCAGCCGGCCGAAGGTGTCGCTCGGCCCGCCGAGGCACGCCGCGCACGACGGCTGACCGATCTTCGCCCCCGCCGACAGGAACACGTCTTCCAGCGTTTGACCGTTCAGCCGCTCCTGTTTCAATCCTGCCGCGATCTCGCTCGTCGCCGGCACGATGAACGTGTCGATTCGTACCTGCCGCCCCTTGAGGATCCCGGCGGCCGCGCGGAAGTCGGTCATCTTTCCGCCCGTGCAAGACCCGATATAGGCGCGATCGAGCTTCTCGCCGCGCAGTTCCGAAACAAAGGCGCGATTATCGGGACTGTGCGGTTTGGCGATGACCGGCTCCAGCTTCGTGACGTCGTAGGTCTTCTCGAACGAGAAGCGCGCCCCAGCGTCACTCTTGAGCGGCGTGTAGGGCTTGTTGCCGGCGTTGCGGGCGTTGACGTAGTCGAGCGTGACCTTGTCCGGCGCGATCACGCCGTTCTTGCCACCCGCCTCGATCACCATGTTGCACAGCGTCATGCGTTCCTCAATGTTGAGCGCATACAAGCCGTCGCCGTCGAACTCCATTGCCTTGTAGGTAGCTCCATCGCAGCCGATGTCGCCAATCACCGCGAGGATCAGATCTTTCGCCATCAGGTACGGCGGCAGGTTACCGTGAAAGACGAAACGCATTGTCGGCGGCACCTTGACCCAGAGCTTGCCGGTGCCCAGGACGAAGCCGGCGTCGGTGTTGCCGATGCCGGTCGCGAACTCGCCGAAGGCGCCCGCGGTGCAGGTGTGGCTGTCGGTGCCGAACAGCACTTCGCCGGGGCGTGTGTGGCCCTCTTCGGGCAGAGCGATGTGGCAGACACCCTTGTATTGCGGAGTGCCAACGTCGTAGAAATAGCGAATACCCTGCTCGGCGACGAACTGGCGCAGCACCTCGACGTTGCGGTTCGCCATGCGGTCGGCGGTGAAGATGTAGTGATCGGGGATAATGACGACCTTGTCGCGATCCCAGACCTTCGCGTCCTTGCCGAAATGCTGCTTGAAGACGCCGATGGTGCCGGGACCGCAGACGTCGTGCGTCATGAGGATGTCGGTGTCGACCCAGATATTATCGCCGGGTGCGACGGCGTCGCGGCTGAGGTTGTGGGCGTGGCGAAAGAGGATCTTCTCGGTCAGGGTCATCGGCATGGCATCGGCTCCGGCTGGTGGGGTCACGTCTTTTCATTGTACTATATCCGCACTGCGCTGGTCGGCACCTTGGAAACCGGCCGGGCGTTGCGAAAGGGACAGCTGCATCGCAAGCCCGGGAGCGAGGATTTCCCAGAAAAGGCATCCCAATCATTCCGTGCATTGGGGAGGAAGACGTGGAGCAGTCGAATACCGCTCAACCGATCGAAGACTTGCGCCGCATCTTGGGCGAGAAATTCGGAGATTTGCAATCGCTGTATAGCCGGCAGATCCACGGCGGTCGCTTGCTCTACCCTCCGACTTCTGAGACCGTTGTTGATGAAGCCGAAGAAGACCTCGGCTTTCCGCTGCCAGCGCTGCTCCGCGCGATCTATACCCGGATCGGGAACGGCGGGCTGGCTCTCTGGCTTATGGGGTTGGACGGCGGCCAGAGGAGCGAGTTGACCTTCAATCAGAGGACGATCGTCGAGGCTTACCGGGCCTGCGTCGGGTTCGGCCGAGGAGAAGACGGGCGCGAACCTTGGCCGCAACGGCTCGTCCCGATCTACGATGGCCTTGGCTGTGGCATGGTCGATTACGTTGACTGCAACACCCTCGGGGGCGTCATCTGGCGCATGGTTGTGTCTCCATTTTCAGGTCGGCCTGCGCTTGAAAAAATGCCGTGAACCCAGGCGCGCAGACCGTGCGCCCGGGGCGGTTCGAGGCCGGGGAGGGATCGGCTTAGCGGCGAGACCTCCCGGGCCGGTGGGGGGCTTGCTTGGCGGTCAGGACCTCACCGGCCGCTTTTCAAACCTCCAGCAACCTAGTCGTCATCAAAGATCGCGCCGACGCCCAGGTCATCCCACAGCAACGCATTGTCGGCCTGCCACAACTTGACGAAGAAGGTCTCCTTTTCTTCCTCCTTCTTGTCGCCGATGATGAAGATCGTGATGGTCTTCGTCGTCTCGCCTGGGGCAAAGACTAGCGTCCCCGAGGTGGCCTCGTAGTCTTCTCCCGCCTTAGCGGTGCCGTCGATTGTGCCGTAGTAGACGCTGACCGGCTGGGCGGATGTACGGGTAAGCGCGACGGTGAACGTGAGGATGCGGATGCCGCCGTCGCCCTCGGTGACGCTGGCATCAGCGATCGTGATTATCGGCGGGTCGGTGACGATGAAATTGGGCTGCTCCGGCAGCGGCCCGGCGATGGGCGTCTCGAAGAAGCGGCTTGGCTCCGGGTGGATGACCACTTCGCCGTCCGAGGCGAAGAAGGCCGCGATCTGCGACTGGTAGCCGAGGGCGACTTGCCGTACCGCCGGATCATTGACCATGATCAGGAACTGGTGCGGATTCTTGGGGATCGTTGGGTTCTCCGCAAAGGCCAAGTCGTGGCGGTAGAGGGTGGCGCGATCGGCCAGGTCTCCCGCACGGAGGAGGGCCGTCGTCCTCGGGTTCGTCACGTTCTGGTCTCCCTTGGCGAACTGGATGATCACCGACTTGGCGGGCACGCCAGTGAGGGGGTCTTTCCGCAGGTGCGGCGCGTACGACACCGGGTCACCGAGCATGTGAACCCACTCCCTGTTCTCCAGCGCCTCCTGGATCGCCATCGCGCCGGGCACGGTGTTCGTCACCGGCGACTGGATGACGTGGGTCGTCCCGTCGGCCAGACGCACCACGAGGGGGAGGCCGTCCCTCAGTGGGAGGTTCTCATTGAAGTGGGGTGCGTTCACGGCAACCCCATCGATGCTGATGATCCCGGGCGAGTTGATCAGCGAGGGCGTCCGCGACGCGAGGTCTCCGCCAAGTTCGATGGACCGCCGACCGCTTACGGGGGTCCAGTCGAGGGGCGTCCCGCCAGGCACGTTGAGCACCCCGGCGCGCACGCCGGGCTCGACGGCGAGGAAGATGGTTCCGATCTCTGCGCCCCCGGAATTGCCGAAGTAGTAGACGCGAGACGGGTCCAGGTCGCGGGACCCGTCCCCATCGACATCCATGCCGGCCTGCGTCACGTTTACCAGCTGCATCAGGTCCACGGCCGTCTGGCGGAGTGTGTCCGCCTGGCCGATGATCCTTCTCGGCGCGGTCGCCGCGACACCTTCGAAATTCGGGATCGTGCCGTCGCCATTCAGGTCAAAGGCGCGCCCACCGGCGGTGAAGGTCAGTGGCCCGCCGGCAGTCCGGTTGACCGTGAGCGTACTGAGGGGGCCGTAGCCGATCCCGACGGCGTTGATCCCGATGGTGGCGATCCCCCGGGAGGCCAGGGAGGCCGCGACGAGCGGCAGCCACTCGTTCTTGTTGCCGTTGACGCCGTGGCCATAAATGGCCACCGGCCAACCACCAGCCGGTGTCGGCCCTGACGGGAGAAAGAGGTTGAAGTAGATCTCGTTGGTGCCCTGCGCTCGAGGTGTCCCGGTGCGGGTTTCGATCGGTGGAATGAACTGCTCCCGGTGAACCAGGTAATCGGGGGAGAGATACTTCCCGAACGCGATCGTGCCCACCGCGCCCGGAATGATCTGCAGTGCCGCAAGGTTGACCGCGACAGGGCTGAGCACCGGCGGATCGACACGCGTTTGGCGGTTGAAGGTGATGCCCGTGAGCGCGTCCAGCGGAAATACGGTCCGCGTCCCGCCCGGGCCGAGGTTGAAGTTCGACCGGCTGCCCGTCGGGGTCGCGGATGCCGCGCGTGACGATCAGGGCGTAGCGGGTGTGCTGCTCGAGCAGCTCGTCCGACTCGACGTGCAGCGTGTTCGTCGCCACGTCCCAGACGGTCTGATTGATGCCGACGACCTGGCCGCTGCCTTCTTCCGGCGCGGTCGGGTCATCCAGTTTGATCAGGAAGACGGTGCTGTTGCTGACCGTGGTCAGGTCGAGCGGGCCGCTGAACGGGATCGACAGGCGCGGCTGGACATTGAAACCGTCGAGCGTGTTGATGACGCTGATGTCGTCGTAGTCCGACGGGTGCGTGGCGCGGTCGGGCAGCGGGAGGTTGACCCGCCGGCCGGTGAGCTGGTTCGAATCGGCGACCGTGAATCGGTCGCTCGGGAACGGGCCGCTCTCGCGGGCGTCCAGGTCGAACGCCGCGAACGTGCTCGGAACGCAGCGGTCTTCCAGGGTTTCCAGGCGCGGACGCCAGGTTCTGGTGCGCGTTGTCATGACAAACTCCTCGCAAGGACGAAACGGTCTGCGGTATCAAGCGAGGGTCACCCATCCCGGCGCGCAGACCGAGCGCCGGGGCGGTGCCGGGCCGATGGGGGCTTGCTTGGCGGTAAGGACCCCACCGGCCGCTTCGTTAGCAGTTCGGGTAAGACGGATTCCAATCGTCGCAGTCGCCGGTGCCGGGACCGCCGTAGGGCTGCACGAAGTAGTAGTGGATGGTCCCGACGCCCTGGCCGTCGACGATCTGCGCGTTGCCGGAGGCCCCGCTGAGGTTGACGTAGAACCGCTCGTCGATGCCCGCATCGTCCCCGAGGACCTGCACCGTGATCGTCTTGGTCGTCTCCCCCGGGGCGAACGTCAGGGTGCCGGAGGTGGCCACGTAGTCCACGCCCGCGGTGGCCGTGCCGTCGGCGGTCGCGTAGTCGACCGTCACGGCCTGGTCGTAGGCCACTGCCAGGCTCACGGTGAAGGTGAGCGTCGTGCCGGTGGTCCCGTCCAGGGTGTACACGGCGGTGCCGGCCGCGTCCCCGATGCTGAGGCGCGGCTCGTCCTCGGCGATAGTTACGACCCCCTGGCCGTCGGCGATCTTCGCGCGCTGGGCGCCGCTCAAGTTGACGAAGAACGTCTCGTTGGGCTCGGGCAGTCGGTCGCCGTACACCGGCACGGCGATCGTCTTGCTCGTCTCGCCGGGGGCGAACGACAGCCGACCGGAAACGGCCCCGTAATCGCTGCCGGCGCTCGCCGAGCCGTCGGCGGTGGCGTAGTTGACGCTCACGGTGTGCTTGCTGGGCGCGTCCAGGTTCACGCTCACCAGGGCGTACTGGGTGCCGGAGTTGCCTTCGAGGATCACGGCGTCGCCGACCGAGAGCGAGGCCGGCACGAGCCGTTCGTCGAGCGCTTCGAGGGTAAGCCGCACGCGCCTTCGTCGCGCGGCGCCAGCGGGGCGGTGCTTCACAAACCGGAACAGGCGGTCGAACAACATGGTCGTCTCCTTCGCGAAGGTGGTCTGCGATAGAATCACGATGGCCCCCGCGGCGCGCAGACCGAGCGCCGGGGCGGTGCCGGGCCGGTGGGGAGCTTGCTTGGCGGTAAGGACCTCACCGGCCGCTGGTTTCTTGTCGTGCGACAGCTCCGTTGTCCGCGGCGAAGGAACGCGCCACGTGAGCAACGGAAAAAAAGGACTACCGACCCTCCTTCTTGTCCAGCTCCTTTTGCACTTTCTGGAAGTCGGCGCGGCCGCGCAGACAATTCAACTCGGAGACCTTGCGCAACATCACGGGGTCGCGAAAGCCCCGGTCCACGGCCCGGCGGAGCACCGCCACGGCGCGGCCGGCGTACTTGTCCGACAAGCCGGGATGGTCCTGGCTCAGCTCCGCCGACTTGGCCAGGACGCAGACGGCTTTGAACAAATCGTCTGCCGAGGCCTTGGGGAGCTTGGCGACTTCCTCGGCGCCCGCGGCGGCGCGCGCGTGGTCTTTCAGGCCGATCAGCGTGAACGCGCGAAAGAGGCGTACTTTCGCATAGGCCGCGCCGTCGTCGAATTCCACCGCGCGGTCCCAATCTTTCACGGCGTCCGCGTAACGGTCCAGCCGCCACAGCGTGAGCGCCCTCCCCCAATGGGCGGTGCAGAGAATCTCTCGTGCCTTGGCCAGCCGCGGCTCGCGCGCGACGATCGGCGTCACCGTGTCGATGCTCTTGGCCCACCAGGGGAGCGCGGCCTTGGGCTCATTGAGCAACGTGCCCAGGTTGGAGTAGCTAGCGGCCAGAGCGACGGCGTAGGCGGGGATGTCGGGGAAGTCGGAGGCCAGCTTCTCACCGATGGTGATGGCCTGGCGGTACGCCGCCTCGGCTTTGTCAGGCTGTTTCAACTTTTCGAGCACGATCGCCAGGTTGTTGTAATTCCCCGCCAGCTCCTGGCGGTGTCGCGGCGCCGTGGGAAAACTCGCGGCAAGGTTTTTTTGGATGGCCAGCGCTTGTCGCAAGGCGGCCTCGGCCTGATCCAGCTGGCCCCGCTGGAACAGAACGCCTCCCAGGGTTCCATCACTGTCCGCCAGGTGCGCGGTGTAATGAGGAATGTGGGGGAATTCCTCGACCAACTTCTCCAGGACTGTCCGGGCCCGACGGGCGGCTTCCTCCGCCTCAACCAGGCGCCCCAGGTGCCTTAGCAGAATCGACAAGTCCTGCGCGGACAGCGCCAGCGTTTCCCGGTATTTCCCTTCACGGGGGAAAACTGCGACCAGCTTCTCTTCGATGGCGAGAGCCCGCCGAAAGGCCTTCTCGGCTTCGTCGTGCTCGCCCAGGTCGCGGAGCCTGTTGGCTATCCTGTAATGGCTGTCCGCCAACCAGTGCCGGTAATCGGGGTTCTTCGGATGAGCCTCCAACAATCCCTCGAAGATCGCCCGCATGCGCTGGTAATCCCCCAGGGCGCCTTTGCTATCACCCAGCTCCGATCGCAGGAAACCGAGGCTCTCATAGGCGAGGCCGCGCTCCGCCTCCCACTCGGGGTCCTCCGGTTTCTGGCGCACGAACTCCTCGTAAAACGGGATGGCCTCGGCCAGCAACTCCTTGCGCAGTTGGTGGAAGTCCCCGGTCCCCAGCCGCCGGTCCCGCGCCACGCGCAACAGGTAGCTCTTGACGGCCTTGCGGGCGGCGGCAAGGTTTAGATTGGCGCGGTCCCTCTGCTGCTGGGCATGCGCCTTCTCTCGGTTGGCGCGCTCTGTCTCGCGCAGGGCCTTGTCGAGCGCCCTTTCCTTCTCATCACGCTCTTGCCCGATCAGCCAATTGCTCACCCCCAGCCCGGCGACCGTTAGCAGCACGACCACCACTGCGGCCGCGACGGCGACGAAGGCCCCCTTGTTCCGCCGGGCGAACTTGCGGAAACGGTACCATGTGGAAGGTGGACACGCCAGCACCGGCTCATCCGCCAGGTAACGCTGCACATCCATCGCGAAGCCGTTGGCCGTCTCGTAACGCCGATTGCGGTCCTTCTCCAACGTCTTCATCACGATCCAGTCCAGCTCGCCGCGCACCAGCTTCGTCAGCTTGGCCGGCTCCATTTGGCGCTGGGCCGAGATGGACGCCAACGCCTCGCCCGAGTCGCTCAGTCGGGTGCTCGGCTTGGGCGGCTCCTCCTCCTTGATCATGCGGAGAATCTCGCCATACGCTGCCTCCTTCATCCGCTTGTGGGTCAGCGGCGTGCTGCCCGTCAGCAGCTCGTACAAGAGCACGCCCAGCGAGTAGATGTCGCTGCGGGTATCGACGCCCAGGGCGCTCATCTCCGCCTGCTCCGGGCTCATGTATTCCAGCGTGCCGACCATCGTGCCGTACTGCGTGAACAGGGTCCGCTCGGTCAGCTTTTGTTCGGTCGCCTTGGCCACGCCGAAGTCGATCACCTTGGGCACCGGCTTGCCGTCGTAGAGCGTGACCAGGACGTTGGACGGCTTGATGTCGCGATGGATGATGCCTTTCTGATGGGCGTGCTGGATCGCCTGGCACACCGGGATAAACAACTCCAGCCGCGCGCGCGGCGTCAGGTGGTTGTCGTCGCAGTACCTGGTGATCGGCACGCCGTGGACCAGTTCCATCACGAAGTACGGCAGGCCGGCTTCCGTGGCGCCGGCGTCCAGGACACGGGCGATGTTGACGTGGTCCATCATCGCCAGGGCTTGCCGCTCGGCCTCGAAGCGGGCGATAACCTGCCTGGAGTCCATGCCGGGCTTGATGACCTTGAGCGCGACCTTGCGCTGGACGGGCTGTTGCTGCTCGGCCATGAAGACGGTGCCCATGCCGCCTTCGCCGATCTGCTGCAGGAGCTTGTACGGGCCGATGATCGTGTCAGGGCGCTCGATCGTGTCAGGGCGCTCGGTGATCGGCACAGCGACGGCAGCGCCCCCCCTTACCTCGGGCCCCACTCCCCCAACGGGAGATGGGTGAACCACGGCGTCATCCTGGAGAAAGCTGCCGAGTTGGGGATGCGCCGCCAGCAGCCGATCCACCCGGCGGCGCAGGTCGGTGTCGGTGCCACAGGCTTCGTTCAGATAGGCGGCGCGCTCGGCCGGATCGCCTTTGGCCAGGGCGGCGAAGAAAACGGTTTCGGCGGGAGACATCTCGGTCACGGTCGGCCTCCTCACGGGGTCGCATCACCCTCCTAGGCGAGAAAATGGCGCCAACCCCCTCATGCCTCGGGCGTTTTTTCTGGCGCTGTATCGGCGAGGTCGGCATAGAGCCAGGTACGGGCGAACACCCACCATCGCTCGGCGGTGGCGACGGAGATGCCGAGCGCGGCAGCGGCTTCTGGGTTAGTCATGCGGGCGAAGAAGCGCAGCTTGACCAGCTCGGCCTTGGCGGGCTCTTGGGTAGCGAAGCGAGTCAGTGCATCGTCGAGAGACAACAGCTCATCGGGGGACGTATTGAGTTCTTGAACATCGACGAGGGGAACCCGGCGACGACCACCGCCATGCCGCGCGGTCGCCTTGCGGCGAGCGTTGTCGATCAGGATGAGGCGCATGGCTTCGGCGGCAGCGGCGAAGAAGTGGCGGCGACTCGCGAACTGTCGATCGCCAACCAGCCGCAAGTACGCTTCATGGACCAGGGCCGTGGCATCGAGCGTCTGGCCAGGCTTTTCCTGGGCCAGCTTCTGCGCCGCCAGCTGGCGTAGCTCGTCATAGACCAGCGGCAACAATTGGGTAGCGGCGTGCGGGTCGCCTTGCTCGATTGCGGACAGGATGCGGGTTACTTCTGTCATTGGCACAGCCTTTCAGATCTGCTTTTCAGTTCACCGCGGCGCAGCGGTACGCGAAACCTTCGCAGCGCTGCCGTCTAATTTAGACTGCCAAGGAGCACAATGGAATGGTCAAGACTTCCATGTTGGCATCAGCGATTTGGTCGCACGAAGAGACGTGATTCATCAACGGCGTGCCGCCAGAGAAATGCTAACAGTCTTGGAAGCACTGGGCAAAATGATGGACGCTCCCCGCTGTCGATCCGGTCGTGAACTGCCGGCCGGCATGTCACTTTCTTCGCGGAAATGGGTCGAGAACAAGCCCCCCTCCGAGAAGCCGAAACATCCGCAGTCTGCTCGGCATCATGCCTGACTTTTCGCACGCTCGTTCGCCGCATTCACTGTGTAATGGGCAGCACGCCTTCTCTACATTTGTCACGACCGCCCGTTGGGCATCCCGGGGCCGGAGCGTTGCGCGCGTCGGTCACATCGTTCCGTGGTGTGTCGGACGAATGGGTGCGCCGTGGCCAAGGTTTGGCGAGCGTGGCGATCACGTCGTGGCGCATCTCGGCATCGGCCGCGCCAAGGGTACCGCGGCACCGCTCCAAGGCGGCGATTGCGTCGGCGCGGTCGCTCGCCGTCCCGTGCTCGAGGGCAAGAGAACCGTGCATCACGGCGTTCTCCGCGGACTCGCCGGTCGCGAGCGTTCCGCGAAGGACACCCATCGCTTCCCGGTCTCGGTCGCGGCGCGTAAGGAAGGTCGCGTACCGAGCGGCGGTGGCTGGCTCCGCAGGGTTGCATTCGACTGCCGCGACATGGTCGGATTCGGCCTCCGCCAGCCGGCCGAGCAGCTCCCGAGCGGGGCCACGGAGGCTGCGCAACCGCTGGACGTGTGACGCGCCGCGGGCGGCGGCGAGCGCTTCGGTCAGGAGCCGCTCGGCCTCGGTGACCCTCGCTTGCTGGGCTGGCGCCAGGGCGGGCCAACCCACCGCCACAACCCCCTGGACCTCAGCCAGGATGACCGCAGTGGCGACGGTTTCCTTGATATGCGGGTGGTCCGGGAGCCGGGCCAGGGCTTTCCTGGCGAACGCCTCGGCAGCGGCGTGCTCGCCGGTGACCAGCGCCCGCCAGGCCAGCGCGGTGGCGATGTCCGTCGCGTCCGCGACCGTCGGGTGGACGGCTCCGACCAGCGCCGCCAGTGGCTCGCCGGCCGGAGCCGAGCGGATCTTGACGACCGCGGCTAGCTCCGATTTGGGGTGACGGTCGAGGATCTCGCACGCAAGGCGGAACGCATCAGCATTCCGGCCAGCGACGTAGTGCGCCAGGGCCTCGAAGGCCTGCCCTTCCTCCTCGTCCGGCCTCTCCTCCCTGGCGAGCGAGAAGTACCGCGCAGCCTGCGTGTTGTCTTCCATTCCCTGGTACGCGAAGCCGAGGTTGGCTTGGACGCGGAACCGCTGCTGCGGGGTCAGATCCCGCCAATGGTCCCGCTTCAGCCGGAGCAGGTGCTCCTCGGCAGCCTCGGGGTTGCCCTTCTCGAGCATCAGTTTGGCGTGGTCGATCTCACGCCCCGGGTCGGCGTGGTAGTGTTTGACGTCGATGTTGACGGGCGACTGATGACCTGCCTGGACAGCAAGGTTACCTGAGCCGGACACCTTCTGCCGCTGCCCGCCGACCGAAATCCTGATCCGGCGAAGGCTGAACAGGGTCTTGGGCCGGGAGAGCGCCAACGCGAACAGGAGGGCCCCGAGGGCGGCTAACCCCCACACCCAGGAGTGTTCCGTGTGGAGCGCGATGAGCACGGCCAGTCCGACGACGCACAGCCAGGCGACGGCCCAAAGGGGCGCCCGCCGGCGCGGGACGGGGCGAACAGGCGATGCCTGCCCAACGTCGATCTCTTCGCGGTCGCCGGAGGGTGAACTCCAGACATACCGGATGGGGGACGGCAACACCTCTCCCCAGACCCGCAACTCCGCGAACCGCTCCTTCACCAGCCGATGGACCGCATCCAGGTCCGGCGGCCAGGTCGACGGGCGGTCCAGGATCGTCTGCAGCTCGCGATAGTACAGCCCGGTCCGCACCTGGGTGACGTTCTCCGCCGCCTGGCCGTCTTCGGAGGCGAACAGGACGAATTGCCGGCACCGCGGCGATTCCGGGCTCGTGGGGAATGTCTTGTCGGGGAGGGCCTGGCGGTGCCAGCGCTCGTCGAAGCGCGTGCCGCAGACGTCGAAGATGAGCGTCTGCTCTGACCCGTAGCCGTACTCGGCGGACCGCAGGTGCTGGCGGAAGGAGTCGACGTTGAGCGTGTGCTTGTCGGCGTCACTGTAGGTGCCAAGCAGCGGCCGGCGGACCCCGTCGGTCGTCATGATGCCGTGGCCCGACCAGAACACCACCAACATCCCCGACTTCTTGCGGAAGCGCCTGAGCGCCTCCTCGACGGCCTCCTGGGTCACCGGCGAGCGGGTCCGGCAGTCCACCCCCTCGCCCCTGAGGTCGGCGCACACGGCCTCGTTCTTCCCCAGAGGGGACGCCAGCAGAGTGATCTGGCCGGCGGGGACGCCGCGGCCCCGCAGCCAGCGGGCGAAGCGGCAGGCGTCGTGGAACGGCCCGTCCAGGTCGAGCCGCGGCTTGAGCGGGTAGGCCTCGACTGCCACCACCAGCGCCCAGGTCTCCTCTGGCGTGATTCGCGTTTCCGTCATCGGTCCACCTCAATCAGCCGCGGGACGATCACGTCCCACGTCCTCGGGTTCGCCCAGTAGGCGCTGTGGGAATCGGGGAAGGGCTGCCGGTTATCCACCCGGACGTCTGTGATCCGGTCTCGGGGGTCTTTGAACACTGCTTTTCCAATGTAGCTGAGGAAATCCTGGGGGTCGAAGACGTGGAGCCAGTGAGGGAAGTGCTCGGGCAGCGGGTCACCGAACCGAAGTTTTTGCAAGGCATTCATCTCGTAGAACAGTGGCGCCTGGGAGCCGACCGTGACGAGGAGCTTGACAGTCGGGAAGGCGGTGTCGGCGAGGAGATCGACGCACGCGATCCCGCCCAGGCTGTGACCCAGCAGCACGACGCGCGCCTCCGGCCCAGCGTTCCGGATTGCCTGCGCGATGGTATTGCGGATCGGCTGGCCGTTGCCCTGGTATACGACGACGTCCCCGATGAAGGGGACAATGGCGTCAGTATAGTGCCCCCGCCGGGTCCGCAGGACCCGGGTCCCGACGACGGAGATCGCCCGACCCAGCCAGTCGCTGAGAAGCCCCTTGGGCTGGTTTCCAACCTCGCCGGCGAGCGCCAGAGCGAGGTCGTCGAGCGCCAGGTCGTCGGGCGTCTCCGCCAGGGCGCCCGCCTCGAGACTCCGCGCTACGGCGAGCGCCATCACCGCCCGGCCCAGACGACCTGGAACTCCCCAGGGTCGCCTGAGGATGCCCGGAGCGCGTCGTCGTACGCGCGCGTTTCCGTCACGGCGCGGGCGGCTTCCTCCACCGCTGCCACGTGGATACCGATCTGCTCAAGGCTCCCCAGGAAACGCTGCGACGGAGAGAAGGAGCGGATGCGCCGGTCGAGGCCCTCACCGGCAGTCAGAGACCCGGCAGGATCGAATTCCGGGGCATCGCCGAGCGGGCGCAGTGCCAGGAGGCGAAGCTCGATGAACGGGTCTTCGGCGAGCAGCCGCCACCCGTCCACTTCCTCCGCGGGCGGGAACGGATCCTCTGCCCCTTTCGTTTCCCGATAGGACGGGACCGCGGCACCGCCGGCCCGAAGCGACGCTCCAAACTCGTCCCCCCACAGGCAGCGGACTAGGTTGACGGGGGCGTTCCTGCGTTTCAGGGCAGCCTGAATCCTGCCGAATGTGAGGTCATAGGCGTCGGCCCGGATGCTGATTCCGTGGACGAAGATGACGGTGAGCATGACTGACTCCGCGTATGCCAATGGGATCCTGACTCCATGCTTGTTTAGGCACCCAAGCCGCCTCCGTATCACGCCCCGGTACTTTCCAGACGAGGTCCTGGGCGGTTTCAGCGAAGGGAGGCGGGACGGTCTGTTTGAAACCCAGAAGCCCCAGCTAATTCTCGGCGCAGGCTCTCGAAGATCAATCCCGACTCTCGAGCCGGGGGCGGGCAAGTTCGCTGGCACCCCGATTCAGGCGCGCCAAGGCAAATTGCGGTACCTTTGCTCACGATGGAAGCGCAGGTGTTCCGAAGGGCGGGGCGTAGCGCGCGTCGGGCCGGGTCGCCCTGGGAGTCACCTCCCAGGGCTCCCACAGATCCGGACTTGCCCAAATAAGGGATCCGGCTCGTCCCGTCGCGGACTCACATGCCCTGCGCTACCCGTGGTCGTTTCGTGGGCAGCTGATCGAGGTCCAATGCCCCCGCGCTGTTGC
>WNGB01017390.1_pt1 | contig 20853 bp, 21 predicted proteins | sample 5400681 | NCBI WGS metagenome assembly WNGB01 (sample SAMN13153367, study PRJNA577476) | soil metagenome | isolation source: 115 cm soil or saprolite under grassland replicate 2 | place: USA:California | collected 2016-06-15
CCACACCTTCGCCGCGCCGCCGCGTCATATACGCCTTGGCCAGGTCGACGGCGATCGCCGCATCGCGACCATAGGCATCGGCGCCAACCTGCCGCGCGAAGCTCTCGGTCACCGGCGCGCCGCCAACCATCACGAAGATGCTGTCGCGCAGGCCCTCGTCCTTCAGCGCCTGAATGACCACCTTCATATACGGCATCGTGGTGGTCAGCAGCGCGCTCATCCCGATGATATCGGGCTGGTGCTGCTTGATCGCGCTGATGAACTTATCGGCATCGTTGTTGATGCCCAGGTTGATCACCTCGAATCCGGCGCCCTCCATCATCATGGACACCAGGTTCTTGCCAATGTCGTGGATATCGCCCTTGACCGTGCCAATCACCATGGTGCCGATCCGCTCTGCGCCGGTCTCGGCCAGCAGCGGCCGCAAAATCTCCATGCCGGCCTTCATGGCGTTGGCGGCCATCAGCACTTCCGGCACGAACAGAATGCCGTCGCGGAAATCCACGCCGACGATATCCATACCGGCTACCAGGCCCTTGCCCAGCACGTCGGGGGCGCTGTAGCCGCGCCTCAGCGCCTCTCTGGTCTGATCGGCGATCTCCTCTTTCATGCCATCGTAGAGGTCGTCCTGCATCTGAAGCCACAGTTCGTCGTCGGATAGTTCTGAGAAATCCATGTTGTTCTCCTGCACCAATGAAAAACAATGATAGCTGCGCCACAATGTCGGGCCGAAATACCTATGGAGTTACCCACAATAGAACACAGAGCCATCGGCGCCGGCGATCATGAGGATCGCCCTATCCTATCTGCCGCCCTGCAATATTCCACGGTGGACACAACAATGACGCGTCAACCCACTACGCGCCGCGCCGCGCGCCGCGCCTCACGCTCGAAACGCGCGGTGTCGGCGGCGCTCTGCCGGCTGCTCGAAGCGACCGTCTCGCCGGCGCTATCGCGATAGGCAGTGATCCATGCCATACAGTTCTCATCGTGGCCGATCATCAGGTTGGCAGCCATGATCGCCTTCTTCATCTCCGGCTCAAGCGCATTGGTGATCGCGCTGGTCATGCCCGCACCGATCGCCATGCTCAGAAACGCGGCATTGAGCGCCGGCCGGTCGGGCAACCCGAACGAGATATTACTGGCGCCGCAGGTGGTATTGCAGCCCAACTCCTCGCGGATCATCCGCACCAGGTTGAACAAGGCCGCCGCCGCGCCAGGCACCGCGCCGGCCGGCATCGCGAGCGGGTCTATAATAACATCTTCGCGCGGAATGCCATACGACTCGGCGCGCTCAACAATCTTCTTGGCGACCTTGAAGCGCTCGCGCGGGTCGTAGGAGATGCCGGTTTCATCATTGGATACCGCGATCACCGCGGCTTTGTATTCGGCCACCATCGGCAGCACCACCGCCAGCCGCTCCTCCTCGCCGGTCACGGAGTTGACCAGCGGTTTGCCCTTGACCACCGCCAGCCCTGCGTGCAGCGCCGCCACCACCGAGGAGTCGATGCAGATCGGCACATCGACGACCTCCTGCACAATGCGAATCGCTTCGGCAAGTAGCGCCGGCTCGTCGGTTAGCGGCACGCCCGCGTTCACGTCGAGGATCTGCGCGCCGGCGGCGACCTGTGCCAGCGCGTCGCGGCGCACACGCTCGAAGTTACCAGCGGCGAGCTCCTGGGCCAGCAGCTTGCGGCCGGTCGGGTTGATTCGCTCGCCGATAATCACAAACGGACGGCCTGGGCCAATAGCTACTATTCGCGTTGCCGATGAGATGATGGTTTCCACGGCGTCCTCCAGTTCAGCGATAGGGGATCTGGAGGACTTCGCTGCCCCCAGTTCCCCACCACATGCTCGATTCATGATCTATCCGGCGCCAGCGCCTGATCCGACGGCGCTCCGTTCAGCGCGGCGCGCGCCCGGCGCGGGAACAGGCCGGCGCGATGGATGATCTCAGCGACCGACTCTTCCTGGCGGTAGGCCATGACGTGAACGCCGTGAACGCCCTCGATCGCGCGCACCTGCTGAATGATCTCGATGCAGATGCGCTTGCCTTCTTCAGCCTGCTGGTGCTTGGGCGTCTTCGCCATCCGGTCTACCAGCCCATCAGGTATCCAGACGCCCGGCACACGGGTGCGCATAAACTCAGCCGCCTTGGCCGAACGCAGCGGGCCGACGCCGACCAGCAGATAGACTTTCTCGTGCAGGCCCAGGTCGCGCACGCCGCGCATGAAGCGCTCAAACAATGGAATGTCAAAGCAGTACTGAGTTTGGATGAACTGTGCGCCGGCCGCGACCTTTTTCGCCAGCCGCGGCGGTCGCCAGTCGTATGGCGGCGCGAACGGATTCTCGGCCGCGCCCAGGAACAGCGGCGGCGGGGTGGTGATCTTCCGCCCGCTCAGAAACACGCCCTGGTCGCGCATCATCCGTGCGACGTGCAGCAACTGGATCGAGTCGAGGTCGAAGACACGCTTGGCCTCGGGCTGATCGCCGGCGGTCACATCGTCGCCGGTCAGGCAGAGCACATTTTTCACGCCCATCGCCGCCGCGCCCAGCAGATCGGCCTGAATCGCGATCCGGTTGCGATCGCGGCAGCCGACCTGGAGGATCGGCTCATAGCCGGCGCGGGTCAGCAGCGCGCAGCAGCCCATGCTGCTCATGTGGCAGTTGGCGCCCGCGCCATCGGTCGCGTTAATCGCGTCGCAGACCTCGGCCAGCACCAGCGCGTTTTTATAGACATCAGCCGGATCGGCGCTGTCGGGCGCATCCAACTCAGCCGTCACCGCGAAGCGCCCCGAGCGCAGCACGCGCTCCAGGCGGCCGCCGGCGCTCACCCCACTATTTATCGACTTCGCGATTGTACTCATTCCAGCACTGTAGCGGCGCTCTGCGCTCTGCACTCTACACTAGCGGCCAGCTCCCAGCCGCGGGGAGTCTTCACATCCAGCCCCTTGACCATGTTGGCCCAGGCCGAGCTATTCTGGAGCGCGCGATTGACCGGCGGCTGCACCACGTTAATCTGGTCGGCATAGATCAGCATATGTCGGCTGCGCTCCCAGGCCTGCACCCACACACACGGCAGCTCGGGGATGACCTCACAGTGGCCGTTGGCACGCACACCACCGCAAGGGCCGTTGCGCAGGTTCTTGGGGCAGGTCATCGGGCAGGTCATGCCAGTACTGTGCAGAATACACTGGCCGCACATCTGGCAGTTGAAGACGTAGCCCTTAACCAGCTCCTCGCTACGCACCAGCGCCCGCTCGGCCACGCGCGGATTGAGCCGCCTCATAAGCGGGTATGACCACACGATCAGGCGCTTGGAGATCACATAGGCGACTTCCAGAAACTTTGGGTGGTTCTTGAGCCACTCGCTGCCGGGCGCGCGGTGGGCCTCCGGCATTTGTGTATTTGCCTGCATAGAATATCCTGCCGGAATTGAAAATTGAGCAGGGCGTGTTCTAGGTGATGAGCATTCTCAATTTTTCATTCGCCCAGAGGGCACCCGATTCTCAATTTTAGAAGTCGTGCGGTTCCAGCGCAATCGCGGCTTTCCGTCGCACAATGAACTCGCGCAGCGCTGCCTCCAGGCTGGGGTCGAGCGCCGGCGGCTGATAACTGGAAAGCAGATGCTTGACCTTGCGGCTGGCGCGGGTGTAGCTATCCGCAGCGCCGTTCAGCTCCCACTGCTCGGCCGAATTGTAATCGAACAGCTCGGCGCGGTAGAACGCATCGCGGAAGTGGCGCATGGTGTGCGCGGTGCCCAGGTAGTGGCCGCCAGGCGGCACCTCGGCGATCGCGTCGAAGGCCATGCTCTCATCCGAAAGGTCGATCCCCTTGGCCCAGATGTGCAGCATGCCCAGAATCTCGCAGTCCAGCACGAACTTCTCGTAGCCGGCCACCAGGCCATTCTCCAGCCAGCCGGCGGCGTGCAGCACAAAGTTGGTGCGCGCCAGGATTGTGGGCTGCATCACCATCACCGACTCATAGCCGGCCTGAGCGTCGGGCAGCTTGGAGCTGGCGAACATGCCGCCGCCGCGGAACGGCAGGCCGTAGCGGCGCGCTAGCTGCGCGCTGGCATACAGCCCCAACTGGCTCTCGGGCGTGCCAAAGGTCGGCGAGCCGCTCTGGAGATCAATCGTCGAGAGAAACGAGCCATAGATCACCGGCGTGCCCGGCTCGATCATCTGGCACAGCGCGATGCCGGCCAGCGCCTCGGCATTCAGCTGCGCCACCGTGCCGGCGATCGTGGTCGGCCCCATCGCGCCGGCCAGGATGAACGGCGTGATGATCAGCGCCTGGCGTGCGCGGGCGTAGACCTTGATCGCCGCCAGCATGCGTTCATCGTAGCGGCGCGGGCTGCTGACGTTGATCAGCGACAGCAGCGCCGGATTCTCGCGAATCACATCGGCGCCGAAGACGATCTCGGCGACCGCCACGCTGTCGGCCGCGTTCGGCCCCGATGTCACCGAGCCCATGAAGGCCTTGTCGCCATACTTGATATGGCTGAACAGCATATCCAGGTGGCGGGTCGAGACCGGCTCATCGGTCGGCTCGACGATTGTGCCGCCGGAGTGGTGGATGTAGGGCGTGCTGTTGGCCAGCTTGACGAAGTTCTCGAAATCGACCAGTGTCGCCTCGCGCCGCCCGCCATCGAGATCCTGCACGAACGGCGGCCCATACACCGGCGCGAACACCACCTGGTTGCCGCCGATCTGTACGTTGTGCTCGGGGTTGCGGGCCAGCTGGGTGAACTGGTGCGGCGCCAGCGCCACATACTTCGCGATCAGCGCCGGATCGAAAAAGACCGTATCGCCGCGCACCTCGGCGCCGTGATCCTTCAGGATCGCGCGCACCTCGGCGTCGTAGAAGTCGATCCCGAACTCGGACAGAATGCGCATCGAGGCATGGTGCAGGCGATCCAGCCCATCCGCGCTGAGCAGTTCATACACCGGTAGATCATACGTAATCTGCCGCATGGGCTGGCTTATCGTCGCAGCCGCCTGCCGCTCACGCCGCTCGCGCCGGCGATCGGTGGTATTGGTCATCAGTACCTCCCGCTTTTAATTAGCCAGTGGTGGGGCCTTCGGCACCGCCAGACCTCCCCATCTGGCTATCTTCGCCCCGAAAACCCCAGCCGCCCCGAGATGCGCCCGGCCGCCACGACCGTCAGCGCACCTAGCTCGGCGATCCGATCGGCGGTGACGCGGTAGGCCGGCCCAGAGACGCTGACCGCCGCGACCACCTGGCCGCTGCCATCACGCACCGGCGCGGCGACCGCGTTCAGGCCCACCTCGACCTCGCCGAGCGCCTGGGCGTAGCCGAGTTCGCGAATGAGCGCCAGTTCGGCCCGCAGCGCAGCTGGATCGCCGATCGTACGCTCGGTGAAGCGCGCCAGCGGCCGCGCCAGTACGCGCGTGATCTCGGCGGCCGGGCGGAAGGCCAGCAGCGCCTTGCCGTTCGCCACACAGTGCAACGGCGTGCGCCGGCCGACCCAGTTGGTGTCGCGCACCAGATGCGGGCCGGAGATCTGCTCGATGTTGATCACCTCGTCCTCATCCAGCGCCGCCAGATGCACCGTCTCGCGCGAGGCCTCGGCCAGATCGACCAGCGCCGGCCGCGCGGTTGCGCGGATGTCGCCAAAATGTGTGACCTGGCCGGCCAGCCGCACCAGCATAAAGCCGAGCCGGTATTTCTCGGTGCCGGGCACACGCTCCAGTAGCCCCTCACGCTCCATCGTCGCCAGCAGGCGCGAGGCGGTGCTCTTGTGCAGATGAGTTTTGCGGCTCAGCTCGCTGACGCCCAGCTCGGTTGGGCCGTTGTCAAATACTTTTAGCAGCGCCGCCGCCCGCTGAACCGATTGGATCAGCGTGCCTTGCTGGTGGTCGTCCATGTGTTGCATAATATGAGACATAGACCGTATGATGCAACACTTATCGTAGCATCGGTTAGGATGACTGTCAATAACCTCTTCTTGACTTTCCGCGAAAAAACCATATACTCGTGATACGCAAACGTCAGCTCAAAACGCTCCAGAAGCAACAGATCGCCTGCCGTGCCGCAGCTCTGTCGCAGGATACGGAATCGAGCCACACCGTATGCCGCGACACACCTCCAGGGTGGGCTGCGCCGGCCGGCGCCAGGCGTGAGCCATGATCGATCCGCGGCTTGACAACAAGGTCATTCTGATCACCGGCGCGAACCATGGTATCGGCGCGGCGGCGGCGCGGGCATTCGCGGCGCAGGGCGCGCGGGTCGGCATCGGCTACTATCGCGACGCGACGCGCTACAGCGAGACGGAGTTGCGGCAGGCGCGCGCGGCCGGCGTCAGCGGCGACGCGCTTTACCGCGCCATGCAGCAGCAGCCGGCCGACGCGCTCATCGCCGAGATCCGTGCGGGCGGGGGCGTCGCAGCGGCGCATGAGGCCGACCTGGCCGACCCGGCCAATATCCCGCGCCTGTTCGACTTCTGCGAGGCCGCGCTTGGCCCCGTCGACGTGCTGGTCAACAACCACACCTACTGTGTGCTCGAAACATTCGACCCGGCGCTTATCTCCGACGAGGGCGGCGGCGTGTTCCTCGTCTCGGCAGCACAGATCGACGCGCACTTCGCGGTGAACGCGCGCGCGGTCGCGCTGATGATGGCCGAGTATCTCAGGCGCTACCTCGCTCGCAAGGCCACCGCCGGCCGGATCATCAACATCAGCACCGACGCCGCTCACGCCCATACGGCCAATGTCAGCTACGCCGCCAGCAAGCACGCGATCGAGTCGTACAGCCGCTCGGCCGCGGACGAGCTGGGCAAATACGGCATCACGGTCAATATCGTCGCGCCCGGCCCGATCCAGACCGGCTACATTACGCCGGCGAGCGAGGCCGAGATCGCCGCGCACACGCCGCTCGGCCGCGTCGGCACGCCCGCCGATGTGGCCGACGCGATCGTCTTCCTGGCATCCGAGCAGGCGCGCTGGCTCACTGGGCAGCTCCTGTACGTCGGCGGGGGTTGGCGAATGCATCAATAGCAGGGCCAAGAGAGCTTGACGCCATGCGAAAAGGGTGTATACTCTCACCTCATCCAATACCTGTTGACCTAGTTCTCAGATCTCAAACACTCCGATCGCGTGCTGCGCTGAGATCTCGACGCCCCGTCTGAGAATGCGCCAAGAAGGGGTTCTATGCGTCTCTTTTTCGCCACCGACATCCATGGCTCCGAGATCTGCTGGAAGAAGTTTCTCAACGCCGGCAAGTTCTATGGTGCCGACGTGCTGATTCTCGGCGGCGACATGACCGGCAAGGCGCTGGTGCCGATCACTATGCGTCCCGATGGCACCTTCAAGGCTACGCTGCNAGCAGGAATTCATCCTCAAGAATGAAGACGAGGTTCGCGACATGGAGCGGCGGGTCGGCAGCCGTGGGTATTACCCCTTCCGTGTCACGCCGGAGCAGCTCGCCGCCTTCGAGGCCAACCCAGGCCTGGTGGATGAATTCTTCCACCAGCAGATCCTTAAGGTGGTCGAGCAGTGGATTGCAGTGGCCGACGAGCGGCTGGAGGGATCAGGGCGGCGTTGCTACGTCTGCCCCGGCAACGACGACTCGTTCGAGATTGACGACGTCATCCGGCGCTCGCGCAATGTCCAGCTCGCCGAGGGCCGCGCGGTGGAGCTCGGCGATGGCTTCTGGATGATCTCGACTGGTTGGTCAAATGTGACGCCGTGGAAGACCTTTCGCGAGTGCTCCGAGCCGGAGATGACCGCGAAGATCGAGGCGATGATCCCGCCGAGCGCCGACATGCGGCGGATGGTCTTCAGTTTCCACTGCCCGCCCTACCGCTCGAACCTGGACGAGGCGCCCGAGATCGACGTCGATCTGAATGTCAAGGACGCCGGCCGCTCGCTTGTCCCGGTCGGCAGCACAGCAGTGCGCGACGCAATCATGAAATACCAGCCGCTGCTCTCGTTGCACGGCCATATCCACGAGGGTAAGGGCAGCGCCCGGCTAGGCAAGACTTTGGCAATCAACGCCGGCAGCCTGTATGAGCAGGGTGTGCTCCAGGGAGCGCTGATCGAGCTCGATCAGCGCAAAGGCATCCGCAGCTATACGCTCACCACTGGATGACAAGATGACAAGATGACAAGGTGACAAGGTGACAAGGTGGCGAAGAGGCAGTCATTCGTCATTGGTCGTTCGTCGTTCGTCGTTCGTCGTTCGTCGTTGAAAGGAGACAGCCATGAGCGCTGGTGAGTCTGCTCGAAGTCACCCAGAACAGGCAACCGCCACGAGCGCGGCCGAGTCGACGCTGTTCTTGCGGAAGGCAACCGGCCTGGTGCGATCCTGGTCGGTGTTCGATGCTTTCATCTACGCCTTCTTCTCAATCAATCTGGTTACGTTGGGGTTATATATCATCAGCCAGATGTGGTTCTTCGAGGGCGGGCTGATCCCGGCGCTGATCATCAGCGGTGTCATCATCCTCGCGGAGTGCGTAGTCTACGCCGGGCTCATCGCGGTGATGCCGCGCGCGGGTGGCGACTATGTGTGGCAGAGCCGCATCCTCGGCGGCGGGGTCGGCTTTGTACTAGCGATCACTGGATGGTGGTTCATCCTGTGGCTCTGGACACCGATATACGCCGACATGCTGCGCCAGATCTTTTTCGTCCCGCTGCTGGGGGTGATCGGCGCGAAGGACGCGGCGCTCTGGTTCGCCTGGGATCCAACTGCCTACTTCATCGTCTGCGTGCTCACGGTCGTGTTCGTTGCCGCTGTGATCGCCCTGGGTATGAAGACCTACGCGCGCGTGCAGAAGTTCTGCTTCTGGATCGGCAACGCCGGCCTGCTGGTCGTGTGCTTGTTCCTGCTGTTCGGCAGCAACGCGGGATTCAAGGCCGGGCTGGAGGCCAACGCCTCACAAATGTTCGGCGCGGCCCCCGGCGTCTACGACGCGACGATCAAGGCTGGGCAGACCGCCGGCGCGATCACGCCGCTGTTCGGCGGCTCGCTGGTGTCGATCTTCCTGCTCATGCCGTACCTGACATTCTTCAACCTCTGGCCGAACTGGGGCGCCACGCTCTACGGCGAGGTCAAGGGGGCGGATGACTTCAAAAAGAACTTCTGGGGCATGGCGCTGGCGCTGATCGTCACCACTCTGCTGGCAGTCGTCTTCTTCCTGCTAGTCGATAAGACGATCTCGTGGGACTTCCTCAACAACGCCAACGCCGCGTACTGGAGCTACCGCTGGGGATTTAGCACCGACGCCCCGCCGCTGAACGTCTGGCCCTACCCGGCAATGCTGGCGATGTTCCTGACGACCAACCCGATCCTGCAATTCGTGGTCATGCTGGCGATGAGCATGTGGTTCTTCGGCTGGGCCGGGACGGTCTTCCTCTCCTCGACGCGAGTGATCTTCGCCGCCGCCTTCGATCGGCTGCTGCCGGAGGCCGCCGCGCAGATCAACCCACGCACGCGCACGCCGATCTGGGCTTTGGGGCTGATGGTCGTGCCTGGGCTGATCGTGTCGGCGCTGTTCGCCTACAACGTTCCGCTGTTCGGCAACCCGTTCCAGAGCATCACGCTGGCCTCGACGCTGGTGATCGCCGTGACGTTCCTTGGCTCGACAATCAGCGCGATCATCCTACCGTACACCAAGAAGGATCTGTACGATGCCTCGCCGATCGCCAAGTACAAGATCGCGGGCGTGCCACTGATCACCGTCGCCGGCGTGATCTTCGCCGCGTTCCTGCTATTCCTGCTCTACGAGTGGCTGCTCGACCCCAACGCGCTTTACGGAATCGGCTGGAGCATCAACGAGAAGGGGATCAAGAACACGACCTCGATCATCTTCATGCTGGTCATGTATGGGCTGGCGCTCGGCATCTACCTGGGCATGCGCGCCTACCGCAAGCGCCACGACGGTATCGACCTGGGGATGATCTATAAGGAGATTCCGGTCGAGTAATTTCAGATTGTAGATTGTAGATTGTAGTTTGTCACGATCCGCAATCTGCAATCGGGTTGCCCTCTGGGCGAATCTGCAATCTATGACAGACATCCACGACGACATCACGGACGAGGCTCGGCGGATCGTTGAGGCCGGGCAGGCGCAGGGGATTACACTGCGTCTGCTCGGCGGCCTGGCGGTGCGATTACGCTCGCCCAGCGCCACGCACCGCGCACTGGCGCGCGCCTATCCGGACATCGACTTCGCGACTCCGGCCCGCCGCAGCCACATGGTCGAGACGCTGCTCACGGGCCTCGGCTACGAGCCAAACAAAAGCTTCAACCTGCTCAACGGCGACTCACGCCTGCTGTTCTATGATCAGGGCCACCGCCGCCAGATCGATGTATTCGTCGGCGCCTTCGAGATGTGCCATCGTGTGCCGGTCGCGGAGCGGCTGGACAGCGACGCGCTGACGATTCCGCTTGCAGAGCTGCTGCTGACCAAGCTCCAGATCGTCCACATGAACGAGAAGGACGTGCGCGATATCTGCGCGCTGCTGCTCGACCACCCCTTCGGCGAGGACGACCGGGAAACGATCAAGTTGCCGCGCATCACGCAGATCTGCGCCGAGGACTGGGGGCTATGGAAGACCGTGACCCTCAGCCTGCGCAAGGTGCAGGGCTTCTGCGATGCCTACGACCTGGAGGCCGCTGCGAAGCTGACGATCATCGAGCGGCTCAACGAACTGCGCACGGCGCTGGAGCACACGCCCAAGTCGCTCAAGTGGAAGATGCGCGCGGCGATCGGCGAGCGCGTGCAGTGGTACGACTTGCCGGAGGAAGTCCGGCGAGGATAAGAAATCGCGGATTGCAGTAGCACGGCTCAACCGTGGCGGGGGGCGCTTCACTTGGCGGCAGCACGTCGCCGAGTGGGCGCCTTTTTAATGCACGGGCGCAACCGGGCCTTTTTAACGCAAAGGCGCAATCAGGGTTTTTCACGCAATTGAAGCCATTGACTTTGACCTAGCGTTAAGGTTTACACTGTAAGCTACCCAAACCTAAAGGGCTTGGGCTTTGCTCTGGCGCTATCGATACCATCGACATCCGAGCAGTGTGGCGCGCTTACAAGCGCCCTGCCAAGCACACGAATGTTCTCAGCAGCGATCATGTCGGCTAACCCAGCGAAGCCGCACGACATGCAGACAAACGAAGATTGCGTTTGCCGATTCGCTTTCGCGCTATGCCCGCAGAATGGGCACGTGCGTGAGGTATTGCGCGGATCAACCCGATGCACCAGAATGCCAGACCCCAACGCTTTATAGGCGATCAAGGCCTGCAATTGAGCGAAACTCCACGAGTGGAGTGTTGCGCGCTGCGACCGCCGAGCCCTCACCCGCGCGCGAATATGCGTCAAATCTTCGACGGCAATCGCGCGCTTCGTGCGTTTGGCCTTCGCAACAATCCCTTTGGAGAGAACGTGGTTGACGTGTTTAGCGAATCGGGCTTCTTGTCCGGCAAGGATGCGCAAGCGGCGACGGCTCCCCAACGTGCCGTGCCGTTGGAGCTTGTTGCGCAAGCGCCGGTGACGATAGCGCACGTTCTTGATCGCCCGCCCGCTGTGGACTTCCCCATCACTATCGACGGCGATGTTCGTCACGCCCAAATCGATGCCCAGCACATCGTCAACATCAATCGGCGCAGGAGCTTCAATCTCGCAGGTAGCAAACACATACCAATACCCGCGCACGAAGACCAAATCGCTTTCGCCGCGTCGGAACGGCAACAATGCGCGCTGCCGCTCACCACACACGAAGGGAATCGCCGCCCGACCATCCATTGTCCAAATCGAGACCGATGAGTCGGGCATGGCAAACGAGAGAATGCGATCATCAAACGCAACCGCGCCCAGCGGGCTAAAGCAGAGCGCTCATCCCAGGGCTGAAGAGACGCAAGATGTTGCGTTGCTCCTGGGTTTCCGCGCCTAAAGGCAAGCTCTCTATGAGCGTGATTCGCATCGGCAGCTTCGCACGCATCGCCCAGGTATCGACACGCGCGCTGCGCTTGTACGACAAGCTTGGCCTGCTTAAACCTGCCCAGGTCGACCCAAGCACCGACTACCGTTACTACTCGATCGATCAACTGCCGCGGCTGAACCGCATTCTGGCGCTCAAGGATCTGGGCTTCTCGCTCGATCAGATCGCCGTGGTGCTACGCAGCGAGCTATCGGCCGAGCAGCTGCGCGGCATGTTGACGATGAAGCGCGCCGAGGTCGAGCGGCGCGTGGCGGCCGAGCAAGCCCAGCTGGCGCGAATCGCGGCACGCCTGCGGCAGATCGAGCAAGAAGATGCGCTCGATACCTACGAGGTGGTGGTCAAGCGGATCGAGCCGCAGTGGCTCGCGGCTGTGAGCGGTGTCATATCCGATTACATCACGTCGGAGCCGATCTTTATTCAGCTGTTCGCTGAGATCGACGCTTACCTGGCACACAGCGGCGTGCGGAATATCGGCCCACGGATCGGGCTATTCTACGATCTTGGCACCCACGAGCACGCTATCCAGGTGCGCGCCGGAATGCTCCTGCCCACGCGTATCCCTGGCAGCGAGCGCGTCGAGATCTCGCAGCTGCACGGCGTCGAGCAGATGGCATGTGTGGTACACCACGGCCCGTACGATGAGACGCTGATCCAGGCAAATACCGCCATTCTGAAATGGATCGATGCGAACGGCTATCAGATCCGCACGCCGACGCGTGAGATCTATCTGCATTACCAGGTCAACGGTGATCCATCACAGTTTGTGACCGAGATCCAGATTCCAATAGAGGCTGATCAGGATCGCCCGAGCACGCGACCGTAATCGTCACACGATTGTGCATTCAAATGCCGCTTTGCCTGCCCTTCGACACGCTCAGGATGTACGGCAGCTATTCTGTTCTTCATTTTGTCGCTCTGCGAGCGACAAAACGAAGAACAATAAGAGTAAAGTACCGTAAATAGGGCCTATGAGAAAGCCATGAAGCAATTCGATACGATCATCGTTGGTGGCGGGTCGGCCGGTTGTGTCCTGGCGAATCGGCTGAGCGCCGATCCGAGCCATAAGGTGCTGGTGCTGGAGGCCGGGCGGCCCGACTATCTGTGGGATATATTCATCCACATGCCGGCTGGTTTGACGTACCCGATCGGCAGCAAATTTTACGATTGGTGCTACCGGTCGGAGCCTGAGCCATATATGCACAACCGGCGGATCGCGCACGGTCGCGGCAAGCTGTTGGGCGGCTCCAGCAGCATCAACGGCATGATCTTCCAGCGCGGCAACCCGCTCGACTATGAAAAGTGGAGCCGTGACCCAGGCATGGGGCAGTGGGATTACGCGCACTGCCTGCCGTATTTCAAGCGCATGGAGACCAGCCTGGCCGGCGACGATACTTTTCGCGGATCGGATGGGCCCCTGCTGCTCGAACGCGGCGCTGCCGCCGGCCCACTGTTCAAAACATTTTTTCAAGCGGTGCAGCAGGCCGGCTACCCGCTCACCGACGATGTGAATGGCTATAGGCAAGAGGGCTTCGCGGCCTTTGATCGGAATGTGCATCGCGGCCGGCGCTTGAGCGCGGCACGCGCCTATTTGCATCCTGTGATGCAGCGCCCCAATCTGCATGTCACCACGCGCGCACTGGTCTGCAAAATCATCTTCGAGGGCACGCGGGCGGTGGGCGTCGAATACGTGGTCGGCCGTGGCAAAGCCCAGAAGGTATATGCCAACGACATCATCTGCTGCGGCGGCGCGATCAACTCGCCCCAGCTGTTGCAGCTATCCGGCGTGGGGAACGCGGCCGAGCTGGAGGCGCTCGGGATTCGCGTGGTTCAGGATGTGCCGGGGGTCGGCGAGCATCTGCAGGATCACCTGGAAGTGTATGTCCAGCACGCCTGCACCCAGCCGGTCTCAATGTACCCCGCGCTCCAGTGGTATAACAAGCCCTGGATCGGATTTCAGTGGCTGTTCTGGAGAACCGGGCCGGCCGCGACCAACCATTTTGAAGCTGGTGGGTTTATTCGCAGCAACGATGAGGTGGAATATCCGAATGTGATGTTCCACTTCTTGCCGCTTGCAATCCGCTACGATGGCAGCTCGCCCACCAATGGGCACGGATACCAGGTGCATGTGGGGCCGATGTACTCCGACGCGCGCGGGTCGGTCAAAATCAGAACCGCCGACCCGACGGTGTATCCCACGCTGCGCTTCAACTATCTTTCGACCACCCAGGATCGCCGCGAGTGGGTTGAGGCGATCCGCGCCGCGCGCCATATTCTGAGCCAGCCGGCCTTTGATGCGTTCGATGGCGGCGAGATCTCGCCTGGCCCGGCGGTACAGAGCGACCAGGAGATCCTCGACTGGGTCGCGCGCGATGGCGAGACGGCGTACCACCCCTCCTGCTCGTGTAAGATGGGCAGCGACGCGCTGTCGGTGGTCGATCCGATCAGCATGAAGGTGCATGGCCTGGATGGCCTGCGGGTGGTGGATGCCTCAGTGATGCCGTATGTGACCAATGGCAATATCTATGCGCCAACGATCATGATCGCGGAAAAGGCCGCCGATCGGATTATGAATAATACGCCCCTGCCGCCGGCCAAGGTTGATTTTCACCGGCATCAACCGCGCTTACGCGAGCGTGAGCGGGTGCTCGTGTAAGCGGCTTTCAAAAAACCTGTAATGATCAACATCAATTTGATCACCACAGGCTTTCAAAAAAGCGGGCGTATTGTGAGTGCGATTCGTAACAGCAGCCACCGTTTCGACGACATCTACCGCACGTGGGTGTGGTTCCATAGCGCAGCATGATGGAGCAATGGGCGAAACGAATTCGTCTATTTTTCCGTTAGGGCGCACCTTCAATGCTCCATCTTTACCAACACTGTGGTATGATCACGTGGCGCGTTTGTATGAGCAGGAGCATATCGCTATGCCATGGTGGAAACGACAGCGTCCCTCCGTCCCGCCCGTGTCCGATGCGGTATCGCCAGCACGGGTTGAACTCATTCCTGGACAACTTGCGGTGCGCATCTATCAACCTGATTTGGCGACGCAGTACGGCACCATCGCGTGCTGGACCTACGTCACGAAGGCTTACAACGACTGCACCAGCCAGAGGTCAGTCTGACCCTGCTCCGACAGTCCCCTATGCCCTCACCGCAGGAACCGCTTCACCTCTTCGCGATGCTCCATCAGCTTGCGCACCAAGGGCGCATCGTGCAAGCGGGCGGTTGGACACAATGTGGGACGCGCAAATTCTTGGATCGCCATCTGGCGTATATTCCGGCCCAATCCATCGCCACTATCCCCATGGCACCCGACACTATTATGGCAATTTCGGTCACGGACGATGAACAGACGGCGGTTCAAGCCTTCGGAATCCTCCGGGTTATGGCGCGGCTTGGGCAGCAAGCCCGATACTATCCATGTCCGCCCTGGTCGGATTCAAGCCGGACAGGGCTTGCGTTTGCCCAAACGCACCAGGACAGCCTCCTCACCCGTCTTCCATGTATCTATCGTCCGCAGGTACGCATTCTGCGCATGCACGATCAACTCGTGATGCGATTGGCACCAGCGATTCGCCCCCACCTTGTCGAGCAACTCAATCAATTCGCTGAAAATATCCCCATCGCCTTTTTGACCGATCTTGACACGGAAGCCGATGGCTGTCTGGTCTGGGAACCAGGCCAAACGGAACCAAACGCGATTACGCCACCGGAAAGTCAGGCGCGCAGATCGGCGGATGTTTTGTCGCATGTGTACCAGAACAAGAAACCACCGGCGGACAGGTAATCGAAGATGGGTTTGTGGTCTGTTTCACGGCTGGCGAGTGGCACGCCGTCCGACAAGCCTTGCACGCCGGACAGCCCATACACGTGGCGGCAACTGATGGACGGCTTCCGCTGCATGTTGAATGGGATCGTCGATAAACCTAACCACGCCAAGCACCAGCGCGCGCCCTAACACACCCATGCAGTTGACGCCGCTACGCGTCCACAAGATCGGAGCTATTTTGATATCTGGATGCACGCGAACGTCGTTCCAATCTAGCGGCGGCGGCGCAACTGATGGGCAGGCCGTTAGCCCGCTCTGTTCACCACTCGTGTCAGTTGACTGACTGTTGAACCTGCGATAGCATAGACTACGATTGAGCAGGCCTACGTGCAAGCCGTCGTGCTTATCCTTGAGCAGCGAGAGATTTGGAGCGACGCGATGCCAACAGGACATGTCATTTTTCTCAACGGCGCGTCAAGCTCCGGAAAGACCACTATCGCCCACATGCTCCAAGATCGACTTGAGGTTCCCTATCTGCACATGACTATTGATGCCTTTTCAGAGATGCTCCCAGCGCGCTTCTTTGACCCATCCCATAACCTGAAATATCAATCAGTCTACCGTCGTATCTACTCAGAAGGCTAGTGGTACAGAAGTATCCCCGGGTTGCTATTATTCTGTCATGGTTCGCGGCCCCGGCCATGGTACACTGCCGCTTGATTGGGGGTTTTTGCAGCTCAAGTGGCTATTTGCACCAACTCAGCTATTCACATCTGACACCGACCTCGATCGTTAAAGGAGGCGCTCGACATGGAAACTGAAGAAATCGTCACGCAAACTGCAAAGATACGGTTGGACGAAAATGGCATCCTGCGGGTCACTTGCCTACCTGGGGCAACACAGACGCTGGCACAGGCGCACGAGAACATGTCCGTCGAAGTGCAGCTGAGTCGTGGAAAGCGCCGCCCTATATTGGTTGATTTAACAGGCGGGGAGGAAGCTGCGAAATATCAATCTGCCATTGCACTCCTGATCGGCTCGCCGCTCAGTCGGGTTATCGGAAATTTCTTTATCGGTTTCAATAAATCGCCGATGCCAACCAAACTGTTCACATCGGAGCCTGAAGCGCTCGAGTGGTTGAAGGAATTCTTGAGATGAACAGCCAAGCGCCAGCCAGCGATCCACGTGTTGGGCAGATCCTGGGTATCTTTTCACAACTCGCATCAGGGAATTGGGAGGAGCGAGTCCCTCCGTCGGGACAGGATGATGAGCTCGACCGGATTATGGGCGGACTGAACGGCCTCGCCGAGGCACTCGCTCAGCGATATGCCATTCTGGTTGAGAGCGAGAAGCGCTTCGAGGAGTGCTTGGATGTGATCAGCGCGATGGCGGCGCTTGATTTCAGCAAAAAAGCATCGGTGAGCGACAACGGGACGCTCCTCGACGCATTCGCCAGTGGTATTAACATGCTCAGCGAGGAGTTGGCCGTCTCAACCGTTTCGCGAGCGTATGTTGATAACATCCTCGAATCGATGAATGACGCGCTCGTCGTGATCGATCCGCAGCATGTGATCAGGACCGTTAATCACGCAGTGCTCCGGCTGTTCGGGTATCCAAAGGAAGCGATCATCGGTCAGTCGCTTGATCTGCTCTTTGCTTCCGAAGGATTGGCCGGTGAAAAGTTCACTGCGATCACGTCCAAAAAGGGGCATAGCATCGAGGAGACGGAGTGCCGAACGAAAGATGGTCAGGTCTTTCCAGTGTCCCTTTCTACATCCGCTATGCATGGTGCGAATGGTCAGATAGAAGGGGTTGTGTGTATCGTCCGCGATATCAGCGAGCGCAAGCAGGCTGAGGAAGCGTTGCGCCGGAGTATTATGCAAGAAGAGACGATCCACGCTCAGGCCGCAGCGCTGGCAGAGCTCTCCACGCCGCTCATTCCGATCAACGATCAAGTGGTGGTGATGCCGCTTGTCGGCAAAGTGGACACGCGACGGGCGCAGGATGTGATGGAGACGTTGTTACACGGTGTCGCAGCGAGTGGAGCCCAGGTCGCGATCTTGGACATAACGGGTGTACCGGTGGTGGATACGCAGATCGCTAATGTGCTGGTTCAAGCGGCGCAAGCGGTGAAGTTGCTTGGTGCGCAAGCGGTCCTGACTGGCATTCGCCCCGAAGTGGCCCAAACGCTGGTCGATCTCGACGTTGATCTCAAGGGCATCGTGACTCACTCTACCCTGCAGAGTGGTATCGCCGCGATGGTAGGACGGCGCTATGAATCACGGCGGTGGGAACGATGAGGTAGAGGAATGATTCTGACGCCTCTCATAGACCTCACATTTTGCAAAAAAGTGATGCCTAGACAACCTCTCCCCACATCTTCATTGACAGCCCTGGTATGCTGTACGACAAAAGTAGGTACCTGCTGACTATAGAAGAACGGAGGTCTCACAATGACTTCTATAACCACACTCTTTTTCGATCTCGGTGGAGTGTGCATCAGTAACGGGTGGGATCACGAGCAGCGTCAGATGGTTGCCCAAAAGTTCGGCTTCGATTACGAGTCGTTCGACAGCCGCCACCGGCAGGTAGTTGACGCACTGGAGCGCGGGCAGCTTGCCCTAGATGACTATCTCAAGTGGACCCTCTTTTACGAGCCACGGCCATTCACCCCTGACGAGGTAATTCACGAAATCCAGCAGCTTTCTACCGCTTTCTCCGAAACGCTCCATCTTGTACAAGCAGTACAGCAGACCGGCAGGTACTTGCTGGCGACGATTAACAACGAGGCCCGTGAACTGAACGAGTACCGCATCGAGCAGTTTGGTTTGCGCAACCTGTTCACCGCATTTTTTACTTCATGCTACCTTGGCCTCACGAAGCCACAGCCTGAGCACTACCGGCGTGCCTTACAGATTACCCAGCGGGTGCCGGATGAGTGCCTATATATTGATGACCGGCCAATGAACGTAGAGGTCGCCGGCATTCTGGGAATGCACGCAATCCGATTCACTGATGCTCTACAATTGGAAGCGGCGCTTCATGCGGCTGGGGTGGTATTCTGATACAAAAGCCGCCGCCACGGACGGCTCATACGATAATCTCTCGTTTCCTGTGGCCTACTCTATCTTCTTCGGTCGTCCGCCGCGCCTTTTTCGCCTTTGTATATCTTGACACTCATGCTACAAAGAAGGCATTCTGAACGGTCAATCCTCAGAGGCGTATTTCCTTACCAAAGCATTAGTTTTGGTGTGTTACATACTTGCCCAAAATAATACCCTCTTTTGTGAAGTTTGAACCTGGCCAATTTTCCTATAGAGGCTGTATAAAGTAGCCTTTGGCAAAAAACACCTGGCCATCCTTTACGACAGAGATGGTTGCGCCTGGGACGTGATTCGGCTCCATCTGCGCTGCCATGAAATGATCGATGAAGGATTCCAGTTCGGCGGGGTCCGTAAGTTCCCGTTTCTCTGGTTCCTGGGCCTGGGATGGCGCAAAGTGTTCGGCTCGAACCTGCACTGGCATCGTCGAAATCAGGCCTGCGACAAGTATGATGAGAAAGAAAACGCGAAAGGTTTTCATAGGTCCTGCCTTTCGATTAGGCCAGGGGCGTTTTGGTGTCACGCTGTCCTATCTGCTTAAGATCAATCTCCTTCGAGGATTCTCCGGTTCGTGGCGGGCATTTCGAAGTTGTTAAGAATAGCTCGTTGGTCTCGTGGTTGACCATGTTGCGGATGAGCCGCACAGTCAGGCTCCGACGTGGCGTGCGTGGCTGCTCGTATCGCCGAGTGGATGCAAGTCGAGCAGTAAGCCTGGGGTCAAAGGCTCATCCAGCGCGGTTCCACTCGTTGCTGGTGGCTCGTACCAGCGCACCCACCAGTGTCCGTCCTGCCAAAATATGTACACCGGTTGCTGAGCACCAGGGTGCCAGTACCAGCCGGTGAGACCAGCACCCCGTTGGCTCATCAGTGACATGTACCAACCTCCTTCTATAGCTCTGAGCCACATCAGCAGTCAAGTCGTGAATTGTAGAACAGGTTGATGTGTAAGAGGACGATGTGTAAGAATAAGCATGGGTGTGTGAACGGATGCCCTATAGCTTTATTGTACACCTAAAGTCAAAGCAGCGTACCACGCTTGCCGGTATGCGTATGGATACCAAACGGCAGGCGCACCCCTTTTTGGGTTGGATAGACCTCGATGACGTTTTCCGGCAGGTTACAACGGATCAGCACTGCCTGCTTTATCTGCTCGGCGAGCAATCGTGCCCGCTCCGGCGCTGCTACATCGGCGAGCGGGATGCGAATGTGCCCGCCATCGTGCCCGCCCACCACGGTTGGGCTCACAAGTCCATACGCGCTAAACCCCAGTTCAGATGCCACTTGCAAGCCGACAAGAACAGCCACTTCCCCACCCTGGTCAATGTCGAGAGCCACCTCACGCGTGAAGCCATCTCGACCGATTAGCGGCGCGGCAAAGGTAGCCCGTCCCTCCAAACGTCTTAGCTACCGTAATCCGCATCACGACAGCATACGCGCGGGCGAGGCTTGCTCGAACCTCCGGGTTTGTGAAATCAACCTTGGAAAAGTCGTACGTTGTCATCTTACTCTTCCCTTTCGCTAACACTTTCAGCTTCAAACCATCTCCAACGAAGAGATAGCAGCCCTTGAAACGTTTGCCGAAGAAGTGCGACCGCGTCTGCCGCACGCAACGTTTCAGGATAAACGTGATATTATCAAAGCGCTGCGCTTTACATTCGAGTTTGCCTTTGAAGATAGCAAGCAGATAGTATATGTCATGTGGCACAGCTATGAATTTCCGCTGTATATCGGCGAGAACGGCGCCGGGGGTGATTTTGATTCTTCTCTAAAATACTCGCCCCAGGCGTGCGGATGGGCTGGGCTTATGCGCGCCCTGAGGTGATCGCGCGGCTGGCCAAATTCAAGGCTGAAGGATCGAGCGGGCCATTTCTGACCCAGGTCATTGCGCGCTATTGCGCCGAGGGTCGGTTGGAAATGCATATCCAAGAGCTGATCGCGCTGTATCGGCATAAGCGCGATATCATGCTCAGCGCAATCGCGCGTGAGTTTCCAGCAGAAGTCACCACACTACGGCCTCAAGGCG
>WNGB01015806.1_pt1 | contig 20852 bp, 22 predicted proteins | sample 5400681 | NCBI WGS metagenome assembly WNGB01 (sample SAMN13153367, study PRJNA577476) | soil metagenome | isolation source: 115 cm soil or saprolite under grassland replicate 2 | place: USA:California | collected 2016-06-15
TGGATGACGATCTGGAGCCGCGGCCTCGAGGTCGCGGCGGTGCAATATGTGCTGACGACGCTGCTGGTGTGGCTCGGCGTGGTGTCGGAGCGGCAGCTGCTCAATGCGGTGATCACTCGCGTGCGGCCGAGGCCGAGCGACCGCTTGAGCACGCTGTTCGTCGGTCCCGCGGAGGCGTGTCGCGAGACAAGCGGCAGTGCCGCGTTCGCGCCGGACTCGGAGTACCGGACCATCGGGTACGTGGATACCCACATCCCGCCGGCGCCGGCGGCGTTGGGTCACATCGTCGACTTCGCCCAGGTGCTGCACGAGACGCGCGCCGAAGCGGTGGTGGTGTGCGGCTATCTGACCGACGCGCGATTTCACGACGTCGTGGATGCCGCGCTGACGGCGGGGTGCAAGGTGCTGGCCGTGCCGCGCAGCATCGAGATCGCCGGTGTCGAGCCGAAGCTGGTGTGGCGTCGGGAGCAGCCGTTGGTCGAGCTGACGACGCCGACGCTGCGTGGGGGGCAGTTGATCGTCAAGCGATTCGTGGACCTGATTGGCGCGAGCGTCGGTGTGATTCTCGCGACGCCGATCCTGCTCATCGTTGCTACGCTCGTGAAAGTATCATCGCCGGGGCCGGTGTTCTTCCGTCAGGACCGCGTCGGCCGTGGGGGCAGGCTGTTCAAGATCTTCAAGTTCCGCACGATGGTGGCGGGTGCGGAAGAGCATCGGGATGAGCTGCTTGAGCAAAGCATCTATCCTGATCGCCGGCTGTTCAAGATTGTCGGTGACCCGCGTGTGACTCGCCTGGGCAATTGGTTGCGGCGCACGAGTCTCGATGAGCTACCGCAGCTCTTCAACGTGCTGCAGGGCGAGATGTCGTTAGTGGGTCCCCGTCCGCCTATTCCATCCGAAGTTGATCTTTACGAGGCGCATCATTACGCGCGGTTCGATGTGAAGCCGGGGATCACCGGTCCGTGGCAGGTGGCGGGGAGAAATCAGATCACCGACTTCGAGCAAGTTGTGGCGCTCGAGACGCGCTATATCCGCGACTGGTCGCTGCTCGGAGACATCGTGATTCTCCTTCGCACCGCGGTCGTGGTGCTGCGGATGCAGGGGGCGTTGTAACTACCGTCGCACCGGGCCGAGTTGCTGATCTTGCGACGCAAAAGGTGGAATTCGCGCGTCGTCGCTCTCAACGCGTAGCGATCATCACCACGAACTTCTGGCCCGAGCGCACGGGCATCAGTCAGACGGTCGGCGAGTTCGCACGATTTCTCGCCGGTCACGGAATCGATGTCTCGGTCGCCACGGCCCTTCCTTACTATCCGGAGTGGCGCATCTGGGATGGTTACCGCTCGGCCTTGTGGCGTACGGAGCGACTAGGCGGCATGACGATTCGTCGCACCTGGCATTTCGTGTCGCCGCAACCGTCCACGATCACGCGGCTGCTGCATGAAGTCACGCTGTCGCTGTTTGGCACGCCGCGGATCCTGCAGGCGATATGGGGAGCCGACGTCGTCTACCTGGTAAGTCCGGGATTGTCGTACGCCTGCATGGGTATGCTACTGTCGAAGCTGATGCGGCGCCGCACGGTCCTGATCGTCAAGGATGTGATGCCCGATGCGGCCATCGAGCTGGGCATGTTGCGCAGCCGCTTCCTCATCTCTGTGTCGCGTGCGTTAGCGCGTTGGATCTATCGCCGCGCCGACGAGATTCATACGCTCGGCGAGGGGATGCGGCGTCGGATTACGCGGGACGTGGAGGCGTGGAAGGTGCGGATCGTGCCCGATACGATCGATGGCGCCGAGCTCGAGCCAGTGACGCCGGAGGCCAACGAGTTTCGACGTCGTTATGTGGCGGCGGGGACGTTTGCGGTCCTGCACACCGGCAACATGGGTCAGAAACAGGACCTGGAGCTACTACTGCGCACAGCGTCCCGTTACAAGGACGATCCCGGCGTGCAGTTCTACGTCTTCGGAGACGGAGCGGCGAAGGAACGGTTTCTGCGGACCCGCGACGAGCTGGGACTTAGGAATGTGTGGCATCATCCCTTACAGGACCGCGGGATGTTGCGGCATATGCTCTCGGGCGCCGACGTTGTCCTTATCAGTCAGCTGCCGGAAGTCGTGGACATCGTGGTGCCGTCCAAGCTCCTCACGGCGTTGGGCGCCGGGGCGATGATCGTCGCGGCGTGTGCCGCCGAGAGTGAAACGGCGCGGTTGGTGGGGGACAGCGAGGGCGGGATCGTGATTGACGCGAGCGACGATGCCGCATTGCACGGGGCGATCGAGCGGATTCGGGCGGGGCAGGTGGATGTGGCGCGCATGCGCCGGCAGGCGCGGGAGTTTGCGGTTCAGCGGTTTGATCGAAATGTCATCTACGGAGCGCTACTCGCGTGACTCGAGTCTTGGTGACTGGTGCCGGTGGGTTCATCGGGCATCATCTGACGAAGGCGTTGACGACGAAGCGGGCCTTTGTCCGCGGTGTGGATCTCAAGGTGCCCGAGTACGAGCCTTCCTCCGCCAACGAATTCCGGATACTCGACCTACGCCGCTGGGAGAACTGCCTCGAGGCGACGAAGGGCGTCGATGAGATCTACAATCTCGCGGCGAATATGGGCGGGATCGGCTTCATCGAGTCACACAAGGCCGAGATCATGCATGACAATGTGCTGATCAACATGCACATGCTCGAAGCGGCGCGCATGAATGGGGTGAAGCGATACTTGTACACGTCATCCGCCTGTGTGTATCCGGGCTACAGGCAACACTCCGCGGACGTGCAAGCACTTAAGGAAGAGGACGCGTATCCCGCGGATCCTGAGGATGGATATGGTTGGGAGAAGCTTTTTTCAGAGCGGCAGTGCCGGCATTACAATCAGGACTATGGGCTCGAAACTCGCGTAGTGCGGTTCCACAACATTTACGGTCCGCTGGGCACATACGACGGTGGCCGAGAGAAGTCTCCGGCCGCTATCTGTCGCAAGGTCGCGGTCGCGGCAGATGGAAGCGAGATCGAGGTGTGGGGGGATGGGGAGCAGACCCGGTCGTATTGCTACATCGATGATTGCGTTGACGGAATCCTACGACTCATGCGCTCCGATCATCGGGAACCGCTCAATCTTGGCTCAGACCGCCTCGTGACAATCAACGAGCTTGTAGAGATCGTTACAAGGATTGCAGGAAAGCGGCTCCGCCGTCGCCACGATTTGACAAAGCCACAGGGAGTTCGTGGGCGAAACTCAGATAACACACGTCTGAGAAGCGTGCTACAATGGGAACCGCCGACACCTCTGGAAACAGGGCTTGAAGAGACATACCGATGGATTCATTCGATGTTGAGTCGATCGGTTCGAGGAGACGCAGTCCCCGTGAGAAACGCAGCTCGTGCGTGACGGAACTAAGGAGACCCACGGTAGTTCGTGGATGTCAAATCCGAAGGACCAACGACATTCGGTAACCGTCTGTGGGCAAACAAGAAATCTCCCTGTACGGGGCGTCCCTCCGGGTTGTAGACAAGATTATGAACTCCTCTTAATAGAAACGATCGTTCGCCAAGCCACGCGATGATCATCCCGGCAAGTGCCTGCTCTTCGTAGAGCTCGATGAACGAACACTCCGCATAAATATGCTCGAAGTGCTCTAACAATCCCTCACAGCCTTTCAACCCTTCCAGCTCGTAACCCTGCACGTCCAGCTTTAGTAGCGCCGGCTTCTCGATCTGACTTGGGCGCAGGCACTCCGACAACGGGACTACCTGGACGACCGTCGTACTCACTTCTCCCGTTCCGGGAAACAAGGTGCTCTGAATGTCGGAAATGGGGAGCAAAGACGAGGAGTCATCGACGGCGGAGATATGCATAGTCATATCCCGTCTGCTTGGTCCGATCGCTACCGGATGCAGTACAACGCGGGTATCACCGGAGAACACCCGACGGAATATCTCGGCCGGAGTTGACAGCGGCTCGAATGAAACGATGCGAGCAGACGGGAAGCAATGTCGTGCCGCCAGGGCAAACTGTCCTCGGTTAGCGCCGATGTCCACAACGGTTCGTACGTCGCCAATGCTTCGAAGTGCTCCAACATGCTCAATGCCAGCGGCCACACGGTATCGCAGAGCCCCTAACCAGGGGCCATTGCCCGAAAAGAGCAGACGGAGAAGTTTGCGTGCCTTCAGGAGGATTTGTCGAATCGCGAGACCTCGTTTTCTGTGTGGGTCCCGTGCAAATGGGCCTCAGATCCCAGCATCTCGGCAAGGAGACTTCTCCATCGAGCGTCGTTTGCCGCGTACAGCTGGTGAAAACGCGTTATTGCCGCCTGGGAGGCCGCCGCAAACGCTGACGGATCGTCCAGCCACGCCTTGATCTGCTCGAGCGCCGCTGGCACAAACGGCTCGTCTTGATCAATGACCTTCCCGCATTCGGACGTGAGAATCTCCGGGATGCATCCACGGGCGTACGTGATGATGGGGATGCCTCGGCTCAAGGCCTCGAGAATCGCTAGCGGCTCCGCCTCGTTCACATACGAGGTTGGAAAAACCAGAACGTCTATTCCATCGAAGAACCGATCTTTGTCCGCTCCATATTGCGGGCCGACGTATTGAGTTGTTGTCAGCTTCTGTAGACGTCGGTTGACTGCCCGTTCTGTTTGTACGTCCTGGAACGGTCCCGCTACGTGCGATAGCAAAGAGAGTCCTTGCGCCTCCGTTGCTTGCACGAGATCCAAGAAGTCAAAGATTCCCTTGTCTCTAGACACGTTGCTGAAAAAACCCAACGCACCTATCACATAGCGTTGGCGCGCAGTGGTATTTGGACCTGCCAACCGCAGCCACGCGTTCGAGGCTGGTAGCACCCGTCGGACGCCGTACGTCTCACTAAGGCGTGCCGCCATTGTGTGACATAACGCAACGTGGGTCGCCCTATCCGCGAAGGCCGGGAAGTGTTAAGAGGAGTGCCAGCGCACGCAACACTTTTAGCAAACGTGGTAGCCGTACAAGCAACGATCGATTCAAGCTCGGCCCAGCTAAGTCAATCACCATGGGATCGCCCCCAGCTGCACCGAGCAACTCCTGTACTCTGGCATTCACTGCTGCCATGCCATGGACTGGAGGGGGGAATGGACCGGCCAATACGATCGTGGCCATATGTCTAATCGACGGCACTCCTCAGAACGGGTATATCAAATTATGCGAGGCTTCGCACGTACGCTAAATGGATGGTCGCCGAAGAATCAGATCAAGTATGATGTCCTACCTTGGAGGCGGACAGTGAATGGGTCAATCGCTGGCACGCTGCGCTACGTACCCTCGTGGACAGCGACCGACTTACCCATTAGTCCGGAAACCCTTTGTATGAAGTACTCCGCCTGCTTGGCAGGATCCCAAAGACTTGCTAAAGCCGTGCTCGCTGCCGACATACTCTCTAATTGACTTGAAGAGGAGGCGTGGAGTTCGAGCATCCCTTGGCACAGAGCAGACGGACGCGATTGTACTATTCTTCCGTTCACGCCATCGCGAACAAACCAAGTCGTAGCGCCACACGGATAGGTGGCGATGATTGGCAGTCCCGCTGCGGCGGCCTCGTGAATCACTACTCCCCACGCTTCGCGATGGCTAGGTAAGACAAAGGCCCTCGCCTGCCGCATCAGCAACGGAAGCTCGTGCGGCTGGACGAATCCGAGTATCTCTACGCCGCTCAAACCTGTGAGCTCATTGAGCAATGGGCCTGCTCCCCCTATCCGGAGATTCCAGGGAGTGGTGACCTGCGACTGATAAGACCGGTAGGCTTCAACCAACTGCTGAACGCCCTTTTCTGGCATTAGTCGACCGACGAACAAGAAACTTGCAGGTCGCTGATGAACTGGGATGTCGCACGCGAAGCGCTCGATTTCCGCGGCATAAAGCCCATAAAGGACATCGACATAACCCAACATGTGAGCGAAATACGCTTGTCGATCACCAGCCACGAAAAACGTGTCGATCGAGGGCTTCAGAAACCACGGAGAGCTGAGTACACCCAGGCATTGCTTCAGCGTCTGGTGCCATTGGTTATCCATGGAGGCGACTACAAAAATGCCTCGCCTACGCATCTTACGACACACGGACATGAAATGACTAAAGCCCCAGGATGACATCAGTATGCAATCAGGTCGGAAACTCGATACGAGCTCCTCCAGCCTCGTTTTGAGCCGAGTATTATCCTCTTGCGCCATCTCGCAGAAGGAAAGATCAAACTCGCCATAAGGCGCCTCCGCCGTCGCAGGCTGATAGACGAGTTGCAAGCGACAACCTTGGCGTGCGAGTTGACCAAAGAACGCCACCGTATAGCTCGCCAAACTGCTCCACAGTATGCTAATTCTCATCGCCGTCCCATGTCCCTCGATACTGTGACAACTTCGCTTTGGTCTAAACGAGGCAACACGTTTCCCCCCAACTGCCTGGACTCAAATCAAGTGAAAGGGGTCACGCCACAGGCCGGGGCACCAGTTGCGAGCGATCTGCGCAACGGTGTCACGACCGCAACATTCCCCAGATTGACGATTTAGGAAGTGCGCGCGTGGGCCAACCACAAGAAGGGTAGTCACGATTTCCCATTCAGCACAGCGTGCACGATTCGCTCGAAGTCTGCAGCCCACTGTTCCGGGGTGTGGCCTCGAATCCTTGCGGCAGATGTCTGAGCCATCCGCGCGCGTAACTTGGGGTCCTGTGCGAGCTCCCGCATGCGCGAGGCGAGAGCAGAGCTGTCTTCAGGTGGGACGATATAGCCATTCACCCCGGCGTCGATGCGATCGCGGATTTCGCCCACAGTACTGGTGGTGATCACAGGGAGTGAGCACGCCATCGCCTCGTCTACTACTAGTCCGTAGGGATCGCCCAGAGTCGGGAAGACGAACACGTCCGCCAGTGCGTAGTACCGCGGCAGTTCGCGCCTTTGTTTGAATCCGGCAAAAACCACATTGCGAATTCCACGGTCCGCGCAGGTCCTCCTAAGTTCGGCTTCTTCGGGTCCGTCACCGACAAGCAACAGACTTACTTCGTCTGTCATCTGGCGTTGTACAGTCTCGAATGCATCGAGCAAGTGTCTCACGCCCTTGGGCCACCACAAGCGGCCGACATAAATGAACGTCGTGGACTTGAGGCCCAGCGCCCCGCGGTGTTGCGTTCGTTGGAGTCGTGCTGCGGCAGAGCTCGCGGCAAAGTGAGAAGTATCTACTGTTTGCCTGGCGAAGAAGATGCGCTCGGCCTGGGCGCCGTATTGCAATGCGAACTGTCTGCCTTCCTCTCCCGGCGTCTCAATTGCGTCTGCGTGTCTAAACATGAACCGCTTTAGCGCGTCCTTGACCGGGTTGCGCGACACCCAACTGTCGTAGGTCTTCAGAACGCGAAAACCGGCCTTCGCGCCCCGCAACTTCGCGACGCTCCAACCCACCACGAACACGGGTTCTGCGTACAGGCTCACCAGTAGGTCAGGCCGTCGACCAAAAACCGGGGTTGGCCAATGGAGCTCGCGTCCGGCGAGACGTGTAATCGGGAGGAACCGATGGCGAAATCGCCAGCTGCTTTCCTCTACATCCCAGCTCCGGTCTGGTTTGACGCGGTCATTAAACCAGGCCTCGAACTCGAACCCCTTCTTGTCGGCGAAAGCATTGAAGCGTTCCACCATGTATGGCGCTGGCGTGTTGTTCCAGTAGACGACGAAGGGGGGTCGCGTCACTTCACGCAACTCGCTGCTCTCCGTACCAGGACAGCCGTTTCCGATGCATGGACTAGTTGGGGCCCGAAACCAAGGAACCGCCGCTTTTCGTAGCCAAGATCGTCGAACGCAAGCAACGCGCGTCGATCATCGGGGCGATCAGTGTTGTCATAAATGATGAGCCTCGGCGCCCACGGAGGGGCGACCTTTGTCAGCACCTTAAACACGGCGGTTCGATCACCCGGCGAGTCAATGACAACAACATCGTATGGCTCATTGTTGGCGATTGCCTTACTCAGCATGTCTGAAAATGTGTCAAGCGTACCACGGGTTTCGATGATCTCTACATTTGAGAACTGGCACCTGAGCACTTCCGAGCGAAGAAGCTGACTCCATTCCTTAGATTCCTCAATGGAATGGACCACGTCACATCGTTCTGCAAGCCACAATGACGAATATCCGGAACCAGCTTCCAGTAGGCGATCGGTTGACCGGATCTCCCTATTGATGAGACCAATCGCATCCCAAACCCACCACGGCTGGACCACTCGGCGCCCGGTGATCCAAAATCGGAGCCACGTCCACGCGGCTGGTACCAGACCCGGCAGAGCTCTCAATCCACAAAACTCGCCAGCCTGGGTGTGAAGCCGGGTAGGGCGGGTTTCATCTGCGCGGACAATCTTCTCCACCAGCTTCATGCTAGTACTCCTGCACCCAGATTCGACGGATCGTTAATCCATTGCCGCAGGAGTTCGACCGTTCGCGTACGATAAGCTTGCCAGGTGAACTCGAGTGCACGTTGGCGTGCGTTGCGACTCATCTCCATTCGCAAGTCGGGATCCTTACGCAATGTCTGGAGTTTCTCGACGATCGCGTCCACATCGCGCGGCGGTACGAGAAAACCGTCGACACCGTCGCGCACCACATCCCCTGGTCCGTTCGGCGTCGTAATCACGGGCAATCCACTAGCCATAGCCTCAAGCACCGCGATGGGCATGCCTTCGACGAGAGTTGGAAAGACAAACACATCTGCCTGGCGGTACACCTCGCGCAGTTCGGTGCGCGGGAGATGCGGCACATGTCGAAAAAGGTGTCTGTACTTCGCGAGCGCCTGCCCGTTGCCCTGAATTTGCCCCACAGCGGTCAAGTGGTCGCCCTGAGCTTGGAGTTGACGCATGGCTTCGAGTAAGTACGAGATTCCCTTGCGCTGACCGATTTGGCCGACGAAAAGCAAGCGCAACCTCTCAATTTGCCGACGCGGATTCTTGGGCGGCTCAAACAGGCTGGTGTCGGTGCCGTAGGGGATGGTAACGATCTTTTCGGGTGGTACTCCCTCCCCAATGAATGAGAGGCGCACGAAGTTTGAACCGACAAGGATACGATCCGCTAGGTCGATCTCGACATCGAAACGGCGTTCAAGCCACCTTGGCCGCTGATGACTGTTGAGAGTATCGGCGAACGTGGGCTGCTGTTCGGCCTCTTCCAGCAAGTAGCGGCGCGTAAAGCGATGATGGGCAAGGGGGTAGTTTAGAACGCATAGAATCCCCTTGGCTTTGGCCTTCTCGAAGACAGGTTCGGCACAACCCCAACTCGCGACCACGGCTCGTTCGTCGGCGAGCCAACCCGCTGATTTTTGCCCGACCGAACGGGTCAGGGCATACGATAATAGTTCACGGATGTCTTGGTATCCAAAACTAGAATGAGGAAGACGGGCATGCGCAGCCCTCAGGAAGTCTAGGATTACAGCTACCTCGCGGACGTGTGCAATTGAAAGCGGCCTCGGCATCCGACGCCGTCCGATGTAGCGCGCAAAAGGACGCCCTAGCCCCGGCAGGTGAGCAAATCGTTGTTCCCACTTTCGCTCAAGATTCGCATAGGGACGCACATAGACCGACAGCAATCTTGCTTCAGCAAGCCCGGCTGCAATGTGGTCGAGCTCCGGCGAGGACGTGTTTACGGCAAGGATCATTTGCGTCCGTATTCACCGGACACGGATGTTGCGCCGACACGACGATGCGTCGACCGTTCGAAACTCAGTCGTGTTAACCATAGCAGCAGGACGACTGGGATAAACAGAAACAGCATTCGCGATAACGTGTCGGGAATGGTGCCGCGCATCAGGATTACGACAAAAGCGAGGCCCATGGCGTATATCATCTGAGCGACCGGCTCAATGCGACTATCCCAAGCATGCCCAAGGCGACGGTGACATACGCGGTGTCTGCGTAGAAAATGCCTATTATGGAGAAGGCCGGTGACGCACGTGATGTCGCGTAATGTTGTGGCCATAGTGCGTTAACAATCACGTCATTGGATTCGAGCGGCTTGTTAGGCCACACCAGTCGTGGCACTGCACGAATGAGCACATCAGTTACGGTTGCCCCGTGCTGAAATGGAGTCCTTTCTGGTATTACCAGTAGCTCGTTGGCCATCGCGTCGAACATCTCGGCATCGGACCCTCCCAGAATGTCCAACGCTTGATCCACGGGTGAAGTCAACGCGGTGACCAGACTCCCTTTGAAATCTCGTTGCACTTCTGCATTGCGCACTTCACGCAACCATCCGAGCAAAGCCACGCCAACAACACCTCCAACGATAAGCGTCCGAGCTCGCGGCCGGCGCGATTTCCATAAGTACCAGAACACCGGGATCGCCAGCGCCAGAGGGAGCAGATTGCTGCGGGTGCCCTGTGCACCATATAACAGTAGGAGGGACAGGGTAGGAGGCAAAAAATACAGCCAGTAAATCTTTCGGCTGGTCACAACAGCCACCGCAAAGAAAACGAGCGAGGCTGCCCCCCACATCAAGATTCCATTATAGAAGTATCCCGTAGATCCTAGAAAGAGATCGTTATTCGAGTGCTGGCGGCCCTGGAGAAGGACGAGCACAAGACCGAGCCCCCCCTGCTGCGCGAGAAAGGTCCCGAAGAGAACACCGCCCATGATCAGGTACAACCAACCAGCGAGAACGGTGCGTTGTGGACGAAGAGGCGGAGGTGCCGGCAGATAGCGCGACCACGCTGCGGCCACTGGAGCAAGATAACCGAGCTGAAAGAATAGAACGCCTATAAGAGCGACGAGGAGTGCCTCGTCGAACGTCGGTAAGATATCGTAGTACCTCTGGTGAAAGGCTCCGGCGGTGATCAAATCGTTAAGCGGGCGCCCGACGAACATAACGGCAAGAGCGATGTTGGCGACGATCAAAGGCTCGAGCAGGTCCAACCGATGGTTGATTGCGCGCCACAGAGAGCACAATAGCGGACAATAGAACCGCACGGGCGGTTAGTCCCGCGACGTAGAGAATGAACGATAGGAGCAGCCCGAGGACAGCGGCGTAGACTGCGGCTGTGGACGAGTGGTTGAACCCGTTCATTGATAGAGGTTCGTTCTATCCGGGATAGAGGTTCGTTTCATCCGGTGCAAGGGGCGCCAGAGCTGCGGTCTCGGTGCTCTGGCGCTCTCGGCGCCGTCCAACAATCGAGTGATCCCGCAGCACAGCTCGTGCTGCTACAAGCAGGGCGCTAGCGGATGCCAATCCGACCGCTATTGCTGCCCCGTTCACCCCTTTAGTCGGAACTAGCACGAGAATCGCCGGGACCCCTACGGCCAAGCTCGCTAACTCCGCGGCTGTCCCGCTGAGGGGCCGACCCATGCCTCGCAAGCCATCTGCCAGCACACGATAAACGGATGCGACGATTGCACCAATCAACAAGAGGCGCAGAGCGGTGGCCGCCCCGACGAAGGCGGTTCCGTAGATGAACCGAATCAGGGGCTCGGCCCAGATAAGTCCTAGGGCAGCCGTACTGAGCCCAAGCAGTAAGGCAACTACGACGAAGCGAGTGATCAATTGGCGCTGAGTCGCATGGTCTGGACTCTTGGCGACCTCGGGCATTACCACCATCCCAAGCGCGATACCCTGTGCATTGATTAGTCCGGCACCTGAGAGAGCTGCTACATAAAGACCGAGGTGATACGGTGTCAGCAACACTGCCAACAGCAACACGTCCACTCGTAGGCTTGTGAATGGCTGTAACGTACCCAGATGGGCAGAGAGGCCGTACCGGATATCCCGGCGCAGCGCGGACAGATCGAATAGTCCTCGCTCATTGTGTGAACGCCGGAGTATCCCGGCGATCAGAATCAGCGCCAAGAGAAGCGTCACCAAGTTGCTAAACAGGTTGGCTGCGAGAACAGTGCCAACAGACATGTGATCGGTTGCGAGGAGAACACCAAGCCCCAAGAGATAACTAGCGGGTACGCAAAGGCGGACAGCGTTGAAGCCACTATACCTGCCCAACCCTTGCTGTATAGCATTCGCATATAGCGTCAACAAATTGAGAGGTAGATAAAGACAGAGATAGGGCACTCCGAGCTGCGACGTTCGGTGTGGGTGTTCGGAGAGCGCCAGTTTCAGCACGAGCAGCCCGACAAGGATGAGTGCCGGCCATTGTACGAGAACGGCAAGAACCCCATTGCCTAGAAGCTGCCGAATCCGGCTGGGCTCCCGCGCGGACGCATAAGCGTACGCCACGGGAAGGCCGAGATTCCCCAGGTACGCCAGCATCGAAACCCAGGCAATTATTGCTGCCAGTTCCCCGCGCCCACCAGGGCCGAGAGAACGGGCAACCACAATTCCTGTTAGCAGTCCAAGAATCTGAATGCCGACTTGGGTGCCGAGCGTCAGAAACGCGCTCTTACGCGCCATGTTTCGCTCTAAACTTGCGACGCACAGTTATTAAGCACCGATGATAGAGACATTGTGAGTGTCAGCATTCTTGATCGAAAAAGAACGACTTCAATCACGTGCGTGCGCCGACCAGCCACTATTCGTCTCGACGACCCCGCAGGCGAACGAGCCGTCCGAGGTCCGCACGAAGGCCGGCGAGAAGCCCGCTGAACTCGCGGTAATCGCCCTCATTAGCGCGACGCAGCCGTTCGGTGTGGTCAGCGCTGAAAGCGACGATGATCGCCAGCGCCCCCCCCAGGATGAACGCGATCGCGGTGAGTAGCGTCCGACGCGGCTTGGATCGCACTTTCGGTGGCACAGCCCGGTCGATCACGGTAATGACCGGAGTGTCGTTTACCTCCTCAATCCGCGCCGTCTCGAACTCGCGCGTCAGAGTGAGATAGACCTCCTGTCGGATCTGCACCTGGCGTCGGAGTCGGTCCTCCTCAACGACGAGTTGAGGAGACTGCCGCCACGAGCGGTTCCGCTCGTAGAAGATCTTGAGGGTTTCCTCCGCCTGGCGTAGGTCCTGCTCCGCGTGCGGTAACTGGGCTTCGACGAACTTCCTCCGCTCTCGCGCCTGAGATTTCCTGGTCTGAGCATTGAAGTCGTTGAGATAACCGACGAAGGTGTTGGCCACGGACGCCGCGAGCACGGGATCACGGGATTGAACGTCTAGGCGGACGATCCCCGTCAGGCGCTGCACCAATACGTCGATCTGGTCTTCGAGCTTCCGCCGGGCTCTGTAGAGGCTATCACCGAGATCGCGGCCATCAACTTCAAGCAAACGGTAAAGTGGCGCCGAGTCAGGTGGATTGCGGGCGGACTGGGGGTCGGCGAACCGAGTAGTGAGCACACGTTCCAAAAGCTCCCGGCTCTTCAGCACCTCGGAGTAGAATTCAGGCGATTGGCTGGCCTCGCCCCCAAATGAGATGCCGAGCTGACCAGCGAGACCGGCAAGGCCAGCGGGCACGCGCGCGCCAGCCCCGGACGACGCCTGCGGCACGAATGCCGCGGTCGCTGTGTACGTAGGGGGCACGAGAAGTGACACGACCGCCGTTCCGACGGCAACGGCGATGGGCAGCCCGAGCACAACCCGCCAGCGTCGAAGTAGCACGTTGACGAGCTGGAGGAGGCCAACCTCGTCCTCCGGCCCTACTTGGTTGGACGGCGGCCGCACTTGGGTGCGGGGTTGTTCATTGGACTCGGTCACAGTGCCGCGACCTCGGGTGAGTGCAAAACCATCCAGAGATGCGACGCGCAGATCGTTTCCATGTCGTGGTTAGTGGAGCCCAGGCGCTACCTCCTTGCGACCACGATAATCGCAATCGTGCTCGCCAGGATTTGGGCTATCGAGCCAAATAGCGACACGTAGTCTGTCTTGGTTTGTTGAGGGTCTCTATAGGGGACAAAGATCTCGGAGCCCGGCCCGGGGGTGGGGTTGCTGCTAACGAACAAGAACCTCTTTCGCGTTCTAGTCTCGCCGTTCGCTAGACGGACGCTGACCCCGCCCTTATTCGCCCTTTGACTGAATCCACCGGCTGCCGAGAGGTAGTAATCCAGTCCCGCCCCGCGCCGGAACAACACGCTTCCCGGTGAATTGACGGCACCGACGATTTTGACACTCGGCTGGTACTCGGGAATGTTCACCGAGTCGCCCGGCTGTAAGATCATGTTGTCTCGCGCCGAATGGTCCTTGAGTGCCTTGGGGAGATCCACGTTGATGCGTCCTGCGTCAGCGGTCGCCCGAATAAACCGAATGCCCTCGGGATACGCCTGCGGTGTGAGGCCACCAGCTCGCTCGAGCAGGTCAGTCAGACGATCATCCTTTGCTCGGAGCGCATAGTTCCCGGGGAAGCGCACCTGGCCAGTAATCGTGACGGTGCGCTGCAATTCGAAGTCGGGTTGCCGGAAGATCAAAACGTTGTCGAAGGGCTCCAGCGGTACATCCGCCGCCGTTCCCGTCGCAGGGAAGGCGACCCCGGGTGGACCGATGTACCGCCCAGCTGAATCGCGTTCGAACAGATACGTCGAATCGAGAGGCACTCGGATCGTGGTGGCGAGCTGACCCTTTGAACGATCTGCGGGCAGGCGGGCAATTTCCGCCTCGCGAAGATCCGCGCCGATCGTGGGACCGCGGGCCAGGACCATCAGCTGTCGCAATGTCATTCCGGGTCGCCAAGGATACGAGCCGCCTTGCTGCACCATCCCTGTAATCCCCACCACGTACTGGTCAGCAGCATCCGCGAGCGGATCTACGTGTACTTGGTCGCCATCCTCCAGCTTGAACCTCGGCACGGTACCGCCGTTCAGCGGGACGTCGATTGCTACACGAGCAGTGGTCTGTGGACCCCGTTCGTCGGCCGGCAGAACCCGCTGCACCTTGACGCGCTCGAGCGCGGCATCCGGCCGAAAACCACCCGCGGCCTTGACCAGATCAACCAGCGTCTCTCCATCCTTCAGTTCGTAAACGGCAGGTCGCAGCACAGCTCCGGTAATGCGGACGCGCGATTCATGAATTGGCACGAATATGACGTCGCCCGTCTCCAGCCGAATGTCGCTGCGCGTGTCGCCCTTGAGCAGGTAATCGTACATGTCCAGCGTCGCCACCGTCTTACCCAGACGCTGCACCTCAATGCCCCGAAGCTTGGCGCGCTCGGTGACGCCCCCGGCCGCGTACAATGCGGTGAAGACCGTACCAAGAGCACTGAGCTGATAGGCTCCTGGCTGCGCAACCTCGCCCACAACGTATACCTGGTTTGCTCGCACATTGGCGACGGACACATCGAACCGCGTCGTGGCATTCGGACCGCGCCGCACACCCGAATACACCCGGCCCAGACGTGTGTACAACAGGTCGCGCAACTGATCGAGCGTCAGATTGGCGACGTATACTTGACCGACCTGTGGAATGACGAGGAATCCCTCACGGGTCACCGGGAGACTGTAGGCGAGCTCGACATCGCCGGTGATGATCAGCACGAGGTTGTCTCCAGGACCCAGCTTGTAATCGCTCGGTACGGGACCCGCGAGCAGTGGCAGGAACTGAGTGGTCGTACGTTGAAACACGTCCACGCCAAACACGTCGCTGGGCGCACGTCCCGGAATCCGGATCAACCCGGTATCGAGCGTGACGAGCTGCCCGCCGATCGGCGCAAGTCCGAGCGCGTCGATGGCGTTCAATTCCATCTGACCAGGTATGGCCTCGCCTTGACCGGGCGTAGCCGAGCCGAGGTATGCGTCCAGGAGGTTCTGCGCGTAGCCGCTCGCCTGGAGACGGGCGCGCACTTGCTCGGCGGACATTCCGGATTGACGAAGACGGGCCCTGATGACGTCAGCGAGACCGGGCTGCTGCTGAATGGCCTGCTGGAGAGCTTCCCGCGCCTGTGAAGGCGGAGGCAGATTCTGCGCGGCAAGACTTGGCGCCAACGCCGCGAGCGCCATGAACAGTGCAATCCTCATCTACTTCGCTTTCTCCCAAGGGCTCAGAATTTGAGGCAGGCTAACTTGGGCGCTAACTAATGGCGGGTCAAGTTCTTAAACAGGACTTGCTGGTGATAGCTGATAAGCTATCGTGCCATGGCTTCCCCGCGCGAAAACGGCACGCTGAGCGGTCGCCGGGTTAGGGTGTCTCCTTCCAACGATAACAGTTTCGTCGGATGAGCACGGATGACCTGACTGTGCTCCGGCGTTCAAGGTCACAATCTGTGACCTTAAAGAGCGGAGCCCACGTCAAGGTCCACCTGCATGAACCCGGCACCCTCCGCGCGAAAACGATGACACTTGGCCCGCAGTCCCGCCCGAAATTGACCCGTCACTCTCGCCGAGCCCATATTGTGCCAATGGCGCTGCACGTGCTCCGGGGTCCCTTCACCGTCGAGTCCTACCAGCGGCTCGCCGCGCTGGGCGTGCTTGGCGCGGACGAGCGCGTCGAGCTCATCGCCGGTCAGGTCGTCGAGATGACCCCCATCGGCGACCGTCACGCGAGCTGCGTCCGGCGCCTCCACGACATCTTGGCCCGCGCTGCCCTCAACGTCGCGATCATTGACGTGCAGAACCCCGTGGTGCTCGGGGCACGCGACGCGCCCCAGCCGGACGTGGCCGTGCTCGAGCGACGGGCGGATCGTTACCGGCATCACCCGCGCGCGCGGGACATCCTGCTCGTCATGGAGGTCGCCGACACCACGCTCGCCTACGACCGCGACGTCAAGATCCCCCTCTATGCCCGCGCCGGCATTCCCGAGGCATGGCTCGTGGACCTGACCGCCGAGCGCATCGCCGTCCACCGGGAGCCGCATGCCGGTCGCTATACCCACGTCGGGTCCGCCGGCCCCGGCGACTTCCTGACTCCTGTGCGCCTTCCGGACGTCACACTGGCCGGCACCGACATCCTCGGGTAGCGCTGGTCATGCTGAAGGATATCGTAGAGGTAAAACCCCTGGGTGGCCACCGGCTCTACTTGCGCTTCGAAGACGGGGTCGCGGGCGAGCTGGATTTCGCGAGACGGCTGTGGTTTGAAGGGGTCTTCGCGCCTCTGCGCGATCCCGCCGTCTTCGCCCAGGTTCGCGTCCACCCCGAACTCGGCACCCTCGCCTGGCCCAACGGGGCCGACCTGGATCCCGATGTCCTCTACGCCGAGCTATCAGGAACCACTATCGGGGTCCCCCCCGCACCGACCCGCCGACCTAGCTAGCACACGCAAACCGGAGCAGTACCGCAGCTACTGCTGATAACTAAAGACAGGCAAAGTGGTTAAGCAGCACTAGCAAGTGATAGCTAATTAGCTATCATTCGTCATGCCCACAGCAGCCACGCTGCTGCGCCAAGCCCGTACCCGTGCCGGTCTCAGCCAGCGCGCCCTCGCAAAGCGGGCCGGCACGTCCCAGTCCGTCATCGCACGCATCGAAGCCGGCCTCACCAGCCCGACCTGGGATACACTCGAACGCCTCTTGGCGGCGGCGAATTACGAAGTGAGCGCTCAGGTCGAGCCGCGCGTCGTGGTGGGATCACACATGCTGGAGGATGTGCTCCGCATTTTGCAGATGACGCCGGAGCAGCGGCTCGAAGAAGTCCGCAACGTGAGTCGCTTCCTCCATGAGGTCCGCCGTGGCTGAAACGCGCGCGCCGGTACCACTCGATCCCGAACGGATCCTGCGCACACTGAACGAGCATAAGGTGCGTTTCGTGCTGATCGGCGCGCTCGCGGCGCGACTCCAAGGCTTCCCGCGGCTCACCGCCGACGCCGACATCACGCCCGCCAAGGATCCCGAGAACCTGCAGCGCCTCGCCCGCGCCCTACGCGCGCTGGATGCCCGCATCTACACCGAGCAAATCCCCGAGGGGCTGGCATTCGACTGCAGCCCCCAGATGCTCGCCCGTGCCGACATGTGGAATCTGATTACGTCCGCGGGCCGAGTCGACGTCGCCTTCCAACCCTCCGGCACGACCGGCTACGACGACCTCGCCCGCACCGCGGTGCATTTCACTATCTACGGCGATGAGCTGCTGGCGGCCCGCCTCGAGGACATCGTGCGCTCCAAGGAGGCCGCGGGGCGCTGGCAGGATCGGCAGGACGTGGAAATAATTCGAGAAATGTTGAAGCGTCGATGATGCGCAGGCCGTAACCTAACCCCTTACATTACTTGGCAGAGGGAACATCGGAGGTGGGTATCAGCTACGTAGAAGGAACCGTCCGCGGGCCGAAGGGCACCGAGCGCGTCAAGTTCCTCATCGATTCCGGCGCGATGTATTCGCTGCTCCCCGATCCCGTCTGGCGGCGCATTGGACTCACCGCGACGCGCGACGAGCGATTCTCGCTCGCTGACGGCACAACGATTTCGCGCCCTGTCTCCGAATGCCACTTCGCGCTCGCCCAACGCGACGGCCACGCGCCTGTCATCCTTGGTGACCCGGACGACCCGGAGGCCCTGCTCGGCGTCGTGACGCTCGAGAACCTCGGTCTCGTGTTCGATCCGTTTCATCGCACCCTGCACCCGATGCGGATGTTGTTGATCTAGAAGAGCGGCTTACAACTCTACGCCGCACGCTTCGCGAGCCCTGACACCGAGATCAAACGGTGATGGACGGGATCGACGGCGAGCAGGTATTCCTCCAAGGTGACGACTCCGAGGATCGGCTCCGAGCCCGGTGGTGCGAATACCACAATCGTGGGTTGCTCGTGGCGCTCCTCGAGTCTGATCTGCACCCACGCCACCGGGTAGCGTTGGTCGCGCCCATCGGCCAACTCGAAAGGCCACTCCTGCTCCGGACTGACGCCGAGACGTTCGAGCACATCTCGCGGGATCCACGTAAAGGTGGAACCGGTGTCGACGAGGGCCCGCAACGGTTCGATGCGTTCGCCCTTCGCACGCGCGATTTGGATGGATACGCGAAAATCGCCCACTCCTGAATCTGACGTGCTGTGACCAGGAAGTACTAACCGTTTCATTGCGGCCTCCCATCAAAAGGTACTGAATTTCCTGAGCCCACGCGGCGTTCGATTGATGACGCTCCGAGCGCGAGCACGCTCCACATTGACTCGGCATTCTCGCCGAGCCGATATTGTGCCGATGGCGCTGCACCTCCTCAAAGGCCCGTTCACCGTGGACACCTACCAGCGGTTGGCCGAGCTGGGGGTCTTGCGGGAGAACGACCGGGTCGAGCTCATCGCCGGACAGGTCGTCGAGATGAGTCCCATCGGCGATCGCCATGCGAGCTGCGTCCGGCGCCTGATCCAGCTGTTCGCGCGGTCCCACCTCGAGGCCGCCATCGTGGACGTACAAAACCCCGTCGTACTCGGCGAACACGATGCGCCCCAGCCGGACGTTGTGCTGCTTAAACCCCGGCCCGATGCCTACCCTCGGCATCCCCGTGCCACAGACATCCTGCTGGTCATTGAAGTGGCCGATACCACCCTGGCCTATGACCGCGACATCAAAATCCCGCTCTACGCCCGCGCCGGTATTCCCGAGGCGTGGGTCATGGACATCGCGGCAGACCGACTTGAGACCTACCAGGACCCGGTTGCGGGGCAATACGTCCGCGTCCGTACCGCGTCGCGCGGTGACGTGCTCACGCCGCTCCAATTTCCCCACCTCACGTTCGCGGCGGACGAGATCCTGGGGTAGGGGAGGCGCCGGCGTTTCTGCGTTAGAGGCGTCCCGGAACCGGTATAAGTGCCTCGTGCGGCGGATCCGCGGCCAACCCGAAACACGCGAGCGTTAAGCTCCCCACAACGGGCTCAGAACCCGACGGCGCAAAGACCACGAGAGACCGCTGTTCACGCGTTGCGACGCGCATGTGAATCCATCCGGCTGGGTATGTCACCTTACGTCCATCGGAATGCTCGAATGGTATCTCACGGTCAGGCATCACGCCGATGGCCTCCAGCCAAGCTCGTGGAATCCACGTGAATGTGGACTCGGTATCGACGCGAGCCCTCAGGGGAGCTGAGAATGCCCCTCCAGGGGAGCCGAGCTGGATCGTGATCCAGAAGTCGGTCCCGGGCGACGTGCTGCCACCAGGGTAGGGTAGTCTACTCATCGCGTTCCACAAGAGGATCTCACCGAATCTACGCTCGGCGCAGTCCCTTCCTCAAGTGCCACGGCGTTTTTCCGGGAGCGTGCGCGCTCGATTGATGAAGGATGTAACCGAGACGCGAATGAGATTGACTCGGCCCTTTTCCCGAGCCGATATTGTGCGCATGGCGACACTCCTCCCCGGCCCGTTCACGGTCGAGATGTACCACAAGCTGGGCGAATTGGGCATCTTCCACGAGGACGACCGCGTGGAACTGCTCGACGGGCAGATCGTCGAGATGAGCCCCATCGGTCGCGCCCACGGGGCGTGCGTCTATCGCCTGAACAATCTCCTGGCGCGCCGCACGAGCGGGGACGTGGGCGTCAGCGCGCAGAACCCCGTCATTCTGGATGCGCGCTGGGAACCACAACCCGACATCGCGCTCGTGCGGCGTCCCGGTGGATTCGGCGGAGCGTGGCTCCCCACGCCCCGGGATGTGTTCCTTATCATCGAAGTCGCGGACACGTCCCTCGAACACGACCGAAACGTGAAAATCCCGCATTACGCTCGCACGGGCATCCCCGAAACCTGGCTAGTTGACCTTCAGGGCGACGTGATTACGTGCTATCGCAGACCAGGCCCGGATGGTTACGCTGAGAAGATCACGATGACACGCGGCGCAATCCTACGTCCACTCGGCGCCCTGGAGGTTGCAATCAGCGCGGAGGAGATTCTCGGGTAGGCCGTCAGAAAAGTGGCTTGTACACCTCCGCCGTCAGTGACGCCGTCTTCTGCCACGTAAAGTGCCGCGCCCGCGCCCAGCCGCGCTGAATCAGCTCCTCCCGCTCGTCCGAGTCCTCCGACAACCGCTCCAGCGCCTCCACGTAGCCACTCGGATCTCGGCCCTCCACAACGATGGCCGCGTCACCCG
>WNGB01004639.1_pt1 | contig 20847 bp, 13 predicted proteins | sample 5400681 | NCBI WGS metagenome assembly WNGB01 (sample SAMN13153367, study PRJNA577476) | soil metagenome | isolation source: 115 cm soil or saprolite under grassland replicate 2 | place: USA:California | collected 2016-06-15
AGGCTGTCAAGTGGCCACGAACCTTGTCTTAGCACATTTGTGAGAAAGGTTGAGCCGCAGGGGAGACTGGTGAATGCATTCTGAAGCGTTCGAAGCTACTGACGACTGACTACTGGCTACTGACTACTGCTCTAGACACCCGCCCCGACCTGCCCGTTGGCCCAGGCGATCCGCGGGTCGATCCGCCGCACCAGGCGATAGGCCAGCGGGCGAAAGCCCTGGCGCGGCCAGAAGCGCGCGGCGAGCAGGTTGGTGCTCCGCCAGTCGGTCTCGCAGTAGCGGTAGCCGCTGGCCCGCGCCTGTGCCAGCCCGTGACGCGTCAGGGCCGTCGCAATCCCGCGGCCGCGCGCCGACTCGCGCGTGCCCGCCACGCTCATCCGCGCGCAGCCCTCGGGGATGAGCAGCGCGTCGGCGGCCGCCTCGATCGGCCAGTAGCCCTGCGAGCCCACCGCCTGATCCCCCACGAAGGCCAGCCACACGACGACGGTGGGATCGTCGACCAGCTCGGCCCAGCCCTCGCGAGTCTCCGCCTCGCTCTTGGGCAGGTGGATGCCCCAGACCGGCGCCTGCGTCTGGTGGCGCCAGATGATATCGGACAGATCGGCGAGCGTCGCGCGGTCGGCGGGGCCGGCGCGGCGGATGGCGATGCCGGCCGGAATGTCCGGCGCGTCGCGGTCCAGGCTTTCGAGATCCAGCAGTCCGTGGACCTGCTCGACCCCGAAGCTGAGCGCGAACCAGGTGTGTACCAGCGCCGGGTCGGCGATCGGGATGACCGTAAAGTGCGCGAAGCAGCCGTAGTCGACCCAGCGCGCCCCAAGTGCGGCGTACAGGTCGCGGACGAGCTCCGCATCCTGGTCGGGCGCGAGCGCGCAGCCGGCCGGCCGAACCCAGCCCGATCGCCCCCAGGTTGGCTCGATGACCGTGTCTCCAATCAGGTAGCCCAGCAGCCGGCCGCCCTGCACCGCCGCCACGCCGCTGGCCCGCGCGCGCCGCCACGTCGTCTCGACGGCGGCGCGCGCCGTGTCCGGGTCGGAAAATCGCGGCGGCAGCTCGGGCAGGACCGCGCGGTCGCGCTGGTGGCGCTGGGCCAGCAGCGCCGCCGCGTCGAGGATCATGTCGTCCTGAAAGGGCAGAATGTCGATCGGCATAGAATCACTCCTTCTATCCAGGCGCGGCCGCGCGGCGTGTCGGCCAGCTGGATGGGCTGCGCGAAGACCCTGGGCTCGCCGTGTATTGTAGCATGGGACCAGGCGGCAGATGTCTACCGCGAGGCGGCACGACGCAGCAAGCCGCTGCCCATGCCGGCTGCTGGGGTGGTAAAATGGACGGCATCGTCCGTCTGAATCACCCGGCGGTGCGCGAGCGCCGCTCACCGGTTGCCAGTCGGCGTGCCATGGCACGCCGCAGCGAGCTAGAGGGACAATCGCCGATGATCGACCAGGCTGTCCCGCTTGTGCTCTTGCTCTTTCTATCCGCCGCCGTTGCGACGGCCGTGGGGCTGCGCGGCTGGTCGTATCGGCCGACCCCCGGCGCCGTTCCGCTGACGCTGCTGATGGTTGGCCTGGCGGTGTGGGCGGCGACGTACGGCCTCGAGATCGGAAGCGTCACCCTCCCGACCATCCTCTTCTGGGATAACATGACGTTCTTCGGGATCGTGCTGATCCCCACGGCGTGGCTGGCGCTGGCGCTTCAGTACACCGGCCGCGCCGGGCTGCTGACGCGCCGCGCCTGGGTGCTGCTGAGCCTGGAGCCGCTGCTGGCGCTGCTGCTGGTCTGGACGGATAGATACCACCATTTGTTCTGGGCCACCAACCGGCTGGACACGCGCGGCGCGTTCCCGGTGATCGATCAGACCTACGGGTTCGGCTTCATCGCGCACACCGCCTACTCCTACCTGCTGCTGCTGCTGGGCTGGCTCCTGTTCCTCGAGGTGTTCGTGCGCGGGCCGCCGATCTATCGACCTCAGATCGGCGCCGTGCTGATCAGCGCGCTGCTGCCCTGGCTGGCCAACATCATCACGCTGCGGGGCGCGGTGATGCCCGCGTTTGATCTGACCCCCTTCGCCTTTGCGCTGGCTGGCCCGATCATGGCCGTGACGCTGTTTCGCTTTCAGCTGTTCGAGCTGGTGCCGGTCGCGTGGGGCACGGTGGTCGAGCGGATGAGCGACGCCGTGATCGTCCTCGACGCGCAGCACTGCATCCTCAATCTCAACCCGATGGCGCAGCGCCTGCTCGACCGCGCGCCGGCCGACGTGCTCGGCCAGCCGATCGGCCGGGCCTTCGCTCCGCTGGCGGAGCTGCTCGGCCGATCGGCCGGGCCAATCGATAGCGGCGAGGAGATCGGGCTGGGGGAGGGCGCCGCGACGCGCATCTTCGACCTGCGGATCGCGCCGCTGCACACCCGCGCGCGCGTGCGCCACGGCTGGCTGCTGGTCTTGCGAGATATTACCGAGCGCAAGCAGGTCGAGCCGGCGCTCGCGCAGGCAAAGGCCGCGGCCGAGCAGGCCAACCAGGCCAAGACGACCTTTCTGGCCAACATGAGCCACGAGCTGCGCACGCCCCTCACCGCCATTATGGGCTACAGCGATCTGCTCCAGGAGCTGCTGCCGACCCGCGGCGCGGAGGATCTGGTGCCGGATGTCGCCCGGATCAATATGGCCGGCGGCCATCTGCTGGCGCTGATCAACGATCTGCTCGATCTGACCAAGATCGAGGCGGGAAAGATCCAGCTCTACCGTGAGCAGATCGCGATCGGCCCGGTGGTGGAGGATGCGGTACGGATCAGCAGGCCGCTGATCGATCGCAATGGCAACACGCTTCAGGTCCAGTGCGACGACGATCTCGACGCCATTTACACGGACCGGATGCGGCTCCAGCAGATCCTGCTGAACCTGCTGAGCAACGCGGCGAAGTTCACCGAGCGCGGGACGATCACGTTCAGCATCGTGCGCGAGCAGGTCGACGGCGCGGCCTGGGCGCAATTTCGCGTCGCCGATACCGGGATCGGCATTGCGAGCGACCAGCTGCCACGGCTGTTCCAGCCGTTCACGCAGGTGGATGCGGCGATCGCCCAGAAATACGGCGGCACCGGGCTGGGGCTGGCGCTGAGCCAGCGGTTCTGCCAGATGCTCGGGGGGTACGTGACCGCCGAGAGCGAGCTCGGGAAAGGGTCGGCGTTCACGGTACACCTGCCGATGTCGGACGTGGATCGCAGCGCACGGGCGCTCAACGGCGACGGCGCGCCCGCTCCGGATCGTCTGCCCGAACCGATCGCGCGATAGCCGGCGCCCGCGACCCTGCCGGCGCTGAACGCGGGCGCGCCTTAAACTATAGTCTTTCAGAAGCTGCGAAAGCGCACCTCGTGAGCGGCCGATGCGAATGCTACTCCGACAATCGCTGCTGGCGCAGCTGCTTGGCGGCTACCTGCTGTTCGTCGCCATCCTGGGCGGCGGCGGCCTGGCCCTGAGCAGCATCGTCCAGCGCCAGCTCCGGGCCGGGGTGCAGGCGGCCGACCTGGCGCTGGCGAACGCGATCGCGCTCGAGACCGCCACCAAGATGGAGCAGGCCCGCACGTCCGTCACTGCGCTGGCCGGGCTCGACGCGGTGCGGCGCGGCGATCAGCCCGCCATGCAGCGCGAGTTCGCCGCCTTCAAGGCCGCGCGCCCCGACCTCGACCGGGTCTACTGGCTCGACTCGGCGGGCGTGCTGCGCGTCTCGGTGCCGGGCGAGCTGCGCACGCTCGGCGTCGACTACTCCGACGAGCAGGTGTTTCGGCGCGCCCAGGCGATCGATGGGCCTTTCGTCGAGCCGGGCGTGGTCGACCCGACCACCTACCAGGGCGTGGTCGTCGTCGCCCAGCCGGTGCGCGACCAGGGCCGGCGGCTCGCAGGCGTCGTCGCGACCAACCTGCTGCTGGTCGACCTGAGCGCGCCGCTGCGCACGGTGGTCGCGGATCAGTCGCGCCAGGGCCAGCCGCTGCTGATCAGCCTGGTCGACAACCACGGCCAATTGATCGCGACGCCCGAGCGCGAGCGACTTCTCCAGCCGGTGCTGGACGAGCTGCCCGGCGCGCGCGAGGCGCTCGCGGGCGCGGCGACGACGCGGATCGGGCTGGGGCCGCGCGATCAAGACTGGCTGTTCAGCTCGGCGCCCGTGCCGGGCGTGGGCTGGGCGGTCGTCGTGCAGCGCCCGACGGCCACAGCCCTGGCGGCGGAGACCAGCGTGCAAATCTGGCTACTCGCGGCGCTGGGGGTGATCGCGATCGGCGGGCTGCTGTTCTGGCTGGTTCTGGCGCGGCGGGTCATCCGGCCGCTGCAGCAGCTCGCCGGGCGCTACGCGGCGCTGAGCGGAGCGACCGCGCCCGCGCCATCTGCGCCGCCGCCGCCGGCCCGGCGCGCCGACGAAGTCGGCACGCTGGCGCGCACGCTGCACCAGCTGGAGGGCGATGTCGCCACGCGGCCGGCAGAGCTGCGGACGCTGCTCGACACCTCCAGCGCCGTCGTCGGCACGCTCGATCCCGGCGCGGTCGCCGCCACGGTCATCCGCGAGGTGCGGCGCCTGGTGGACGTGCAGGCGGCCGCCGTGCTGGTGCCTGACGAAAGCGACGCGCTGCGGGTGCTGGCGAGCGAGGGCCGGGCCGACTCCTACGATCAGTCGATCCACATCGCCCCCGACGACGCGAGCTCGCCCTCGGCGCTGGCGCTGCGCAGCGCCGAGCCGGTCCAGATGATCGCGGGGCGCGACGAGCCATTTCCGCCGGCATCCTACGCCGCGGGCTTCCGCGCGCTGCTGGCCCTCCCAATCGTCAGCCGGCACGTCGGCGGGGTGGTGCTGCTGGTCTCGCGCGTCGAGCCGCAGCCGTTCAGCGAGAACGAGCTGGGGCTGCTGCTGACCTTCGCCAACTACGCGACGCTGGCCTGGGAGCACGCGGTGCTCTACGAGCGCAGCGACGAGCGGCTGCGCGAGGTGGCGAAGGAAAACGAGCGGCTGTACCACGAGGCGATGCAGGCCAGCCAGTTCAAGAGCACGCTGCTGGCCGCTGTCGGCCACGAGTTGCGGACGCCGCTCGCGGCGATCAAGGGCCACGCCTCGACCCTGCTGCAGGACGACGTCGCATGGTCGCCGGATGACCAGCGCCATTTTCTCCAGACGATCAGCGACGAGGCCGACCGGCTGGCCAGCCTGGTGAGCAGCCTGCTCGACCTGTCGCGGCTGGAGGCCGGGCTGCTGCTGCTGCACCCGGCGCCCTGGCCGCTCGACCAGCTGCTCGACCAGGCGCTCGGGCGGCTGTCGCAGCCGATCCCACGGCTCACGCGCGCCATTCCGCCCGACCTGCCGCCGCTCGCGGTGGACCGGCCGCGCGTCGAGGTGGTGCTGCACAACCTGCTCGCCAACGCGCTGGCCTATGGCGAAGGAGGCGTGTTGGTCACGGCCGAGCGGCAGAATGGGCAGGTGACGGTGCGCGTGTGCGACGACGGTCCGGGCGTCGCGCCGGACGAGCTGCCCTATATCTTCGAGCGATTCTACCGCGCCCGGCGCGGCGTTCAGCGGCGCTCCGGCGGCACCGGGCTCGGCCTCGCGATCTGCAAGGCTTTCGTGGAGGCCCACGGCGGCGCGATCTGGGCCGAGAGCGACGGCCACGGAACGACGATCAGCTTCACGCTGCCGATAGCCGAGGAGTCAGGAGTCAGGAGTCAGGAGTCAGAAGCGATCAATGCCAATCATTGACCTCGCGCGGGCGCGGGCGCTGCCGGTCGAGGTGTTCGAGTCAGGAGTCAGAAGCGATCAATGCCAATCGTTGATCCTCCAAGAAAATCATTGACACTCGCGATGTTATTCTGACTCCTGACTCCTGACTCCTGTATTCTCTCAGGAAGGGATGGCGATGCAGTCGAAGACGATCCTTGTCGCCGAGGACGAGGCGACGCTGCGCGACTTCGTGAGCCGCAATCTGAAGGCGCGCGGCTTCAACGTGCTGGAGGCGACCAACGGCCTGGAGGCGCTCGCGCTCTGGGAGACCGAGCAGGCGCACCTGCTGATCCTCGACATCATGATGCCGCGGATGGACGGGCTGGAGGTCTGCCGGCGCGTCCGCGAGCGCTCGACCGTGCCGATCATCGTGCTGACGGCGCTCGACGACGAGCACGATAAGGTCACCGCCTTCGGCCTCGGGGCGGACGACTACTTGACCAAGCCGTTCGGGGTGGCCGAGCTGCTGGCGCGTGTGCAGGCCGTGCTGCGGCGCAGCGACTGGACGCAGCAGCCCCCAGCGCCGCGCGCCCGGCGCTTCGGCGATCTGGAGGTCGACCTGGACGGCCACGTCGTGCGCCTGCGCGGCGGCGAGATCAAGCTGACGCCGACCGAGTTCGCGCTGCTGGCGCACCTGGTCGGCAACCCTAATCGCGTGCTGACCCACCGCATGCTGCTGCAGCGCGTCTGGGGCGACCAGTACGGCGACGAGCCGGAGTACCTGCGCGTCTATATGGGCCGCCTGCGCCGCAAGCTGGAGGCCGACCCGGCCAACCCGCGCCACTTGCTGACCGAGCCGGGCGTCGGGTATCGATTCATGCCCTAAAGCAGGAGTCAGAATACGGGAGTCAGGAGTCAGAATGTTCAACGTTGATCAATGATTTCGCCGAATATTCTGACTCCTGACTCCTGACTCCTGACTCCTGACTCCTGACTCCTGACTCCTGCGTTCTTTTTACGCCATTTTTATACCTCCCCCCTCCTCGTTTACGCCGTTTTTACGGCGGCCTGGTATCTTACGTCCATCCAATCCACCGCACATCCCACCAGCGACAAGTAGCAACAATCACTGAAAGGACACAAAGATGCAAGCGAAGAGCGCAGCGTTGGCCACGACAGGCCGCAAGCCCCTGTACACGCACCTCTACTTCCAGGTGCTGGTCGCGATCGGGATCGGCGTGATCCTCGGCTACTTCTACCCCACGCTGTCGACACAGCTGAAGCCGCTCGGGGATGCCTTCGTCAAGTTAATCAAGATGATGATTGCCCCGATCATCTTCTGCACCGTGGTGGTCGGCATCGCCAAGATGGGCAATATGAAGGAGGTCGGCCGGGTCGGCCTCAAGGCGCTGCTGTACTTCGAAGTCGTCTCGACACTGGCGCTGGCGATTGGCCTGGTGGTCGTCAATGTTGTGCGGCCGGGCGCCGGGCTGAATGCCGACGTGAGCACGCTCGACACGAAGGCGATCGAGACCTATGCTTCGAGCGCGAAATCGTTGACGGCGACGGATTTCCTGCTGCACACCATCCCCGACACCGTGGTGGGCGCGTTCGCCAATGGCGAAATCCTCCAGGTGCTGCTCTTCTCGGTCCTGTTCGGCCTGGCGCTGTCGCGCTTCGGGCAGAAGGGTAAGGTGATCGTCGATCTGATCGATCAGCTCTCGCACATCCTCTTCGACGTGATCGGGGTGATCATGAAGCTCGCCCCGGTCGGCGCCTTCGGCGCAATGGCCTTCACCGTCGGCAAGTACGGGATCGGCACGCTCTTCTCACTGGGCAAGCTGATGGCCTGCGTCTACATCACCTGCTTCCTGTTCGTGTTCGTCGTCCTGGGGCTGATCTCGCGCTTCACCGGCTTCAGCCTGTGGCAGTTCCTGCGCTACATCAAGGAAGAGATCCTGATCGTGCTGGGCACCTCGTCCTCTGAGGCCGCGCTGCCGCGGATGATCACCAAGATGGAGAACGTGGGCTGCGCCAAGCCGGTGGTCGGGCTGACCATCCCGACCGGCTACTCCTTCAACCTGGACGGCACCTCGATCTACCTGACGATGGCCGCCGTCTTTATCGCCCAGGCCACCAACGTGCCGCTGACACTGGGGCAACAGCTCACGATCCTGGCCGTGCTGCTGCTGACCTCCAAGGGCGCCGCAGCCGTGACCGGCGGCGGGTTTATTACCCTGGCGGCCACGCTCGCGACGATTGGGACGGTGCCGGTGGCGGGCCTGGCGCTGCTGCTGGGGGTCGACCGCTTCATGTCGGAGGCGCGAGCGATCACCAACCTGATCGGCAACGGCGTGGCGACGATCGTGGTCGCCAAGTGGGAAGGTGCTCTCGACACGCAGCGCATGCGGTCGGTGCTGGCGGCAGAGACGGACGCGGAGGCGCAGGAGCCGGAGGCCGTGGTCGATGCGCAGCCGGTGGTCGCGCTCCAGGTGCCGGAGCTGCAGAGCTAAACCGGCAGCGAATCGCTCAGTCCAATCGCACCAATTCGCGCGCCGCCTGCATTCGCAACCCTGGGCGGATCGCCGGCGGCGCGCAATCGTTGGTCAGCCAAGCCTCTCAGTAGCTCAAAGCTGAGAGCTCACGCTCAGAACAGAATCTGATACAAGGAGACGACAATGTTTTCATCGAACACGGTTCGAGATGCGCATACAAGGCAGGAATACCTGGAGGTGCCGCTGGCGGGGCGGGCGCTGCTAAGCGATCCCTTGCTCAACAAGAGCAGTGCGTTCACCGAGGAAGAGCGGCGCGAGTTTGGTCTGCTGGGCATTCTTCCGCCGCACGTATCCACGATCGAAGAGCAGCTGGAGCGCACCTACGCCAATTACCGGCGGAAGACGACGGATCTGGAGCGGTACAACCACCTGATGAGCCTGCAAGATCGGAACGAAACCCTCTTCTACCGGCTGCTGCAGGAGCACATCGCCGAGATGATGCCGATCATCTACACGCCGACCGTGGGCGCCGCGTGCCAGCATTACAGCCGCATCTTCCAGCAGTCGCGCGGCCTGTATATCTCCTATCCCGAGCGGGCCGAGATCGACGCGATTCTCGCGGGCGCGCCCTACCCCGACGTGCGGGTGATCGTCGTGACCGACGGCGAGCGCATCCTGGGCCTGGGCGACCTGGGCGTGGGCGGGATGGGCATCCCGGTGGGCAAGCTCGCGCTCTACACCCTCTGCGCGGGCATCCATCCGGCGACGACGCTGCCTATTCTGCTCGACGCAGGCACGAACAACCAGGAGCTGCTGGACGACCCGCTGTATCTCGGCTGGCGTCACGAGCGCGTGCATGGCCAGGAGTACGACGATTTCGTCGAGGCATTCGTCCAGGCAGTGATGCGCAGGTTCCCCAACGCCGTTCTCCAGTGGGAAGATTTCGCGAAGCACAACGCGGGCCGTCTGCTCGAGCGCTATCAGGATCAACTGTGTACGTTCAACGACGACATCCAGGGCACGGGCGCGGTCACCCTGGCCGGCCTGCTTGCCGCGGTTGAAGTCACCGGCTCGAAGCTGGCCGATCAGCGCGTCGTCATGCTGGGCGCCGGCTCGGCCGCCACCGGGATCAGCGATCAGATCGTCCTGGCTTTGCTGCGCGAGGGCTGCTCGGAAGAAGAGGCCCTCGCACGGATCTGGATGATCGACAGCGGCGGCCTGTTGCAAGTGGGCCGGACCGATATCGAGCCGGAGAAGCTGAAGTACGCCAAGCCGTTTGAGCGCGCCGTGGGATGGTGCCCGGCGGACCCAGGCCTGATCACTCTCGAGGACGTCGTGCGGAGCGTGCAACCGACAGTCCTGATCGGCACGGCGGCGCAGCCGGGGGCGTTTACGAAAGAGATCGTCCGCGAGATGGCCCGGCACGCCGAGCGTCCGATCATCTTTCCACTCTCCAACCCGACGTCGAAGAGCGAGGCGGCGCCGGCGGATCTGATCGCGTGGACGGACGGGCGGGCGCTGGTTGCCACCGGCAGCCCCTTTCCGCCGGTGCGGCACGCCGGGCGGCTGATCAACATCGGCCAATGCAATAACGCGTTCATTTTCCCCGGCGTCGGGCTGGGTGTTCTCGCGTCGAAGGCCCGGCGCGTCACCAACGCCATGTTTGTGGCGGCGGCGCAGGCGTTGAGCGAGCACTCGCCGGCGCGGCGCGACCCGACGGCGTCGCTCTTCCCGGCGCTCGAGGACGTGCGCGAGGTCTCGCGGCGGGTGGCGCTGGCCGTCGGGGCCGAGGCGCAGCGCACAGGTCTGGCGGAGGCGACGTCTCCCGAGGAGCTGGCGCGGCGGGTGGAGGCGACCATGTGGACGCCGCGCTATCTACGGTTGAGGCACAGAGCCGGCTGACACGAGTCTCATACGTGTCGATCGACGAAGACCCACGAAGGGGCACACATAGACTCTTCGTGGGTCTTCGTGGATTCTGCCAATGGCGAGTCAGCGCTGGTTCCAGGGCTTCATCGGGATGAGCGACGGACGCTCGGCCACGCGCGCCGGGAAGACCGTGTACTGCCGGCCGTCAGGCTGGAGCTGCTCGATGGCCATCGGCCTGGCGCTGTTGACGCCGCGCGCGTCGAAGGCGATCGGGCCGAAGAAGGTGTTCACCGACAGCGCGCTCAGCGCGTCGCGGATCGCCGCGCGGTCCAGGCGTCCCGCCCGCTCGATCGCGCGCTGGTAGGCGATCAGCGACGCCGCCGAGCAGGCCGCCGTGTAGGGGATGGACTTGTACTGCGGGTAGCGGGCGGCGAACGCCCGCGCGAAAGCCGTGGGCGTGCCCCACAGATCGTCTCCTTGGTAGTCGAGCGCGCTGGTCCACTGCGTCGCGCCGAAGACGTAATCGGCGTCGCTCCTCAGCGTCTTGCGAAACTCCGGCGACGATGGCCCGACGCTGAACCCGATCGCCCGCGGCGCCAGGCCGAGCGCCTTGGCCTGGCGCATGATCAGCAGCGCGTCCTGCAGGTGGGTCGCGCCGAGCAGCAGGTCGGGGGCCTGCGATTTCACGCCGGCCAGCTGGCCGCTGACGTCCTGCGTGTCGGCCGGGTACTGCTTCCGCGCCACGACCGTCAGGCCGCGCTGGCGGGCGTAGGCAGCCGCACCGTCGGCGGCGGCGCGCGCGAACGGGTCGTCGGCGTAGAGGATAGCCACGGTCTTCAGCGGCGGCTGTGCCGCTGCGGCGAGTTCGACGATGCCGTCCAGGTAGCGGCTGGCCGGCGTCATCACGCCGAAGGTGTAGCGGTTGCCCGGCGTGAAGATGCCGTCCGCCGAGCCGTTCGCGACGACCAGCGGGATCTGGTGGCGCTCGGCGACACGCGACGCGGTGGCAGTCGGGCCCGAGCCATACGGACCGAGCAGCAGATCGACCCTGTCTTCGGCGATCAGCTTCTCGTAGAGCTCGGCCGCGCGCTCGGGGCGCGACTCGTCGTCGTAGTAGCGCAGCGCCACCTGATACGCTCGCCCGCCGACGGTGATGCCGCCGCGGGCGTTGATCGCCTCCACGAACAGCATGTAGCCGTCGCGCGTGTACTCGCCCTCCTTGGCGGTCTGCCCGGTGATCGAGATCGTCGCGCCGAAGCGGATGACGTCACGCCGGCTATTTGTCCCGGGCAGACCGCAGGACGCCAGCAGCAGCGGCAGCGTCAGGAGCGTCAGCCAGGGGTATCGTCGCAGCATAGCGTGCCCCGCCCACGTGAGAGCGATCGATCGTCGGCAGGTGTAGCGTAGCGTTTTCTGCGCACCTTGTCAACCACGCTTGACAAGAACCCCCTGGGGGTATATCATAGGCGGCGTTATGAACAACGTGCCTGGTAGCTTGTATACGCTGCGCCGTCGCACACGTCGTCCGACCCGTGAGGGTCCAGAGGGCGGCTAGCGCGTGCGCGGCAACACTTGCACCCGCGCCCAGCCGGCGCGAGAGATCGTGACGATGCCCCTGGACCAGTAAGGGTCCGGGGGTTTTTGTATCTGCGGGGAGCCAGAGATGATCAAGGTCGGAATCTACGGGGTGACGGGCTACGCCGGCTACGAGCTACTGCGCTGGATCGGGCGCCACCCGCAGGCGCGGGTCGTATTTACGACGTCGGAGTCGCAGGCGGGCAAGTCGCTGGCCGCGGTCTTCCCCGGCCCGCTCGACACGCCCTTGATCGCGCCCGACGACGCGCCGCTCGGCGACGTCGACGTGGTCTTCCTGGGGCTGCCGCACGGCGTCGCGGCGAGCGTGGCCAGGCGCGCGCGCGCAGCCGGCGTGCGGGTGATCGACCTCTCGGCCGACTTCCGGCTGCACACTGCCGAGGAGTACACGCGCTGGTACGGCCACACGCACGCGGCGCCCGAGCTGCTGCCGGCGCCCTACGGATTGCCCGAGCTGAACCGCGCCGCGCTGCGCGACGCGCCGCTGATCGCCAACCCCGGCTGCTACCCGACCAGCGTGCTGCTCGGGCTGGCGCCGCTGCTGCGCGCCGGCGCGCTGGCCGACCGGGTGGTGATCGTGGACGCCAAGTCGGGCGTCTCGGGCGCCGGTCGTGCGCCAAAGCAGAATACGCACTTCGTCGAGGTCAGCGAGAGCCTGGCGCCCTACAGCATCGGCCGGGTCCACCGGCACATCGCCGAGATGGAGCAGGAGGCCGCGCGGCTCTCGGACGGATCGGCGCCGCAGATCATCTTTACCCCGCACCTGCTGCCGATCAACCGCGGCATCCTCTCCACGATCTACGCGCGCATCCCCGAGAGCTGGGACGAGCCGCAGGTCCGCTCGCTCTACGCCGAGGCCTACGCCGGCGAGCCGTTCGTGCGGCTGCTGCCGGCCGCGCAGCTGGCAACGATCGCCCACACCGCGCGCACCAACCTGTGCGCGATCTCGCTGACGCTGGCCCAGCCGGGGACGCTGATCGTCGTCTCCAGCGAGGACAACCTGGTCAAGGGCGCGGCCGGGCAGGCAATCCAGAACATGAATGTGATGTTCGGGCTGCCCGAAACCGAGGGACTTTTATAAGCGGGAATTCAGGAGTCAGGAGTCAGAATAGACAATATCAGCGTTTCACAGTGTCTTATCAATGTTTTATCAGCGGATCATTCTGACTCCTGACTCCTGAATTCTGACTCCTTTACAAAGCTATGACGACATTGGTGCTGAAAATCGGCGGCAACGAGCTCGACGACCCAAGCTTCGTCGGCGAGCTGGCGCGGGTGGTGGCCGGGATGCGCCCGGCGCCGGTGCTGGTCCACGGCGGCGGCAAGGAGATTGGCGTGATCCAGCGGGCGCTCGGCGGGGAGCCGCGCTTCGTGGCCGGGCTGCGCGTGACCGACGAGGCCGCGCTGCAGGCGGCCGAGATGGTGCTGTGCGGCAGTGTGAGCACCCGGCTGGTCGCTGCGCTGATCGCGTTCGGCGCCGACGCACAGGGACTCTCGGGCGTCGACCGCGCCCTGATCCGCGTCGAGCAGACCCGGCACCCCGAGGGCGACCTGGGCCGCGTCGGGCGGCCGGTCGCGGTGCGGGCCGAGGTGCTGCGCGGCATGATCGACGCCATGGTGGTGCCGGTGATCGCGCCGATCTCGCTCGGCCCCGACGGCGCCTACAACGTCAACGCCGACGAGGCCGCCGGTGCGGTCGCGGCCGCGCTCGGCGACGCCGAGGTTGTCTTCGTGACCAACGTGCCGGGGGTGCTGGCTGGCGGGGCGGTCGCCCCGCGCCTGAGCGCGGCCGAGATCCACGCGCTGATCGCCGACGGGACGATCGGCGGCGGGATGATCCCGAAGGTGCGGGCGGCGCTCACCGCACTAGAGGCGGGCGTCCGCTCGGCGCGGATCACCAACCTGCCGGGGCTGGGGGCGGGGACCGGGACGGTGATTGTTGAAGGTTAGAACGTTTGCAGGTTGGAACGTTCTAACGTTCTAACCTTCCAACCTGCTAACGCTCGAACATGATGCAAAGGAACGAGGAATGATCACACGGGTCGCCGAAGACCAGGTCTATATCGCGGCCATGCCGGCGGGCGCGCCGCTGGTGCGCCCGGCCGGCATGGCGGACGCCCACACCATCGCGGAGATCGTCAACGAGCACGCGCGCCAGGGCCACCTGCTGCCGCGCAGCCCGGAGAGCATCCGCGCCGGCCTGCAGAACTGGCTGGTCGCCGAGTTCGGCGGCGTGGTGGTCGGCATCGGCTCGCTGGTCGAGATGAGCCCGACGCTGGTCGAGGTGCGGTCGCTGGCGGTGCTGCCGGCCTACCGCAGCTACGGCGTCGGCGGGCAGATCGTGCTCGGCCTGGTCGAGCAGGCGCGCCAGCGCGGCATCCCGATGGTCTTCGCCCTGACCCGCGCGGTGCCGTTCTTCGAGCGGCTGGGGTTCGTCGTGACCGACCGGGAGCGCTTCCCCGAGAAGGTCTGGCGCGACTGCGTGATCTGTCCGCTGCTGCAGCACTGCGATGAGACGGCGGTGGTGATAGAACTAGACAAGGAGACAAGGAGACAAGGAGACAGGGATCTATAGCGATCTTCTTGTCTCCCTGTCTTCTTGTCTCCTTGTCCGTGGAGAAGAAATTGGTGGCAAAGCACATTCACGCGCTTCTGGCGCTCGAGGACGGCACAACCTGGCCCGGCGTGGCGCTCGGCGCGATCGGCGAGCGGGCCGGCGAGGTGATCTTTAACACGGCGATGACCGGCTACCAGGAGGTGCTGACCGACCCCTCGTACTACGGCCAGATCGTGGTGATGACCGCGCCGCACATCGGCAACACCGGCGTGAATCTGGAGGACGAGGAGAGCGCGAAGCCGTGGCTCTCGGGCTTCGTGGTGCGCGCCGCCAGCCCGCGGGCAAGCAGCTGGCGCGCGACCGCGTCGCTCGACGACTACCTGCGCGAGCACGGCGTCGTCGGCATCGCGGGGGTGGATACGCGCGCGCTGGTGCGGCACATCCGCGAGGCCGGCGCGCTGCGCGGCGTGATCTCCTCGGCCGACCCCGACGCGCGCCGCCTGATCGCGGCCGCCCGCGCCGCGCCCTCGATAGAGGGGCTCGACCTGGTGCCGTATGTGACCTGCGCCGAGCCGTACCACTGGGCGCCAGGGGCCAGGGATCAGGGATCAGGGATCAGGGAGTGGTATCAACATGCTGACCCCCGACCCCTGACCCCTGATCCCTCGTTCCACGTGGTGGCCTACGACTTCGGCATCAAGCGCAACATCCTGCGCCTGCTGGCCGAGCGCGGCTGCCGCGTCACTGTGGTGCCAGCGGCGACGCCCGCGGCCGACGTGCTGGCGCTGGAGCCCGACGGCGTCTTTCTCTCGAACGGCCCGGGCGACCCGGCGGCGGTGCGCTACGCGGTCGCGGCGGTGCGCGACATGCTCGGTAAGAAGCCGGTGTTCGGGATCTGCCTGGGCCACCAGATCCTGGGGCTGGCGCTGGGCGGCACGACCTACAAGCTGCGCTTCGGGCACCACGGCGGCAACCAGCCGGTGCGCTTCGCCGACACCGGCCAGGTCGAGATCTCCAGCCACAACCACGGCTTCGCGGTCGAGCCGAAGTCGCTGCCGGAGGGCGTCGAGGTCACGCACGTGAACCTGAACGACGGCTGCTGCGAGGGCCTGCGCGCGCGCGACCTGCGGGCCTTCAGCCTGCAGTACCACCCCGAGGCCGCGCCGGGGCCGCACGACGCGGCGTACCTGTTCGACCGATTCGTGGCGCTGATGGATGCCGAGAAAACCTAACCACGAAGGCACGAAGACACGAAGGATTTGCAGCATTATGACCACGAAGGCACGAAGACACGAAGGACATAAGTTAGATGCGTAATTATTCCTTATCCGAGCGAGAGGAACGTCTTGCTACCGCCATCGTGAACGCTGCATATACAGTTCACAGAGCGATTGGTCCCGGATTACTGGAGAGCATCTACGAAGTTTGCTTCTGCCATGAGCTGACAAAACAAGGGCTATCGGTACGGCGCCAGGTCGTTCTTCCGATCACCTACGACGGTATCAAATTCGACGAAGGACTGCGTCTTGACGTACTGGTGGAAGAACTGGTTATCTGTGAGCTGAAAGCTGTCGAGGAGATAAATCCTGTTTTCATGGCGCAACTGATCAGCTATCTCAAGCTTGCTGGCAAGCGTATCGGTTTCTTGATCAACTTCAATGTACCTATCATCAAGGGCAGTATTAAGCGAGTTATTCTCTAAACTTCGTGCCTTCGTGTCTTCGTGGTTATAAGGAATGAAGAATGCCCAAGCGCACTGACATACATACGATCCTGATCATCGGCTCCGGCCCGATCGTGATCGGCCAGGCCTGCGAGTTCGACTACGCCGGCGTGCAGGCCTGCAAGGTGCTGCGGCGCGAGGGCTTCCGCGTCGTGCTGGTCAACTCGAACCCCGCGACGATCATGACCGACCCGCAGTTGGCCGACGCGACCTACATCGAGCCGCTCACACCCGAGATCGTCGAGCGGATCATCGAGAAGGAGCGCCCCGACGCGCTGCTGCCGACCGTCGGCGGGCAGACCGGGCTGAACCTGGCCATGCAGCTGCACAAGAGCGGCGCGCTCGATCGCCACGGCGTCCGGCTGATCGGCGCGTCGCCCGACGCGATCGACCTGGCCGAGGACCGCCAGCGCTTCAAGAACGCGATGCTGGCGGCCGGGCTGGGTGTGCCCGAGGGCGACACCGTGACGAGCGTCGAGCAGGCGCTGGCGCTGGCCGAGCGGATCGGCTACCCGGTGCTGGTGCGGCCGTCGTTCACGCTGGGCGGCAGCGGCGGCGGCATCGCCCGCGACGCGGCCGAGCTGCGCGATGTGGCCGACCGCGGCCTGCGCGCCTCGCCGGTCACGCAGGTGCTGATCGAGCAGTCGGTGCTGGGCTGGAAGGAGTTCGAGCTCGAGGTGATGCGCGACAAGGCCGACAACTTCGTGGTGGTCTGCTCGATCGAGAATCTCGACCCGATGGGCGTCCACACCGGCGACTCGATCACCGTCGCGCCGGCGATGACGCTGACCGACCGCGAGCTGCAGCGCCTGCGCGATATGGCGAAAACCGTCATGACCACCGTCGGCGTCGAGACCGGCGGCTCGAACGTGCAGTTCGCCGTGAACCCGCGCGACGGCGCGCCAGTGGTGATCGAGATGAACCCGCGCGTCAGCCGCTCCTCGGCGCTGGCCAGCAAGGCCACCGGCTTCCCGATCGCCAAGATCGCCGCGCTGCTGGCGGTCGGCTACACGCTCGACGAGATCCCCAACGACATCACCAGGGTCACGCCGGCGTCGTTCGAGCCGAGCCTGGACTACGTGGTGGTCAAGATCCCGCGCTGGGCCTTCGAGAAGTTCCCCGGCGTCGACCCGACCCTCGGCCCACAGATGAAGAGTGTCGGCGAGGTGATGGCGATCGGCACGACCTTCCCCGAGGCGTTCCAGAAGGCGCTGCGCGGGCTGGAGATCGGGGCGGTGGGGTTTGGGCATAGGAGTCAGAATTCAGGAGTCAGAATTCAGGAGGGCAATGATAAGCAGCGAAACGCTGGAAGCGATGACATTCTGACTCCTGACTCCTGGCTCCTGACGACTCCGCTGCCCGGCCGGATCTTCGCGGTGGCCGAGGCGCTGCGGGCCGGCGCGACAGTGGAGCAGGTGGCCGCGGCGACCGGCTACGATCCCTGGTTTGTCGACCAGATGGCCGGCCTGGTCGCGATCGAGGCCGAGCAGGCCGGCCACACGCTGGACAGCCTGCCGGCCGACCTGCTGCGCGAGGCCAAGCAGCATGGGTTCTCGGACGCGCAGATTGCCGACATTCTGCAGGGGTCAGGGGTCAGGGGTCAGGGATCAGGGGCTGTGTCCGATTCCCGACCCCTGATCCCCGACCCCCGACCCCTAACCGAGATGGACGTCCGCGCCAAAAGAAAGTCGCTCGGCATCGTGCCGGTCTACCACCGGATCGACACCTGCGCGGCCGAGTTCGAGGCGCACACGCCCTACATGTACAGCACCTACGCGACCGAGGACGAGTCCGAGGTGACCGATAAGTCCAAGGCCATCATCCTGGGCGGTGGGCCGAACCGGATCGGCCAGGGCATCGAGTTCGACTACTGCTGCGTCCACGCCTGCCTGGCGCTGCGCGACCTGGGCTACCAGACGATCATGGTCAACTGCAACCCCGAGACCGTCTCGACCGACTATGATACCTCGGACCGGCTGTACTTCGAGCCGCTGACGCTGGAGGATGTGCTGAACATCTGGGAGAATGAGAATAGGGGTCAGGGGTCAGGGACTAGGGGTCAGGGATCAGGGGTCAGGGGTCAGGGACTATTGGAAGGAGTCGATGATGACCATCCAGACATACCGCGACCTGACAGTATGGCAGAAGAGTATGGATCTGGTGGCCGAGATTTACCGGCTGACAAAGCTTTTCCCACAAGAGGAGCTGTTTGGGCTGACGAGTCAGATCCGGCGAGCAGCGGTGTCTGTTCCAGCGAACATCGCGGAGGGGTACGGGCGAATCCATCGCAAGGAATATCTGCACCATCTCTCGATCGCACGGGGCTCGCTGATGGAGGTGGAGACACACCTTCAGATAGCAGTACGGTTGACCTTCCTGGAACGAGATCAGGTGAGACTAACCTGAGAGCTACTCCAGGATACGGGCCGTCTGCTGAATGGTCTGATTCGCTCGCTGGACGACAGCGACCAGCGAGCGGGTATCAGAGAACAGAGGGAAGAGTATCAGGCCCAGAACTCCTGGCCCCTGATCCCCGACCCCCGACCCCTGACCCCCGACCCCTGACCCCTGTGCTGATCCAGTTCGGCGGCCAGACCCCGCTCAACCTCGCGCGCGGCCTCGCGGCGGCCGGCGTGCCGATCTGGGGCACCTCGCAGGACGCGATCGACCTGGCAGAGGATCGCGGGCGCTTCGGCGACCTGCTGCGCCAGCTGAACGTCGAGCAGCCCGAGCACGGCATGGCCGCCGATCTGCAGAGCGCCCGCGTCGTAGCCGGGCGGATCGGCTACCCGGTGCTGGTGCGGCCGAGCTACGTGCTGGGCGGGCGGGCCATGGCGATCGCCTACGACGACGCCGGCCTGGCGCGCTACATCGAGGAGGCCGCCGCGATCAGCGCCGGCCAGCCGGTGCTGATCGACCGCTACCTCGAAGACGCCTTCGAGATCGACGTGGACGCGGTGGGCGACGGCGAGCGCGTGGTGATCGGTGGGATCATGGAGCATGTCGAGGAGGCCGGCGTCCACTCCGGCGACTCGGCGATGGTCATGCCGCCCTACAAGGTCAGCGCCTACCACCTCTCGATCATCCGCGACGAGACCGAGCGGATCGGGCTGGCGCTGGGCGTGCGCGGGCTGATGAACGTCCAGTACGCGATCAAGGACGACGTCGTCTACGTGCTGGAGGTCAACCCGCGATCCTCGCGCACCGTCCCGTTCATCTCCAAGGCCACCGGCGTGCCGCTCGCGCGGGTCGCGGCGCAGGTGGCGGCCGGCAAGACGCTGGCCGAGTTGGGGCTGACCGAGGAGCCTCCGCTGGCCGGCTTCTTCGTGAAGGAGGCGGTGCTGCCGTTCGACAAGTTCCCTGGCGCGGCCGTGTTCCTCAGCCCCGAGATGCGCTCGACCGGCGAGGTGATGGGCCACGCCGCGCACTACGGCCACGCCTTCGCCAAGGCCGCGCTGGGCGCCGGCCAGAAGCTGCCGCTTGGCGGCGCGGCGCTGCTCACGGTCAACGACTTCGACAAGGGCGCGATCGGCAAGATCGCCCGCGACCTGGCGGGCATGGGCTTCAAGCTCTACGCGACGCGCGGCACCGCCGCGTGGCTCGCGCGGCTGGGCCTGCCCGTCGAGACGGTCAACAAGGTTTCCGAGGGCCCGCCCTCGACCGCCGACCTGATCGCCGGCGGCCAGGTTGGTCTGGTCGTCAGCACGCCGCTCGGCTCGCGCGCCTACGCCGACGGCCAGGCGCTGCGCTCGGCGGCCATCCGCCACGGCGTCACGCTCGTCACCACGCTGACTGGCGCGGCCGCCACGGTGCTGGCGATCCGCGCGCTCAAGGCTAAGGAGCTCCAGGTCCGGTCGCTGCAGGAACACCATGCCAAGAGCCCTGACAGCAGATAGTCTCGTGCGTGGGCGCAGCTGGCTCCCCGTCATCGGGCCGGCCCGCGCGGCGCTCACGATCGCGGGGTTTGCGCTCCTGGCGATCGTGACGATCGCGTACGCGCGCGGCGGGCTGGCGATCGTCCGGCAGGTGACGGAGCGCGCGGCGCACGAAGGCCAGGCGGTTGTCCAGCCGCTCGGCGATATCGCTATGCGCGATGTTCCGAAGGCCAGCGCCATCCAGCAGGGGCGCTGGTTCGACGACCCGCACTACCCCGACGAGGTGCACTGGTATCCGTTCATCACCCCGCTTGCGGCGGCGCTCTACGCGAATGCGTTCCAGGAGCCGCTCCAGTCGGCCTACCTGATCGTGGCGGTGCTCTTCAGCGCAGCGGCGCTGGCGGCGGCAGGCGCCCTGATGTACGTCTACTTCGGAGCGCCGGGCCTGGCCTTCTTTCCGATCGTCGTGCTGCTGGGCACGTTCTGGCCCGACAACACCACCTACCCGATCAGCACCAGCCACGCGCTGCTGTTCCTCCTGCTCGGCGTGGCCGGCGCGATCATGGCCGGTGCCGGCGCGGCGAACGGCAGGCTGTTCGCGCTGCTGGGCGCGCTGACCGGCCTGCTCGGGCTGTGGCACGGCTCGTCGCTGATTGCGGCCGGGTTTATCTCGCTCTGCCTGATCGTCTGGGCCACGGCGGCGCGCATCAGGGCCGGGGCGCGGCCGCGCGCGGCGCTCGCGCCCGCGCTGCTCTACGGCCTGAGCTTCGCCGTGTGCATCAGCCCGCTGATCGCCCCGCAGCTCATACGCTACGGCACGCTGAAGCAGTCCGACGCCGCGCGCCTGTTTCTGATCGAGGACTACCAGGGCGGCAACCTGCCGGAGGCGCTGTTTTCGCTGCGCCTGTTCCCCAGGGGCGCCGACGCCGTCTGGCTGGCGATCTTCGCGCTGTCGCTGTTCGTCGGCGGCGATCGCGCCGCGCGGATAAAGCGCGTGCCGCTGGCGATCGGCTACCTGTTCTGCATCCTGCTCGGCCACCTCGGCTTC
>WNGB01004797.1_pt1 | contig 20847 bp, 17 predicted proteins | sample 5400681 | NCBI WGS metagenome assembly WNGB01 (sample SAMN13153367, study PRJNA577476) | soil metagenome | isolation source: 115 cm soil or saprolite under grassland replicate 2 | place: USA:California | collected 2016-06-15
TCGACGAGGCGTGGAACCCGGACTATCACCGGGTCATCCGCGAGTTCGAGCGTCGGACCGGCATCGGCGCCGTCCTCAACACCTCGTTCAACCTGCACGGCGAGCCGCTCGTGTGCTCGCCCGACGACGCCATCGACACCTTCGAGCGCTCCGGCCTTCCCCACCTCGCCCTCGGCCGCTTCGTCATCTCGAAGAAGTAGCCGGGCGTCATCGAGGGGCTTGGGGGGCGCCCGGAGCCCCCCATCAATGAAGGAAGCGCCAGTGGATGGCCGCTCGGTACCGCTTTGGCGAGAGATCCTTGAGCAGACGGACGAGGCGGTAGCGCAGTAAGAAAATCGCGACGTCGAGGCGGGTGTGGTCGCGCTGGCGGCGGCGGCGCAGGATCGAGTAGAGGGCCAGGCTCGATAGATCGCGCTCGACGAATGGGTCCGGCTTGCGGGCCTTGATGAGGAGCCCGGGGTCCGTCGGATCGAGGCGGAGGTCCTCGGCGGCGACGTCGGCGAAGATGGCCTCGAAGTCTTCCTTCTGGTAACGCCAGTAATCGAACGGCTGTCGGTGGAAATCGACGCCGTGCTCACGATCATCACGCCGTTGGGCTTGGTGACCCGCTTGATGTTGCTGACGATCCGCCGCCAGTCGCGTGCGTGTTCCAGCAGCTCGGTCGAGATGACAACGTCGAAGGCGTTCTCACCGAACTTCTCGACCAGGTCGCCGGCGTCGCACACGACATCCACGCCGGGCCCCGGCCGGATGTCGATGCCGACGTAGTCGGCCGGCCCGAAGGCCATGATGTCGCCGCGCACGGAGCCGTTGACGTCGAGCGAGCCGACTTCCAGCACGCGCTTGCCCCGGACGTCCACCGGACGGAGCGCAGTCTTGACGGTCTCGAGGTCCCAGGGGCTACACATCGGCTGGCGTGACGTTCCGGGGTTACGTGGTCAGTGGTCGAGGCCGGTCACCGTGACCGGCACGGTCGGTATGTTGCCGGTGAAGCCCTGCACCGTGATGGAGATGGTCGCCGTGCCGATACCCGTCGCCACGGGGACCTTGGCGCTGGTGTCCGGGTTGGTCACGAAGCTCACGACGGTCGGGGCGGAGCTGGTGAGGGTCACGGCGCAGTTGCGATTGACGGCCGGGGCGGAATCGAAGAGGAACGTCGGCGAGTGCGCGAGCACCCACTGCCCGTTCAGGAGGCCGTAGACATACAGCGGCGCCGGCGTGGAGTCCTCGAGCACGAGCCGCTCCGGGACGATCTTGATCCGACTGTAGACGGCCGTGCAGCCCGGCCGGTACAGCGGCGGCAGACATAGATCGCCAGTCTGGAGCCACGACGGATCGAAGAGGCCGAACAGCTGCTCGAGGGCGGTCGGCGTGATGGAGGCGACGGCCGGGAAGGGGCTGAAGAAGCTGCTCGTGGTCGGCTGCTGCAGGAGGAACACGAGGCGATTCGACACGGCGTCCACGATCGCGGCCGATCCGTTGGACGGATCGATGAAGCCGGCGTGATTGAGCCTGCCGATCAGGTCGAGACCGCTCGACCGCTGGAGGTCCGTCGGTGTCGTGGTCGCGCCGGTCGGCATGAGCCCCTGTGAGCTCCCGGCCGAGACGGTGAGGTCGTAGTTCGGGACGACGCTGCACGTGGTACCGGAGCCGGTCACCGGCGGCACGTTCTTGTCGAGATTGAACACGAAGTCGTAGAAGGCGTCGTACGGGCAGTCCGGATCGTGGAACGCCGTGGCATACGGGCCGAACGGATTGTCGAGAAATCTCCCGAAGGTCCGGGCCCTGCCGGCGTAGGACCCGCTCGGATCCAGGAGCGCCCGTCCCGAGCCCACCACGGCGTGCCCGGGCACGCGCGTCGGACCGAGCGCCCGCAGCGCCGGGCTCAGCACCATCTGGTCACGAAGGGCGCCCCGGTCGACGTACTGGCCGGTCAAGCAGGCGAAGAATCGCGTGAACCCCGGCAAGAGACCGTTCCGGTTCAGGTACGCGGTGGCGTTCGCGACGGCGGAGCCGCGGTGCGTGGCGGCCAGCGTGATCAGCTTGTGGATCGAGCCGTGCCCCCAGTTCGCGGCGGCCCGGAAGTTGCCGTTGCTCACCGGGGTCAGGGGGTTCGGATCCGGCTGCGTCTGGGCCACCTGACGGGCGACGAAGCCGCCGAAGCTGTGGGTGACCACGTCGGCCTGGGTGGCGGCGGTTCCCGTCGCCTCTCGCCAGTCCCGCACGGCGCGCACGAGCTGGGGCAGGATGGTCGCCGCGTCCTCCACGACGCCGCCGGTGGCGTTCCAGATCCAGTAGTAGGAGATCCGGTCGGCGGCGAAGGGCAGCGTGCTCGACGAGGACGGCTGCCGGTCGTCGAGCTCGTTGGCGCTGTCGTGCCAGAGCGGGAAGCTGGTCCAGGCGTCGTTGTCGACGAAGGTGCCGTGGACGAAGACCACGAGCGGTCGCACGATGGTCAGCGACGCGACCGTGACCGGCGGGCCGGTAGACGGCGACACGAGGAGCACGCTCACCGTCCGCCCGGCGAGTGAGCCGGTGGCGCCGCCGTCGAAGTTGCGCGGCGCGCGGTAGAGGAGGAGCGCAAACGTCCGGCTGCCGACCACCACCGTGGACACGGCCAGCGTCGACGGACCCGGAGGGTGGGTGTCGATGATTCCGCCCTGCGACGAGGCGTCGGTGACGCCGTGGTCATCGACGGCCCACAGGCTTCCGGGATCGGCCGCTGGAAGCTGCTCGGAGCGGACACTGAAGGTTGCCGAGCCGACGCCGGGCGGTAGCTCGGCCAGGATGAGCAGCAACGTGGCCCCGTCGGCGGCGACCCGGCTGACCGGGCGCGCGGCATCGCTCCAAGTCTGCGTCGTGAACGGGCGCACGCTCGCGGGCGTGTAGGTCGCCAGCGGCAGGAAGATTCCCGAGGTGTACCCGACGTTGGCGTCGAAGAGCTGGAATGGGCTCGCCGTGGGATGACCGTCGGGTCTCCTGGCCGACGCGCTTGCGGCGGCGAGCAGGTCCGCGCCAAGCAGCGTCAGCAGGACCAGGGCGATCGGGGTGAGGCGTCGGTTGAGCCGCCGCATGATGCGCTGTCCGCTCATCGATCGACGCCGGTCAGTTTCCGACGCCGGTGACTGTCACCGGTACCGACGGGATGGATCCCGTGAAGCCCTGGACGGTGACGCTGATCGTTGCGGTGCCCACTCCCTTGGCCACCGGCACGGTGGCGCCGGTCGTGGTGTTGGTGTCGAAGCCGACGACGTCTGAGCCCGACAATCCTCGCGCCGCCACCGTCCCAGCGGGCCCGAGTCCCGCGACGAGGACGACGAGCAAGGCGACGATCGAGGTGGGGCGCCGCATTTGCGCCCAGGATGTTAGCAGATCGGCCCACGGGCGAGTACTGCGTTTTCGCGTCTCGTTGTCGGCCGAGGGTTTGTTCAGTATCTTACCGATGCGCGCCCGAGGTCAGGATGGGAACGAGGAGGCTGTCATGAAACAGGGATTCCGCGTGATCGATTCGGACACGCACGTCAACCCTTCTATGGACGTCTTGCTCCGGTATGCCGACCGGGACTTGACCGACCACGTGGACGACCTGACGCCGTTCTTCCGAAAGGTCAAGCCGGGGGCGGGCCGCGGCGACGCCGAGGACCGCGCGGAGAGCACCATCCTCGCGATCAAGCAGCTGCGCTACCAGCGCATGGCGGGTCGCAAGGCCGGCCCTGCCGCCCAGGAGTCCGGTGGTGACCGCGGCTTCCTGTCCGGACGCACGCAGATGGTCACACGTCAGCCGATCACCGTCGGTGTCGCCGAGGACAACGGTCCCGGTCGCCTGCGCGACATGGATCTCGAGGGCCGCGACATCGACTTCATCATTCCCGGCCCATGGGCCTATGGCGCGCCGGCCCTGGCGCCGCACCTGGTCAGGGGGCTCACCGGCGCCTATCACCGGTACATGGCGGAATACTGCGCGGCGGATCCGCGACGCTTGAAGAGCATGATCCTGGCGCCCGCCAACGATCCGACCTGGACCGCGCGGGTGATCGAAGATCTCGCGGACGCCGACTGGGTCGCCGCGATCTGGCCGCTGCTGCCGGAGGGCCTCCCGATCGACGACCCCGATCTGGAGCCCATCTGGGCGGCGGCGAACGCGGCGGATCTCGCGGTGATGTACCACGGCTTCACGATCGAGACGCCCTACTTCCCCGGGTATCGCGACGTCTGGGACAACCCGGCGATGGGCCGCTGCGCCGGCCAGACCTGGGGCGGGCAGCGCTTCCTGTCGTTCATGCTGATGAGCGGCGTGCTCGATCGCCATCCACGGCTGCGCATCGGCACGCTCGAGACCGGCCACGGCTGGCTGCCGCACTGGCTCTTGCGCCTGACCCGGCAGATCGACTACGTCCGGGGCTCGGTGCCCCCGGACCTGAAGCACACGCCGCTCGAGTACGCGCAGATGGGGCGCGTCTATTGCGGCATCGACTTCTCGGAAGGCGTGGAGATGACCCGGGCGGTGGTCGACCTCGTCGGCGATCACGTGCTCATGTTCGAGTCGGACTATCCGCATCCCGAGACGATCTTCCCGGATCACGCGGATACGGTCATTGCCTGGCGCAAGCAGCTCGGCGAGCCGGCGACACAGAAGCTCATGTGGGAAAACGCTTCACGGTTCTTCCGCCTGAAATCGACTCCGTGGTGACGTTGCCCGGGATCATGCGTCTCTCCCTCGCCGTGGCGGTCGTCGTTCCAGGCCCGGGCGCCGAGCTGAGCGGTGAGATGATCAGCAATCGCTCGGTGCCTGGGCCCATGTCGGGCCTCCGATGTGAATCCAATCAGTATCCGCGGCGGCGGTCGACGACGTGGCGGAGGGGGCGGCCCGCGAGGTAGCGTGCGAGGTTGTCGTTGAACACCGGCGCGAGCTCCTGGGGGGTGCTGGGGCCCGAGATGTGCGGCGTGATCACCGCGTTGTCGAGCGCCCACAGCGGGTGGTCCGGCGGCAAGGGCTCCGTGGCGAAGACGTCGAGGACGGCGCCCGCGATCGTCCGGCGCCCGAGCGCCCGGACCAGCGCCGCCTCGTCGACGACGGGCCCGCGGCCGATGTTGAGGAGCCAGGCCGTCGGACGCATCGCGGCCAGCTCGGCGGCGCCGATCAGCCCGCGCGTGCGCTCGTTGAGCGGCAGGATGACGGCGACGAAATCGGCCGCGCCCAGCGCGCGGCGGAGCTCGCGGGATCGGTAGACGCGCTCCACGCCGGCCACCCGCCGTCCGGAGCGAGTGACGCCCATGACGCGCATGCCGAGAGCGCGCGCCGCACGCGCCACGACGCGACCGATGTCGCCCAGGCCGACGACGGCCAGGGTCTTGCCCGCCAGGCGCTCGGGCGGCACGTGCTGGATCCACTCGCGACGCCGCTGAGCGTCGCGGTAGGCCGCCATCCGCTGGGTGACCCAGAGGCACCAGCCCAGGACGTATTCGGCCATCCACGGACCGAAGACGCCCGGCACTCGCGTGACCACGACCCGCGGAGGAAGATCCGGGACCAGCGCCCACTCGACGCCCGCGCCCATGCCCTGGAGCCACCGCAGGCGTCCGGCTTTCTCGTAGAGCTCGGCCGGGAACTTCCACGCGTACAGCACCTCGGCCTCGGCGACGTGCGCGGCCGCCTCCTGGGGCGTCGAGGCGACGTGCAGCGCGACGCGGCCGCGGGGGGCGCGCACGAGCTCGGCATACCGGCGCGCGTCGCTCGCGTCGTAGACGAGGACGTCGAGCGCCCGCGCTCGCGCGATTGAGGACATGGGGGGCTCAGCCGGCGCGGCGGAGCAGCGCGTCCTCCGGCGAGAAATCGATGCCCCGCCGGTCCAGCCCCTCGCGCAGATACCACTCCAGCGTGTGGGCCAGGCCGGACGCCAGCGTGAAGCGGGGCCGGACGCCGAGCTCCGCGCGGATCTTCCCCGAGGTGTACACGGCGTGACACTCGTAGACGAGGTTCTGCCCGAAGGCGGCGGGCTTGTCGCCGTCGCGGGGCGGCGGGGCAGGCACCAGCGTCACGGGCCGCTTCATGACGTCGCCGATCAGCTCGACGAAGCCCACCTGCGTCACGACCTCTTCCCCCGTGACGTTGTACGCCTGGCCGTAGGCCGCCGGCACGCCGAGCATCGCCGCCATGGCGTCGGCCAGGTCCTCGACGTGGCCGAACTGCCGCAGCCAGCCGCCGCCGCCGGGCACCAGGATCGGCCGGCCGCGAACGAGACGGTCGAAGAAGAAGGTCTCGTTGTTGCGGGTGTTGAGTGGGCCATAGACGTGCGTGGGCCGGACGATGGTGACGGGCAGCCCGCGCTCACGGTGCCGGCGCAGCAGCTCGTCCTCGCCCGCGATCTTGAGCTTCGCGTACTCGCCCCAGAAGAGGGTGCGGGGCGTCTCCTCGTCGAGCGGCATCGGGCGGGCATGATCGTAGACGCGGCCCGTCGAGACGAACAGGACGTGTCCCACGCGCTCGTCGAGGGCGTCGAGCAGCGCCGCGACGTCCTCGCCCGTCGTCGGGGCGTAGGTGACGTCGACCAGGACGTCGAAGCGCTCGCCGGCGAGCGCGCGCGCGAGGGCCGCGTGATCCTTGCGGTCGCAGACGATCCGCTCGACGTCGGGGGGCAGGCGTCCGGCCTGACGGCCGCGATTCAGCACGCTCACCGCGTGCCCGTCGCGCCGGAGCGCCTGGACGAGGTGCAGGCTGATGAACTCCGTGCCGCCGATGACGAGGACGCGCATGTCAGGCGATCGACACGGCCACGCAGGTCGTCGTGCGGGTGACGCCGTCGATCGTGCCCATCTCGTCCGTCACCAGACGCCCGATCGCGTCGAGGCTCGGTCCCTCGACGACCGCGATGAAGTCGTACGGTCCGGTGATCGCGTCGAGATGGACCATCGTGGAGGCACCGCCTTTGAGCCGGCCCAGCGCGTGCTTCACGGACTTGGTCTTGCCCGGGGCGGTCTCGATGAGGACGTAGGCCTTCATGCCCTTGCGTGGCGCCTTGGCCATGTCAATACCTCCGGCAGTCAGTGGGTGTCGTTTCGGAGGAAGCGGACGAGCGTGGGACGGAAGGCGGACGTCCGCTCGACGAACTTCGGGCCTTCGAGGTCGATCCGGGTACCACGATGGTCCGTGTGGTTCGTGGGGTCGAAGCGCGCGGCGATCCTCGCGGCGGCGGTGCCGCTGCGGACGGTGAGCGTCTCCCCGGCGCTCTCGTCACCGAGCCGCACGACGACGACGAAGAACCCCTGATCGTCCGTCTCGCCGTGATACACGAGCCCCGTCTTGTCGCGGACGACGTCCACTGGACGCCCGTGCATCAGCTTGCCGGCCCCATCCTTGACGAAGCCGAGGACGACGTACCGGAAATAGACGGTGTGCTCGGCGCCGACCGGCGGCGAGGTCGCGACGAGCGCGAGCGCCACGAGCGCGGTGAGGACGAGACGCGGCACCCGAGCAGCATACTCTACCGGCCCGCTAGACCGGATGCTTTGCCAGATAGGCCGCGAGCAGGGAGCGGTGGCAATGGGTCTCGTCGGCGCACCCGCAGAGGAGCGTCACCTGGCCTTGCCGAGCGAGCGCCCGCACTTCTTCGAGCTGGGCCTGGGCCTCGGGGCGACTCAGCCCGTCGTGATATCGCTCGCAATAGGTCGGCCAGTCGACGTTCTTGTCGAGGAAGTCGCGGAGCAGCGGCTTGATGGGCCCGAGCTCCTTGAGCCAGCGGTCCACACGCTCCTTGCGGATCCCCCGCGGCCAGAGGCGCATGATCAGCACCCGCGTGCCGTCGGAGGCCGCGGCGGGCTCGTAGATCCGCTTGGTCGCGATCTTCATCTCGCGTGCCGGGGACCCGGATGGCCGTCCCAGCTCGCGCGCGGGCCATCGATCGTGAAGCCCGCGGCGGCGAGCGTATCCACCGCCGGAGTGTCGCGCACCGGACGACCATTCCAGGTGAGCACGTCGAGGCGGCGGATCGGACGCAGCGGGAAGGGGCGTTCCATCACCGATTGCAGCGTGCGCACGACGCCGGGCAGATCCACGGGCTCGAATCCGGCCAGCGGTGTGAGATCGCGGCCGTGGCCCTCGGCGAGGAGCACCGGACGGCCCTGGCGGAAGATCAGCCACGATTGCGGGATGCGCGCGGCGGCGGCGCGGGTGCCGTCCAGACGCGTCAGCGTGAAGACCCGGCCCCAGAGATTGGCCGGATCCACCATGCTGACGAGCACGTGGGGCTCGGCGCGCCGCGCCGGCGCCGACAACGCGCCGAGCGCTTCCTGGAGCGCGTACTGCTCGCCGGACAGTCCTTCCACGAAGTAACCGCGCACGACCTCGCCGCCGTACTCCATCCGGAGCAGCGTGTGGCGGAGCGTCGACCAGTCGCCCGCCGCCAGCTCCCGCGCAAGCACGCCGTAGCGCGCGAGCAGGAGCTGGGCGAGCGCCTCGTCGCGCTCCTCGGGCGACAACCGCTCGTCCTCGCCCAAGGCACTCCACCGGCCCACCACGGGCAGGTGCGACAGCAGGCCGCGCGTCTGACCGCGGCGCCGACGGCGCGCGGCGGCCGTCCCCGGTGCGCGGGCCGTCGTGCCCGCGACGATGGCGCTGAAGGTGTCGGGCGTGACGAGACCGGCCCAGAAGAGCTCCCACAGCGCGGCGAGCGTCCGGGCCGTGTCGAGCCCGGTCAGCCGCGCCAGGTCCTGCACGAAGGAGGCGCCGCGAAGCTGCAGATGCAGCAGCACGTTCTTCGTCCGCTCGTCGATGGCCGGCGGCGCCGGCGTCGCCGCACGCAGCCAGGCCATGTTCTCGCGCAGCGCCACCCCGATCCGTCCGGAGCGACTGCGCTCGGCGCCCGGGCGGTCGTCGAACACCGTCCACACGATCTCGCCGGAGAGCCCGAGGCGGTCGAGCCAGTCGCGCTGATAGTCCTCGATCCGGGCCGGCAATAGCTCCTGCTCCCACACGCGCGCGGGGAAATCCTCGCCCTGCAGCAGCTCGAGGGAGGCGAGGACACCGGGCGGGCCCACGAGCCGGTGATCGGGATGCAGGTGGTGACGGCGGAGCAGGAACGCGGAGAACTGCTCGGGGCTGGCCACCGGCCGCTGAACACGGCGCGCGTGGACTTGACGACGCTGGATCTCCTCGAGCACGGCGATGTGCACGTACTGCGGCGACGGCGCATCCGCGAGGAACGTGCCCTGCCGGACGACGCCGCGAGCGGCGAGCCGCTCGAGGGCGCCCGTCACGTCGGCCTCGGGCACGCCGTAGCGCTGGGCGACCCAGGACGCCGTCACCGGCCCCCGCGTCCTCAGCAGACGCAGGACGATGCGCTCGAGCCCGGCGTCGGTGGCGAGCCCCGCGTAGAGTCCCGCGTCCGTGGTGGGGATCCACGCGCGCCGGGGGCCGAAGTCCGCTTCGAGCACGCGGTGCTCGCCCCGCAGCGAGGCGACGAGCGCGTCGGCGTCGGCAACCACCCGCTCGGAGATCTCGGCATCCGTCAGGTCGCCGAGGTCATCGAGGATGGCCGCCAGCTCGTTCGCATCGCGGGCCCGGCGCTCGGGCGCCGTCTTCTGTAGCTCGGCCTCGACGGCGGCGACGATGTCGGGACGGAGCGGACCGGGAGCCACGCTCCAGGCCTTGCGCATCGAGACGGCGTCGCTCCGGCGCTCCTCGGCGTGGCCGGCATCCAGATACGCCCAGTCCCAGGCCAGCAGCAGGGGATAGACGAAGGGCGACGGCAAGGGCGTGTCGACGTGCCGCGTCCACATCTCGCCGTCGCCCAGGCGCGCGAGCAGGCCCTTGAGCCGTGGAACGTCGAGCGCGTCGTTGAAGCACTCGCGCAGCGTCTCGGCCACGAGCGGGAACTCCGCCTGACCGCCCACCGCTTCCATCAGCGCGTCGGCCTTGAGGCGCTGGAGGTAGGCCGGGGTCCGCTGGCCCATGTACATCCGCGGGATGAAGAGCGCGCGCAGCGCGCAGTGACGGAAGCGCGTGCCGAACAGCGGCGAGCCGATGAGCGCGCGCCCGAGCAGCGCATCGACCTCCTCCGGCTGCACCAGGGTGACGAGCCGACCCGGGGCGGGCGGGACCTGCCCCGGCGCGAACGACAACAGGATGCCGTCGTCGACGTGGGCGGCTTCCGCCACGAGGCCGAAGGCGCGCCGGACCTTCTCCTTGAGCACCATGCCCCAGGCGCCGTTCACGCGCATCCCGAAGACGGAGTGGATCATCGCGTGGCGGCCGCCCATCTCGTCGGAGAAGGACTCGACGACGATGCCGCGATCGTCCGGCACGCCGTCGAGCACCTCGCCGGCCTTGACGAGCCAGGCGCGCATCGCCGCCGTCGCCCGGTCGTCGAGACCGCATTCGCGACGGGCCCACTCGGCGAAGTCGGGCGCGTCGAGCCGCTCGGCGGCGTCGCGGCGCAGCCGGCCGACCGCGACGCCGAGATCGTAGGAGCGCGACGGGTGCTCACCCTTCCAGAACGGAATGGTGGGCGACATGCCGTGGGCATCCTCCACGAGGACGCGGTCGGCGCGGACCTTCAGGATCTTCCACGCGTTGGAGCCGAGCAGGAAGACGTCGCCGGGCAGGCTCTCGGTCACGAACTCCTCGTCCAGGGTGCCGACCTTGAGGTCCGTCTCGGCCACGTAGACGTCGTAGAGCCCGGCGTCGGGGATCGTGCCGCCCGAGGTCAGGGCGAGGAAGCGGGTGCCGCGCCGGGCATGCAGCCGATCGTTGACGCGATCCCAGAGAATGCGTGGCGCCGCGCCCTTGACCTCGGCGGGCAACGGCTCGGCGACCGCGCGGACCACCGCCACGAAGTCCTCCCGGGAGAGCGAGCGGTACGGCGCGGCTTGCCGGAAGCGAGCGTACAGGTCGTCGACCGTGATCGATTCGGCGGCGACGCTGGCGACGATCTGCTGGGCGAGGACGTCGAGCGGCGCGTCCGGCGACGCGAGGCGGTCGAGCCGCCGCGCGCGGATCGAGCGCACGACGGCCGCCGCCTCGATCAGCTCCTCGCCCTTGGTGACCACGATCCGGCCCTTGGACACGCGCGAGAGCAGGTGACCCGCCCGGCCCACGCGCTGCAGCGCCGCCGCGATGTTCCGAGGTGACTGGACCTGGACGACCAGATCGATGGCGCCGACGTCGATGCCGAGCTCCAGCGAGGAGGTGGCGACCAGGGCCTTCAGCTCGCCCTCCTTGAGGCGGTTCTCGGCCTCGAGCCGCGCGCGGCGCGAGAGCGAGCCGTGGTGGGCGGCGACGCGTCCGCCGGAAATCCTGTCGTTCAGCTCACGGGCCAGACGCTCCGCCGAGCGCCGGCTCTGCGCGAAGACCAGCGTCGTCCGGTGCGCCTCCACCAGCTCGGCGATCTGCTGCTGGGCCGCGTCGTAGATGGTGTCGCTCGTCGACGTCAGGAAGTCGTCGACGGGCGCGACCACCTGAATGTCCATCTCGCGCGTGAAGCCGGCGTCGATCGCGACGGGATCGCGCCCGGTCGTGCCGGTGAGGAACGTGAGCGCGTCCTCGACCGGGCTGACGGTCGCGGAGCATCCGATCCGCTGGGGCCGGGCGCCGGCCTCGCCCGCCTCGACGAGGGCCTGCAGCCGCTCCAGCGAGAGCGCCAGATGGGAGCCGCGCTTGCCGCCCATCAGCGCGTGGACCTCGTCGACGATGACGAAGCGAGCGCCGGCCAGGGCGGGCCGGAAGCCCTGGCTGGTGAGCAGGATGTACAGCGACTCCGGCGTCGTGATGAGGATGTGCGGCGGCCGGCGTGTCATCGCCTGGCGAGCAGCGGCCAGCGTATCGCCGGTCCGCACGGCCACGCGCACCTCGGGAAGCGTGAGCCCCTCGGCGGTGGCGGCGGCCCGGATGCCGGCCAGCGGCTCTCTCAGATTTTTCTCGATGTCGTTGTTGAGGGCCCGGAGGGGGGAGACGTAGACCACGTAGACCCGCTCCTCCAGGCGGCGCTCGAGGCCGAGACGGTGCAGATGGTCGAGCGTCCACAGGAACGCGGCGAGGGTCTTGCCCGAGCCCGTGGGGGCGACGATCAGCGTGTCGCGTCCCGAGGCGATGGCCTCCCATCCCTCGCGCTGGGGCTGGGTCGGCTCCGTGAACGTCGACTCGAACCACCGGCGAACGAACGGCAGAAATGCGGGCACCCGATCATTGTACCCGTCGTCCCGAGGGGCGTGCCGCTCGGAGGCCCGTGGTGGCCTTCCATCCCCGTCCGGCGACCTCTGGGACGATTCCTCGGGCGTGCGATCTCGCGGCCCCGCATCCTGCCGGGCAGGAGGCGATCATGAAGCTGCTCATCGGACTTTCGATCTCGCTCGTGACCGGTGTGGCGCTGCTCGTGGGCATCCTCGACGTGTGGACGTCGCGCGAGGCGGGCGGTGCCGGCGCCGCGGAAAGGGGCGTCTACGACAGGAGCGATCTCCAGAAGATCGATTACTCCGGCCTTCCGGCGCCGACGACGATCACGGCGCGGGACGGTACGCCACTGGCCGTACGGGTCTACGACTCGCCGGCGCGGACGGCCGTCCTCGCCATCCACGGATCGTCGGGAGACGGCCGCTACTATCACCCGCTGGCGCGATACCTCAGCGGCCGAGGTCAGGCGGCCGTGTATGCGGTGGACCTGCGGGGTCACGGGGCCTCGGGTGGACGACGCGGCGACGTCGACTACATCGGCCAGCTCGAGGACGATCTGGCGGACGTCGTGGCGATGGTGCGCCGGGAGCGGCCCGCCGTGCGCATCGTGCTGCTCGGCCACTCGGCGGGCGGCGGCCTCGTCGTCCGCGCCGCCGGCGGCGGCCGGGTGCCCGCTGTCGCCGGTTACATCCTCCTGGCGCCGTACCTCGGGCCGGACGCGGCCACGACCAGACCGGACTCCGGCGGCTGGGCCACGGCCGACATCCCGAAGATCGTCGACATCGCCACGCGGACGGCGATGGGCGACGGCTCGGGGCAGGGGGCAATCGTGGTGCGTTTCAACGTGCCGGCGGATCAGGCCAGGGCCGACCAGGTCCTGGCGTACAGCTATCGGATGATGATGTCCTACAGCCCGCGCCGCGATCTGGCCCATGACCTCGCCGCGATGCGCGGCGCCGTGCTCGTGCTCGTCGGCGACCGCGACGAATCCTTCCATGCCGAGCGCTACGCGCCCACGATCGCGCCCCACGCCAAGGCGACGGTCACGGTGTTGCCGGGCGTCACCCATCTGGGGCTCGTCGTGAACCGTCGCGCCGGGGACGAGATCGAGGCGTGGCTCGGAGCGCTGCCGTAGAATCGTGGCCGCCATGAAGGAGGATGCGCGCGCCGGGCCCATGTGGATCCGCATCGCGGTGGTGAATACCCTGGCCGCGGTGATGGTCGCCGTCATGCTCATGGCCGTCGGCGGCCGCCGCTCGTTCGTGTCCGAGCTGATGACGTCGCTCATCTTCTCTCACACGATCGGCGGGTTGGCGGGTCTCGTCGTGCCCCGCGTCGCTCGCCGGCTGGCCTGGGATCGCGGCCGGCGGGCGTGGGTCGTGCTGACGCTCACGCTTCTCGTGCTCGCCGTCGTCGGGTGTGTCCTGGCGTCGCTCATCATCGTCGGCGTCGGGCTCGTGCCCATCTCGGCGCTCCCCGCGCTCCTCGGGGTCAGCCTGCGGATCAGCGCGCTGATCACGCTCGGCTTCGGTGGCGGCATGATGGCGTACGAGGTGATGCGCGCCCGGCTCGAGGCGACGACCACCGAGCTTCGCGCCAAGGAGCTCGAGCGCGAGCGCGCCGAGAAGCTGGCCGCGGAGGCGCGGCTGGCCTCGCTCGAATCACGCCTGCATCCGCATTTTCTGTTCAACACGCTCAACGCCATCTCCGCCCTGATCCCCGAGGATCCGGCGCGGGCGGAGCAGCTGGTCGAGCAGCTCGCCGCCCTGCTGCGGTTCTCGCTCGACGCCGGCGAGCGTCATACCGTCCCGCTCGGGGCCGAGCTGGCCATCGTCAGGGCGTACCTCGGGATCGAGCAGGCGCGTCTGGGCGACCGGCTCCGCTGCGCGATCGAGGTGGCGGATGGGCTGGAGGCGTGCGAGGTGCCGCCGCTCGCGCTGCACACGGTCGTGCAGAACAGCGTCAAGCACGTGGCCGCCGCGCGCAGCGGCGCGACGGAGATCCGCGTCCATGGCGAGGCGCACGACGGGCGACTGCGGCTCGAAGTCTGGGATGCGGGCGCGTGGTTCTCGCTCGAGACGGTCCCGGCGGGGCATGGGCTCGACACGCTCCGGGCGCGTCTGGACGTGCTCTACCGCGGGGCGGGCCGTCTCGAGGTGGAGCGCGTCGACGGCGGCAAGATCGTCTCCATATCGTTGCCGCTCCGCCGCCCTGACTGAGGCCATGGCGTCGAAGCTACGTGCCCTCATCGTCGACGACGAGCCGCTGGCGCTCACGCGCCTCGCCCGGTTGCTGGGTGCCACCGGGCGTGTGGAGGTCGTCGGCCGGGCCGGCGATGCCGCCGAAGCGCTGGCCGCTCTCGGACGCCTCGATGCCGACGTCGTCTTCCTCGACATCCACATGCCCGGGATGTCGGGCCTCGAGCTGGCCGGGCGCCTGCCCCGGACGGTCGCGATCGTGTTCACGACGGCGTACGACCAGCACGCGCTCGCGGCGTTCGAGACCAACGCGGTCGACTACCTGCTCAAGCCCATCGAGCGCAAGCGGCTCGACCGGGCGCTCGACAAGCTCGAGCGCCTCCGCGACGACCCGTCACGCGCCGATACGACGGCGATCCTCGGGCGGCTGGCGGCGGCGCTCCGCGCCACACCGGCGCCGTTCGCGGCGCGTCTGCCGTTCCGGACGCGCGACGGCATCCAGCTCCTCGACGTCATGAGCGTCACGCACTTCATCGCCCGGGACCGGCTGACGCACGCGGTCACGCCGACCGCGGACCACGTCGTCGATTTCGGCCTCGCGGATCTGGAGGCAAAGCTCGATCCCGCGAAGTTCCTGCGTATTCATCGCGCGACGCTGGTGAACGTGGATCACGTGGCCGAGATTCAGCCGTGGCCGGGCGGCCGCCTCCTCGTGCGGCTCAAGGGCGCGGCGCGCGTCGAGCTGGAGGTCTCACGGGACCGCGTGCGGGCGCTCAGGGAGCGGCTGGGGCTGTGATCCTGCTCTGGGCCATGCTGGGATCCATGCTCCTCGCCTCGTGGGGCCTGCGCTGGGACATCCAGTGGCACCAGCGCATCGGGCGTGACTCGTTCTGGATCGCTCCGCACCTCATGACGTACGCCGGCGTCACGCTCCTGGTCTTCCTGAGCTTCGGAACCCTCGTCGCCGGGACCCTGCGGCCTGTGCACGGTCGGCTGCGGATGTTCGGTCTCGTCGGCACGCCGGGTGTTCATCTCGCCGCCTGGGGCATCGCGCTCACGGTCCTCGCGGCGCCGATCGACGACCTGTGGCACCGCCTGTTCGGCGTCGACGTGACGCTCTGGAGCCCGCCCCATCTCCTCGGCCTCGTCGGCGCCGCCGTCAATACGCTGGCGTGTCTGGTGATCGCGCGCGAGGTCTATCCGGCCGGGAGCCGCGGGAAGCTCGTGGCGACGCTCGTCGCGGCGGCGATGGTCTACGGAACTCTTCGGGTCGCGTCGTCGCAGGCGTTCGAGTTCGCGCAGGGCGAGGGCGGCGTCGCCTTCCACGCCTATGGCATCCTGGGAGCGCTGCTCTTTCCCCTGGCTCTCGTCCCGGCCGCCCGTCTCACGGGGCTGCGCGCGGCCCCGCTCCTCGTGTGGATCGTCGCGGTGCTGCTCCGTCTCAGCGGCGAGCTGGTCGCCGCGGCGGGCTTCAGGCTGACTCAGCCGGTGTCGGTCTTCCCCGCAGGGACCGCCGGTACGTCCGGCTGGGCGGTGGCGGACAGCGGCATGGTGCTGATCGCGCCCCTCCTGCCCATCCTCGTCCTCGTCGCCCTCGACGTCCGGAGGCGGCCGTTGGCGGCATCGCTCGGCCACGGCGTGATGCTGTTCGCCCTCGTGGGCTGGATCGAGACGATCTCGCCGGCGCTCGGGCCCATCACGCCTGGGATCGCCGCGACGCTGATCGCCCTGGTCCTGACGGGTATCGCCGCGCTCGCCGGTGCCGTGGCGGGACGGTGGCTCGGCGGAATCCTGCTCCGGCTCAGCTAGCAGGCTGCTGAAACAGGCCCATCTGCCGCATTAGGAGGTGAGGCCGCTCGGTGGCCGAGCCGACGCTTCAGAGGCTCGAAGATCGGCGCCCTCGGCCGCACGCTCAACGTACAGGCAGTACGCCTCGCGTGCGGCGGTCGGGTGCCGCCTCGCATCTGGACCTGTTTGAGCTGCCTGCGAGTGTTTTTGCAGGCTATTAGCGGTCGGAGATCTTGGTCGACAGCTCCCGCAGCCGCTGGAGCGTCGCCGGGCTCAGCAGGGCGGCGAAGCCGGCGGGGTCGGTCTTGCCCCGCTCGAGAACGTCGACCATCCGGTTGACGTCGCCACCGGAGCTCCGCGCCAGCTCGCTCATGACCTGGGCGGCGAGCGCGTAGAGCTCCTGCGTCAACGCCGGCGAGCCCGCGATCGACTGGATCTGCTGATCGACGGCGGTCGCCTGCGGCGTGGCGGCAATCGCCGCGCCGCGGAGCGCGGGATCTTGCAGCATGCGGAGGGTCGCCGCCAGCGCGTCCGAGGAGGCCGGGTCGAGCGGCTGGGCCGTCACCGGCGCGGCCGCGAGCCACGCGAGCAGGACGACGACCCGGATCGCGTCGTTGCGTTTCATCGCGAGCGATAGTACAACACCCGGCCATGAAGACTTGGCTCATCGCGCTCGTGGTCGTGCTCCTGGCCGTCGCGTCCGCGAAGGCCGAGGATCTCGTCAAGGTCGGCGACCTGCCCGCGCTCTCGACCGCGGCATTCTATGTCGCCATCGACAAGGGCTACTTTGCCGAGCGCGGCCTCAAGATCGAGACCGAGGTCTTCGCCTCGGCGGGCAAGATGACGCCGGCCCTCGCCACCGGCCACATCGACGTCGCCACCGGCGCTCCGTCGGCGGGACTCTTCAACAGCATGGCCAGCGGCGCCGCGTTCAAGATCGTCGCCGACAAGGGCCAGATCCGTCCCGGCTTCAACGGCACGCTCCTGACCGTGCGCAAGGACCTCGTGGAGTCGGGCCAGGTGAAGTCGGCGCGGGATCTCAAGGGGCGTGTGGTCTCCACGGGGGCCAAGGGCATCGCCATGGACTTCTTCCTGGCGAAGATGATGGAGGACGTCGGGCTCAACTACGACGCCCTGAACGTCACGTACCTGAGCTATCCCGACGGCGTGAAGGCGCTCGGGTCGAAGGCCGTCGACGCCTTCTGGGGGCCGGAGCCGTGGGGCGCTCGCGCGGAGGCGCTCGGCGTGGGTGTCCGGTTCGTCCAGCCGGAGACGATCAAGGCGATCGCGACGTTCCAGGCCGGGCTCTTCATCTACTCCGACAAGTTCACCCGCGAGCGTCCCAGGATTGCCCGCGAGTTCCTCGCCGCATACCTCAAGGGCGCGCGCTACTACAACGAGAAGGGATTGAAAGATCCCGACGTCCTGGCCATCGTGGCCAGGCACACCAAGGTGCCGGTGGAGGCGGTGAAGGCCTCGTTTCCCTTCTATATCGCTCCCGATGGGCGGCTCCGCGTCGAGGACCTGAACGTGCTCCAGGATTTCTTCATCGCCCGTGACTGGATGAAGACGAAGGTCCCCATCGACAAGATGGTCGACCTCTCCTTTCTCCCGTAGGGCGGGGGACGAAACCCGCCCTACTTGAAGGCCTTGGCCTGGGTCAGCTCGGGGCGCTCGGTGTCGGCGGTTGCGGCGAGCGCGGTGAGCTTCGCGTAGAAGCCGCGGGCCTTGTCACGGTCGCCCGCCAGCTCCGCGGCGCGAGCGGCGCCGGCAAGGCTGCGGAAGCGATTCGGATCGCTCTTCTGCGACCGCTCGAATTCCACGAGCGCCGGCCCCGGCTGTCCCAGATCGAGCAGCAGGTTCGCCAGCATCTCGCGGGCGGGGAACAAGGCTCCTGGCGTGACGGGATGCTTCTCGGTCGCGTCCTCGCGGTCGGCGGCCTGCCGCATGAGGGCGACCGCCTCCTCGTTCTTGCCTTCGGCCCGGGCGATCCACCCGGCCACCGCGAGCCGCTGGTTCTCGCTCTGCTCGGCCCAGTACGTGTTCTTGGCCGCCCGCAACGTGTCGCGCAGCGCCTCGATCCGCGCCAGGCTTTGCTTGGCGTCGGCCACGTTGCCGCTCCGGGCCGCGCCGATGCCGCGGGCGAACCAGGTGATGGACTCGGCCTGCGGGAACTTGTCCCACCCGAGATCGCTCGGCGTCAGCGACAGCGCCGCCGCATCGGCCCAGCGCCCGCGCTCCAGCGTGTAGCGCGCGGGGATCGCCGCGAGCGCGAACGCGCCGGCGAAGTGATCGACGTTGAGCTTGCGCGTGGCCACGACCTCGTCCATGAGGGCCTTGGCCTCGCGGTCCTTCGCGAGCTGCATGAAGGCGTACATCATGTAGTCGTAGGCATGCAGCGACTCGTAGGAGCGCAGCCCGATCGTGTTGTCCTTGAGGGCCTCCTGAGCCGCCCGGGCCGAGGCGCGGTTGGAATCGATGGACTCCTGCCACGAGCCCACCCGCGTGAAGATGTGCGACGGCATGTGCTGGGCATGGGGCGCCGCCGGCGCGATACTCGCGTACCTCCGCGCGGCGGTCACTCCCTTGCTGGCGATGGGCGGGAAGTCGTAGCTGTGGATCAGGTAGTGCGCCACGCCCGGGTGCTGGGGCTGCTCGGCGAACACCTTCTCGAGGATGGCGGCCGCCTTGAGCTGGTTGGCGTACGTCTTGTCGTTGGGATTGAGCGTCATGTTCAGCGCCAGCGCGTAGAACACCGCGGCCTCGCGATCGTCAGGATACCGCGCGCTGAGCTGTTCCATGGCCTTTTCATAGGCGGTCGCGCGGGTCCGGTGGTCGACCTTGTCGGCGTCCTTGTAGATGATCTCGATGGCGGCGACCCAGTCGCGCTCGCGCTGCGTCTTGCTGCCGATGGTCTTGGCCTTTTCCACGGCCGCCCAGCCCTCCTTGAGGCCCCGCGCGCTCGGCGGCGCGGCGAGGGGATTGCCCATCCAGGCCATCGCGACGCCCCAGCCCGCGATCCCGCAGGTGGGGTCGACCTGCGCGGCTTCCGTGAACTCCTTGATCGCCGCGTCCAGCCAGAAGGAATGCAGCATGGCCACGCCCCGCGTGAAGTGCGCCTGGGCCGGGGGCGTGCACGACGTCTGGAAGCTCACCTTGCCGAGCTTGTCGCCGTCGGCGCTGGTGACCTGAGCCACGGCGGCCGATACGGGCAGCAGGAGCGCGACGAGCAGAGCAGCGGTCAGGGAAAGGCGCGTCATGGGCGGGTCCTCCTTGGCAGGGTCATTCTACCGCCTCGGCCACGGTGCACACGGTCTGCCAGGCGTGGCGTCGCAATATTCCAGACATCACGGGCGCGATCCGGGCATTCCGCCCGAACGGCAGGCGCGGGCATCGGGCTACAATTCCTCGGGATGAAGATCGTCAGCATCGGCGGTGGGCCGGCGGGACTCTACTTCGCCCTGCTCATGAAGAAGGCCGATCCGGCTCACGAAGTGACGGTCGTCGAGCGCAACCGGCCCGACGACACCTTCGGCTTCGGCGTGGTGTTCTCGGACGCGACCCTGGACCACTTCGCCGAGGCCGACCACGAGACGTACGGGGCCATCGTGGCGAGCTTCGCCCACTGGGACGACATCGACATCCATTACCAGGGTCAGGTGTTGACCTCGACCGGGCACGGATTCTCGGGGCTCTCGCGTCAACGGCTGCTCGACATTCTGCGGCGTCGCGGCGTCGACCTGGGAGTGCGCTTCGAGTTCGAGCGCGAGGTCACCGACCTGTCGGCCTTCGCCGACGCGGACCTGATCCTGGGGGCCGACGGCGTCAACAGTGTGGTCCGCAGTCACCACGCCGAGCACTTCCGGCCGACCATCGACGTGCGCCCGAACAAGTTCGTCTGGCTGGGGACGACCTTTCCGTTTCCGGCGTTCACGTTTCTCTTCAAGGAGAGCGAGCACGGCCTCTGGCGCGTGCATGCCTACCGCTACAACGCGACCGACTCGACGTTCATCCTGGAGACGACGGACGAGACGTGGCGGCGCGCCGGGCTGACCGACGCGACCGAGGACGACACCCTGGCCTTCGCGGAGAAGCTCTTCGCGCGCGAGCTGTCCGGGCACCGCTTGCTCAAGAACCGCTCTCTGTGGCGCAACTTCCCCACGATCCGGAACGCGCGCTGGTCGCACGGCAACGCCGTGCTGGTGGGAGACGCCGCGCACACCGCCCACTTCTCGATCGGCTCCGGCACCAAGCTCGCCATCGACGACGCGATCGCCCTGGCCCGGGCGCTCATGACCCACGGCGACGTCGCGCCCGCGCTCGCCGCGTACGAAGCCGCGCGGCGCCCGGAAGTCGAGAGCCTGCAACGCGCCGCACAGGTCAGCCTCGAATGGTTCGAGCAGACCGAGCGGTACCATGGTCGGCTCGAGCCGATCCAGTTCGCGTTCAGCCTGCTGACGCGGAGCCTGCGCGTCACCCACGCGAACCTCAAGGTCCGCGACGCGAAGTTCGTGGAGACCGTCGACCGCTGGTGCGCCGAGCAGTCCTCGCTCCAGGTGGCAGTGCGAGGTGAGCCGCGCTCGGGCGGCGAGCCGAGCCCTTCGGTGACCGAAATCGTGCGAGGTGAGCCGCGCTCGGGCGGCGAGCCGAGCCCTTCGGTGACCGAAATCGTGCGAGGTGAGCCGCGCTCGGGCGGCG
>WNGB01004641.1_pt1 | contig 20846 bp, 18 predicted proteins | sample 5400681 | NCBI WGS metagenome assembly WNGB01 (sample SAMN13153367, study PRJNA577476) | soil metagenome | isolation source: 115 cm soil or saprolite under grassland replicate 2 | place: USA:California | collected 2016-06-15
GGGCTCGACGGCGAACTGGATGTTGGAGCCTCCGGTGTCCACGCCGACTTTCCGAATGACGGCCTTCGCCTCGTCGCGCATCCGCTGGTATTGGCGGTCCGAGAGAGTCATCTGGGGAGCGACGGTGATCGAGTCGCCTGTGTGTACTCCCATCGCGTCGAAGTTCTCGATCGAGCAGATGACGATGACATTGTCGGCGAGGTCGCGCATCACTTCGAGCTCGAATTCTTTCCACCCTTCGACCGACTCTTCGATCAGGACCTCGTGGGCCGGCGATTCGGAGAGGCCATGCGCCACGACGCTCGCCAGATCTTCCGGCGTGCGCGCCGCGCCGCCACCCGAACCGCCGAGCGTGAAGGAGGGGCGCACGACGACGGGGAGGCCGATCTCACGGACGATCGACTCTGCCTCTTCGAGCGAGCGGGCGCGGCCCGAGCGGGGAACCTCCGCGCCGATCTCGAGCATGGCCTCCTTGAAGAGCTCTCGATCCTCCGCCAGGCGCATGGCGCGCTCGCTGGCGCCGATCAGCCGGACGCTCCACTTGTCGAGGATCCCGCGGCCCGCGAGCGCGAGGGCCAGATTCAACCCCGTCTGGCCTCCGACCGTGGGCAGGAGCGCGTCCGGCCGCTCCTTCTCGATGATCTTCTCCAGGAATTCCGGAGTCAGCGGTTCGACATAGGTCGCGTCGGAGAGCTCCGGATCGGTCATGATTGTGGCCGGGTTGGAGTTGACCAGCACGACCCGAAAACCCTCGCGCTTGAGAGCGCGCACGGCTTGCGTGCCCGAGTAATCGAACTCACAGGCCTGGCCGATCACGATCGGCCCCGATCCGATCACAAGGATCGATTCGATGTCCGTTCTTTTAGGCAAGCCGATGCATCTTAACCGACAGCAAGCCTCCTCCCTCTCCCGGCGGGAGAGGGGCGGGGTGAGGGACGGGAACCTCGATCCCTCTATCTTGCGGTCGAGCGGGGCGTCCGCGGCGCGGGCCGGCCCGCCGAGGAAGATACGGCTTCGCGCTGCGCGCCACAGGAGTCGCTCAGAATCGTCCCGGACTGTCCGAGGGCCAGGAGCCTCCCGCCGGACCAGCGCACGCTGTAGAGGTTGTTGGAAGTGCCGGTGTCCACGGTCGTCCAAGCAACGCCGTCCTCGCTCTCGACCCGCGCGCCGCCGGTGCCCACGGCCGTGAAATGAGATCCGTTCCAGGCGACGCCGTAGAGCCTTTCCCGCGTGCCCGTGTCCGCCTGCCGCCAGGAGATGCCGTCGGCGCTCGAGAGCGCCACACCACTGTCCCCGACGGCGATGAACGCCGAGCCGTTCCAGAGCACGTCGTTTAAAGCGCCGCCGGTCTGTGAGAATCGGAGCGTCCAGACATTCAGGTCCGGACTCGAGAAGATGACCCGCGCCGTTTCGCCACCCACGCCCACGTACTGCGCCCCGTTCCACGCGATCGAATTCAGCGTGTTGTAGGTCGGAGCCTGCTCGGTCCAGGTCTCTCCATCGGCGCTCGCCAGAACCGCCCCGTCGCTCCCGACGGCCACGAACCGGGCCCCGTCCCAGAGGACATCATGGAGGACGGCGGACTTGACCGGCGTCCGCCGCGCCCAGGCGACGCCGTCCCTGCTCGAAAAGATCGCGTTCTGATCGCCGACCGCGACCCATTGCCGCCCGTTCGAGGCCACTCCCAGGAGCCAGCGGTCGAAGAGGCGCGCCTGGCTCGTCCACACGGCCGCGTCGGGACTCGTGAGGACCGTTCCGAAGCCCCCCACCGCGACGTATTGCGTCCCGTCCCAGGCCACCCTCCCCAGGGGATTGCGGTTGCCGACGGTTCGGTGGGTCCAGGAGGCGCCGTCGATCGTCGTGAGAATCGTCCCCTTGGCACCGACGACGACGACGGTCTTTCCATTCGAAGCGAGACCCAGCAGGTCGGAGCCCGTCGGGGCGAGGCCGTTTGTCCAGAGCTGGCCATCGGGGCTCGAGAAGACGTTCCCGTACGCGCCCACGCCGAGAAACCCGGACGCCGTCCAGGTGAGGCGCTGCATCGGAACCACGAGTCCCAGGTAGTCGCCCGTCCAATTCAGGCCGTCCGCGCCGCGAAGGACCGAGGAGGTCAGGAACCCGCCGCTGCTGATCACGAACTCCGATCCACTCCAGGCCACCGAAGAGAGCATGTCGCGCGTGTCGAAGGGACTGCGCGCCCAGCTCGCGCCGTCGGGACTGGCGAGGATCGTGCCGAGATCTCCCACGGCGACGAACCGGGAACCGCTCCAGGCGATGTCCCGCAGGGTCTGGTCAGTGCCGGAGGAGCGCGCCGTCCAGGCCGAGCCGTCCGGGCTCGTCAGGGTCGTGCCGGAGCCACCAACGGCGGTCAGAAGGGTCCCGTTCCAGGCCAGACGAAGGAGCGTCGCGGCCGATCCCGTCCGTTGCCCCGTCCAGAAGACACCGTCCGGGCTCGTGAAGGCCGCGCCCCCCGAGCCGACCGCGACGAACAGCTTCCCGTTCCACGCCACGTCAGAGAGATCTGCGCGCGTATCGGGGAAGCGTGGCGTCCACGCCGACCCGTCCGGGCTCGTCAGGATCACACCCGCGCTTCCGACGGCCACGAAGACTCCGCCGCTGTACGCCACCCCGTTCAAGCGATTCCCCTGCGGCAACGGGTTCGACCACAGCCACTCCGAACAGATCTGCCCGGATGCGATGGCGCCCGTGAGTAGGAGCCCAAGCGCGAAGGACGAGAGTCTCGCCAAAGATCTGGACATGGAAAGCCTCCTGGGCGGTTGGTTAGAGACGACAATTATAGAGCCGGTCTCTCACAACTCATAACTCATAACTATTCGTAACGAAGCGCTTCGGCGATGTTGACGTGGGAGGCTCGGCGGGCGGGGACCCAGGAGGCGAGCAGGATGGCGAGGGCCGAGAAGCCCACGATCGCCGCCAGGTCGACGGCGCGTACGAGAAAAGGGATGAAAGAGACGAAATAGATTTCCGCGACTCCCGGTGGGAACGAGAGCAGCCGAAACACGGTCGCCGCACGGCAGATGAGCCACCCGAAGACGATCCCGGCGGCGACTCCCGTGCCTCCCAGGAGCGCGCCGAGCATCAGGAAGACGCGCGAGAAGAACCGGGGCTCGGCCCCCAGCGCCGAGAGCACGCCGATGTCGCGCTTCTTTTCCTGCACCGTCATCACGAGCGTCGAGACGACGTTAAAGGTCGAGACCGCGACGATCAGGCCGATGACGAGAAAGAGCGTCGTCTGCTGGATTGACAGCGCGGAGAAGAGGCCGCTGTTCATCCTTCTCCAATCGGTGACCGCGAAGCCCGGCCCGGCCACCTTCTCGATCGCCCGCGCGGCGCCCTCGGTGTCGCGGATCGTGTCGAGCTTGATCTCGACGACGTCGGCCTCGGCATCCAGGCGGCAGAGACTCCGCAGCGCCTCGCGGTAGAGGAAGACCCATTCCGCGTCGTACTCGGCGAAGTTCGTCTTGAAGACGCGGCCGATCCGGAATCGGCCGGTCCGCGGCGCGAATCGGGCCGCACCCGTGGCGCGGTCGGGTACGGAGAGCACGATCGTGTCCCCTTCGCGGGCGTCCAGGCGCCGCGCCAGCTCCGAGCCGATTGCGACGCCTGGCGGCTGCCCGGGCGAGCCGGGCGTGAGCACTCGCTCAGCGTCGGGCAGGTATGCGTCCATCTGCGAGACTGCCCGCTCCGACGCGGGATCCACGCCCTTCAATATCGCGTCCGTTCCGTCGGGTGTCGCCTCGGAGGACGCCACGCCCGACTGGTAGATGACCGCAGCGACGGCCCTGACCCGCGGGATCTGCGCCAGACGCGCCCGCAGGGGCCGGATGTCGGGATAGCCGCCCGAGGGCAGTGAGAGGGGAAAGACCACGACCTCCGCATTGGCGCCGATCAATTTCCCCTGGATCTCCGAGCGGTAGCCAGAGAGCAGGCCCATCGCCACGACGAGCGCGGCGACGCCCAGCGCAATGCCGCCGATCGAGAGCAGGGAGACGGAAGAAACGAGCTTCGAGGGGCGCGAGCGCAGATAGCCGAGGGCCACTTCGAGAGAGAAAGGCATCTAAAGCACCCTGGGCCTGGACGCGGGACGCGGGACGCGGGACGCGAACGGGGGACGGACGGCGGGAGGCGGGAGGCGAACTGCCCTCATCCGAGTCCCGAGTCCCGAGTCCCGAGTCCCGACTCACCCTCCTGCTGCATCGCTTCGATGAAAGTGTCGAACAGCACGTTGGCGTCGTGGGGACCGGGCGAGGCCTCCGGATGGAACTGGGCAGCCAGGATCGGGAGCCTCCGGTGGCGGAAGCCTTCGAGCGTGCCGTCGTTCAGGTTCTGATGCGTGGGCTCGACCTCGGCCGGGAGCGTGGAGCCGTCCACGGCGAAACCGTGGTTCTGCGACGTGATCGCGACCGCCGTCGTCCGCAAATCCGCCACGGGATGGTTCGCCCCGCGATGTCCGAACTTCAGCTTGAAGGTCTTGCCCCCGAACGCGAGTCCGAGGAGCTGGTGGCCCAGGCAGATCCCGAAGATCGGTTTCTTCCCGATAAGGGTTTCGATCGTGCGGATCTGTGCTCCCAGCGCGGCCGGATCGCCGGGCCCGTTGGAAAGAAAGATCCCGTCGGGAGCGACCCCCAGGATCGTCGCGGCCGGGGCGGTCGCCGGGAAGACCGTCACGCGGCAGCCGGCGGCGTTCAAGAGCCGGATGATGTTCCGTTTCATTCCGTAGTCGATTGCCGCGACGTGGAAGCGCTCGCTGCTGGCGCCGAAGACGGAGCATCGTGTGGGTGACACGGCGAGCGCCAGGTCGCTGCCGATCATGGGCGGCGAGCCGAAGACGAGCCGGAGCAGATCTTGCGGATCGGCGATCTCCGTCGAGATTCCCGCGCGCATCGCGCCCTGCGTCCGGATGTGCCGCACCAGGGCCCGTGTGTCCAGGCCGTGGAGTCCCGTCACGCCCGCCTCTTCAAGGTAGCTTGCGAGGCTCTCCTCTCCGCCCGTGCCGCTCCACCGCTCGGGAAAATCCCTCGCCACAAAGCCGGCCACGTGCACCTTCTCCGATTCCGCCTCGTCCCGCCTCACCCCGTAGTTGCCGATGTGCGCCGCCGTCATCACGACGATCTGCCCCGCGTAGGACGGGTCGGTCAGGACTTCCTGGTACCCGCTCATCGCCGTGTTGAAGACGATCTCCCCGAAAGAGGTCCCGGGCCGGCCGATGGCCTGGCCGTGATAGGTCGTGCCGTCCTCCAGGACGAGAAGCCCTTCACTCATTCGTACGGCCTAGACGCTTCGTCCCACCACCGGCGCGAGCAGGCGGACCTGCCGCATCAGGTCGGCGAACATCTCCGGGAGGAGAGCCTGCGGGCCATCGGAGAGCGCCGCCTCGGGATGAGGATGGACCTCGATCAGGAGCCCGTCCGCGCCGACGGCGATCGCGGCGCGCGAGAGGGGGAGCACCTTCTGCCGCTTGCCGGTGCCGTGAGAAGGATCCACGAGAATCGGCAGGTGCGAGATTCGCTGCACGTAGGGGATGGCCGAGAGGTCGAGCGTGTTGCGCGTGTGATCCGAGAAGGTGCGCACTCCGCGCTCACAGAGAATGACTTCGTAGTTGCCTTCCGCCAGCAGGTACTCGGCTGAGAGGAGAAGTTCTTCCAGCGTGGCCGACATTCCGCGTTTCAAGAGCACGGGTCTGCGCGTCTTGCCGAGCTTCTTGAGCAGGGAGAAGTTCTGCATGTTGCGGGCGCCGACCTGGAGACAGTCGGCGTATTCGGCGACGAGCTCGACGGTCTCGGTGTCGAGCACTTCGGTCACGATGGGAAGGCCCGTTGCCTTGCGGACTTTCGCCAGGATTTTCAGCCCCTCCTCGCCCAGCCCCTGGAAGGAATAGGGAGAGGTGCGCGGCTTGAAGGCGCCTCCGCGGAAAAGCACCGCCCCCGCCCCGCAGACCGCGAGGCCGGTCTCCATGGCCTGGGCTTCCGACTCGACCGCGCAGGGACCCGCAACGACCACGACCTTCGGTCCGCCCACGGCAACGCCGCCGACCGAGACGACGGTGTTCTCCCGCTTGGCCTCCCGGGAGACGAGCTTGTAGGGTGCCGAGACCGGGATGACTTCAGCGACCCCGGGCAGGTTTTCGAAGGCGCCGGTCTCGACGGAGCCGCGATTGCCGGTGATGCCGATGGCCGTGCGCTGCGCGCCGGGAATCGCGTGCGCCTGGAGTCCCAGGCTCTCAACCGTCTCGACGACGCGGCGGACGTCTTCGGCGGAAGCGGCCGAGTCCATGACGATGAGCATCGGGTGGTATCATGTGAGCCACGCCCGGCTCTGTCAAACCGGCGGAAGAGGTACCTTCGATGAAGCGACTCGGTCTTCTGGTTCTGGCGGCTCTGACTCTGGCTGCTTCTGTCGCCTCCGCCTACAACATCAAGCTGAAGGACGAGTCCATCATCTTTGCCCGCTCCAAGTACGAGGTGAAGGGGAGCAAGGCGATCATTACTCTCCCCAATCGAACCGTCACCCAGATCGACCTGGCGACGATCGATATTCCCGGCACCGAGCAATACAACAAGGAGAACCCCGGGAACGTCATTGCGATCGTTCCGGGAGAAGGCAAGGAGATCAAGCTCCCGGTCTTGAAGCTTCCCCCGACCGTGCGCCTACAGGACATGCTCCGGCAGCGCAAGACGCGGCTGGGCGTGCCGCCACCCAAGGCGGCCGGAGGAGCCGAAGCGGGAGCGTCCGAGACGTCCTGGCAGGCGCCCGAGCCCTCCATGGAGCAGGCGTTTCGCAGGGTGCTGGACGGAGCGGCGATCACCCAGTACCGCCTGACCAGTTACCGCGGGAAGCTGCGCCTCGTGGCCACGACCAATTCGGAGGAGGCCGTTTTCAACATGTCGTCCGCGTCCGCGAGAATCCTCGCGGACCTGCAAGACAAGGGGAAGCCGACAGTCGTCGAGATCACCCTGACGACTCCCGCCGGTGAGCCGGCCGGCTTCTTCGAGATGAGGTGCCTTCGATGAAGCGACTCGGTCTTCTGGTTCTGGCGGCTCTGACTCTGGCTGCTTCTGTCGCCTCCGCCTACAACATCAAGCTGAAGGACGGTTCCATCATCTTTGCCCGCGCCAAGTACGAGGTGAAGGGGAACAAGGCGATCTTCACTCTCCCCAATGGGACTGTCACTCAGATCGACCTCGCCTCGATCGATATCCCCGGCACCGAGCAATACAACAAAGAAAACCCCGGCAACGTCATCGCCATTGTTCCGGGAGAAGACAAACAGATCACGCTCCCGGTCCTGAAGCCTCCCCCGACGGTGAGCCTGCAGGACATGCTCCGGCAGCGCAAGACGCGGCTGGGCGCGCCGCCGCCCAAGCCGGCCGGAGGCGCCGAAGCGGAAGCGCCGGGGACGTCGTGGCAGGCGCCCGAGCCCGCCGTGGAACTGGCCTTCCGCAAGGTGCTGGATGGAGCGGCGATCACGCAGTACCGCCTGACCAGTTACCGCGGGAAGCTGCGCCTCGTGGCCACGACCAGTTCGGAGGAAGCCGTTTTCAACATGCTGTCCGCGTCCGCGAGAGCCCTCACGGACCTCCAGGATCGGGGCAAGCCGACAGGCGCCGACATCGTCCTGACGACTCCCGCCGGTGAGCCGGCCGGCTCCTTCGAGATGAGCCCCGAGAATGCCCGCCAGATCGTCAACGGCACCGTGAGCGTCGCCGATTACTTCGTCAGGAACGTCATCCTGTAGTCTTCCCTCCAGGAGGACGCGATGGCGCAACGGGAACCGCAAACTTTCGCGAATCACCGCAGGATCGTTCCCCTCTACCACGTCGGGACCTTCGGCATCCTGGCCGTCAACCTGATCTGGAGACTCGTCCGGCTGGTCCGGTGGACGTCCTGGCAGGCGCTGCTCGAGTTGCTCGTCGCGGCCGCGCTGCTGGGACTCTTCTTCTACGCGCGGATCTTCGCGCTGGCCGTTCAGGACCGGATCATCCGTCTCGAGATGCGCCTGCGCTTGAAAGAGATTCTGCCGCCGGACTTGAAGGGCCGGATCGACGAGCTGACGCGCGACCAGTTCGTCGCGCTGCGGTTCGCGAGCGACGCGGAGATGCCGGATCTGATGCGCGAGGTCCTGACAAACAACATCCGGAACCGCGATGAAATCAAGCGCCGCGTCAGGAACTGGGTCCCCGACACCCTGAGGTGCTAGCGGCGCTCAGGCGCCGCGGTTCAGTCTGGCGGAGGATGCGGCGTGAGGTAGGAGCGGGGGTCTTTCCTGACGGCTCGGCGGAAGCGTTCGGACAACGAAATTGCCTCGCCGATGGACTCGTCGAGAGAGATCCGCTCGACACGCTGCAGAGGAAAGAAGACGGTTGAGGGGGAAAAAGTCGGAGACGCTTCGCGAACGATCTCGTGCAGCCAGTCCTCGAACCCTTCGACCGCGAGGCCCCGCACCGTCACGCCGCTCGCGTCACAGTGCTCGAGCAGACCCCAGAACTTCTCCCGCGGGTTCGCCAGGTGCACGAGGACGACGCTGCCGGTCTTCATTTTTCTGGCGCGTCTTCGGAGAGCTCGATCAAGACACCGTGTCCCGCGTCAGGATGGAGGAAGACGATCTTCTTTCCGTCGGCTCCCGGCGCGGGCTGGGAATTGATGAGGCGGAATCCTCGCTGTTGCAGATCGGCAACGGCCCCGTCGATGTCGCGCACGGCGAAACAGACGTGGTGGATTCCAGGCCCGCGTTTCTTCAGGAACTTTGCCACCGGAGAGTCCTCGGAGGTCGGCTCCAGCAGCTCGATCCGGCTTTCGCCGGCGGGCAAGAAGGCCGTCACGACCTTCTGCGCCGGGACTTCCTCGCGATGCCTTTCCTCGAGACCCAGCGCGCGGTAGACCGGCACCGCGTCGTCGATCGAGACGACTGCGATGCCGATGTGATCGATCTTATAGGCTGTCATTCGGAGCCCTTTCAGGTTCCAGGCGGAACCGCACTGACGGCCGTCGCCCTAACCCCTCACCGGATTGCCGCCGACCGCGGCGAAGAGCCGCACGGCGGCGGAATACGGGTCTTCGCGCCGTTCGCTCACGCGCCGGACGGCCTCGTCGAGACCTCCGGCCCGGCTCTCTCGGGTCAAGATGGAAGCCCGGAAATGCTCGTCGAGCAGCGCGAGGAGCCGGGCGCGGACGCGGCGCCGCCGCCGCTCGAAATTCTCGCCGCTCCCGGCCAGGTGCTCTCCGTGGGACTGGAGAGCCGCGACGACCTCGTCCACTCCCATATTGGAGGGCGCGACTGTTCGGACGATGGGCGGCCGCCACGCTTTTTGCGGAGACAAGTCGAGCATCATCGCGAGTTCGACCGCGACGCGGTCGGCCCCGTCGCGGTCAGCCTTGTTGACGACGAAGACGTCGCCGATCTCGAGGATGCCCGCCTTGATGGCCTGGATGTCGTCGCCGAGGCCGGGCACGAGCACCACCGCGACCGTTTCCGCCGCCTTGATGATGTCCACCTCATCCTGCCCGACACCGACCGTTTCGACCAGGACCACGTCGTAGCCCGCCGAGTCGAGCACGTCCACAGCGTCGGACGTGGCCCGGGCGAGGCCGCCGAGTGCCCCGCGCGTGGCCATCGAGCGGATGAAGACGCCGGGGTCCGTGTAGATCTCCGCCATCCGGATGCGGTCTCCCAGGATCGCCCCGCCGGTGAAGGGAGAAGAGGGGTCTACCGCCACGATTCCGACGGTCTTGCCGCGCCGCCGGTACGCCTGGGCCAGGCGCTGCGCGAGAGTGGACTTGCCGGCGCCCGGCGGTCCGGTAATGCCCAAGACGCGCGCCCGCCCCGTGCGCGGGAAGAGCGGCCTCAGGATTCCGGGCGCTCCCCCGTTCCTCTCGACCGCGCTGATCGCACGCCCGATGGCGCGCGCCTGCCCCGCGAGGACACCCTCCACGATTGACCGTAAGCCGTCAGCCGTAAGCCGTGAGCGGCGGCTGTTGACGGCTAACGGCTCACGGCTCACGGCTCACGGCTCACGAAGACAGGAGGCTCTTGGCGATGACCAGTTTCTGGATTTCGGTGGTCCCCTCGCCGATGGTGCACAGTTTGACGTCGCGGTAGAACTTCTCGACGGGAAAGTCCTTGATGAAGCCGTAGCCGCCGTGGATCTGGAGCGCACGGTCGGTCACGCGGACCGCCATCTCGGAGGCGTAGTACTTCGCCTGGGCCGCGAAACGCCGGTGGTCCTCTCCCCTGTCCTTGGCCTGCGCCGCGCGCTCCGTGAGAAGCCTGGCCGCGTCGATCCCGGTCGCCATCTCGGCCAGGTAGAAACGGATCGCCTGGAACTCGCAGATAGCGCGGCCAAATTGCCGGCGCTCCTTCGAATACTTGAGCGCCGCTTCGTACGCGCCCCGTGCGATCCCCACGGAGAGCGCCGCGATCGAGATCCGGCCGGCGTCCAGGATCTTCATCGAGTTTGTGAATCCTTCCCCCTCCGTCCCGAGGAGGTTCTCCTCCGGGATCCAGCAGTCCTCCATCACGAGCGTGCAGGTGTCGGACGCCCGCATGCCGAGCTTGTTCTCCTTCTTGCCCACCCGGATGCCCGGATTGTCGAGCTCGACGATGAAGGAGGAGATCCCGCCGTGTCCCTTGGCAGGTTCGGTCACGGCCATCAGGACAGCCACGCCGCCGACCGATGCGTTGGTGATGAAGTTCTTCGAACCGTTCAAGACCCAGCCGGCGCGGTCGCGCACGGCCGTGGATTTGGTGCCGCCCGAGTCGGAGCCCGCCTCGGACTCGGTCAGACCCCACGCTGCCAGCCACTCTCCTGAAGTGAGCCGGGGCATGTAACGGCGGCGCTGTGCCTCGTTCCCGAACCGGAAGATGTGGCTCGAGCCGAGCGACGTGTGGGCTGCAAGAGCCAGGGCCACCGAGCCATCCACGCTCGCGAGCTCCTCGACGATCGCCGCATAGTCGCTGGTGGAAAGACCCGCCCCGCCGTACTCCTCCGGAAAGATCGCACCGAGCAGGCCGAGATCGCCGAGCTTTCGAAAAACTTCGCGCGGGAATTGCTGCTTCTCGTCCCACTCCATGACATGTGGCCGGATCTCAGCCTCCGCGAACTCGCGAACGGTCTGCAGGATGGCCTGTCGCTCGGCCGATACGGCGGTGCTCATGGAGACATTGTAGGACCGGGAGACGGTAGAGGGTAGACGGTAGACGCGCGGGCCACCGTTCCTCTCCCGTCTTTCGTCTCCCGTCTACCGGAGTGAGGACGGGGCCGCCGTGACGCTGCCCGCCGTGACAATATCGATCCCGGCGTAGTAGTGCTTCAGGATCGCGTCGTAGGACGCTCCGGCGAGCGCCATCCCGTACGCGCCGTTCTGGCACAGGCCGACGCCGTGACCCCAGCCCCTTCCCAGGAAGAGGAACTCCGGCTCCCCCTGCGCTCCGCGCGCCTTCTGGACCGAGAAGAGCATCTCGGGAAGCTCCAGGGCCTGGCGCACCTCGAAGCGACGCAGAACGATCTCCGCGGCGTCCGTCGTCAAGCGGATCTCGATCGCGCGTCCCGAGGCGCTGCGTTTGACCACGGCGATCTCGCGCACCTCGGTTCCCGTCACTCGGGCCGCCGTCCGCCTCGCGAGCTCCTTGCCCGAGACACGCCGCACCCACTCCGTCCAGGCCGATTCGCGCTCGAACGATGGCGCGGCGACCTCAACCTCTACCCAGAGCCCGAGGATCTGGCTCCCTCTCTTCCACCAGCGCAGGCGGTCGCCCGCGCGCAGCGACAGAGAGGCCGCCGGAAGGTAGCTTTCGCCGGAGCGCCGCGCGAGCGGAAGCTCCGGGTCCACGGGCAGCCCTTGCCGTCCTTCCGACGTCTTCACCCAGACATTCGAAGCTTCCCGGCGCACGAAGCGCCCGGTTCCCTCCGTGACCCCTGCCTGCCGGAGCACGCCGGAAAAGAGGAGTCCCGCGTACTCTTCGTCGGTCAGGATCCGGTCGGGCGGCGGGAGGGACTCGCCCGCCGCGAAACGGAATCGCAGGAGGAAATCGTAGGCCTCTCGGGCGGGAGAGGAAAGTCGGCCGGAAACCGAAGGGGGCTCGGCGTAGTAGGCCTGCTCGCGGGGGGCCAGGTGAAGAGTCCGGGCCGGGGCCAGCCCGAAGGCCGTGATGAGCGACGGATAAACGGCCGCGGGAGCCAGGGAAGCGGGCGGAGAGGATTTCGCCGACAGGCCCGCCCACGCCTGCGCGGCCTCGAGCCAGGCCAAGCGGCTCGCGCGTTTTCCCGGGACGTGACGGGCGAGCACGTAGCCACGCCATTCGAGGCCCGTCAGCGGCCTCGCGCCGGCCTTTCGGCCGATCGCGGCTCCCGGCAGCGCCGCCGTCGCGAGCTCGCCGCATTCGGCCGAGACGAGGTACGGCACGGCGGGGTCGCCGAACACATTCTCGACGTTCTCCGTGCGGCCCCCGCACGTCGAGGTGAAGAGCGCATCGGCAAAGCGGCCGCCGAAGGCGAGAACGAGCCCGCGCGTGGCCTCGACAGCGGCGTTCGACAGCGGGTCCTCGACGGAGAGACCGGAATAGACCTGGCACCTTGCCGTGCCGCAAAGGTCATAGCCTTCCGTCTCGAACTGCCCGCGGTGTGCCAGCGCATACGTGCGCGCCGCGACAGTCTGCGCCTTCAACGCCTCGAGCTCGTCATAGCGTCGGGGTCCCATTTCGGCGGGAACGACACCATACAGGTATTCCTCCAGGTCCACCCGGTTGACCACGGTCACGAGCCCGCGCGGATTGACCGCGACACGCAGGCTGCCGCGGTAGGGTTTCCCGTCGATGAGAACGCGCGCATCCGCGTCGGCCGGGTAGATGTCCGCGGGCGAGAGAAGGCGTCGGGCGCTCCCGTCCTCGACGGTCACGTTCAGAAATGCTGCCGCCGCGGCAGGCACTGTTGCCCTCCCCTCGACGGCCGTCGCTTCTTCACCCGCGCCGCGCAGCTTCTCCGCAAGAGCCTGGGCGGACTCACGGTCGGAAAAGGCGCCCAGAAGAACCCGATAAACGCCCCGGTCCGCGGAGAACGCGACAGTGCCGGTGACCCCAAACTGAGAGGCGAGCCGTTCCAGGCGCTCCCGCGCCGGACTTTCCTGGGAGAACGCCCCTGCCTGTACCTGGAAGCCGCCGGCCGCCGCCCCTTCTGTCCGAAAGCGCAGGGGCCCGCGCAGGATCTCGGCCCGCTCCGCGGAGACGACGATCCAGCGCTGCCCCGGTGGGCCGAAGACGAACTCCGGCAGATCGCTCTTGACCCCCACGCGCAGGAGTGTCCCCGAGGGAGCGGAATCCGCGGGCAAGGGCACGGCTGCGATGCCACCGCCGGACCCGCGCTTGCCCGCGGGAGGAGGCGTCGGAGAGGCGGCGGCCGGAGGCGTCGCGCCGGCCGGCACGGGAGCGCGCGGCACGCCGGCGCATCCGATCAAGCCGGCCAGGAAAAGGAGAACGGCCGCCGTCGAGCCGAGTCCGCGGGGAGAATTCAAAAGCGGGACCGGATCTGCGCGCTCAGGACTTTTTTGCGGTAGTCGTCGCCACTCAGCCGAACGGTCAGGCACATTTCGTAGAGTCGGCTACGAGTCCTGTTCCCCACTCGGTCCTCCAAGGCCATCTTCGGGCCTGAAGCGTTTTCCGGCTCGTCGGCGTAATTGGTCGTCACGATCGTGACCCTCTTGTTGTTGTATCGCGTGTTCAAGAGTTCATACAGGACGTCCTGCACCCAGGGGTGCGGAGGGGTGGCTCCGATCTCGTCCAGGACGATCAGCTCTGCGCCGGTATAGGGCGCGAGCACGGCCTCGCGGGAGCCATCGGCGTCGGGCCGGAAGGACGCAGCGATGCGATTGAGTAGGGTGGAAGAGTCCGCGTAGAGGCCACGGACGCCCTTCGTCGTGATCAGCTCCGAGAGGATGGCGCACGCCAGATGCGTCTTGCCGAGGCCCGAGTCCCCGATGAAGAGCAGCCCCGCGTCCACAAACGGAAACCGGTCCACAAATTCCCTGGCCCTCCTCTTCGCGTTTTTCAGCTCAACGCCGATGTCGTTGAAATTGTCGATGCTGCAAGCCCGATAGCGCTCCGGGATGCCGGCCGCCTCGAGCTTTTCCCGCTTGAGCGCCGCTGCGCGGCAGGAGCAGGGCCGCGCCTGCTTGCGGCCGTCCGGCGACTCGAGGATCCACCCCGTGCCGCCGCATGTCGCGCAGGTCGTCGGGTCGGGTTGCACGGTTGCGATTCTAATTCTCCGGAAGTCCCGCCTCGACGAAGACGCGCCGCTGCCGCGGTCCCTCCAGATATTTCTTCAGGTCCGCGAGGCTGGCCTCCCAGCCCGATCCGACCTCTCCGCGGTAGCGGTCATAGGCGGGGCCGGCGTCGGGGACGAGCTGCTCGACGGTGACGAGGCACCCGTCCTTCGAATCGGCGAAGGTCAACACCATGCTGAGCCCTTCGAGAGCTTCGCCTTCGCCCGGCTCGAGAGACATCTCGCGCACGACCAGCCGCCGGCCCCTCTCGAACTCCTGGATTTTTCCCAGGACCGTCGCTTCGGTTTTTCCGCGGGGGTCCGTGAAGCCGATCGCCCAGTTTCCGCCCGGCCGCAGCCCGACGAGCGCTCCCTCGCACCACCAGGAGAGCAGATCGGAGACGCGCGTGAAGGCGTCGAAGGCATCCGAGGCGCTGGCCTGAATGGAGATCGAGCGGACGACAGGAACCATCATGTGTCGATTGTAAACGAATGCCTCTATACTGCCGGGGACCCCCCCATGAGTTCCAGCGACCCGCTCGAAAGGATCCGGCACGATCTGGCCCGCGGGGTTCGGGACTCTGTCGAGAAGCTGTACGGGATCGCGCTCGAACGAGTCGTACTGGAGCGCCCTCCGCATGTCTCGCTGGGAGATCTGGCGACTCCTGTCGCGTTCGATCTGGCCAAGCGGGTGCGCAAGTCGCCGCGGGCGATCGCGTCGGAAATCGCCGCCGCCACGGTTCTTTCCGAGGACGCTCGCGAGGCGCGCGTCGAGGCAGGAGGCTACGTCAACTTCTTTCTGGATCGCGCGCGCCTGGCGGCGGGCTTGCTCGAGGCGCCCGAGCCGGGTCCAGAGCGCGAGGGGAAGGTCATCGTCGAGCACACCAACATCAATCCCAACAAGGCCGCCCACATCGGACATCTGCGCAATGCTCTCCTCGGGGACGTGCTCGTCCGCTCCCTGCGATTCCTGGGACACAAGGTCGAGGTCCAGAACTATCTGGACGACACCGGCGTTCAGGTCGCCGACGTCGTGGCGGGTCTCATCCACCTCGCGGGCGTGAGCTCCGAAAGGGAAGTCAAGGAAGTCATCGCGAGCGCCACACTCCCCGCAGGCGCGCGCAATCCCAAAGGGTTCGCGTATCTCTGCTGGGACCTCTACGCCGAGGTCGGGCGGACCTACAAAGCCCGTCCCGAGACGGAGCGCTGGAGGAGCGAAGTGCTCCATGCGATCGAGGAAGGAGGCAACGAGACCGCGGCCATCGCGGCCGCCGTGGCCGAGGCGATTTCCTCGGCGCACCTCGCCACGATGGGGCGCATCGGAATCGTTTACGATCTGCTCCCGCGCGAGAGCGACATCCTGAGAAGGAACTTCTGGGCGCGCGCTTTCGAGAGGTTGAAGACCGCCGGCGCCGTGTCGCTCGAGACGGAGGGGAACCACGCGGGCTGCTGGGTCCTGCGGCTCTCCGAGTCCGAGGAGTTCGCGGGCCTCGAAGAACCCGACAAGATCCTGGTCCGGTCCAACGGCACCGTGACCTACACGGCCAAAGACATCGCCTATCAGCTCTGGAAGTTCGGTCTTCTCGGAGTGGACTTCGAATACGAGCGCTTCGAGCCCTGCTGGGCCTCCGGTTCCGTCGCCGCGGAGGAGGTTCCGGAGGCCGTGCGCCGCCACCCCGTCTGGCGCACGGCTCATGGGGCCGGGCAGTCCGGCGCCCCCGCCTTCGGGCGAGCCGTGCGCGTCATCAACGTCATTGACGTGAGGCAGTCCTACACGCAGAAGGTGGTCAAGGAGGGGCTGCGCGTTCTCGGCTTCGAGAAACAGGCGGAGGCAAGCGCCCATTTCTCCTACGAGATCGTGGCACTCTCTCCGAAAGCGGCGCGGCAGCTCGCGGAGCGATTCGGCGAGGAGTACCGGCTGACGCCCGAGGACGAGCAGAAACCCTACGTCGAGATGTCAGGCCGAAAGGGGCTGGGAGTGAAGGCGGATGATCTCGTCGAGCTGCTTCTCGACCGTTCACGGGCCGAGGTCGCGAGCCGCCGCGAGAAAGACGACGTGGCCGGGTCCCGGTCCCTGGCGGAGCAGGATGCCCGTTCGATCGCCGTCGGAGCTCTTCGCTATTTCCTGCTGAAGTTTGGACGGAACAAGGTCATCGCCTTCGACTTCGACGAGGCCGTCAACTTCGAGGGAGACACCGGGCCCTACCTTCAGTACTCGCTCGTGCGCGCCGGCAACATCTTCAAGAAGCTCTCGGAGCGTGGCATCCCTTCGGACATCGGGAGCGAAGCCCTGCGCAGTCCCGGGAAAGCAGGATGGGAAGACGATCTCTGGGCGCTTCTCCTCGACGCGGCCTCGACCTCGGAGGTCGCCGGGCGCGCGGTCGCTTCGCTCGAGCCTTCCACGCTCGCCCGGCATGCCTTCGGCCTGGCGCAGTCCTTCAACCAGTTCTACCACCGCCACCCGATCGCCCAGGAGCCGGACGAGGCCCTCCGGAACCGGCGGCTCGCCGTGGCGCGTATTTTCGCGAGGGAGATGACGCGCCTCCTGGGACTGCTGGGAATACCGGAACCAGGAAGGATGTAATCGGGTTCCCGCTTCAGGGTTCAGGAGCTCTGGAAACGATGGCCTCGATCGCTGGTCGGTTGCCCGATAACGCGCCGGGGGATTTCTTCGTGGATCGGACATGCATCGACTGCGATGCTTGCCGGAGGATCGCGCCGGCGGTCTTTGCGGAGGCGGAGGACCACTCTTACGTCGCCCGGCAGCCGGAGTCGGAGTCGGACCGGCGGCGGGCGTTGATGGCGCTCGTGGCCTGTCCGACGGGCTCGATCGGCACTGCCTCGCGCCAGGACGTCCGGCCGGGAATCGCCGCGTTTCCCGAGCCGGTCGCGGAGAATGTGTCCTTCTGCGGCTTCACGTCGAAGGATTCCTTCGGCGCCTGGAGCTATTTCATCGAACGCCCGGCGGGAAACGTGCTCGTGGACTCACCGAAGGCCGTCCACCGGCTGCTCCGGCACTTCCAGGAGCGCGGCGGCGTCGCGACGATGTTCCTGACGCATCGCGACGACGTCGCCGACCACGAGGCCTTCGCCCGGCATTTCGGATGTCTGCGGGTTCTCCATGAACGGGATGTCACTGGCTCCACGCGGAGCGTCGAGAGGAAGATCTCCGGTTCCGAGCCCGTGCGCCTGGACGACGACCTCGTCGTGATTCCGACGCCCGGCCACACGCGCGGCCATGCCGTGCTCCTCTACAGGGAGAAGTTCCTCTTTACGGGAGACCACCTCGCCTGGTCCTCCCGCCGCGGCGGTCTCATCGCCTTCCGGGACGCCTGCTGGTACTCCTGGCAGGAGCAGATCCGCTCGATGGAGCGTCTCCTCGACTTCTCTTTGGAATGGGTGCTGCCCGGCCACGGCGCCTGGCACCACGCGGCATCCCCGGCCGCCATGCGCCGCGAGCTCGAAACGTGTATCCGTTGGATGAAGAGGTAGTTATCAGTTTTCAGTTTTCAGTTATCCGTTCTCAGCTTGGAACTGATAACTGATCACTGACAACTAACAACTCACTTTCAGTCCTTCCTCCACGAGCCGGACGGGTACAACAGCGCCTCCCCCGACGGCGCTGAGAGCCTGGCGAACGGCGCCGGTGCGATGGGGCGGAGAGAGGAAGACGACGCAGCCTCCTCCTCCGGCGCCGCACGCCTTGCCACCCCAGGCTCCGGCTTCGACGGCGGCGGCGATCGCGCGCTCGATCAAGGGAGTCGAGACGACAGGCGCGAGTCGCCGGCGAGCCTGCCACTCCGTCTCGAGAGCCTCCCCCATCCGCGGAAAATCGGACCGCTGGATCGCCTCCGACATGGCCTCGGCGGCGCGGCGCACGCCTTCGAGGTTTTCGGCCACGGCGAGATCGCCTTCGAGCCGCGCACGCAGGATCTGCCAGTTGTTCATCCCGGAGGAATGCGAGACACCCGAATCGAAGAGCGTCAGATGTTTCTCCCACGTGTCCGCATCGGAGTGGATCCTCCGGGAGGTCGTGCGGCCCGCCTGGAAGGTGATGACGTGCACTCCGCCTTCGAGCGGCGGGTAATAATCCTGGACGCCGGCCGGCTTGCCGAGCACTCGCGTTTCGACGTCCCTCACGAAGTCCACACGATCCACATCGGTGAGATCGCGAGGACTGATGCCCTCGAAGGCGCCCATGAGCGCAACGGTCAAGGCCGAGGACCCGCCCAGGCCCGAGCCGAACGGAACGCCGGACCAGAATTCGATGTCCAGAGGCTCGCCGATCTCCAGGGCCTCGAGAAGCGATCCGACGAGCGCTGTCCGCGCGTCCGCGAGGAGCTCGGCCGCGTGCTGCGCCCGCTTTTCGAAGCCTGTGTCGCGGGAAACGATTCGAAGCCCCGTGCCCGCTCGCCGGACCCGGCAGCCCGCGAACCGATCAATCGCCAGATTGATGGTCGAAGAGCCGGGATGCAGGACGTGGAGCGGCCACAGATCGAGCGTTCCGCCGGCGAGGTCTATCCTCGCCGGCGCCCAGGCCTCAATCACCCTGTTCAAGTCCACCTCAGGGGATTCTAGGTCGGATGAGGTCCTGCGGCGAGGCCAGCCTCCCGGGCAGCCGTGCAGCGACATTTAGTGCCCCGGTCGCGGCGCGCGAAGTCTCCCAGAGGGAGGAGGCGCGCGCCGCGGGAGCGAAGCGATTGCCCGGGATCAGGCTCGCGGTCGAGGCCGCATCTGGCCGAGCCGCGAGCCGGTGCGCCGAAGGCGCAGATCCCGGGCAACCGCGCAGCGACGTTTAGTAGCCGACGCGGCTTGCCCGCAGGAACCCGGACCGCGGGAACCCCACGCCCTCGATGGTCACCGTCTGACCGACCGAGGCCTGCGCGATGGCAGGGTCGCGGAACATCAGCCGCCAGACCTCGCCGTTATCGGCACAGAAACCCGGGTCGTGATGGGACTCTGGAAGAGGGCAGAGGCCGGCTTCGTGCCGCGTCTCGCACTGGAGGCAGACGAGCGTCCCGGTCAGAAGTACACGCTGCGAGTCGGCCCTGGTGGATGACGCGGGAAGAGGCGAGTCAGGAACGGCGGAGGACAGCGCGATGGCGGGCGCAAGGGTGGGGCGAGCGCCGGGGCCGTCGGCGACGACGGGAAGAATGATCACCAGCAGAACGGCCGCAACGGCGAGAGCCGGGAAACGCGGACGCACTTGCGGAGGATCCCCGCGGCGCAGACGCAACACGAGGCCCGGAGGGGCGGGAGTCCGGTCCAGACGGGAGCGGAGAAGATTCGCCAGACCTCGCGCCGAGCGGGCCCTCGCGGCGCAGGAGCCGCACTCGGAGAGATGCCGGGAGAGCGCCTCCGTCTCACACGAAGAAATTTCGCGGTCCAGATGCGCGTAGAGGAGAAACCTCGCCTGGGTACAGCTCATCGTTGCCGGAGGCCAAAACCCCTCCCCCGACCCTGAAATTCCTCAGCCTTGGGATTGGAGCCCCGGGCTCAGGCGCTCTTGGGCCTGGTCCGCATCTTCGTCGGTTCGGCGCCCCGGATATAGCCGTGCCGGCGCGCGTACTTCAGCAGGGTCTTTTCGAGGAGCTTGCGGCCGCGATAGAGGCGGGACATGACCGTTCCCACCGGGCAATCCAGGATGTCGGCGATCTCTTTGTAGGCGAAATCCTCGAGGTCGGCCAGGATGACAACCATCCGGTAGTCGTAGGGGAGCGATTCGAGCGCTTTCCGAACATCGTCGTCCAGGACGCCCGTGAAGTACTCCGCTTCGGGATCGGCCGGCTGGTCGCTGTTATCCCGGCGGACGATGCGCTCGAAGGAATCCTCGATCTCGTGGAAATCGACACTTCGGGGCTCGAGCTTCTTCTTCCTGTAGTTGTTGATGAAGGTGTTCTTCAAGATCTTGAAGAGCCACGCCTTCAGATTCGTGCCTTCCTCGAACTTGTCATAGTACTTATACGCCTTGAAATACGTCTCCTGGACCAGGTCTTCGGCGTCCTCGGCACTCCGAGTCATGCGATAGGCCGTGTTGTAGAGCGAGTCCAGATACGGCATGACCTGGGAATCGAAATCCCAGGACGTCACGCCGGATGGTTCTGTTCTGACCTGCACGCTTGCCTTTTCCATACCTCTCCGTTGTTTCAAGAATCTTGCCCGGAGTCCCACATACTCAGCCCGGACGGCCGGACGCCCCGGCGGCCGGCCGTGACCGGGCCTCAACCTCCGCCGTTTCTACGGATTAAGACCCCCGACTGTCTGTCCGGGTTCCCGATTTTAAGTACGCGGGAAGCCTATCTCGGGTTTCGGAAAAGGGGTCAGTCCGTCCTCGGAGGAGGACGCCCTGACTCCTGGTGGAGTACAACTCTTGGGGTGCGGGGGGCCGAAGGGTCCTCCGCCAACTCCGGGAGGCGGGGGCCTCAAGGTCCCCCGCCCACTCTAGAGTCCCCGGATCAGGAAAGCGATCAGAAGGGCGTAGAGGACCAGGGACTCGATCAGGGCCAGGCCGATGATCGTCATCGTTCGGATCGCTCCGGCCGCACCCGGATTGCGCGAGATCCCGTCCGCCGCCGC
>WNGB01018405.1_pt1 | contig 20845 bp, 16 predicted proteins | sample 5400681 | NCBI WGS metagenome assembly WNGB01 (sample SAMN13153367, study PRJNA577476) | soil metagenome | isolation source: 115 cm soil or saprolite under grassland replicate 2 | place: USA:California | collected 2016-06-15
CATGCGGTATAGGTGCGGATCTGTTCCACTGTCGCGAGCGGCTTCTCGATTGTCGCCATCGTACACCTCCTGAGCTCGCCCGGCATTATACCGTAAACAGCCGCTCCTTGGTCCCGTGCAGCAGCCCAGCCGAATCGCCGTGGGCGGCCAGCAGCCATAAGTGCAGCCGTGTTATCACAGAACACCGTACCACAGTCAGTTTCACATGTTTAAAGAGGGTTATTATCGGTGCCCGACTGGGAAGCGCACGATCGGCCCACACGGGATCGGTACGAAGTACCCCTAACAACCAGCAGCAGCACTGCCCGGTGCCCAAGGTGTGATCAATCCGTCATGTCATTGCGTTTCTTATTCAATTAGAATGGGGGACGACATATCTCGCTCAATAAGAGGTAGATCGATGCCCCATCTTCGCATTCTTCGTCGTAGCCATGGGCTGACAATCCTCGCAGTTGCGCAGCGCAGTGGCCTGAGCACGCGCGCCATCGCTGAACTTGAATACGGCCTCCGCCCACTCGAGGACGCTGCGCGTCTGGCGCTCGCGCGCGTTTATGACCTCGCCCCGGGGGATCTGGAAACACCGCTGGCTGCGCCGGCTTCACTCTCGTGGCGGTACCTCGCGAACATCTTGTCCCAGCAGGTGATCCTTGCAACGCTGATCTCAACCCTGATGGTCAGCCTGCTCTTCGGTGGAGCAATCTATGGGGCGGATTCACACCCGCCGGTACCTTCTGAGCGCGCGGTGACACATGTGAATGGTTTGGGACCGCGTCTGAGCAAACGATACGTCTTGGCCCCAACATCCAGCTCGCGTCGCAGGCCAAACACAACGCTGCCGCACGACATTATGGAGCGCGCGATCCTGGCAGTTGCGCCGACGATGACGCCAACCGCGACACCACGACTCCTCCCGAGCGCCACCCCGCGGCCTGCCCCAACCGCGACACCTCCGCCTAGACCGACCGAGGTGTCCAGCCCGCTACCGACGGACGTGCCCAGTCCTGTGCCGGCCGCTACACTCCAGCTCGCTCCGACTGAGATGCCTAGCGCCGTGCCAACTGAGATGCCCAGTCTGGTATCCACTGAGGCGCCCAATCTCGTGCCGACTGACACATCCAGTCCGGCGGAGGCGCCCGGTCCGGCGCCAACTGACGCACCCAGCCCGACGCCGGTGGAGGCGCCCAGTCCAGCGCCCACTGACGCACCCAGCCCGACGCCGGTGGAGGCGCCCAGTCCAGCGCCCACTGACGCACCCAGTCCAGCGCCAACTGATGCACTCAGTCCAGCGCCGCCCGAGGCGCCCAACTCCAGCGGCGGAGCGATGCCCCAAAGCAACAGTGTCTTTATGCCGCTCCCGGCCGACGGACCGTTTCATCAAAATGTGGTGGCCGCCCTGGACGCGAATAACGGCGCACTGCAGCATGTGGTCATCCCACCGAATGGTGTCTGGTCGTTTAACCGCACCGTTGGCGACCCGGATCTGCTCCAGCTCGAGCCGGTGTATGGGGTCTACGGGGGGGGATGGTGTGACCTGGCCAGTCGATATACGATGGTACTGCGCCCGCTCCTGCCGCTCGAATCGTTCGAGTTTATTCGTCACATCGATTCCACCGGCTTCGGGCTGGAAGGGGTTCCCGACGCAGATGCGGTCGTCATCTGGAACAGCAATGGCGCGGACGGCGAGCAAGATCTCCGGATCCATAACCCAGGCGACCGGACGATCAGCATCCGCGTGACACTGGTCGCCGATGGCGTGCAATTTCAAGCCACGATCCAGTGACACCACCGCCAGGTCACGCCGGCGGAGACGAGCCAGGTCTTCCTGTGGATCGCGCAGTGCAGCCATGGCAGCGGCCTGTTGCTTGAGCGTTTCGCCGGGTCACTTACAGCGGCCCGCTGCCAGGAAATGCTCAATCGTCTGGAACAGAACGGCGATTACAGTCGGATGCTGGCAGGCTTCCCCAATGGGGCGCGCGTGGCGCACAAGAGCGGATGGATCGCGGACATGCAGGCGGATGTCGGCATTGTCCACTCGCCAGGAGGTGACTTTCTGCTTGCGGTGTACATCTACAGCCCGAGCACTGCTGATACGACCAAACACTTCGATGCTGTAGCCAGGCCAGCGATCGCAGGCTTCGCCCGGCTGGTCTACTCCTACTACAACCCGACTCTGATCGATCCTGCAATGCATCTGGAGCAACATCATGCCAACTGTCCGAATGCTTCGTCTCTCCCGTGGTCTGACGTTGACGGAGCTGGCGCTCCTGGTGGGGATTCCCGCCCGTACGCTGGCCGAGATCGAGTATGGCCTCCGCCCACTTGCGCCCGATAGTCGCTGCGGTCTGGCCCGGATCTACAATCTGCAGCCGGATATGCTCGAAGCTGGCCACCCCGGACAGCTTGACGACCCGCGCGTGCGGCCGGCCCAAATCTGCCGCAGAGCAGCTATCGATGGCGGCGCCGTTACCCAACACCGCGGCACAAACCCGAACGGCGCGGCTGTCGCTTGCCCGGCCCCGGCCACGCGGGCGCGCCCTGCTGCCGGCGGCCGATCGCAATCCGCCGCCGCGCGAAGGAGCGCAGCAGTCGTGGCAACATGACGAGGTCGCGCTGATCGACGCGCGACCGCCGGCGCCGCAATCTACTGCAGTTGAACATGGGCAGTCCGACGTCGCACCGGCGGCAGCGGCAGCGGCGCCGATAGAGACACCAGCGGCACCGATAGAGACGCCGGCGGCACCGATAGAGGCACCAACGGTGCCAGCAGCGGCGCCGACAGAGGCACCAGCGGCGCCAGCAGCGGCGCCGACAGAGGCACCAGCGGCGCCGACAGAGGCACCAACGGCGCCAGCAGCGGCGCCGACAGAGGCACCAGCGGCGCCGACAGAGGCACCAGCGGCACCGATAGAGGCAGCAACGGCGCCAGCAGCGGCGCCGACAGAGACGCCGGCGGCGCCGACAGAGGCACCAACGGCCTCGGCAGAAGCACCGGCGCCGGCAGCGCCCGACACACCTGCGAGGTCAGAGTCAAGCGCACGAGGAAGTGACGTCGCCGCGTTCGCGATGCAGTTCGTCGGCGCACCGTATGTATGGGGTGGCACCGATCCCGACGGTTTCGATTGCAGCGGGTTTACGCGGTACGTGTACCAGCAATTCGGCCTCGACCTTCCACAGTTTGCAGCCGATCAGTATAGCGATCAGTATGGAACCATGCTTACAGACTCGAACGAGTTGCAGGCGGGCGATCTGGTCTTCTTTGCCAATACTTATGAGCCAGGGATTACCCACGTCGGGATCTACATCGGGAACGGCGATGTCGTGCAGGCCATGAGCCCCGGGATCGGGGTGGCAATCGGAAACTTGCGGGAGGACTACTGGGCGCAGCACTATTACGGCGCACTGCGGCCGTAGCACTAGGATTGCGAAGGGACGGGCTGGCCGATTTGAGCCGAATCGGCAGCAGATGGTCGCGCACTACCTGGTCGAGCTGGGGCATTGCCGCTGCGCATCTGTAGGTGATTCCGATGTGCCGGAGTACGCGATCCACATCAGCGATCTACGCCTGGCAGGATACCGACAAGGATTGCGGGAGGCTGGTCTGGATTTGCCGGAACACTACATCAGCCGCGCGCCGCATGGCCTGGAATCGGCACGCCGGCAAGCCCACGCGCTGCTCGACCTGCCGAGCCGCCGACCGCGATCTTCGCGCCGAGCGACACACAGGCTATGGGCGTGTTGAAAGCGGCTCGCGATCGCCGCGTGGCGGTGCCGGGCGAACTCGCGGTGGTCAGGTTCGACGACCTGGACATCGCCGATTATATCGGATTGACAACGGTGCGCCAGCCGCTTGAAGAGTCGGGACTCTTGTGCACTTTACATTGTTGCGTCACAGGGCGCAGGTCACAGGTCGCAGGTGGCTTCATCTTGCGACATGCGACATGCGACAAACTGTAAAGCTGATCGCTGTCAAGCGAAACCTTGTCTTAGGCGTGTATATGCATGGACTGGCAAAAGCTGATACAATGGATCATACTACACGTTCTGCACAGTCGCCTCAGTCCAAATACGGCGTACCGATTCATATAATCGGGCTCTGTCTCCACTAAAACGCCACTCCGCCCGGTTTCGTGAGTTCCACTCAACTAGTCTAAGGAGGTGAGGCCATCGCTGGACAGGTCCTGCTGAAGGTGCGGTTGTGGTATTGATCCGCGTGACAACGCTAGGCAGGAGGACAGAATCCATGCGACACAAAGGATTTTCGCTCGTTGCGCTGTTGCTGCTTGCCGGTCTGATACTGGCCGCGTGCGGTGGCGGCGGAACGACGCAGGCTCCCACCGCCGCTGTGCCGGCGGCAGCGCCAACAGCCGCAGCGGCGCCAACAGCTGCAGCCGAAGTGACCGCCGCAGCGGCGCCAACAGCCGCAGCCGAAGTGACCGCCGCGCCTGAGGCCGCTGGCGGCGCGGCAGGCGATCCGAAAGCCGCGGCCCTCAAAGCGGCGGGTGGCCAGCAGATCGGCGGCACGCTCAACATGCTCGGGGTATGGGCCGGGAGCGAACTAGAAAACTTCCAGGCCACGATCAAGCCGCAACCCCCCCGATATTGCCGGGCTGCCCTCGTCCGGCCAAGCAGCGGAGTGGGCCAGCGAGGGTAAATTGGTGGCGCTGGACGACGTGGTCGATCTGGCACAGATGAAGAGCGATTATGGGCAAAGCTGGCTGGATCTGGCCAGCGTCGGGGGGAAGATGTACCAGGTCTTTGTCTGGTCGTCGCTCAAAGGCTTGATTTGGTATAACCCCAAGACCTACGATGGCCCGAAACAACCCAAGAACTGGGATGAGCTGCAAGCCTGGGCGGACCAAAAAGCCGCCAGCGGCCAGACACCCTGGTGCATTGGCCTGGAGAGCGGCGCGGCGAGCGGTTGGCCCGCCACCGACTGGCTCGAAGACATTGTGCTGCGCCAGGCTGGCCCCGACAAATACGACCAGTGGTGGCAGGGCAAGCTCGCCTGGACCTCCCCCGAGATCAAGAGCGCCTGGCAGACCTTTGGCAAGGTCGCAGCCGATCCCAAGATGGTCTTCGGCGGCCCGACCACGGAGCTGACGACCGCTTTTAGCGATGCAGGCAAGCCGCTCTTCACGAATCCACCCGGCTGCTACCTGCACCACCAGGCCAGCTTCATCACCGACTTTTTCGTCAAGGGCACGCCAGGCATCAAGCCGGGTGATGATTTCAATTTCTTCGTCTTCCCGGACATCAACCCGCAATTTGCGGGTTCGGTCGAGGTTGTCGCCGACAATTTTGCCGTCTACAAAGACACACCGCAGGCGCGCGCCTTTATCCGCTACATCGTGACACCCGAAGCGCAGGCTATCTGGGTCCACCGCGGCGGCAAGCTGCCAACCAACAAACGCGTCTCCGCGGATGTCTATCCGGATCCATTTGCGAAGCAGGCCGGCCAGATCATCACAAGCGCCAAGACTGTTCGCTTTGATGCGTCCGACCTCATGCCCGAAGCGATGAACAGCGCATTCTGGAAAGCCACGCTCGACTATGTTCAGAACCCGGACAATCTCGACAGCATCCTCGCCGATCTGGACAAGGTCCAACAAGACGCGTACAAAAAGTAGCGCGCCTCCATCTGGTTCGTGTCCAACAGTAGGGATGGACGCCACGTCCATCCCTACCACAGACCTGTTCATGCGTGCCGCGGCGAAGGGAGGGACAACGATGACGGGTCGAATCATTCAGGCGGCGATCGTGCTGCTTGGCGTGCCTGCTGCGCTGGTCTGCTACATCACGGTAGTTGAATGGCTGCTGCTTTTCTCGCCGGATAGAACACGGCCGAAGATCCGGCCCTGGTTGTGGATCGGGCCGGGGGTCTTGCTGCTGCTCTTTTATCTGGTCTATCCTGCGCTGAATACCGCGTACCTCAGCCTGTTCGATGCGAAATCGATCCAGTTCGTCGGTTTCGACAATTACATCTACGCCTTCACCAACCGAGACATGCTCGCCGCGATGGGTAACAATGTGCTCTGGTTGGTCTTCTTTACCCTGTTCACGGTGACGTTTGGCCTGCTGATTGCCGTCTTGGCCGACCGCGTCGCATATGAATCGGTCGTCAAGTCGCTGATCTTTCTGCCGATGGCCATCTCGGCGGTTGCCGCAGGTGTGATCTGGAAATTCATGTTCGACTATCGTCCGCCCGGCCAGCCGCAGACGGGCACGCTCAACGCTGTCCTGACGACGATCCCAGGTACAGTGCCCCATGCGTGGCTGATTGAAAGACCGGGCAACAACGGCGCGCTGATTTTTGTCGGCGTGTGGATGTCGACCGGCTTTTGCATGATCATCCTCTCGGCAGGGCTGAAAGGAATCCCCGTAGAACTCCTCGAAGCCGCGCGGATTGATGGCGCGAATGAATGGCAGGTCTTTCGGCGGATCACGATCCCACTGCTCAGCTCCACCATCGCGGTGATCGCGACCACCATGGTCATCACTGCCCTGAAAGCCTTCGACATCGTCTACGTGATGACCAACGGCAACTTTGGTACCGATGTGATCGCCAACCGCATGTATAAAGAGTTGTTCAACGTGCGCAACTTTGGTCGCGCCAGCGCCATCGCCGTGATCCTGTTGTTGGCGATTATCCCGGTCATGCTCACGAACATCAGGCGGTTCCGAGAACAGGAGGCAATGCGATGACGCATGGTACGCTGGAACGAACGCCCCCCATCCATGAAAAAGAAGTGGCGATGACAGCGCGGGTTGTGCGCGCGTTCCGCCGCGCTCCACTGCACCTGGCGATCCTGGTGATCTGTGCGGTGTGGATGCTGCCGACACTTGGCCTGCTCGTGAGCTCGTTCCTTCCGGCGCCGCTGGTGGCGTCGACCGGCTGGTGGACGGCGTTCAAGTCGCCGTTTCAATTCACATTGGAGAATTACCAACAGGTGCTGACGACGAACAACATGGGGACGAGCTTTATCAACAGCCTCTTCATCGCGATTCCGGCGACGGTGATCCCGATCTGCATCGCCGCGTTTGCCGCGTACGCGTTCGCCTGGATGGAATTTCCCGGCCGCGACCTGCTCTTTATCACCGTGGTCGGGTTGCTCGTCGTGCCGTTGCAAATGACGCTCATCCCGGTGCTCAAGGTGTACACCGCGCTCGGTCTGACCGGCACCTTCGTGGGGATCTGGTTGGCACACGCCGGGTATGGTCTACCGTTTACCGTGTACCTGCTGCGTAACTATTTCGGCGGGCTGCCGCGCGAGATGTTTGAATCGGCCTACTTGGATGGTGCGTCGCCCCTGACCGCCTTCTTCCGGCTGGCCCTGCCAACCTCAGTGCCAGCGCTGGCGTCACTCGCGATCTTTCAGTTCATGTGGGTCTGGAACGATCTGCTCGTAGCGCTGATCTATCTCGGTGGCACGCCCAGCGTCGCGCCGATGCCCCTGACGATCGCTGGCCTCGTGAATTCGTTGGGGCAAGGATGGCAGCTCTTGACGGCGGCGGCATTCATCTCAATGATTCTACCATTGCTCGTGTTCTTCACGATGCAGCGTTACTTTGTGCGCGGAATTCTTGCGGGGTCGGTCAAGGGTTAGCGCGCAAGGACATTTCGTGGAAGCACCTCCATGACACGACCCGGAGCGCCACGGGTCGCTAGTGCCGCCTGGGCTGTATGGTTCGGGAATGGAACCATGTGCGTGCAGCGCTCAGCTGTGTACCGACAGTGCGTCGTCGGGTGAGCGGTCGTCAGGGTCATTGGCCACTGCGTCTGGGGGGAGGGGAACTGGACCACGCAGTAAGGGGTCATTGGTGGTCTGCATCCAGTGCTTTAAGCGCCGTCGCATGTCGTCCAGCACCGGCCGCACGGCTAGGTCATCGGCACGGTTATCGGCTTCATTCGGATCAAAGATCAGATCGTAGAGCTGTTCCATAGCGAGGACGTGTTCGGCCCACCCGTGCGCTAGCCAGACGTCTTTGCTGGGGCTGTCGTCCACATTCGGTAACACGGGCCGGCCTGCCTCGAAGCGACGAATGTACTTCCAGCGCTGTGTCCGAACGGCTCGCTGCGGCTCGTAAGCTGCGTGGTAGGTCACCTCGGCGAAAATGGCGTCGTTGATCTCGCGCGTTTCGTCGCGCACGAGCGGCAGGAGCGAGTGTCCCTGGAGCCATGGAGGGCGCGCAATGCCGATCACATCACAGATCGTCGGGAACAGGTCGATCTGTGACACCAGGGCATCGCTGATCCGTCCACCGGTGAAGCCGCCGGGGCCGCGCATGATCAGCGCCACGCCAATACCGTGGTCAGTGAGCGTGCATTTCATCCCCGGGAACGCCATACCATGGTCATTCGTCGCAATCACCAACGTGTTGTCCGCCAGCCCGTGCTGATCCAGCGCCTCGAGCACTACGCCCACACCGCTATCAAGCACACGTGCGGCCCCGTGGAACGCAGCCACGTCCTGTCGGATCGCCGGCGTGTCTGGCAGCGGGGCGGGCGGCCTGCAATAGTGCGGCCCGTCGCCGGGATCGGGAAATGGACGATGGGTCTCGAAAAACCCAACCGCCAGGAAGAAGGGCTGCGGGGCGTGGGCGAGAAACGTGGCGACGGTCGGGGCCACCGATTCGACCCGACTACTGGTCACCCAGACGTGGTCGTAGCCAATGACCGCGGGGTCGCGAGCAATGTGCTGCATACCGAAGAGTGCGGCGTAGTACCCGGCCGGGCGCAGCGTGTGGAGCAGATGCTGGTGGTAGTCATGCAGCACAAAGCCACGATGCGCCAGGCCCAGCATGCCACTGCTATGGGCACATTGGCCAGTGAGTAAGGCGGCCCGACTGGGCGAGCACGTCGGTGCGGCGGCAAAGGCATGCCGAAACAGCATGCCCTGCTCGGCCAACTGCTGGAGGTGCGGGGTCGCAACCGGGTGGCCATAGGGCTGGATCGCGCGGCCCGTGTCATGGGAATGCAGGTACAGGATATTTGGAGGGGTCATCATACACCTTCATGAGTAGTCAGCCTGGGACAGTGATCGATTCCTTGATCGGCTCCGTACGCGACCACGCCGACGAACGCTGCGCCCTCGTTGCCGCTATTCGCGCCAATCTGACCAACCTGACGCCCGAAAAGAAACAGCGGATTGTGAACCTTCTTGATGTCGAGGCCATCCTGTTTTACGAGGGCGAGGCAGGGCGCCGCAGGCACCCCGCTCGCCTCGCCGACGTTACCTGTCACCTGACGCTCGACAAGACGCGCTTGGAAATCGCGGGTGTTAGCGTTGAAACCACCACGGTTTGCGTTCCTGCGCGAAGTCCCAGTGGACGTGCTTGGTCTCGAGGAACGCCTCGAGCCCCTCCTCGCCCAGCTCGCGCGCGCCGCCGCTGAACTTCATCCCGCCGAACGGCCCGGCGTCGTTGTCGGTCAGCGGGTCGTTGACCCAGCAGGTGCCGGCCTTGACCTCCTCGTAGTACTGCTTGACCTTCTTCGGGTCGCTGGTGTACAGGTTCGCGCCCAGGCCGTAGTCGCAGTCGTTGGCCAGCTCGATCGCCTGGTCGAAGGTGCGGTAGGCCATGATCGGGATGGTCGGCCCGAACGTCTCCTCGCGCATGATCCGCAGTGAGTGGTCGACGCCGGTCAGCACGGTCGGCTCGTAGAAGAAGCCGCGCTCGAACTGGGCCGGGCGTTGCCCGCCGGTAAGAATCTTCGCGCCCCTGGCGCGCGCCTCCTCGATGTGGTCCTCAACCTTGCGGCGGTAGCGCTCGCCGATCAGCGGCCCGATGTCGGTGGTCGGCTCCAGGCCGGGGCCGAGCCGCAGCGTGCGCACGAAGTCGACCAGCCGATCGGTGAACGGCTTCACGATGCTCTCGTGCACGTAGACCCGCTCGGTCGAGGTGCAGACCTGGCCGGCGTTGAGCAGCGCGGCCCAGGCCACGCCCGGCACCGCCACGTCCAGGTCGGCGTCCTCGGCGACGATGAAGGCGTCCTTGCCGCCCAGCTCCAGGTGGGTGCGCTTGACGCGCTCGGCGGCCAGGCGCGCGATCTCGCGGCCGGTGGCGAACGAGCCGGTGAACGCGACCATGTGGGTGTGCGGGCTGACCACCAGCTCGCGCCCGACCGTCGCGCCGAAGCCGCTGACGATGTTGACCACGCCGGGCGGCAGGTGGTCGAAGATCTCGGCGAACAGCAGCGTGGTGAGCGGCGTCATCTCGCTCGGCTTGACGATCACCGTATTGCCGGCCGCCAGCGCGGGCGCGACCTTCCAGGACATCAGCAGGATCGGGTAGTTCCAGGGCACGATCGCGGCGACGACGCCGTAGGGCTCTTTCAGCACCAGCGCCAGCTGCGAGGGCTCGACCGAGGGGATGACGCGCCCGCGGGTGTTGCGCTGCAGCTCGGCGTAGTAGTCGAAGCAGGCCGCGCTCCAGCCCATCTCGTCGCGGTTCTCGATCAGTGGCTTGCCGCCCTCGCGCGTCAGCAGCGTGGCCAGATCCTCCGTGCGCTCGCGGATCTTGCGCGCAACCTCGTGCAGCAGCTCGGCCTTCTCGTGGGCGCTGGTCGTGCGCCAGCTCTTGAACGCCGCGTTGGCCGCGGAGATCGCCCGGCGCGCATCCTCCTCGCTGCCCAGCGGCGCCTGGTCGATCAGCGCCTCGGTCGCCGGGTCGTGCACGTCGAAGTACTCGCCGGTGACGCTGGGGACGTGCTCGCCGGCGATCAGCATCGGCTGGGGCATGGGGATAACCTCCATACAGGTCGCAGGTCGCAGGTCGCAGTGAACATAAACGCTGCACCGCACGCCCTGCGCTTCGCGAGATACTTGATTGACGGCGTTAGTATAACCAGAACGCTTGGGGGCGGCAAATTCCGCTCATCTTTCGAGAGAACAGCCACCAGATCGTGGTCCAGAAGCCCAAGGAGCTGCACGACTTGGCCGAACAGGGCAGCGAGTCGCAGGCATGGAAGCCCTCCTGACGAAAACCAAGGCCTTGACAATCATGACGCACTGTGTTATACTGCCGTCATAACGCGGTGCGTTATAAACTGTACCAAGCGTCTATCGGGCAATCATAGAGACATCAGGAGGCAATCCCATGACCGAGGAAGTCGAAGTCAAAGTGCGCGAGGTGGTGGAGAACGACAAAGAGGCGAGCAGCTCGTTCATCGAGATCCTGCGTAAGCTGCTGCTGCTGCCGGTCGGCGCCGTTGCGCTGACTCGCGACGAGGCCGAGTCATTCCTGGGCAAGCTGGTCGATCGCGGCGAGCTGGCTCAGAAGGATGCCGAGAAGCTGCTGCACGACCTGCAGAATCGCCTGCGCCAGGGCCGCACCGAAGTGCAGGTCGACAAGGTCGGCGCGCGCGTCGAGCAGGGCATGGAAGACGTGCTGAACCGGCTCAACATCCCCTCCAAGCGCGACATCGACGAGCTCAGCGCCAAGATCGCCCAGCTCTCCGCCCGCGTCGAGGAACTGCGCAAGCAGAAGTAAGCCGCAGTTCCGGAAACCACAAACGGTGTAGGGGCGTATCGCAATACGCCCCTACACCGTTTGTGGTTCTTGCCCGCCTCGTATTCCCCATGCTATACTAGTCGGCACCCCGGCGTCCACCGCCGTACGCCAACGAGAGGAGCCGCGCTGTGAAAGCTGTCGTGATGGCCGGAGGAGAAGGCTCGCGCCTGCGCCCCCTAACGATCAACCGACCCAAACCGATGGTGCCGATTGTGGACCGCCAGGTGATGGCCCACATTATCGAGCTTCTCAAAATCCATGGCATCACCGATATTGTCGTCACCGTTCAGTACCTGGCCAACGTCATCCAGGATCACTTCGGCGATGGATCGGCCCACGGCGTGCATATCGACTACGCGCTGGAGGACCAGCCGCTCGGCACGGCCGGCAGCGTCAAGAACGCCGAGCACCTGCTGAACGAGCCGTTCCTGGTGATCTCGGGCGACGCGCTGACCGACTTCAACCTGACCAAGATCATCGAGTTCCACGAGGCCCACGACAGCCTGGCCACGATCACGCTGACGCGCGTGCCGAACCCGCTCGAGTACGGCGTGATCATCGTCGACGAGCATGGCTACATCACCCAGTTCATGGAAAAGCCCAGCTGGGGCGAGGTCTTCTCCGACACCGTCAACACCGGCATCTACGTGCTCGACCCCGAGGTGTTCAAGTACATCCCGCGCGGCAAGATCACCGACTGGTCCAAGGACGTCTTCCCCAACGTGCTGCGCAAGAACGACACACTGCTTGGCTACGTGACCGAGGGCTACTGGACCGACGTCGGCACGATCGAAGAGTACATGCGCGCCAACCGCGACTATATGCTGGGCCGCGTCAATTTGCCGCGCATCGGCCACAACGCCGGCGACGACCTGTGGCTCGAAGGCGACGCCGAGATCGCCCCCGACGCGCAGTTCATCGGCCCGGTGTTCCTCGGCCACGGCGTGAAGATCAAGAGCGGTGTGATCGTGCATGGCCCCTCGGCCATCCGCGACTACGCGGTGGTCGACACGCGCGCGACGATCGACCGCTCGATCATCTGGCGCAACTCCTACATTGGCGAGCGGGCCGAGCTGCGCGGCGCGATCGTCATGCGCCAGTGCAATATCAAGAGCCGCGCGGTGCTGTTCGAGGGCGTGGTGGTCGGCGACCAGACGATCATCAACGCCGGGGCGGTCATCGGGGCCAACGTCAAGATCTGGCCGAGCAAGGAGGTTGACGAGGGCGCGACGATCAGCTCCAGCATCATCTGGGGCTCGCAGGGCCGGCGCGTGCTGTTCGGCCGCAACGGCATCACCGGGCTGGTCAACATCGACCTGACGCCCGAGTTCTGCGCCAAGCTCAGCGCGGCCTTCGGCACGACGCTGCCGCGCGGCAGCAATGTGACGATGAACCGCGACGCGCACTACACCTCACGCATGCTCAAGCGCGCCATGATCGCCGGCCTGCCCTCCGCCGGCGTGCACGTCACCGACGCGCACAGCGTGCCGATCCCAGTGGCGCGCTTCTTCACCCACGCGATCGGCGCGGCCGGCGGCGTGCACCTGCGGCTCTCGCCGATCGACAATCGCGTGGTGGACATCAAGTTCTTCGACCAGCACGGGCTGGACATCGACACCACGACCGAGCGCAAGATCGAGGGGGTGTTCTTCCGCGAGGATTACCGGCGGGTCTACCTGGACGAGATTGGCCGGATCAGCGACGCCGAGGATATCGAGCAGACCTACACCGACGCGTTCTTCAAGGCGCTGCGCCCCGAGGCGCTGCAGGCGATCGCGCGCGATTTCAACCTGGTGATCGACTACGCCAACGCAAATGTCTCCAGCATCCTGCCGAATATCCTGCGGCGGCTGGAGGTCGACGTGGTCGAGCTGAACGCAAACCTGGACGACTGGCGCGGATCACGCCGGTGCTGGGCGCGCACATGGGCGTGCGGATCGACGGCGGCGGCGAGCGGCTCTTCCTGGTCGACGACGCCGGGCGCCGGCTGCACGGCACCCAGGCGCTGGCGGCGATCACCGCGCTGTCGATGGCGGTCAGCGGCGGCGGCACGGTGGCGGTGCCGGTCACGGCGCCGCGCGCGTTCGAGCAGATCGCCGAGCGCTACGACGGCAAGATCATCCGCACCCGCGCGACGCTGGCCGCGCTGATGCAGACGGCGGCGAGCAACCGCGACATGCTGCTGCTCGGCGACGGCGCCGGCAACTATATCTTTCCCGGCTTCTACCCAATCGTCGACGGGATCTTCGCGATCGTCAAGATCATGGAGCTGCTGACGCTCTGCGGCATGAGCCTCTCCCAGGTGATCCATGAGCTGCCGCGCTCCTACATGAGCCAGGCCAGGGTGCCCTGCCGCTGGGAGCACAAGGGCAAGGTCATGCGCATTCTGAACCAGCAGTACCAGGATCGCAAGCTGGACCAGGTCGACGGCATCAAGATCGACCTGGGCGACGAGTGGGTGCTCATTCTGCCCGACCCCGACGGCCCGTTCTTCCACATCATTGCCGAGGGCAGCAGCGAGGAGCAGGCCCGCGTGCTGACCGAGAAGTACGCCGGGCTGGTGACAGGTCTCCAGTAAACCCGTTTGCAAGTTAGCAAGTTAAAAGGTTAGAACGTTCGAACGTTCTAACCTTTTAACGTTCCAACCTTCTAATGTTCAAACTCATCCAACATTAGGACTCCCGCAAGACTCCCGTAGGGCCGCCCCGCTATACTCCCCACAGTGAATGCAACAAGAGTCTACGAAAGGAGGGGGCCATGTCCGTCGCCGACCTCAAAGCGCGCACCCAGCAGATCTTCGACATGTTCAACACCCACAATCCCGACGCGGCCGCGGCCCACTTCGCCCCAGACGCCGAGCTGCGCGACGTTGCGGTTGCGCGGGCGGCTGTCGGCCAGCAGCAGATCGCCGCGATCTACGCGCGGCACTTCGCGGCCTTCCCCGACTCGCACGTGCGCGTCGATCGGATGGTCGCCGAGAGCGACACGGTGGTGGTCGAGTGGACCCTCGCGGGCACGCACCGCGGCCCGTTGATGGGCATCCCGGCCACCGGCAAGTCGATCCGCTTCACCGGCGTCAGCCTGATCCGCTACCGCGGGAACCTGGCGGTCGCCGACACGCGGCTGTGGGATCTCGCCGGACTGCTGCGCCAGATCGGCCTGCTGCCGAGCCACGAGTAGCCGCAGTTATGAGTTATGAGTTTTGAGTTATAGGACCGGCGTCCTCGCAGATCACCGGTAGTGGTCTGGCCTGCGGCAGCAAGGCACATAACGATTCACCCAGAGGGTACCCGGTTGCTGGTTTTGGCGGTTCGCCCGAGTCGCCGGTGTCGCCCTGTCGATCGTCTACGCGGTCGCCTACCTGTTTATCACGCCGCCCGAGCAGCGCGGCGCCGATCACTTCATCAAATCACAAGCGAAACAGCATGTCGCAACATATCAATACCCTTGACCAGGCCGGCCTCCAGTTGCCGCCCGACGAGATCGTCGCCTACTACGACGAGACCTGGCTCGACTACCGGCTGCTCTGGCTGAATCGGACCAACCTGTCGGTCCACTTCGGCTACGCCGACGAGACGACGCGCGGCCATGCCAGCGCGCTGCTGAATATGAACCGCGTGCTGGCCGACCGCGCCGGCATCGCCCCGAGCCAGCGTGTGCTCGACGCGGGCTGCGGCGTCGGCGGGAGCAGCCTGTGGCTGGCCGAGCAGCGCGGCGCCCAGGTGATCGGGATCACCCCGGTGGCCAGCCAGGTCGCGCGGGCCAGGCGCTTCGCGGCCCGCCGCGGGCTGGGCGATCGCGTGGCTTTCGAGCAAGCCGACTACACGTGCACGCCGTTCCCCGGCGAAAGCTTCGACGTGGTCTGGGCGCTGGAGAGCCTGTGCCACGCGGCCGACAAGTCGGCGTTCTACCGCGAGGCCGCGCGCCTGCTGCGGCCCGGCGGGCGTCTGGTGGTTGCCGAGTACATCCGCGCGGCCCGCCCGCTGGGCGATTCGGGCGAGCGCCTGCTGCACGAGTGGCTGGACGGCTGGGCGATCCGCGATCTCGACACACGTGCCGAGCACGAGCGCCACGCAGCCGCGGCTGGCCTGGCCGATTTCCGGCTCGACGACGTCACCGCGCACACGCGGCCCTCGCTGCGACGGCTCTACCGGATGACCTGCTGGAGCTACCCGCTCGCCGTCGCCATCCGCGCGCTCGGGATTCGCTCGCGCGTCCAGCACGGCAACGTGATTGGGGCGCTGCGACAGTACCAGGCGCTGGAGCGCGGGCTGTGGTTCTATGGCATTCTATCAGCTGTGAAACAGTAAGTTTTCGCAGTTGATCATTCCTATGTTGATGCGATACGACGCCGTCGGTCAAGCGACCGGCTTGATGTTCTGGTTCATGTGGAACAGGTTAGCTGGGTCGTATTGAGCCTTAATCCGTGCCAGCCGCACGTAGTTGTCGCGATACGCGGCCTTGACCTGGTCTTCGCCCTCATCCATCATCATGTTCACGTAGGCCCCGCCTGCCGAATAGGGGTGCAGCGCCAACCAATAGTCTTTAGCCCACTGGGTCATGCGTTCGTTGTTGGCCGGATCGGGGTCGACGCCCACAATTACCTCGGCGAAGCTGGCGTCACGGAAGCTGAATGCGGTATCGTTCTTGCCAACGCGCCCGGCTGCGCCGTTGATCGGGTAGAGGTGCATCGTCGAGTGCATCGTCGGCAATCGCGCTCCGTACTTGACATGCAAGTCGATCGCCTTGTCGCTCAGCTCGCTGAAGAAGTCGGCCTTCCAGTACCACTGCAGGCCGGACGGGTAGAGCGCGTCGAACAGGCTCTGCAATACCGGCCAAGGGATCGGCCCGGCGAAGTCGACCGCAGGCGGGCCGAAGGCGCGAATCGGCGTGAACCGCTCTGTAGCCTCGTCGAGCGGACCAGTGTAGCACCACACGATCGCGCACATCTTCTGGAGGTGGAATTGTTCCGGGAACGGCGGCGCTGGCGGTACCGTGACGAACCCGAACCAGCCGTTGATATCCTCCGGAGCGTCCAGGATGAAGTCGCGCCAGAACTTCAACAACTCCGCCGCCTGCTCGATCGGCCAGAGCATCGGCCCGGCATAGACGGTGCTGATCGGGTGCAGCCGGAACAGGAACGAGGTGACGACGCCGAAGTTGCCACCGCCGCCGCGCACTGCCCAGAACAGATCGGGGTTCTCCTCGGCGCTCGCCGTGACGAAGCTGCCGTCGGCCAGCACCATGTCGGCGCCGAGCAGGTTGTCGATCGTCAGGCCGTGCGTGCGCGTGAGGTAGCCGATGCCGCCGCCCAGTGTCAGCCCGCCGACGCCGGTGGTCGAGATGAAGCCGCTCGGCGTCGCCAGGCCGAAGGGGTGCGTGGCGTGATCCACATCGCCCCAGGTGCAGCCGCCCTCGATGCGCGCCGTACGAGCGGCCGGATCGATGCGGATGCCTTTCATATGCGACAGGTCGATCACCAGGCCGCCATCGCATGTTCCCAGGCCGGGGCCGTTGTGGCCGCCGCCGCGCACGGCGAGCGTGAGCCGCTGGTCGCGCGCGAAGTTGACGGCGGCGATGACGTCGGCGACATCGCCGCAGCGGGCGATCAGCGCGGGCCGCTTGTCGATCGTGGCGTTGTAGATCTGGCGGGCCTGCTCGTAGCCCTCGGCGCCGGGCTGGAGCAGCGCGCCGCGCAGACGTGACCCGAAGTCCTGAACCGCCGTTTCATCCAGTGCTGCCGTGGTTTGCTGCTGTTGGATCATACTGTCCTCCTCTTACTTGCGGTCACTGGTCGTCATCAAGAGTTGATATAAGTTCACCGGCCCGCACGAGCGGCGCGGAGCGACGTTTGCGCGGGCCAGTGCAACTGATAGTTAGGCAGCAACTCCCTCGTCGGTGATCTTGCCCGCTACGTTGTCGACGACGATTGGGGTCTCGAAGTAGGTGAACGTCGGGTCACTACCATACAGCTCATTGACCTTCTGTCGAAAGGCGTCGCCGTGCCAACGCTGCGCGTCATCAATGCTCTGCCATAGATAGACGCCCCCACCGAGCCCGTTCGCCGGGTCGTAGAGATAATTCTTTCGCATGAGGTCTGGGTTCTCGTGCCATTTCGGCGCGGTTTGGCGGTAGTTGGCAACCAACTGCTCCCGCGTCATGCCGTTCGGCAGCTTGAATGTAACGACTTCGGTAATCATCGTAGGCCCTCCTCGAATGGGTGTGGCTTTCCAATCCCAAGTCACAGCAGCATAGCATGGCCGGCGTTATGAAGACGTTAATCGAAGTGTTATTTAGCGAGTCTTTGCGAGGAAGTGTTTTGAGGCGGGATCACAGTTGCGCGAGCAGCGCTCGCGCATCCTGCAAGTCAGGCGTATCAAATCCTTCGGAGAACCAGCCGTGGATCTCGGCCAGCATCTGGCGGGCTTCGGCGTATCTGGCCTGGCGCTGCCACAGCCGCGCCAGGCTGGTCGCCGCGCGCAGCTCCAGCGACTTCGCATCCTGGGAGCGCGCGATCGCCATGGCACGCACAAAGGCGGCCTCTGCCTCAGCATGCTCCCTGCGCATCAGCTGCAACTCACCTTTGGTGCGAAACAGCTCCGCCTCGCACCAGCGCTCTCCGCTTTGGTCGATCGCAGCAAGTGCCTCGGCGACCAGGGTCAGACCTTGCTCGACGTCTTCCCCTTTCGCGCACTGCTCAGCCATCAGGGCCAGGTAATAGGGCCGCATAAACTTGATGCCTATGTCTGGGAAGACGGCCATACCCTCGTGCATCTGCGCGATACCCGCCTCGACTTCTCCTTGCTCAGCCCGTGCCCAACCCTGGAGAATGACAGCCAGATGCAGCCAGAAGCCCAGCCGGTGCTCGCGGCAGAGGGCGATGACCGCTTCCGCCCGCTCCTGAGTTTCCCTGGGCGCTCGACGGTAGTTCTGAAGCAGGGCATCCCAAAACATGGCGTACCCAAGGCTGAAGGGATGCGCCAGCTCGCGGCCGAGCGCTAGAGCTTCCTGCTCCATTCGCGTTGCCTGATCGGGATAACCGAGGTACAGCAGGTCGAAAGCTAGACGACAGCGGCAGACCACCTTGGGGTCCTGCGAGTACAGCGCGATGTGGGTACGAGATTGCTGGGGGTCGTAGTGGGCGATCGCTTGCTCGAGATGCGCCCGCGACGGAGCAAACGCTCCTTGCCAAAACAATGTCGCTCCCAGCACGAAATGAGCCTCCACGAGGAGCAGCGAGTCCTGGTCGCACTCCGCCAGGCTGAGGAGTTGATCGCCTAGATAGCGTGCTTGCTCAAACGCGGCTTGCCCGTTATGGGCGACCGCCAGCGCCCGTAGGATCGGAGGGCTTGGCGGCCTGCCAAGCGACTGACAGAGCGCCAGCGCCCGGCGATAGACGTCGATCACGTCCGCGGCGCTGTAGCCCCTGGTCGCGACCAGAGATACGCCAAGGGCGATCTGCACTGCGAGTTCGCGTCCGTCTCGGTCCATGCTCTTCGGAAGAGTCCGCAGCAACGCCAATGCTTTGCCGAGCAGGCTGATCGCATCCTCGTTGGCGTAGACGCGCTGCGCCACCGCGGCCGCGCGCTGGTAGTACTGGATGGCCTGTTCCGGCATGCCGGCGCGCTCGAAGTGGGCCGCGATTTGCCCGCTGACCGGGTCGAGGTCGGAGGCATAGACGGCCTCCAGGGCCTGGGCGACGCGGCGATGCATCAGCTGGCGATGCATTGGGCTTATTTCAGCATAGGCAACCTCGCGAATCTTGTCGTGGCTGAAGTCGTAGGCGTTCGCGCCCTGTTCGCGCACGATCCGCCGCTGCCACAGCTCGTCGAGCCCACGCACCAGGCTGTCTTCGTCATAGTCGCTGGCGCGGGCGAATACGTCAAAGGTGAACGCGCGACCGATGGTGGCCGCCAGACTGACCAGCTCGCGCGTCGGCGCCGAGAGCTGCGCCAGGCGGGCGGCGATCACCGCATGCACGCGCGGCGGCAGAGATTGGAGATTGGAGATTAGTGATTGGCTCTGAGGCTCTAATCTCCAATCTCCAATCGCTAATCTCCGATCAATCCCGGCACGGGCCGTTTCCACCACAAACAACGGGTTGCCTTCGGTCTCCCGGTACAGACGTATGGCCTGGTCCACGTCGAGTTCGCACCCGGCCACGTGGGTCGCCAGCTTCGCGGTCTCGGCGGCGTCCAGCGGACTCAGCGCGATCTCGGTCACATCCCCGGCGCGGCGCAAATCATGCAGCAGGACCGTCAGCGGATGCTGCGCGCCCCCCTCCCCTGCCCGAGCGGTGCCGACGACGAGCAGCTGTCCCCACGGATCGAAGCGCAGCAGGTAGTGCAGCCACTCCAGCGTGTCCTGATCGCACCATTGCAGATCGTCGATCAGGAGCAACAGCGGCGGGCGTGCTTGCAGCACCGCGCGGGCCAGGGCCTCGAAGAACCGTTGCCGTTGCCAATACTCAGTCATCGACTCCGGGTGGGGCAGGTCCGGACGCTCGGACAGCAGTTCGGGCAGCAGCCGTGCCACCTCGCTGAGCCAGACCGGATCGAGGCGCGCGAGGGCCGTCCGGAGTGGCTCGCTCCGCAGCCAGTCGGCCACCGGACCATACGATAGCCGTCCCTCGGCGGCGTAGGCGCGCGTTTTCGCCGTGGAAAATCCTTGTTGGCTCGCCCAGGCGGACAACTCCTCGGCCAGCCGCGACTTGCCGATGCCGGCCTCACCACTCACCAGCGCGAAGTGCGATTGTCCGCCAGCGGTCCGTCGCCAGGCCGCCTGCAACTGCTCCCACTCGGGCTCGCGCCCGATCAAGGGGGCGGCCCGCGCTGGCACGCGGGCCGCCCCAGGCATTGTGTCCAGCCGGATCAGGCGCTCATAGGCTTCGCGAACCGCCGGACTCGGCTCGACTCCAAGCTCGCGCTGCAGGACTGTGATGCAGGTGTGGTAGGCGCGCAGCGCGCTGGCGCGGTCGTTGTTCACGGCGTGCAGGCGCATCAGGCAGAGGTAGGTGGCCTCGTGGAGCGGGTCGTGTCGCAGCAGGCGCTGGGCATAGTGGATTGCCGTGGCATCTTCGCGCTGCTCCTCCAGGAGGCGGATCAGCCGTTCGAGCGCGTGCAGAAATTGCTCATGCAGTCGCTCCCGCTCGGGCATGATCCACTCGTCGTAGCAGTTGGGTAGCAAGTCGCCCTGGTACAGACTGACTGCTTGCTCCAGGGCGGTGCGCATTGCGGCCCGATTGGCGGTGCGCTCCGCTTCATCCGCCAACGCCAATGCACGCGCAAGCTCGGCAACGTCGAGACTGAAGGGTGCATCCGCGCACCAGCACAGCCTC
>WNGB01004642.1_pt1 | contig 20844 bp, 14 predicted proteins | sample 5400681 | NCBI WGS metagenome assembly WNGB01 (sample SAMN13153367, study PRJNA577476) | soil metagenome | isolation source: 115 cm soil or saprolite under grassland replicate 2 | place: USA:California | collected 2016-06-15
GAGTATTCTTGCTGGCTCATGCGCGGCCCCAGGCTGAGCAGCCCAATCAGATCGCCCTGGCTGACCAACGGAACCACCATCTTGACGCCGGCCGCGTGCAGCGCTGCCAACGCCGGCGATTCCATGCGCAGCTTCTCCAGCTCGATCGCGCCAGGCACGCTCAGAAAGTAGGCCACGATCGGGTCGTTCGGCGCAATCTCAATTGCTGGAGCTGCCGCTGGCTGCCGCCGCTCGGGATCTAGCACGCGCGCCGCTGTAGTCTCGTGGCCGTCGCGCCTGCGCACCAGGCGCCGGACGTTTTGTAAGAAGGTGGTCATGTCGCGCCCCTGTTCGTGATATCTGCGGGAAGTGTATCACCCGAGCGTCCGCTGATCGTTACGATCAGCGTTACGAAATGTGACCTGCGATACGCGTTGTGGCTCGCTCTCGATCTACGATTCGCGCTTCGGCCCCTTGATCCATAGGTTCGCATGCGTCGGCTGCATGGTCTCATCCACCACCTTCAGCATCGCCGCGGTCAGTCGTTCGAGATCGGTCTCATCGCGCACGGTCGTGCCGAAGGCTGCCAGCACCTTAGCGGCGTCGTACTTGCGGCGGTAGAAGCGCTTGTCGATCACTCTCTGAATCCGTCGCCGCAAGGGGTTGAACAGCGCGGCGATCGCCAGCGTCGACGCCACAATCGCCAGCTCCGAGCCGCCGAGATAGGGCGCGACCAGCGTGCGACTCAGCAGAATGCAGCCGAGATACACCAGGCCAAGCGTGAGCGTCAACGCGCCGTAGACCAGCGTGCGCCGAATGATAACGTCGACGTCCCAGAGGTGGTAGCGCAACATGGCGATACCGGCTGCCACGGCGACGACGGCGCCTGCGAGCGCCTGAACGACGAACAAGATATTGAGGATGAGCCACGGTTCCACAAACGGCGTGGCCAAGTAGACGATTGGGCCGAGCGTGGCGGCATAGATCACAAGCGCAAAGGCGAGCAATTTGACCTGCTGCCGCTCGATGCCCTGTGCCCGTCGTAACCGTACAATCAGCGATAGGACTGCGCCAAGCACACCCAGCGGCTGCATGTAATTACCGAGATTGGCGCTGAACTGCAAGAAGGGGGCAGCACTTGAAACACCTAAGGGGTTATTGATGCTTACACTCGCGTCGAGTGGGCCAGGCATGAAGGCAAGCGCCGCCTGGTTGATCAGGTAGCCAAGAATGATCAACCACCCCGCGATCCACCAGCGCCGCGACAGTGGGCGACCGGTCGGAAACAACAAGATCAGCAGCGTGCTGAAGACCGTGTCGATGGCATACGGCCGCACGTTGATCCACAGCATCAGCTCACCAGCGGGCAAAACGCCCGGTTGTACAAACAGGGCATAGCGCCAGTAGCCTTCGGCAAACAGGCCAAATCCGCCGATGAGCTGCCCGGCCAGAAATAGCCAGCCGATCGGGTTGCGGGGATGACGAGCGGCGATCAACGCGCCAATGGTTGGGAAGGCAGCCATTTGGGGGAGATACAGCCAGAAACGACTGAAGGGCGGAAGTAGACCAGCAGGTTCTGGATATGTCCGTGCCAGGAACGCCAGGACGGCGGCGGCCGTTAGCAGCAGCAGGTAGATCGCCCACAGCGCCCAGGCCAGCCGGGTGGCGGTTCGAGGTTGCACCGTGCTCATAGCCATGTGCCTGGGCATCGTTTCACCTTTCGCATCTCCAGTTCAGAGCAAACTATAACACTGGAACGTCCGCCAAGCGTTACGAAAAGCGTTACGAAGTCAGGCGTTTCTCAGTGGGTCAATCACGACACGGCGCGTGGATCACCCTACGGCTCGACGACGAGCGTGCCGGCCATACCGGCTTCGGTGTGGCCGGGGACGCTACAGTAGAAGGTGTACGTGCCGGGCGTGGTCGGCCTGAAGAGTGCGAGAGCCGGCGTGCCGGCCGGCATCGCAACGTGAACGTCGAACGCGTCGATGTCGAAGGAGTGTGCATGGGTGTCGCTGTTCTCAAGCCGCAACGCCACCGTCTCACCTACCCGGGCGCGCAGCTCGGTTTGAGAGAACGTGTTGCGCCCCGACACCAGCGCGGGAAGCTGCGCCAGCGCCTCAGCGCGCACCCCGGTCGTGGCAGCGGGGGGTGGAATCGCGGCGACCAGGATCGCGCCGAGCGCGAACGTCGCCATGCCGATCAGAAAGCTCGTCAGCCAGCGCGGCGTGCGCCCCTCCGTCACCTGGCGATCGCCGGAGATCATCGCAGCCACGCCGGCGACGATCGTGACGAGCGACAGCCCGAGGATGAGCACCGTTGTGATGAACGTCCCTGTCTCGGCGGGATGGGCCAGATCGTAGCGATAGTGTTCCAGGCCAGGGATGAGGGACAGCACGCACCAGAGCACGGCCAGGTGCGGCGCCCAGCGCCACCGCGTCACGCACACGCCGGCAACCACGAGCGTCAGCGCCGTGATGATCGCCAGCGGCGGGACCAACGTTTGTAGTATCAGCGTCTGCAGCAGGATGTAAACCAGCACCGTGCCGGCCAAGCTAGCGATCATCACTCTGCGTAGTGTTGGCAGGCGCATCCGCTCCTGCGTGTGGATCATAACCATTGGTGTGCTCATGTGATTCCTCTGAGCAGATGGCCGCGTAAGTCGTGTAAGTCAGAGTTGTGTCGCAAGAGGCATCGTCGCGCTGTTCGATACGAGCAGGCGGCCCAGCCAAATGCACCAGTAGGGATAAAGGAACATCCATCCCAGGCTGCCCAGTAGCCCGAGGTTCACAAACCAGGGTGCGGCGTTCGGGTCATCCACGCCGCCAAGTATTCCCGGGCCGGCCAGGAAGCCGATGGCCATGCATACAGCCGTCAGCAGCCCCAGTTGCGCCAGGCGGCGCGGCCACCAGAAGCTTTGCAGCGCCGCATAGTTCAGGCCGAACAGCCACACGCCGACCAGGGCGTAGCCGAACATGGTGTACAGACCGGCCAGGTACCAGCCCGTGAAATCGAGGATGATCAGTGCCGAGCCGATCGATGCGATCAGCGCGCCGACCCATGCGGCGATGAGCGAGAAGCGGCTCAACCGCGGTGCGTGCGAGCGCAACCAGGGATGCATCCTCCACACCAGCAGCGCACTCAGGATGGCTTCGACCCCGTTACACACGTCGTTGAGCAGCCCGAAAACGCCCCCGACGGTAAAGAACAGGATGATGGACACAACCCCGAGCAAGGTCATTGCTCCAACTGCGATCGCCAACCAACCAATGGGACGCGATGGGAAGTTAATCGAAATCATTGTTCCTCCGTGCGAAACCATCCATCTAAATCAACCTGTGTTGACAGCTGCATAGAGTTTCCTCCTTGGATGCTGAGTCGTCATCGTGCATGGCGGCTACTGTGGCGATGTCACATCTGATCGCGCGCTATCGAGCATGCTGTGCGTGGTTGGCTCGCGCAGCCACAGCCCTACGAACTCGGGCTGCATCGTCTCGTCCACTACCCGAAGCAGCTCGGCGGTCAGCCGCTCCAAATCAGTCTCGTCGCGCGCGGTTGCGCCAAAGGCTGCCAGCACCTTCGCCGCATCATATTTTCGGCGGTAGAAGCGCTTGTCGATCAGGGTCTGGATGCGGCGGCGCAACGGCAGGAACAGCGCCGCGATCGCCAGGATCGAGACCACGATCGCCAGCTCCGAGCTGCCGATATAAGGTGCGACGAGTGTGCGACTCACCAGAATGCAGCCGACGTACACCAATCCAAGCGTGAGCGTCAGCCCACCATAGACCAGCGTGCGCCGGATGATCACGTCGATGTCCCACAAGCGCGAGCGCATAATCGCCAGGGTGAAAGCGATCGGCAGAATATTCAGGGCCAGCCCATAACTTGCACTGTTGAGCCATGACCACCATGGCGCCGGTGCAGTAGCAGGCTGATTGACCAGGTACAAGTAAGGGATACCATTAAGGCTAATTAACGCCGCCCACAGCCCGGTGCCATACACCACCCATTTGGTTTGCTGACGCTCGGCAGGAGTGTAGAACTTACGATAGCGATAGGCCTGGATGCCTATGGCGAAAAAACAGAGGAGCCACAGCGCTCCATTGGTGATTTGGGCACGCAGGGTGTTCAGTTTTACCGATTCCTCAAGATCGAACGTCAGCGCCAGGAGGGTGAGCACCACGGCCAGCAGCGGCAGACCAAGCGTCCAGTGCGGGACGAAGCGGCCATTGGGGAAGATGAGGAAGAAGATCAGCACGGGCACAGGAAGCAAAACGCTCTGAAGTTGAAGCCCTAAATCTGGACTCTGCGGGAACCAATAGGGAGTGAAGAATTCGATCGGGCCGGACATAATGCTTCCATACAGCAGCAGGAAAAAGGAGAGGAACAGCGCCATCGCATCGCTCGCCTTTTTCCAAAACAGCAAGCACGCCAGCGCAAGACTGACCAAAGCTGCGCTCAGGGAAAGACAAATCTCCAGCCACGTTCCGGCGAGCGCTAGCGTAGAAAACTCCACTGCCGGGTCAGCCACGACCCGCTCGGTGAAATAGCCGGGCAAAGCGGCGAAGAGCATGCCAAGCGACGCCAGCAGCGCAAGCACCCAAAGCAAGCGAATTGAGAAAGCGATGCGTCGGTTCATGGCTTGATTTCTCTGCGTTGTCCGCCAGCCGATACGCGTATGCTAGCACGGAAGCGCCTACACAGACTATCGCCTCCATATCAGGGTTCGACAATCAGCGTGCCGACCATGCCCTCGCCGGCGGCTTTGTCGGCATGCGGTGCGCAATAGAAGGTATAGGTACCGGGTTGCGTGGGCTTGAACAGCGCCACGTTGCTCTTGCCGGCTGGCATGAGCGCATGCACGTTGAACTCGTCGATATCAAGGTGGTGCGTCGTGGTGTCGGCGTTGTCGAGCCGCAGCACCACCGTCTCGCCAACCTTGGCCGTGATGGTGCGCTGCTCGAACTGGGAATCCTTGGCCGTCAGCGCCGGGAGCGCGGCCAGCGCTTCGGGGCTAAAACTGGGAGATATGCCGCGTGGCTGGATGGCGGTCGATAGGATACCGCCGAGCACCAGCGCGGTCAGGGCCAGCAGGGCGGAGTACGCCCATCGTGGCGCGGGCGGATCGACGAATGGGCGGCTGCGCGACACGCGGTAGTTCTGCACGGTGGCACCGACGCCCGCGCCCAGCCCGACAATCGTGATCGCAAAAAAGAGCGCGGCAAAGGCGAAGGTAGCGGCGCTATCCGGCTCGGTCAGCATACTGCCGAGGAATATAGCGCCTTCTACCAGCTGAAGGGCACAGAACAGCGCGCCGACTGCGGGCGCCCAGCGGAAGCGCAGCGCCGCGATGCCGGCGACGACCAGCGAGATAATCACGTGGCTCACATTGATCTCGTCCGGCCCGCTGGAGAAGATGTCGAATCCAAAGAGCAATGCGTTGACCACCAATACGGCCACGGCGATCGTGCGCAGTGTCGGCCGTGCGTAGAGCCCGAGTGTTCGTGTTGCGACCATTGATGTGCTCATGTGGTTCCTCCTTTAGGAAAGCTGTCATTTTTATCTTGCTGGCGATTCCGTTTCCACCCAGGCGGCCGCAGCCACAGCGACACTTGCGCCGGCTGCATCGTCTGATCCACCACCTTCAGCAGCTCGGCAGTCAGTCGCTCAAGGTCGGTCTCGTCGCGCGCGGTCGAGCCGAAGGCCGCCAGCACCTTGGCGGCGTCGTACTTGCGGCGGTAGAAGCGCTTGTCAATCCTCGTCTGGATACCACGCCGCACAGGGCTGAATAACACCGCAATCGCCAGAGTCGAGGCCACGATCGCCAGCTCGGAACTGCCAGTCAGGGGCGCGAGCAGGTAGCGTAGCAGCACGACACTACCAATGTAGACCAGTGCCAGGGTGGTCGTGAGGGCGCCGTAGATCAGTGTGCGCCGGATGATCACGTCGACGTCCCAGAGGTGGTAGCGCAGGATGGCGATGCCGATGAACAGCGGCAACAGGCAAAACGGGATCACGAGCAAAAAGGTCTCAGTGAAGTTGAGATACAGCACTCGCGCAAGGCTCGGTTCGGCGACGGACGGAATGACGAGCGGGAGAACGGTGTACAGAACAAAGCCGACCGCCACCACGCCGAAGCCGAACAGCACCCACTTGGTCTGCTGCCGCTCGACGCGACTGGACACGCGCAGATAGCGATAGACTTGGGCGAGGATGCCAATGCCCATCCCACCGGGCACCAGCACGCCAAACCAGAGCGCCGAGGCCCCGGCGAAATCGGCGACCACGAAGGGGGTGAACGGCGAGATCACGATCCACGCAATCCAGGCGATGGCCAGGGCGCGCGTCCAGCGGGGCACGAACCGCCCATCGGGGAAGACATAGGTCAAGATTGGGAAGCATCCCAGGCTGGCCCCTTGTAGGAATCTGACCGGCAGCTGCCACATGGGGTACGCTCTGATCAGCGGATCCAGCAGCGGCGAGCCAGTCACGACGAAAAGCGCGAACCACAACGAGATGAACAGGGCGATGCGATCGTTGGATCTGCGCCAGAAGAGCAGGGCGCCAGCGGCCATGTAGACGAACGAAAAAATCACGACCAGGGCCGTCTGGTACGCAGCATAGAAGTCCAGCGACAGGCCCCACTGCTCCATCAGGCGCACATCTTCGGGCGTAAGTTGCCCAGGCACCTGTGTTTCAGGTGTGAGGATCGTGCGCGCGGCCTGAAAGGACACCGGCAGGGCGACGACGAGAGCGACCAGGGCCAGCCCGACCAGGGCGACCCACGTGATACGGGCGGCGGCGAGCCATGGGCCGCGCAGGCGGGTATCAGACCAGGCGGCGCTCCCCTGATTGCGTGCTGCTACTGGCGATTCTTGCGTCACCAGACCCTCCGATCGAGGAACTACTCCCCGCTCATTATCCGGCAATGTTCACGGTTCTCCGCAGCGAGGAGCGCTGGCGCCGTGCCCTGTCGTGAAAGTGGTATGCAGCTAGGGTAATCGAGAAGCGTCCAACAAACGTTACGAAAAACGTTACGAAGTCAATCTGGAAAGCCTCGATCTGGTATGCGTTCATTCTACGCTGTCGCTGCGCCCGCTGTCACGGGCCAGTGCCCCCGCTTGGGTAGGACAATATGTCCTACCTCAGCAGGTCGCGAAGAAGGCGTGAGGTGAGGGTGGCAAGCGGAACAGCTCGGTCACGAGTGGGAGCGGGTCGCAGTCAGAATCAGAGGAATTACCGCAGCACGCGAGTAAAATAGACCGTGTGCTTATCCTTGTAGCGCTCGACCCAGCCGCCGTCGCGCCGCGCGGCCTCGATCAGCCCTTTTTGGCCCTTGGCGTCGAGCAGCAACGCATCGATGGCATACTTCTGGAGCAGCGCGGCGGCGTTATTGCCCTGGCCGAGGTTGATGTAGTCGCGCCACTGCTCGATCGGATACAGCTCGATCCGCGTGTCGATGAACACCGGCTGCTCGGGCGCCTGCCAGATCATGTACGAGCCGTAGGCCTCGCTGTGGAACAGGCGGCGCGGGCGATCCGGCTGGCTGCGCATATAGGCGACCGCATCCACCGGCGTCTCCTCGCTCAGCAGCGCGCCGACCGACGGCGGCAGCAGCTCGGCCTTCCACCACGGCAGCGCGAGCGCCAGCAGCAGCGCCAGCATGCCGATCAGCACGGCGTTGAGCGTGGGCGAGCCGACCACGCCACGCGCCTGCTTGGGCGTGCCGATCAATGTTGCGGCCTGCACTACCACCAGCAGCGTTGCGACAAAGCCGAACCAGACGATGTTGCGATTAGCGCTGAGCGCGTTCCACAGAAACGCCAAGAACAGCAGCATGTCGGTGAGGTCGGGCCGGCGGCGGGCGTAGGCCAGCACCACGATGCACAGCAGCAGGAACAGGAAGAAGATCATGCCGCCCAGATCGCGGATCGACGGCGGCGCCCACTCGGTCACCAGGCTGGTCACTGCCGATGTGCCAAGCAGATTGCGTACGTAGCCGATCACCCCCAGGCCGCGCGGGTTGAGCAGCAGCGCCAGCGCGGTGGCGGTGCCCCAGATCAGCAGCGGCATGAGCGGCGGCAATCGCGCCGGATCGGGACGCTTCAGCACATCCTCGGGCGCGCCGATCGGCTTGCTGGCCCAGCTGGTTGCCTCGCGCCAGCTGGCGCCCCGGCGCTTCAGCCACTCGGCCGCCAGCGTCCCCGCGATCAGCACGCCGCCCAGCACGAACGAGCCGTGGATGTTGACCCACAGCGCCATCAGCGGCGGCAGCAGCCACAGCCGGTTCTTGCCCCCCAGGCGATATTCGGTCAGGATGCTCAGGAAGCCGGCGAATAGTGGAAAGGCATAGCTCTGCGGTCGCACCAGCCAGTTGTCGAACGAGAGCGGCAGTGTCGTCAGCAGCAGCAGCCCGACGCTCAGCTGCACCTGGCCGGTGCGCAGTAGGCACAGCCGTAGCAGCAGCCCGTACGCCAGCGCGATCACCAGCGCCTGCGCGATGTAGATCAGCGGGATGCCGCCGAGCTGGTAGATCCCATACATCAGCAGCTGCGCCAGCCAGCCCTGGTTGAAGAATGGCTGGCCGGCCTGGGTGTAGGAAAAGCTGTCGACCACCGGGATCGCGCCCTGCGTGATGATCGCGCGGCCGGTGGCCAGGTGCCACCAGAAATCGTTGGGCGGGATCGGCGTCAGCAGCGGGCGCAGCGCGATCAGCATCAGCGACACCGCCAGCCAGACATGGTCGAGCGTCAGCACAAAGCGGCCGGCTTGGCGGGTTGTAGTGGGGGATAATCGGGTTGTCGGCATAGCTCGTTCTTCAGGCTGGCGATTCCCAACCAGAGTATAGCACACTGAGCGCAGAAGGACTGAGGACTGAGGGCCAAGGACTGAGTGAGAATGGCGCTCCGTGCTCCGTTCTCGCAACTCAGTCCTCAGTCCTCAGTCCTCGCAACTTGTGGCCTCAGTCCTCAGTCCTCGCAACTTGTGGTCTCAGTCCTCAGTCCTCAATAAGAATGGTATAATATCGTCTGTTCACGCAGTAGAGACCGATCGAGCATCCACGCGGCACAGCCTGTGCGTATCATCACAAGCGCCGTCGCGAGCTATCGTTCAGCGATTGCGCGCCGAAAGAAAAAGCAGGTGCGAGGCGACTCAGGCGAGGTCGCCGTTTGCCAGAAGGAACTCGAATGCGCGCGATCATCGTGGGAGCCGGGCCGGCCGGCTTCGCATGTGCCAAGTGGCTGAACGACCGCGGCTACGATGTGGTGCTGGTGGAGAAGCGTCACGTGCCGGGCGGCAAAGTCTCGGCCTGGCGCGACGCCGACGGCGACTGGGTCGAGAGCGGCCTGCACGTCTTCTTCGGCGCCTACCATAATCTGTTGAATTTCCTGGCCGAGTGCGGCCTGGCGGATAGCTTCGATTGGAAGCCGGCCGAGATGCTGTTTGCCTCGCCCGAGCGCGGCCTGGCGCCGATTCGCTTCGTGCAGGGGCTGCCGGCCCCGCTGAACGGCCTGGCCGGCTTGGCGATCAGCCCGCTGATGTCGGCTGGCGACAAGCTGCGCATGGCACTGGGGCTGCTGCGGCCGATCTTTGGCTCGCAGGCCTATATCGACGCCCAGGATGATCAGAGCTACGCGGCCTGGCATCTGCGCCACGGCATGGGCCAGCGCACGCTCGACGACGTGATGCACACCATGGCGCTGGCGCTCAACTTTCAGCACGCCGACAAAGTCTCGGCTAAGCTGGTGCTGACGGCGCTGCTGCATTTCGCGCAGGAGACCAACGCGCCAAAGATGGGCCTGGTCAAAGGCTCGCCGCACGAGCGACTGTGGGCGCCGTTGAGCCAGCTGCTGGCCGGGCGCGGCGTCAAGATTGTGCTGGGACGTAAAGTCGATCGCATCTGCTATGATGCGGACGCGAACCGTGTGACCGGCTTCGCGCTGGACGATGGCAGCACGCTGGAGGGCGATATCTACATCTCGGCCATGCCGGTGCATAGCTTGCGCAAGGCGCTGGCGCCGGCGCTAAAGCAGCAGCCGCTGTTCGATGGCCTGCGCCATCTGAAAGGCCAGCCGGTGATCACGGCGCAGCTGTACTTCGACCGCATGGTGACAGAGGTGGACAATCTGCTGTTCAGCGCCAGCACGCATCTGAGCGTCTACGCCGACCTGCCGCGCGTCTCGCCCGATTATCACACCGGGCGCGGCCATTCGACCCATTCGACTAGCCCTTCGACTGGCTCAGGGGGCACCTCAGGGGGTGCCTCATGGCAGGCGGGCTCAGGATGTGGCTCGATTGTCGAGCTGGTGGTCGCCCCGGCTGAAGACCTGATCGGCCAGAGCGACGCAGTGATTCTGAAGCAAGTGCTGAGCGATTTCTACCGTATGCATCCGGTAGCGCGCGACGCCAAGCTGGCCAAGTACACGCTGGTGCGAATCCCGAACTCGGTCTACCAGGCCCGGCCGGGCGTGGATCGATATCGGCCCGACCAGACCACGCCGGTGCCGAATCTGTTTCTGGCCGGCGATTATACCCAGCAGGAGTTTATGGCTTCGATCGAGGGCGCTGTGCGCAGTGCGAAGCGAGCGGTTGAGCGAATTGATAGAGCAGGGGTTAGGGGTTAAGGGTTAGGGGTTAGGATCAGCGAAGTCGATGAGGTCGATGAGATCGATGAGATACAGCGATCTTAACCCGTAACCCTTAACCCTTATGGAGTTATACATGCTGCCTTCAGACATGACCATCCATGATCGCTACCGGATCATCTACGCGGTGGATGAGCGGCCGGGAAGCACCGTCTACCGTGGGCGCGATGAGCAGAGCGGCCGGCTGGTGCTGGTGGCAGCGCTTGGCTACCAGGGTGAGTCGCGCGCCGACATCGCGCTCCTGGCACGCCAGGCGGCCGCCACACGCCACGAGGCGCTGCTGCCAGTCATCGATCATTTTGCGGACGGCGACAGCTATTACGTCATCTGCGATGACATCGGCGGCCAGGATCTGGAGCGCTCGCTGCGGGCGCGTGGTGGCGCGCTGCCCGAGTCCGCCACGCTGACACAGGCACGCCGGATGCTGGGCGCGCTAGAGTACCTGCACCGGCAGAAGCCGCCGCTGCACCTGGGCGACCCGCTGGCTGGCGATATCTGGATTGGCGAAGATGGCGCGTGGTATGTCGCGCCCTTCACCCTGATCCGTCCAATCGGCCATGCGCCATCGCCCTACCGCGCGCGCGAGCTGGATTTGCCGACCGGCGAGCCAAATGCTGCCAGCGATCTGTACGCGCTATGCGCCATGTTGTACCAGGCGCTGACCGGTTGGGGGCCGCCGACCGCCGCACAGCGCGAGGCCGGCACACCGCTGAACGGCCCGCGCTCGCTCAATCCCAGTCTCTCGACGCTGATCGAGCAGGTGCTGCTGCGCGGCCTCCAGCTCAAGCCGGAGAACCGCTACCAGGTGACGCGCGAGATGCGTCAATCGCTCGAGATGGTCGATATCATGGATGGTCGCTCGCTCGGGTTGGGGGCCGATGTGCTCCCAGGCGCGCAACCGTTCGCCGGCCCACCCGCTCCACAGCCTGCCACGCCACCCGCCCCGGCCCCGCAACCGCCCTATGCCTCGGGCGGATCTGCACCGCCGCCGGCCCCGCCGGCCCCGCCATACCTGCCGCAGCCAGGAATTTATTCGGCGCCGCCGGCCGCGCCAGCCCCGGCCCCGCCGGTCGCATACCCGCCGGTAGCTGGCCAGCCCTACCCAGCCGGCATGTATCAGGCGCAGCAGCCACGGCGCGGGATTAGCACCGGCTGCCTGGTGGTTGCCGCGATCGTACTGACGCTGGCGGCGGTGGCGATCTGCGCGGCGCTGGCCTGGTTCGTGCCCGGCAGCCCGCTGCCCGGCCTGCTCAGCGCGCGGGCCACAATCGTCCCGGCGCGGCCAACCGCGCCGCTGCCCACCACTGCCCCAAGCAACAGCGTGGCGGCGCCCAGCCCGATCCCGCCCGCCTTGGGCGAGCGCGCAATCACGCTGGCGAACGCGGCGCAGATCACCCAGACGCGCGAGATCACTGGCGTGGTGCTTGGCCCGGCCGCCTATTCGCCGGATGGCAAAACCCTGGCGGTTGGTATCAGTAACCTGATCGATCTGCGCGATGCCGAAACGCTGGCCGAGGTCACGCCGCCGCGCCGGCTGGCGGGCCATGCCGGCCAGGTGTTTGTGCTCGGCTGGTCGCCCGACTCCAAACTGCTTGCGTCGGGGTCGATCGATGATCCGGTCGTTCGCTTGTGGAATGCCGGCGATGGCCGGCTGGTGCGCCGGCTCGAAGGCCACACCGACTGGATCCGCAGCGTGGTCTTCGCGCCCGATGGCAAGACCCTGGCGACCGGCAGCTTCGACAAAACCGTGCGCCTGTGGGATGTAGCCACCGGCACACTGCTGCATGTCTTCAGCGGGCACACCGGCTTTATCAGCAGCGTGGCGTTCGCGCCCGACGGCAAGTCGCTGGCCTCCAGCTCCAGCGATGGCAGCGTGCGCCTGTGGGATACAGCCACTGGCCAGCAGCGCAGCGGCTTTCACTTTGAGTCGCAGATCAATCTTTCGACTAGCGAGCATATCTGGGTGACCGGGCTGGCCTTCGCGCCCGATGGCAAGACGCTGGCAGCCGGCCAGGCCAATGGCGCGGTCGTGATCCTGGATGCCGCGACCGGCGCGCAGCAGCGCAGCCTGACCGGCCATACCGACATTGTCGTCAGCCGCGGGGTGCAGTTCTCGCCCGATGGCAAGACGCTGGCGACCGGCAGCTTCGACGGGACGGTTCGGCTGTGGGATGCGGCCAGTGGTACGCAAAAGGCCGAGCTGCGCGGGCACGGTCTGCGCGTGCTCTCGATCTCATTTAGTGGCGATGGCCGGCACCTGGTTTCTACCAGCGATGAAGGTGGCCAAATGCTGGTCTGGGATACTGAGCAGGCCAGCGTCACCGATAGTTTGCATGTCGGGCAAGGGCTAATCGCGTCGATCCTCTTCTCGCAAGATGGCTCGGTGCTTGGCACGGTTGGCTACAACGGCACCGCGCGGCTCCAGCTGCTGAGCCAGGATCGCTTTCGCACGCTGCTGGGAGCCTCGGCGGCGAATAAATCGCTGGCGTTCCTGAGCGAAGGCCGGGTGGTCTCGATCACCGATCAGAACACCCTGGCGGTGATCGGCCCGAATGAGCCACAGGCCAAGCAACTGACGGGGCTGGATGGCCGACCAATCAATGTCGTGACTTCGGCCAACAGCGCGCTGATCGTGGCCGGCAGCACCACCGGCGCGATTGGCCTGTGGGATGGGAGCGGCACCGTCAAACCACCTATTCGAACCGGCCTCAAAGTGGCCTATGCGCTGGCGGTCAGCTCCGATGGCGAGCTCGTCGCTGTCGGCGGCCCGCCCGACGACGCGCGGATCGAGGTCTGGGATACTGCCAGCGCGAAGCTGCGCCAGACCTTTGATGGTGGAAATGTGGCGATCACCAACCTGGCGTTCCAACCCGGCGGCGACCTGCTGGCCGCGACCGATCTGCAAGGCTCGCTGCGTATCTGGAACGTGCGCGCTGGCAAGCTGATCAAGCAGATCGCGGCCACACCGCAGCAGCAATGGTTCTCGGCGCTGGCGTTCTCGCCCGATGGCAGCATGCTGGTCACCGGCAGCCCGAATGGCGACACCGTCTTCTGGAATGCCCAAACCGGTGAGAATGTCGCGATTCTGGCTGGCCGCGCGACCGGCATCGGCGTCTATGCGCTGGCGTTTAGCCCCGATGGCCAGCTGCTGGCCTTTGGCCTCTCCGATCAGAGCGTGCGGCTGTTTACGCTGAAGTAAACAACCATTGGTGGCATTCCACGAATGGTTGTTCGCAGGCGAACAAGCGTGTATGTTTTGACATAACGACTATGCCAAAAACAATCATCGTCGGCGGCGGCCTGGCCGGCCTGGCCACCGCTGTCAAGCTGCTCGACGCCGGGATCGAAGTCGAGCTGATCGAGAAGCGCGATGTCCTGGGCGGCAAGACATCATCCTGGCAGGACGACGCGGGCGATCATATCGAGAGCGGGCTGCACTGCTACTTCCGCTGCTACAAAGAGCTGCTGCCGTTCTTCAAACATGTCGGGGTATATCAGCACATCCGCTGGAAGGAGCACAGCTTCCTGATCGCGCGGCCGGATGGCAAGCACGCGCGGCTGCACTTCCCCAAGCTGCCGGCGCCGCTGAACGGCGTGGTGGCCTTCACCAACAACGATCTGTTCACGCCGCGCGAGAAGCTCAGCAACCTGCTGGGCCTGGCGACCACCTGGATCGGCACGCTCGACTACATCAAGACGCTCGACCACATGAGCTTTCGCCAGTGGCGCCAGGAGCACCTGATCGCCGAGGGTGTCGAGCGCAAGCTGTGGGACGTGATCTGCCTTTCGCTGGGCTTTATCGGCGCCGAAGACATGAGCGCCCGGCCGATGACGACGATCTTTCACTACTTCGCCACGGTCGCCGACGCCTCGCAGTTCGGCACGCTGGATGGCTCGCCGAACGAGCGGATCTTCAAGCCGATCGCCGAGTGGATCAGGGCGCGCGGCGGGTGTCTGCGCACCGGCGTGAAGGTCGAGGAAGTTTTGCTCGATCGCGGCGGGGTGACTGGCCTGCGCATCTCGGATGGCAGCACCGTGCGCGGCGACGCGTATGTGTTGGCCGCGCCGGTTCACTCGACCCGCCAGCTGCTGCCGAACAGCCTGCGCGGGGTCGATTACTTCGACAAGCTCTGGAAGCTGCGCTCAGTGCCGACGATCAACATCCAGCTGTGGTTCGACCGCTACGTGACCAGGATCGATAACTTCTGGTTCACCGCCGACGCCTGCTTCTCGGTGTTTGGCGACCTGGCGCTGACCAGCCCGCGGCAGTATGATCGCCACGGCGGCTCGATGGTCGCGATGTGCGTGGCGCCGGCCGCGCCCTACTGGCAGCACAGCGACGCCGAGATCGTCGAGCTGTGCCGGCGCGATCTGGCGCGGCTGTGGCCGGAGGCGCGCAGCGCGCGGCTGATCAAGGGCACTGCTACGCGCATCCCCAACTCACTCTACCGCGAGGAGCCCGGCGCCGACCGCTACCGGCCCGACCAGCGCAGCCCAATCGCCAACCTGTTCCTGGCCGGCGACTGGACCGCGCAGGATTACATGGCCTCGATGGAGGGCGCGGTGCAGAGCGCGCGGCGAGCGGCGGGGTATGTGGTGGCGTATTTGCGGACGGGGATGGGGGTTATAGCTGTGAGCGAAGAAATTGATCCACGCGCTTTGGAGTCCGGCAGCCATGCTGCCGGACTCCAAAGGATCAACTCCTCTGCTCGGCGCTGTAGGGGATGGGGGATGGGATCTGGTGGCTACTGACGACTGCTCTAGCGGTACGCCGCGGCCTGAATGCTGTACAGCTCGGCGTACTGGCCGCCCCTGGCCATGAGGTCGTCGTGCGTGCCAAACTCGACCGCGTGCGCGCCGTCCAGCACGACGATCAGGTCGGCCATGCGCACGGTGGAGAAGCGGTGTGACACCAGGATAGTGATCCTGCCGTCGTCGGCGCGGCCGTCGCCGCGGGCCACGACCGCGTAGCGCTCGAACAGGGCGTGCTCGGTTTCCGCGTCGAGCGCGGCGGTCGGCTCGTCGAGAATGAGCAGCAGTGGGTGATCACGCATGAAGGCGCGCGCCAGCGCCAGCTTCTGCCACTGGCCGAAGGAGACTTCGACGCCGCCGGGCCAGGTTGGGCCGAGCTGCGTCTCGAGACCGGCCGTGAGATGCTCGACCAGATCGCCCGCGCCGGCGCGGCCGACCGCGGCGACGACCGCCGGTTCGTCGTCGTAGCGTGGCACGTCGCCGACCCCAACCGAGTGGCGCGCGCGGAACTCGAAGCGGAAGAAATCCTGGAACGCGCCGGCCATGCGCGTGCGCCACGCCTCCGCCGGCATGCGGCGGAGGTCGGCGCCGTCGATCGTGATCCGCCCGCTGGTCGGCTCGTAGAGCTTCGCGAGCAGCTTCACCAGTGTCGACTTACCAGCGCCGTTTTCGCCGACGATCGCCACGACCGTGCCGGACGGCAGATCGAGGGTGACGTCGTCGAGCACCAGGCGCTTGGTGCCGGGGTACGCGAACGAGACGTGTTCGAACCGAATGCCTTGGCGCAGCCGGTCGGGCGCGGGCAGATCGGCCTGAGCGACGATCGATGCCGCGTAGTCCTCGAGCCAGGCCAGCCGCTTCGCGCCATCGAGCCAGATGCCGCGCAGAAACCCGATCTCGCCCACGGTGGCGCCAATGTACATCGACAGCCGCGCCCCGGCGGCCAGGACCAGTAGCACAGCCCCAGGTCCCGATTTGAGCACCGACGACACGAACACGACCGCGCCGACGTAGGCCAGCCCGAAGACGGCCCACGCGAGCGCGTTCCAGACCGCGGTACCCCAGCGCGCCGCCGCGATCGGGCCGTACCACTTCTCCCAGGCCGCGCGCCGCTGCGCGACCAGGCGCGGGCCGATGCCCGTGACGCGCACCTCCTTGCCGGGGGGCGCGGTAGTGGCGGTGACGTACAGATGGCGGGCCAGGCGGTTGGCCTGTGCGCCGCGCTCCTGGGCGGCGCGCTCGACCGCCGGCCGCCACGTCGCTGTCAGCACCGTCGGCAGCGCGAAGACCGCCAGCAGCGCCAGCGCCGGGTGGATCGTCATGAGCAGGCCGACGGTGACGGCCAGACGCAGAATCCACCCGCAGGTGGAGAACAGCGACATGTACATGTGGTCGAGCACGAAGACCTGGTCGCGCAGCACCGCCAGGCGATCGAGGTAATCCGGCCGCTCGTGGTGCGCGATCGTCGCGACCGACGCCTGGAGGCGCGCGACGTGCGATTCAAGCGCGATCGTGACTTTGTCGCGGAAGCGGCGCTGCACGCGCGTGCTGACCGTGCGCAGGAACCATGTCGCCGTGGCCGACACGCCCAGGCCGATCGCGGCGCCGAGCAGCAGCGTGCGATCGTGCGCGATCGCGCCCTCGCCGAGCAGCTTGAGCCACAGCGCCAGCAGTGCGTCGGGCAGGGCCGCCAGCAGCGCCAGCACGAACGCCGCCAGCAGCAGCCAGGGCTCGTTCCTGTAGCCGAGCTTGCACAGCCGCCACATCGACGAGAGGCCGGGCGGCAGGTCGTCAGGCGAGGGTGTCATAAACGCTCCCTTCCTCCTCTTCGCCCTGGCCGAGCGCGAAGCGCTGCGCCTGGAGGTCGAACATCGTGCGATAGCGGCCGCCGCGCGTGATCAGCTCGTCGTGGGTGCCCAGCTCGATCACCCTGCCATGCTCGAGCACGCAGATCCGATCGGCCTGGCGCACGGTCGAGAAGCGATGCGAGATCAGGATCGTGGTGCAGTGGCGGGTGGCGGCCAGGACGCGGTCGAAAATCTCAGCCTCGCCGCGCACGTCGAGCTGCGCGGTCGGCTCGTCGAGCAGCACCAGCCCGGCGCCGAGGCGCACCGCGCACAGCGCCCGCGCCAGGGCGACGCGCTGCCACTGGCCGCCCGACAGGTCGGTGCCGCCGTCGTAGCCGCGGGCCAGGATGGTGTCGAGGCTCGCCAGCTCGGCCGCGCCGGCATCCTGGAGCGCGGCGCGGATCGCGTCGTCGGGCGCACCGGCGGGCGCGACATTGTCGCGCAGCGGCAGCTCGAACCGGATGAAGTCCTGGAACACCGCCGTGACGCGCGACCGCCACGAGTCGAGGTCGATCGCGCGCAGGTCGACGCCATCGATCTCGATCGCGCCGGCCTGCGGGTCGTACAGCCGGCACAGCAGCTTGGCCAGCGTGGTCTTGCCCGCGCCGTTCAGGCCGACGATCGCCAGCGACGACCCGGCCGGGATCGTCAGGTCGAGCCGTTCGAGCACCGGCGCGGCCGACGTATCGTAGGCGAAGGTGACGTCGCGGAACCTGATCTCGCGCACCGGCAGCCCTTCCGCGTCTCGGTCGCCCGACGCCAGGCCGCCGGCCGGCCCCATCGCGGGCTCAAGCCGCAGCGTCGCCGCGACTGGCGCCGCCGCGCCGTCGAGCGCCCAGCTGAGCCCACCGAAGGCGATCATGCTGGTGCCGACCGCGACCTGTGCGTAGACGACCAGCTGGTCGAGCCCAAGGCTGCCGTTGGCAGCCGCGCTGCCGAGCGACCAGAACACGATCGCATTCGCGCCGACGACCAGCAGCAGGCTCCACAGCACCGGCTTCTCGCGCAGCCGCGTGGCGCGGTACTGGAGCTCGTGCAAGCGCGTGCGCCGGGCGACGAACCGCTCGATCGTCCAACCGACCAGCCCAAATAGCCGCAGCTCCTTCGCGGCTGGCGGGTCGACCGCCAGGCGGTAGGTATACTCGGAGTCGCGCTGTGCGCTGCGCACCTCGTCGGTGTTGCGATCGCGCCAGACCCCACTCTCGCGCAGCAGCCAGTGGGTCGCCAGCCACGCGCCGGCGAGAATGATCGGCGCCCACCACGCGTAGGCCGCCAGCACGACCGCCGCCGCGAGGCCGGCGATCAGCTCGACCAGCCCGCCCGCGATAATGTCCATGCTGAGCGACAGTGGTGGCCCCATCATCCCAAGGTCGAAATCGCGCGCCATCGTGATGTCGTTGGTGAGCCTGGGGTCTTCGAGGTGGCCCATGCCCTGCGGCCGCACGCACGCCTCGGTCAGCCGATCGTACAGCCAGGCCGCGGTGCGGTCGCCCAGGCTGGCGCCGATCGCGGTGTGGAACGGCGTGAGCACCTGGAGCAGCACGAACACCGCGCCGACGAAGGCCAGCGGCGCCGTGAGGTCATCGCCGCGCTGCACCGCGCCGACGAGCACGCCCATCGCGATCGCGAAGACCACCGGCAGCACGCCGCGCAGCGCCAGCACGGCCCACCACGCGACCGCGAGAATGGGATCGGCTTTGGGCAGGACGCCGAAGAAGGTCCACTCCTGGCGCTGGCGCAACTGTCTCATGCTAGCCCCTTTGAGCAAAGTAGGAACGGCTATACTTTTAGCATATTTGTTCGTGGGTGTCAAGGCGACATAAGGAGCGGAAAGCCCGATCGGCTCTCCGCTCCTTGCGCCTGCTCCGCTCTTCCTCGCTTGAATGCGCTGAGCGCTCTTGGGGCAGCGATTGGGGATTGGCAGCTGAACCCCCAATCCCCAGTCGCCAATCCCCAACCCCCACCCCCCTACGAGTCCGTCTCAGGCGGCGGGGCAGGCGGCGGGTCGTTGGTGGTGGTGACCTGGTCCTTGCGCACCCAGCCGATCGCGCGCGACTCGCCGCGCACAAACACCTGGTACCAGCCGTCGCGCTCCTGGAACACAAACAGCCGGCTATCGGCGTCGATGTGCTTCAGCACTTTCGCCTTGTCGCTCGGCGCGATGCGCACATCCAGCCCGGCTGGATCCAGCGGGCGCTGGGTCTTGAACTCGGGCGGCAGCAGCGCGCCGCCGTCGTTCGGGTCGTGCTCGCCCAGGTAGCGAACGATGCCATTGGCGATCCCAATCGCCACTGTATCGGGGTGGCCGACGATCATCGCACGGTCGGCTGCGCTGGTCAGAAAGCCCGTCTCGATGATCACCGCCGGCGTGGTTTTGGCGATTGAGTGGCTGTGGCGGCGGTAGTTGAAGGCGTAGTAGCCGCGCATATTGATCGTGATCGCGCTATCCTGCGGCAGGCGGGTGGATTTGGTATACTCGGCGGTCAGCGTGTCGGCCAGGTGCTGTGATGCGCGCGAGGTGCGCCAGGGCGTGGCCAGCTTGAAGCCGCGACTGCCGCCACCGCTCGCGCCGTCGGCGTGGATGGTCACGAAGGCGTCGGCGTCGTAGCCGGGCGGGATGGTGGCCGGCAGCAGATCGACGGCCAGGCCGCGGCTTTCGAGCAGCTTGACCACCCGTTTCGCGATCTCGAGATTGACCTGCGCCTCGGCGTAGCCGGCCGCGAACGCGCCGCTCGATGTGCGCAGCCGCGCCAGCTCGTCGGGCAGATCCTTGGCCTGCCAGTGGCCCACCTGGATGCCCACACGGAGCGGCATATCAGCCGGACGCGCGGTTGGCGTCGGCTCGACGCTCGGCGTGGGCGTAGTTGTCGGCGGCGGCACAGCCGTGGCGGTTGGCGTGACGGTCGGGCGCTTGGCCCGTGCTGGAGCAGCCTGCTGATCCGCGCTCGGCACCGAGGCGACGGCGTTGGTGGGCGGCGCGGCAACCGAGCCGGGGCCGTGCAGCAGCGCCGCCCCGATCGCGATCGGCACCGCGATCAGGCTGATCGTCCAGCGATATGCTAGGTTTGGGCGCACGTCATGCTCCTCGGGTGGCGGGTGTTCGGTGGAGCAAGTATAGCAGGCCAGCAAGCCTGGAGGCATTAATGGATGGTGAGAGTCTGCGGCTTCGATTAACTGCTCTAGTGCATGTCCAAGCAGGGTATTAGGTATTGGGTGTTGGGCTTTGCAACGCCGCCTACCCAATACCTAACACCCAACACCTGCGCTGAAAGCGCACTAGCTGCCCAGCGCCGCGATGCTGACCGCAATCAGCCGTGCCAAGACATCGCTGCCGCGCGGCCTGGTGACGTTTATCGGGGGAAGCGAGCTGCTCGGCGGGCTGGAATTGCTGCTGCCGGCGCTCACAGGCATCTTGCCCTGGCTGACGCCACTCGCGGCGGTGGGGCTGGCCATTATCATGATCTTGGCGAGTATCTTTCACGCCACCAGGGGCGAAGCACAGGGCATCATCACCACGGTCGTGCTACTCGCGCTGACCGTGTTTGTGGCGTATGGGCGCTTTGTGGTGCTGCCGCTGTAGAACATTGACAAGATGACACGATGACCTGTAGAGCCGCAAA
>WNGB01011574.1_pt1 | contig 20838 bp, 18 predicted proteins | sample 5400681 | NCBI WGS metagenome assembly WNGB01 (sample SAMN13153367, study PRJNA577476) | soil metagenome | isolation source: 115 cm soil or saprolite under grassland replicate 2 | place: USA:California | collected 2016-06-15
GATCCGCCATGCGATTCTCCGCGCCCTGGCCGACCAGGGCCGCCCGGTGCGGCTGCCCGCCAGGCTGCGCCGCACGCTGATCCGGCTGCGCCGTGCGCACGCGCAGCTCGTCCAGCAGCTTGGGCGTGAACCCACCGAGCGCGAGATCGCCGCGCAGCTTGGGGTCGGGGCGCGCCAGATTGCGGAGCTGTTGCCGCTGCTTCAGTCGCCGCTCTCGCTGGACGCGCCGCTTGATACCGAGGGTGAGACGGTCCTGGCGGATCTGGTTGCCGATCCTGACGGAGGGGACGTTGAAAAACTGGTGGTTGATGCGCTCGCGCAGGACTACATTCGCATGGCGCTGGCTGCATTGGCGCCGCGCGAGCGGCAAGTGCTGGCGCTGCGCTACGGGCTGGATGATGGCCGCTTCCGCACGCCGTCTCATCCGCGACACGCTCATTAACACGCTGCCCATGGCAATCTTGCTGGGGATCAGCCTGCGCTACGCTGATCGCCCGTTTCCGCGATGGTTGAAGTGGATAACCGCCATCCTCTATGGCGTATTCTTCGCGGGCGAACTCCAGGCGTGGTGGATCCCCTACGTCTTTGGCACGACACCGGACCGGACGGCGCGCTACCGTGCGATGTTTGGCAAGACCCATGCGTTTTTGCCGGAACGCAATGGCATTGTGCCCAATACGATGCATGTCGTCCTCCACAGCGCGACCCTCGCGGCGCTCCTGGTAGCGCTCCGGCTGGTCACGATGACAGCAGCGGATGCGCGCCAACCAGCTCATGGCGCGCGGATGGAGCGCTAGCTTGCTGTTCATCCGCCCACGCCACCACAGGCATTGCCCAGGTTTCGTCTGTTCGCTGGGTAACGGCCGCCACGGCACGTCCGGGTAGCGCTGGCGCACGGCGTCGGGGATGCGCTTGGTCGCCTCGCCGACGATCTCCAGCGCGCGGATGACCGCGAAGGTCGTCTTCTTGTCGGCGGCGAAGGCGTCGAAGTCCATGCCAGCCGTGAACTGCTCCGCGCTCTCGGCCGCGTCGAGGATGTCGCGCAGATAGTCGATGACCTCGCGCGGCTGGCGCAGTTCATCGAGATCGCTTCCCGTAGATGTCGAACTGGTAAGGAATAAGGCTGCTCTGGATGTTCCAGCTCGGTCCAGATTGTTCTATTAAGAGCGTGATATACTGGTGATGCAATCACATTGATGCTATCTGAAATGATCGGAGCTACCCAATGCCCACTCTAAATGAGCGCCTCGGCGAGGTCATCAAACGTAAGCGTCAAAGAGATCGCTATACCCAAGCAGACCTGGGATCGCGTATCGGCACCAGCGGCTCCTACATCAGCGCCATCGAGTCGGCCACCACCAGCCCGCGCATCAGCGAGATCGAGGCGCTGGCGACCGTCTTTCGCACGACGGGGTTCGACCTCATCACCGAGGCCGCCAAACAGGACAATTACACCTTCTCCGAGTCCAACCGCGAGCGTGATGCATTCCTCTCGCTCTATGACTGGCTCTCACCTGAAAACAAGAAACAGGCGCGCAACTTCCTGCTGTTCCTGCGCGAGCTACAGGACCGGCCGCCGGAAGAATCGTAGCGGCTCGAACCTCGTGCCTTTGCCGCGGCATGAAACGTGAAACGTGAACACGGGCGCCCTCACGTTTCACGATTCACGTTTCAAGGAAGGAGCGACTGTTGACAGTCCGGATCATACAGATTGGAATGGGCGGCTGGGGGCTGATCTGGGGCGCGATCGTGCGCCGCGCGGCCGGGGTGGAGCTGGCGGCCTGCGTCGATCGTTCGCCGGCGGCGCTCGAGCTGGCGCAGCGCAAGCTTGCGCTGCCGCCGCAGCGCTGCTTTGCGTCACTGGAGGACGCATTCGCGGCCGTCGAGGCCGAGGCGGTGCTGATCACGACCGAGATCGGCAGCCATGTTCCGGTCGCGCTGGTGGCGCTGGAGGCCGGCAAGCACGTCCTGCTGGAGAAACCGTTCGCGCCGACGCTCGCCGACGCGCGGCGCGTGGTCGAGGCTGCCGCCGCACGCGGGCGCGTGCTGATGATCAGCCAGAACTACCGCTTCTTCCCGGCCGTCGGCACGGCCGCCGCGCTAATCCGTGCAGGCACGCTCGGCCAGGTCGGCGCGGTCGCCGTCGACTTCCGGCGCTACGCCAACGCCGCCGCGCCCGAGGGCCACCGCCACTACGCGCTGGGCCAGCCGCTGCTGCTCGATATGGCGATCCATCACTTCGACCTGATGCGCCTGGTCCTCGGCCAGGAGCCGCGCCAGATCGCCTGCCACGCCTGGAACCCGCCCTGGAGCAGGTTCGCCGAGCCGGCGGCCGCAGCCGCGACGATCACGTTCGACAAGGGCGCGCTGGTCAGCTACCGCGGCAGCTGGGTCAGCCACGGCCCCAAGACGCTGTGGGCCGGGGCGTGGCGCGTCGAGTGCGAGGGCGGCGAGATCGCCTGGACCAGCCGCGACAACGTCGGCTCTGCCAGCGACCGCGTGACCGTGCGGCTCCTCGGCAAACCGGCCCGCCGTGTGGAGCTGCCGACCCTGCCGGCGATCGACCAGGCCGGCAGCCTGGCGGCCTTCGCCCACGCGATCGAGGCCGGCCAGGAGCCTGAGTGCTCGGGCCGCGCCAACCTCGGCAGCCTGGCGCTCGCGCTCGCCGCGATCGAGTCGGCGACGTCGGGGCTGCCGCTGCTGGTGCCGGCCGTGTGATTCAGTATGTGATTGACAACGGGGTGGGCAACATCCATCACTCGGCAGAGGCGAGGAGCCAAAGATTGTGATACAATGTACAAATTTAATGAGCGTGACCGTAGTCAGCGAGTGGGTTTCTGGAGATGGATGCGCCATTCCCAGGCCCTTCCGCTGCGGTCGACCAAGGAGCACGGCTATGAGCACGCATGATGATCGGCGAGACGAGGAGCAGGCCCGGCCGGCGCGCACGCCGCCGACGCGCCAGGGCTACCATCAGCTGATCGACCAGATTATCGCGAAGGCGCAGGCCGACGGGCTGATGGACAATCTGCCGGGCCAGGGCCAGCCGCTCAAGCTCGACGCCGACGACCTGGTGCGCGACGAGGACCGGCTGGCGTTCCGCATGCTCAAATCGAGCGGGTTCGCGCCGCCCTGGATCGAGGCCCGGCGCGAGATCGACGAGGAGCGCGCGCGGCTCGGCGAATGGATGGCCGACGCCAACCGGCGCTGGGCCTACCTGGCGGCGCCCGCACGCGCGGCCCTGCGAGTCGCGTACCGGCGCAAGTTGGACGACCTCCAGCGGATGATCCTCGACTTCAACCTCAAAGCACCACCCGGCGTCGATCATATCGAAGGGCTGAAGATCGCCGAGGAGCTGATCAAGCTCGGCACCTGACGCGATAGTTATGAGTTATGAGTTTTGAGTTTTGAGTTGTCAGTTCCATAACTCATAACTCATAATTCATAACTCATAACTCATAACTGTGCGAAGCACACGGGTGCTCTACCCGGAAACACAGCCATGGTATAATGGCGCTACTTTTCAGCAGCCCTGCTTCATACATTACATCATATGGAAAGGCTCCCGCTGATTACCACTATTCTGTTGCAGCTCAACGACCTGCTTGCCGCGGCCGTCCTGATTGTCGCGTTCTCACTTCTGGCCTATATCGCCTTACAGAACTGGCACACCCCAATCGCGCGAGCGCTGTGCGTGCTGCTTGCAGGCGTGGTGATCGTGTCCGGCGGCGATGTGCTGCTCGGCCAGGCCGAGCGCGACTCGACGATCCAGTTCTTGCTGCGGGCACAGTGGCTGGGCATCGTCCTCGTCCCGGCCGGATATCTGCACCTGTCCGACGCGCTGTTCAGCTACAGCGGCGTGCACGACAAGCGGCGGCGCCGGCTGATCTTGCTCGGCTACGGGCTGAGCCTGGCCTTCTTCGCGCTTGCATTCAGCGGCGATCTGCTGCTGCGCGGCGGGATCGCCGGCGGCCCGCTGGCGCAGTTCGGCGCCGGGCCGCTGTTCTGGCTCTTCGCGCTCTACTTCGCGACCGCCAGCGTCAGCGGGCTCATGGCGGTCGCGCAGGTCCGGCAGATCGCCCTGACGCCGACGCTGCGCCGCCGCCTGACCTATCTGGGCGCGACGTACCTCGCGCCCGGCCTGGCCGTCTTCCCATACCTGGTGATCGCCGGCGCCTACCGCATCCTGCCGTCCGCGATCATCCTGCTGCTCTCGGCGCTCGGCAGCGCGGGCGTGGTCGTCATGATCACGATCATGGTCTACAGCATCGCATTCCAGGGGCTGCTGCTGCCCGACCGGCTGATCAAGCAGGACTTCATCCGCTGGGGATTGTACGGCCCATTTGTCGGCGTGACGATCATTTTGTTTCTGCGCAGCACACCGGTGCTGGCGCGCGGCCTGGGGCTGCCGATCGAGACCATGCTGACGTTCGGCGTGATGATCATGACCGTGCTGATGCCGATCTTCGTCAGCAAGGCCAAGCCCTACCTCGACGCGCTGGTCTACCGGCAGGATCGCGCCGAGATCGACTACCTGCGCACGCTGCCGCGCAACACCTTCACCTACGCCGACCTGCGCAGCCTGCTGGAGAACACGCTGGTGGTGATCTGCGGGGCGCTGCGGGTCGAGACCGGCTTCGTCGCCGCGCCAGACAACCCCGACACGTACACGATCAAAACGCTGGTCGGCTCGCGCCGCTCGGTCAAGCGCTTCGTGGCCGAGCACCCGCTCGCCGAGATCATGCCGCGGCTGATCGCCACCCCACCACGCGAGCCGGGCGTCACACCGCCGATCGAGGCGTTCGTGCGCTGCGACGGATTCTGCATGCTGCCGCTGCACGACCCTGGCGGCGACTTTCTCGGCGCGCTGGGCGTCGCCTACCCGCAGAGCGCGCTCACTCCGGATTCGCGCCGGCTGATCGGCGCCCTGGCCCACCAAATGGAGATGGCGCTCGCGACCGTCCAGATGCAGCAGCGCCTGTTCGACACGCTGCGCGGCATGGGACCGGAGATGCAGTCGCTGCAGGAGCTGAACACCCGGCTCGAGCAGGCCACGCCGGCGTCGATCGAGTCGCTCGAGTCCGAGGTCGCGCTGCTGCCCGAGTTCCCGCAGTTCGTCAAGGACGCGCTGACGCACTACTGGGGCGGGCCAAAGCTGTCGGACAGCCCGCTGCTGGGCCTGCGCACCGTGCGCCGGCTGCTCGACGACCAGGGCGGCAGCCCGACCCGCGCGCTCCAGGCGGTGCTGCGGCAGGCGATCGAGAATCTCCGGCCCGACAACCAGCTCGACCCCTCGGCCCAGGAGTGGCTGCTGTACAATATCCTCGAGCTGCGCTTCCTGCAGGGCAAGCGCGTGCGCGATATCGCCAGCCGCCTGGCGATGAGCGAATCCGACCTGTATCGCAAGCAGCGCATCGCCGTCGAGGAGGTCGCGCGGCAGCTGGCCTTGATGGAAGAGTCAGAGTCGCACTAACTAATTGCAGATTGCAGATTGCAGATTGTAGATTAGGACGATCTACAATCTACAATCTACAATCTACAATCTACAATCATATGAGGATTCTGCTGGCCGAAGACGAGCCGGACATCCAGTTCATCACCCGCATCGCTCTCGAGGATGACGGGCACCAGGTTGTCACCGTGGACGACGGCGAGACCGCGCTCGAGCGAGCGCGGGCCGAGCCTTTCGACGTGGTGCTGCTCGACGTGATGATGCCGCGGCTGGATGGGCTGGGCGTCTGCACGCAGCTCAAGTCCGACCCGCGGACACGCCACATCCCGGTGATCTTCCTGACAGCCCGCTCGCAGCATTTCGAGATCGCGGCCGGCCTGCGGCTCGGCGCGCTCGGGTATATCGTCAAGCCATTCGACACCTTCATGCTCGCCAGCGACATCAAAACATTACTGGCCCAACAGTCCACATCATGAGCAACCTGGACACGACATACTACGAGCGGCTGCTGGCGGCGACCGACGCTATCGGCAACCTGGGGCAGGTGCAGAGCGTGCAGCTCTCGCGCCTGCTCGGGCGCGCGCTGGAGCAGATCCTCGCGGCGCTTGGGCTCACGGACGGTGGGATCTACCTCTACCAACCCCACGCACACGCCCTGGCGCTCGCCGCGGCATGCCCGGAGGCAGGCGCCGTCGCCGGCCAGGGCGCGCAGCTCTCGATCGATAGAGACCACCAGCGCATCCCGGTGCTTGCCATCACAACTCGTGAACCGCAGCAGGGAGAGCTTAGAGATTGGAGACCGGAGAGCACGGATCGAGCCGATCGGCAATCCTTCGGCTCCGCTCAGGACAAGTCTGCAATCTGCAATCTGCAATCTCTGGCGGTGCCGCTGGTCGCCGGCCCACGACTGCTCGGGGTGCTCCAGGTGGCCGGCGCGCCCGCACGTGCGCTGCGCCGGGATCAGCACGATCTGCTGAGCGCGCTCGCGCCCCGGCTCGCCGGCGCGCTGGATCGCGTGCAGCGCTTTGGCACGACGCAATCCGAGCAGGACCGCACCCGCGCGCTGGTGGACGCCAGCAACGACGCGATCCTGATGCTGGACTCGCAGGGCGCCGCAACCATGATCAACCGGCGGGCCAAGTACTTTTTCGGCCTGGCCGAGCGCGACGTGATCGGCCGCGGGGCCGACGAGCTGCGCGCGATGTTCCAGCTGATCTTCGAGGACAGCGCCACCTTCAACGCCTGGTTGACTCCGCTGCTCTCATCCTCGGAGGAGCGGTCGGTGATCGAGCTGAAAGTCCTGCGGGCCGAGCCGCGGCTGCTGCAGTGCTTCAGCGCGCCGGTGGTGGATCAGCAGGAGCGCCTGCTCGGCCGCATGCTGGTGTTTCGCGACATCACCCGCGAGCGCGAAGTCGACAAGATGAAGAACGAATTCATCTCGACCGTGTCGCACGAGCTGCGCACCCCGCTGACCTCGATCCGCGGCTCGCTCCAGCTGGTGCTGGGACGGCAGACGGCAGGGGCGACCCATGAGTCGCCCCTGCCGCCGCGCACGCGCGAGCTGCTCGACATCTCGCTCAAGAATAGCGAGCGGCTCATCCGGCTGATCAACGACATTCTCGACATCTCCAAGATCGAGCAGGGCTCGATCCAGCTCCGGCACGTCTCACTCGACCCGGCCGATCTCTGCTGGACGGCGGGGCGGGAGGTCGAGACCTTCGCCGACGGGCGCGACATCGCGATCGACGTGAGCGTCGCCGACGGGCTGCCGCCGATCAGCGCCGACCGCGACCGCGCGCTGCAGGTGCTCGCCAACCTGCTGTCGAACGCGATCAAGTTTTCCGATCCCGGCCAGCGAGTCGAGCTGACCGCCAGCATGAGCGGAAGCGTGGTCTGCTTCGCCGTGCGCGACTACGGGCGCGGGATCGCGCCGGAGGACCACCAGCGCATCTTCGAGAAGTTCCACCAGATCGACAGCTCGCTGACGCGCAACGTCGGCGGGACCGGGCTGGGTTTGGCGATCTGCAAGGCGCTGGTCGAGGAGCACGGCGGGCGCATCTGGGTCGAGAGCGCGATCGGCAAGGGCGCGACCTTCGCCTTTACGCTCCCGCTGTCCAGCGGGGCCGCGCCGGTCGTCGCGTCGCGACCGGACGCCGACCAGCCGATCATCCTGGTGGCCGACGACAGCGCGACGGCGCGCGAGCTGATCCGTGGAATACTGGAGGGCGCAGGCTTCCAGGTCGCCGAGGCCGACGGCGGCGGCGCGGCGCTCCAGCTGGCCCGGCTGCTGCAGCCGCGGCTGATGACGCTCGACGTCATGATGCCCGACCTGGACGGCTTCGACGTGATCCAGGTGCTCCGCAACGACCCGCTCACGCGCGACCTGCCGGTGCTGTTCGTCTCGGTGACGCCCGAGCACGATCGCGGGATGGCGCTCGGCGGGAGCGGGTTCATCACGAAACCATTCACCAGCGACGAACTGATCGCGCAGGTGCGGCGCCTGGTCGCCCCGCCGCAGCGCCGCGTGCTGGTGGTCGACGACGACTATCACGTGCGCCCGACGCTGGCCCGGCTGCTCCAGCGCGGCGGCTTCCAGGTCGGCGAGGCGGCCGACGGGCGAACCGCGCTGGAGCTGATCGATCGCGACCCGCCGGACCTGGTGCTGCTCGACATCCGCATGCCCGACATCGACGGCTTCGAAGTTCTACGGCGGCTCAAAGAGCACCCATCTCACCAGCACATCCCTGTCGTCATCCTGACCGCCAGCGACCTAGGGGGCGACGCGCAGCAGCGCGCGCTGGCGCTCGGCGCAGTGCGCTACCTCGAAAAGCCAATCGCCTCCGAAGACCTCCTCGCCGAGATCGAGCATATCCTGGCTTGATACGTTCAAACGTTGGAACGTTCGAACGTTGGAACGTTTGAATGCTCCAACCTTCGAACGTTTCAACGTGCTAACATGCTAACGTTGTATGGACGACTCACACGACAACCGAGCCCGCCTGAGCCACGTATTCAGCTCGCCCCTCACGGCCATGCGAGGCGCGCTCGATTTGCTACGCCATCCGCGCCGCACATCCGACGACCCGGTGACCCGCGAGCTGATCGAGACTCTGGAGCGCAATTGCGCGCGGCTGAGCGGCATCGCCGAGATGCTGCTTCAAAGCAGCCGGATCGACGGAGGCGTCGTCGAGATCGTCGCCCCGCTGTACCTGTTCGGGATCGGCGAGAGGCCGCAGCCCGCCGAGCCGGCGCCGGCGCCGGTCATACCAGACGCGCCGGTCGTGCCCCACGCGCCGCCCGCCCGACCCGCGACCGGCCGCGTGGTGCTGCTGATCGACGAGCACATGCCCAACCAGCGCCCGATCGAGAAGGCCCTTGGCGACGCGGGGTACCAGGCGCTCGCCGCGGCCAACGGCGCCGAAGGGATCGACGTGGCGCGCGAGCGACAGCCTGACCTGATCGTGCTGGACCTTGACCTGCAGGCGCCGGGCGCCCAGCAGGTCGCGCAGGTGCTGCACGACGACCCGGAGACCAAGACGATCCCGATGATCTACGCCCTCGGCCACGCACGGCCGCCCGCGCAGCTGCCGCCAAACGTCGAGCTGCTGCCGCTCGGCGCCCCGCCCGAGGCGATCCGCGCACTGGTCGAGCAGACTATTGCCACCGCGCGTGCGCGCGCCGTGCAGGAGCCGCACCTGCTGATCGTCGACGACGACGTCGACATTCAGCGGATCGTGACGCTCCGGCTCCGGCAGGACGGCTACCGCGTCGTCCAGGCGACCACCGGCGCCGCGGCGCTGATGGCGGCGCAGAAGCAGTCCTTCGACCTGATCATCCTCGACCTGCTCCTGCCCGACATCGACGGGTTCTCGGTGCTGGGCGCGCTGCGGGCGCGCAGTGCCACGGCGATGACGCCGATCCTGCTGCTCTCGGCGCGCGACGGGGCGCCGGAGAAAGTGCGCGGCCTGGAGCTCGGCGCCGACGACTACGTCACCAAGCCGTTCAGCACGGCCGAGCTGCTGGCCCGTGTGCGCGCCGCGCTGCGCCGGCACGAGCATACCGCCGGCGCCAACCCCTCGACGCGGCTGCCCGGCAACATCGCGATCGAGCGGGCGCTGCGCCGCCGGATCGAGCAGAGCGCGCCGTTCGCCGTCTGCTACGCCGACATCGACAACTTCAAAGCCTACAACGACACGTACAGCTTTCTCAAGGGCGACGCCGTGATCCAGCAGACCGCCCACGCGCTGCTGAACGCCGTCGAGCAGCACGGCAATCGCGCCGACTTCGTCGGCCACATCGGCGGCGACGACTTCGTGGTGATCACCACGCCGGACCGGGCCGAGCAGATCGCGACCCAGGCCATCGCCAGCTTCGACCTGCTGGCGCCGCTGTTCTACGACGCGCAGACGCGTAGGCGCGGCTACATCGACGCGCTCGACCGCCAGGGCCGGCCGGCCAGATACCAGCTCGTCAGCCTGTCGATCGGGATCGTAAGCACCGCCCGGCACCCGATCCAGCACGTCGCCGAGGTCGCGCAGCGCTCGGTCGAGCCGAAGAAGCGCGCCAAAGAGGTGCCCGGCAGCGCGTATGTGATCGAGGACTGAAACCAGGAGAACAAAGAGCAGTGGTGCGCATGCGCGACCGGTGCTCTAGGCGGCGGCAATGCTCTGGTGGATCGGGATGTGGTGCGTCACGGTGCTGCGGAGCTGTTCGGAGGCGAAGGGCCGCTGCAGGTAGCCGTCGGCCCCGAGGATCTCGGCCTGCTCGGCCAGGCGCTTGCCGGCCGAAACCAGGATGATCGGCGTGTTGCGGGTGGCCTGGTCGGCGCGCAGGAAGAAGTATAGGTGCGGGTTGTCGGTCGCATGCGAGAGCTCGAGCAGGATGATATCGGGGTCCATACCCTGGACAGTCTGGCGTAGCTCGCCGGTCAGCCGCGAGGCGGACAGTACGTGAACGGTGTGGAGACCCTCGCCCAGCGCCTGCTGAACTGCGTAGAGCACCGCGGCACTGTCGGAGAAGCAGATGATGCGAGCCATTGGCGTATCCTTGTCTTTCACATGCGCGTCTACTCTGTATAATGCGGCACGAGTGCGCATAGTTACGGTGCAAGGATGCCGATCAGCCAATTTGCTACTATTTTGAATCGTAAAATATCCCGAAAACGCCATCTTTGCTTTACAGCCGATCCGTCGCATGGATGGTGAATTGACCACAGGGCTGCGGTTTGCACCCCAACTCCCACCCCAACCAAGTAAGGACGTTACACGAGTATCTCAAGCGCCCCCGCCACCGTCTCGGCCGTGATCCTGCGCGCGTCGGTCGAGATCACCTCGCCATCGGTCGCGACGGGGATCGGCGCGCCGCAGGCGACGCCAATCGTGCGCGCGCGGCCCATCGTGACCTGCCGCATGTCGACGTGGGTGCCATCCAACACCTTAGGGAAATGGCGGATAATCTCGTCGAGCCGCATGTTGTCGACCAGGCACAGGTCCAGCAGGCCGTCGTCGATCTCCGCGGTGGGCGTCAGCCAGAAGCCGCCACCCTGGCAGCGGCCGTTCGCGACGCTAGCGAACAGCAACCGGCGGTGAACGCGCCGGCCATCGTACTCCACGTTCATCGGGTGGGCCTTGTAGCTGGCCAGCGCGCGAATGATCGCGACCAGGTAGACCGCCAGACCTTTCAGCTTGGTCAGCTTGAGCGACTCGGCTGCGACCTGCGCGTCGAGGCCCATGCCCAGCGCATTGATGAAGTAGCGCGGCTCGCCGTCGTCCACCTGCACGCGCCCGAGATCGATCGTGCGCGCGCGCCCGCCGACCGCCCGCCGGACTCCGCCGCCCAGGTCGTTAGGCTCGACGCCGTCGAGCGCCTTGACGAAATCGCTGCCGGTGCCGAGCGGGATGATCGCCAGCTGCGCCCGCCGGCCCAGGCTGGCCTCGGCGCCCTTGATGCCGTTCACGACCTCGTTGATCGTGCCGTCGCCGCCAACCGCCACGATCCGCCCGTAGCCGCGCTCGACGCCCTGCCACGCCAGCTCGGTCGCGCCGCCGCGGGCGTGGGTCGCCACGATCGCATGCTCCACGCCGGCCTGCCGCAGCGCCTGCTCCAGCGCAGGCCGGCTCCGGCCGGCGGCGCCGCGCCCGGCCCAGGGGTTGAGGATGACCAGCAGCTTTGTCATCAAGCACTACATTGCTTTACAGTCGATCCGTGGTGGGGTGGGGGTGAGGGGGGCGGGGCTGCGCCCCCCATGCGCATTAAGCTAAGCCAACATGTGGAACGCCCCTGTGGCATCATGCGGGTGTACTCGTATCCGCAGATCCCACAGGAGCATTCCGATGACCATCATAACCCAGGTAGCTGCCGCCATGCAAGATGTGCTGACCAGCATTGCCCAACGTCTGGCCCGTGAAACCAGCTTTGTCCAGCGCGAATCCAAGATGGATGGGGCCACGTTCATCCAGACCCTGGTCTGTACCTATCTGGCTGATCCCGATGCGTCCCTCGACGAACTCACCCAGACGGCGGCGGCGCTGGAGGTGGACATTACCACCTCCGGCTTGACCCAGCGCTTCACCCCCGCGGCGGCGACCGTCCTGCAGCGGGTGCTGGCGGTCGCCATCCAGCGCGATCCCGATCCTGGAGCCGTTCGCCGGGGTGTATAGCGAGGATAGTACGATTATTGTGTTGCCCGCGGCCGTGCGCGATCTCTGGCACGGCTGCGGCAGTGCGACCGATCAGGGCCAGGCGGCGCTGAAACTGACCGTGCGCCTGGATCTGTCCACCGGGCGGCTTGCGGGCCTGAGCTTGCACGACGGGCGCGTGCATGATAGCCGCGCCGCGCACCCGGTCACGCGCTTGCCCGCCGCGGCGTTGTATCTGGCCGATCTGGGCTTCTTCCGTCTGGCGCGCCTGCACCAGATTGCGGCGCAAGGTGGTTTCTTTCTGTCGCGCTTGCAGGCACACACCACGGTTTTTGCTGCCGATGGCACGCGCTGGGCTGCCCTGGCCGCTTGGCGCGCCACCCAGGCCGCCGCGGTCGACCTGCCCGTCACGCTGGGTGTCCACCAGCGTCTGCCGGCCCGCCGGAGTGCGGTGCGCGTGCCCCAGGAAGTTGCCGACCAGCGGCGGCGGCGGTTGCGGGCCGCGGCGCGGCGGCGCGGGAAGACCGTCAGTGCGCACCACTTGGCGCTGGCCGACTGGACGATCTTCATCACCAACGCGCCCATCACGCGGCTGCCGCTCGAGGCCGTGCTGGTGGTGGCACGGGCACGCTGGCAGATTGAACTGCTCTTCAAACTCTGGAAGAGCCACGGGCGAATTGACGAGTCGCGCAGCGTCAAGCCCTGGCGCGTGATCTGTGATGTGTATGCCAAACTGTTGGCGCTGCTGGTCCAGCATTGGATTTGGCTGATCAGTTTGTGGGACTATCCCGATCGGAGCCTGACGAAAGCTGCCCAGACGGTCCAAAAGTACGCCTTGCAGTTGGCCTCTGGCCTGTGGAGTCAGACGCGCACGATCGAGACGCTGGAGACGATCGCACGCTGCCTGGCGGCGGGCTGTCGTATGAACCCGAGGAAGAAGCATCCGAACACCTATCAGTTGCTGTTGGCCGTGACCGAATTGCCTTAGCTTAATGCGCATGGGTGTCTGCTTCAGAATACCTATTGCCGTATGGCCGGCCGGCACAACACTTGCAGGATGTCATGCATGCGCTGCGCCGCAAGCGGGCCGATACCGTCGACTTCGGTTGTTTGTCCGTCGGCCCACACAAAGCGTAGGAGCATGCTCCGGCGCAGCACATGATCGCCCGGCGATGGCAGCCGATCGAGGCGTACGAGCGATTGGAGCGGGAAACGACGCACGTTTTTTGTTCCCAACACACCTTCGCCCAACACCAATTCGCGATCGGTCAGCGTCACTATACCGCCACGCATGGGCGTTTTCAGGAGCTTGACCATGCCTGCGTCGATCCCTCTTAATACTACTTTGTCAGTTCGGGAGGTGCGGAGGGGCGCAGCCCCTCCACCCCCGGTGGGGTTCCAGGGGCGGCGGAGCCGCCCCTGGAACCCCACCGAAAGGGATTTTCGGGGCCTGCGGCCCCCGAACCCCCAGTCTTGAAATGAAGTGACAAAGTAGTATTAAGGAATCAGCAACAGTAAACCGCCCCGACAGGCGCATGAAACGTGAAACGTGAAGCTAGATGCGGGACGCGTTCACGTTTCACGCAGTTGCCTGGACCTCCTTCGCCTTACGCTCGGTTTCGGTGTCCTGAAGCGTCTTCGCTACATAGGCGCGCACCTCCTCGGCGGTCGCGAGCTTGCGGACCGCGGCGGCCACCTTCCTGGCGTGCGCGCTGGTGAATGCGCCGATCCGCCGCTTGAGGGCGGGGATTGCCGAAGGACTCGCGCTGAACTCGGGCAGCCCAAGCCCGAGCAAGATCGGCACCGCCTCCAGATCGGCCGCCATCTCGCCGCACATGCCCACGTGGATTCCGGCGCGCTGACCGGCTTCGATCGTTTTGGCGATCAATTCGAGCACGGCGGGGTGGAACGAGTCGAGCAGGTGCGCCACGCGCGGATTGGTGCGGTCGCAGGCCAGTGTGTATTGCGTGAGGTCGTTCGTGCCGATGCTGAAGAAGTCGCACTCGCGCGCCAGATGCTCGGCGTTGAGCGCCGCGGACGGTATTTCGATCATGACGCCGATCGCAGCGTCGCCAAATGGTTCGCCAGCCGCGGTGAGCTCGTCGCGGACCGATTGGACGAGCTGCCGGGCCACACGCAGGTCGCTGACGCCGGCGATCATCGGAAACATGATCCCGACCGGTCCGTGTGCGCTCGCCCGCAGTAACGCGCGCAGTTGGGTCCGGATGAGCAGCTCCATGCCCCATATCAAGCGCGTACCCCGCCAGCCGAGGAACGGATTGGCCTCCTTCTCGATCGTCAGGTAGCGCACGTCTTTGTCGCCCCCGATGTCGGCCGTGCGAATCAGGCAGCGCCGGCCGGCCAGCGTTTCGATCACCTCGCGATAGGCCGTGTACTGCTCGGCTTCGGTGGGCGGCTCGGTGCGATCGAGAAATAGAAACTCGGTCCGAAACAGGCCGACGCCTTCCGCACCCCAGTTCAGCGCCTCACGAGCATTATGTGGCGCCGCGATATTGGCCAGCACTTCGATGCGCTGGCCGTCGGCGGTCGTCGCAGGCGCTTGCGCGGCTTTGCGCTCGTCGGCCTGCCGATGCTGTTGCTCGGCGTACAACTGATGGAAATGCGCGATATCGTCGGCGCTCGGCGCGAGATCCAGGATGCCGTGCTCGCCGTCGAGGGTCACGGTCGCGCCGTCGACCGTCTGCCACAGTTCCTTGCCGATGCCGACGATCGCCGGAATGCCGAGCGCGCGCGCCAGGATCGCCGTGTGCGAGGTCGCGCCGCCGCTGGCTGTGGCGAAGCCGAGCAGCATGCCGGCGGTAAATTGCGCCGTATCGGATGGCGCGAGGTCGTCGGCGACGATGATCACCGGGGTATCGAGATGGAGTTCGTCCATGCCGCCCTGGAGATGCCGCAGCGCCCGCCGGGTCACGTCTTCCATGTCGGCCGCGCGCTGGCGCATGTACTCGTCGCCCAGGTTGCGCAGTGTGGTGGCGTAGCGGCTCATGACGTCGGCCAGCGCGTGCTCGGCGTTGATCAGCTGCGACCGAATCTGCTCGCTGATTTCGCCGATCAGTTCCGGATCCTCCACCATTTCGACGTGCGCTTCAAAAATCGCCGCCACTTCGGCGCTGGCATCGCGGCGGAGCGCAGTGGCCAGCGATTGCAGCTCAGCCCGCGTTGTGTCCAGCGCCTGGTGCAGACGGGCAAGCTCCGCCTCAACCTGTTCCTGCAGGAGGGTCCGGTAGGGTACAACCAGCGCCGCCGACCGCCACACCAGCACCGGTCCCACAGCGACGCCAGGTGAAACGCCTTGCCCATGAAGTTTCATGATGCCTCCTCATGAAAATTCGCCTCGATCAGGTGCTGCAGCGCCTGGAGCGCCTGGTCCGCATCATCGCCCTCGGCCTGGATCGTGAGTACCGTGCCCTGCTTCGCGGCCAGCGTCAATACCTGGAGCATGCTCTTCGCGTTGGCCTGTCGCTCGCCGTTGCGCACCGTGATGGTCGCCGCGTAGCGTTTGGCGGTCTGCACAAAGAGCGCCGCCGGCCGCGCGTGCAGACCGACCCCGTGGGTGATGGTGGTGGTGATCTGGGGCATAGCCACCTCGCTATAGTAATAAAAGCGGTTCTTCCAGCGCAGCGCGCACGTCCTGGAGGAAGCGCGCGGCGGTCGCGCCGTCGGTGACGCGATGATCCGCGCTCAGCGTCAGCGTCATGATGGGCTTGAAGACGATCGTGCCGTTCACGTCGAACGGCCGCTGTGTGCTCCGCCCCGCCGCGAGGATGGCCGCCTCTGGTGGATTCACCAGCGCGGTGAATTGATCGATGCCGAGCATGCCCAGGTTGGAGATGCTGAACGTGCTGCCCTGCAGCTCGCTCGGCGTGAGTTTCTTCGCCTCGGCCCGCTTCCGGATTTCGGTGAGCGCAGTGGCGATCTCGCTGAGCGTGCGCTGGTGCGCATCACGGATCACGGGCACCAGCAAGTCCCCGCCGCTGTCGAGGGCGATGCCCAGGTGGACCGGCGTATGGAACCAGACGCCGTCCTCGCGGAAGCTGGCGTTGAGCGTGGGGTGGCGCGGGAGCAATGACGCGACGACCCGGGCCAGGATGGCCGTGATCGACGGCCGGTACGGCAGCCGCTCGCGCAGTTGCATCGCCGCGCTGAGTTCGACGTCGATCGCGAGCACAAACTGGGGAATGGTGGCGCTGATCGTCAGGCGCTGCGCGATGATCTTGCGCCCGCCCGCCAGCGGCACGAGCCGGCCGGCGTCCGGCGCACCCGCCGCGGCCGCGGCCACTGGCTGCGGCTTGCCAACCGGCGCGGCCGCGGGGGCTGGGGCCTCGGCCGGCGGAGTGTCCACGAACGAGCGCGTTCCACTGAGCGTCTTCGCCGGCGCCACGGCCGCAGCGGCTGGGGCAGCTGGCTGTGACTTGCCATTCCCCGCGGGGCGACCGCCCGCGCGCAGCGTCTCGACGGCCTGGAGGACATCGTCCTTACGAATGCGGCCCTGCGGCCCGCCGCCCGCCAGCGCTGCGAGGTCCAACCCATGCTCGCGTGCCATCTTCCGCGCGAGGGGCGTTGCGCGTGGGCGGGGGCCCGCGCCCTGCGCCGCCGTGGCCGGCGCGGATGCCGACGGCCACGTCGCCTCCGGCGCGGATGGCGCCGCAGTCGTCGCTTCCGGCTGGGTGGCAGGCGGACCAAGCTGGTCGAGACTCTCACCCTTTTCCAGAATCAATGCGATCACGGTTGCCACGGGCACGGTCGTGCCGTTCGGGGCGGTGATCCGGACGAGGGTGCCACTGGCCGGCGCTTCCACTTCCATCGTCGCCTTATCGGTCTCGATGTCGAAGAGCGGCTCGCCCGCCTTCACCTCGTCGCCCTCGGACTTATACCAATTGGCGACGGTGCCCTCGTCCATGACCATATCGACCTTGGGCATAATCACGTCGACGGGCATGGCGCTACTCCTCTACCAGACTGCGCGCGGCGGCGGCGATGTCCTCGACCTGCGGCACCGCGCTGCGCTCGAGCTGCCGGTTGTACGGGATCGGCGTTTCGCGCCCGGCCAGCCGGCGGATCGGCGCGTCGAGGAAATCGAAGGCATCGCTTTCGGCCAGCCGCGCGGCAATTTCGCCGCCGAATCCGCCGCTGCGGACCGCCTCATACACGACCAGGACGCGCCCGGTTTTCCGCGCGGACTCGACCAGCGTTGCTTCGTCCAGCGGCCGCAGCGTCCGCACGTCGATCACTTCAAGCTCGACCCCGTCCCTGGCCAGCTGCTCCGCCGCCTCCAGCGCGCGGCTCACCATCACCGAATACGCGATGATCGTCGCGTGCTGGCCGGGCCGCCGCACCACCGCCTTGCCCAGCGGCTCCTCGTATAGATCCTCGGGCACCGGGCCTTTCGTACGATACAGCAGCTTATGCTCGAAGATCAGCACCGGATTGGGGTCATGGATCGCCGCGATCAACAGCCCCTTGGCATCGTGGGGCGTGGCCGGCGTCACCACCTTGAGTCCCGGGATATGGGCAAACCACGCTTCGATGCTCGACGAGTGCTGCGCCGCCGCACCTGTCCCCGACCCGCCGGGGGTGCGCAGCACCATCGGCACCGAGACCTTGCCGCCGAACATGAAGCGCATCTTGGCGGCCTGGTTGACCAGCTGATCGGACGCCAGGGTGATGAAGTCGCTGAACTGGATTTCGGCGACCGGCCGCATCCCGGTGATCGCCGCGCCAATCGCCATCCCGGCGATGGTTTCCTCGGCGATCGGCGTATCGAGCACCCGCTCGGCGCCGAACTCATGGTACAGATCGCCCGTCACGTTGAATGCGCCACCGTACACTCCTATGTCCTCGCCGAGCAGAAAGACGCGCGGATCGCGCCGCATCTCCTGGCGCAGCCCCTCGCGGATCGCCTCGGAGTAGCTGAGTTCACGCGTCGCCGCGCCGTCGGTCGCGCGTGTTTCCGATTGCATTGTCGCCGTCATGAGGCTTGCTCCCTGTGATCTATCGTGCGCCTGCTGTCACCCGCGCCCCGGCCCACGCGCTCGCGGAAGGCCGGGCTGTGCCGCTCTCCGGCGCCAGCGTGACGAGACCGGGACGACCGCCTGGCGCGTCAGGCATACACCGCGTCTTCCAGGATCGCCGGGTCAGGCTCGGGACTCTGCTCGGCAAACGCGACCCCCGCGTTGATCGCCTCCTTCGCCTCGCGCGTGACCGCCTCGGCTTTTGCCTCGTCCAGCACGCCTGCGTCGATCAAGTATGAGCGGAAGCGGACGATCGGGTCACGCTCTCGCCACGACTGGATCTCTTCCTGCGTCCGATACAGGTTGCGATCGCTCTTCGAGTGGCCGCGCCAGCGATAGGTCTTCGCCTCGATCAAGCTCGGGCCCTCGCCAGCGCGCGCGCGCTCCACAGCGGCGGCCGCGGCGTCGTAGACCTCCAGCAGATCGTTGCCGTCGACCGGCACGCCGGGGATGTAGTAGGCGAGGGCGCGTTCGGCGATGTATTGCGATGGAACGCCCGTCTCCACCGGCAGCGACATCGCGTAGTGGTTGTTCTCGCAGACGAAGATGATCGGCAATTTCCAGATCGCCGCGCAGTTGAGGGCCTCGTGGACTTTCATACTCCAGCCGACCCCCACGGAGATCGGTAGGCCGCCGGCGACGATCCCGTTCGCGCCCAGGTTGCCCCCCTCGACGTCCGCGATGTGCATCGAGCCGCCGAGACCGCGGCAGTAGCCCGTCTCCTTGCCCATAAACTCGGCCATCATCCGCCCGGGGTCCGCGCCCTTGGCCAGGCAGTGGCCGTGCCCGCGGTGCGTGGAGAGGATATAATCGGTCGGCTCTAGCGCGGCGATCGCCCCCACCGCCGTCGCCTCCTGCCCGATCGACAGGTGCATCGTGCCGTGGATCATCCCGCGCGTATAGAGCTGCTCGGCGGTCTCCTCGAACACGCGAATGCGCTCCATCTGGCCCAGCAGCACGATCATCCGCTCGGGCGGCAGCCGATCGCGCGGGGCGGATTGCTCCCCCCCTACAGGCGTTTCCACCTGCTGTTCTTCCATGATCCCCTCCGATCTCATTGTTGCCTATGCATGTATGCGTGATCCACGTCCGCGGCCTCGCACGCGCGCGGGCGAGCGAGCAGCTCAGCTTACTGCCGGCACTGTTGGCTCGGCAGCCGGGGGCTGCTCGTCGACACCAGCCCACCGTGCCATCATCTGCTCCATGAATGGCCGGTGCACCAGGTACGCGAAGGCTAAGGGTTCATAAAAGAATACCTTCCCCAGGGGTGGGTCATCCTGAGCGGAGGCCGCAGCCGGAGCGAAGGATCTCTGGCGTCTCGAAGCAGAGATGCTTCGCTGCGGCTCAGCATGACAGGCGCTCCTATAGTGGGGAACGTATACATTTATGAACCCTAAGCCGGCCAGCAGCAGGATGATCATGCCGACGAGGCCGGCGTTGCTGCCGACAAGGCTCACCAGGAACGGCAGGGTGTGGCGTTACGCCGCCAGCATCTGGTCCTGCAAGCGGCGGAGCTGCACCACCGTCTGCGAATCGTCCAGGTCCACGTCGGCATACTTGATGACCTGCCCCTGTTCGATGTCACGCCGCAGTGTTGCCCCCTGCGCCAGGCCGAGCGGGAGCAAGCCTTCTTCCCGCGCGACCTCCGCCAGATCCACGCCGGCATACACCGTGAAGCCGCCGATGCCGTCGATCTTCTCGCCGGCCCGCAATGCCCGCTTGGCGACGGTCAGCACTTCGGTGACCAGCCCATGAGTCGGCTGGATCGTCGGCTCGTGGTTGAGCACCGCGCGCGCCACCGAGAGCGGTGTTTCCAGGCTGGTCAGGTGATACGGCCGGTAGAGCACCCAGTTGGGCCCTTCACCCATTTTGAGGTAGCGGAGTTCCTCGACCACGACCGGCAGCTTGGTCGTGAAGACGACAAACACGCCGGGCGCGACGTCGCCGATCGCGTAGTCGACGACGCCCGTCCGTTCGAGGATGCCCCCCTGCGCGCGCGAGCTGAAGATCCGTGGCAGCTCCTTGACGGTGGTGTCCGGGCCGTGCATGCCGCGCCTATCGAGCTTCAGCCCGGTGGCATTGGCGAGCGCGGCCATCTCGACCATCGTCTTGGTGCCGTCCACGAACGAGCAGAGCATCTTGGGCGATGCGCCGACCTCGCGCGCTCTGGCCGCAAGCGTGTCGGGTGTAGCAGTCCGATCGAGTGGATTATTCTTGCCCTTGCCGGCGCAGACGACCTCCAGGCCCAGCGTGCGAGCGAAGTTGTACAGCTCGAGGGTGGCCGCCGGCTCATCGCCGGCCGCGCCGGTATAGACGACCCTGGCCGCCTCCGCGGTGCGGTAGAGCAGCGGCCCAACCGTCACATCCGTCTCGACGTTGAGCAGCACGATGTGCTTGCGGCCCAGGATCGCCGACCAGGCGATGCGGGCGCCCAGATCAGGAACGCCGGTCGCTTCGACGATCGCTTCGACGCCGCTCAGTTGCGGCAAGAGATCGGCGCGCTTTGTGACCACCCGCTTGCCCGCATGGAGCGCCTCATCGGCGGTCGTCGCGTTATCGGCTTCGACGATCTGCTCCTTCGGAATGCCGACCGCGGTGAAGGCCGCGCGTGCACGGTCGAGCGCGATGTCGGCGATCGCCGTCACGTCCATGCCTTGCATGCCGGCGACCTGGCTGACGAGGCCGTTCCCCATCTGCCCGGCGCCGACGAGTCCGA